>ERZ777003.283-NODE-283-length-105111-cov-18.121554_pt1 | contig 105111 bp, 70 predicted proteins | sample MGYA00374956_ERZ777003 | MGnify/ENA primary metagenome ERZ777003 (study PRJEB29302, sample SAMN06268252) | bioreactor metagenome | isolation source: Joint BioEnergy Institute, California, USA | place: USA:Joint BioEnergy Institute, California, USA | collected...
TTTAACCACTCAACCGGCATTCATCCAAGACCGCTTTTTGGACAGCCTCTAAGACGGACCACGCCCTGGCACCCAGCCATCAAAAGTCCCAGACCAGCAGCGCCGCGTACGTCAGGTCCGAGGGCTTGCTGGTGCCGGGCGTGCTGTCGTAACGGTGGATGCCGCTGAGGCGAAAGCTCAGGTGGCCCTCCTGATCGATCTTCATTTCCCAGCCGGCGTCGCTACGAGCACGGTAGTTGCTATAGTTGCCCATGTCGAAGTAGATGTCGGTCTTGGCCGTGATCTTGTGCCGCTTCCACATCTGGTGCGAAAGTTCGTAACCGTACGAACCTTCGGGCACCCACTCGGCGTCGGGCAGACCGATCTCTTTCATGGCACCCCAACCGACGCGCACCTGCAACTGAGTCCGCTCGTTGCGGATCAGCTTGTACGAGATACCGCCGTCGCCGGTGACGCGGACCTCGTAATCGGTGAAGGCGTCGTATTCCGTCGTGCCGTGAACGAAGCCGTACCAGCGCGTCTTGGCAAACGAATGCTCAAAGCGGCTTTCCAGCAGAAGCTGGTCTTCGTCCACCTCGCCGTTGGAGGTGCCCAGCGTGTAGACGGTGTCGAACTTGAACACCGAGCGTTCGGTCTCCCGTTTGATGTTGCCTGCCAGACGCAGGTCGCTCTGCTCGGTATTACCCGAGGTACCGTTCAGACCCAACTGAATGCGGCCCGACCAGATTTTGGGCGGCTTGGGCAGCTCGGGCAGATCGTTGACCGCGATTTCCAGTGGCGAAGGTTCGTCGATATCGAGTGGTTCGCCGGCCGGCAGGTCCAGCGCCTTGCGGAAGGGCGATTGGTCCTCAGGCAGTAGCTCCAGCGGAGGCTCCTCGGGCTGGACTTCTTCTGGCCGCAGGGTGTCGATCAGATTGTCGGCCAGTTTCTCCGCCAGCGGCACGGCTGGCAGGCGACGAATGAGCCCCAGATCGGGCAGCGGCAATTCCGCGACTGCTGGCGATGCTATCGCCAGCATCCACCACGCCAGCATCGCCAGGGCCGCGCGTGCGGCAATGCCTGGCAATGTTGCGGCGGTGCGGCGGATTCTCGCTGGCTGCCGTAGTTGGTGCTGCTCTGGGGCAGCCAGGCGATGGGGAAAAACGCCCGCACCACCTCCCCGTAGCGGCGGTGGCGGTAACATCAGCGGGTCGGTCACAAATGCCGGCCGGCGGCTCCCACGCTGCTTGCTTGCGCCGTTCGCGGCGAATAAGCAGGCGAGCGGGCCGGCCACGGAAAAGCGGGAGGGCGAACCTTAGCAAAACGGCCGCGTACCGACAACGCGGCCCCCGGGGCAACTGGGGAGAAACGGCCGGATCTAAGACCTCCGGCAACTCATGAAGGCAGTGCTAGCTTGGGGGCGTCCGATGCTCCTCCGGCTAGCAAGGCCAAGAACGAGTCGGCCGAAGCGGGCCAGGATTAGTCCCCAGGCCCCCTACCCTCCCGCCGGTCGCAGCGGGCTCTTGGCGATCACGAACGACTTCCGCCCGTGGCCGGGAAATTGCACCGTTGCCCGGCGGTTGGCTCCGCGGCCGGCAAGCTGTTCGACCTTGCCGGGGCCGTACGACGGGTGCAGCACCACCATGCCTTCGTAAAACAGGTCCGGATCGATTTCCGTGGTGCCTGTGGTGGCACTGGCGGCGGCCTTCACCTTGGCGGTGGTCATTGTGACCGGTTTCCCGGCTGCGGGGGTGCCTCGGCTGGCACCCAGGCGTTCATCGAGAGTGTCGCCGCGGTCGGCATCCGACTTGTCGACCTTGCTCAGCCCCAGCAGTTGGTCTGCCGTCATCAGCCGGGGCATACCCGGTACGTTCGGCGCGCTCGTGGCGGGGCGGGAGGACGACTCCGAGGCCGCCAACCGCTCCATCTGGCTGGGATGCCGCGGTCCCCGGAAACGGCCTTCGCTGGAACCGCTTTGCCGCGTCAGGTCCTCCCAGTCCATCTCGGCGCGGGGCAGCTCGCTCAAGAACCAGCTGGGCACCGTCGGCTTGGTGGTGCCGCGGAACGTGCGGTACTTGGCCGACGACAGGTACAGTTCCTGCTTGGCGCGTGTGATGCCTACGAACAGCAGCCGCCGTTCTTCCTCGATTTCTTCTTCGCTCTTGCAGCGGTCGTGCGGCAGCACGCCTTCTTCCAGGGCGATGATCGAAACCACCGGGAACTCCAGGCCCTTGGCGGCATGCAGCGTCATCAGCGAGACGCAGTCCTCTTCCTCGTCGAAGGCGTCGGTATCGTTCACCAGCGACGACGCCTCCAAAAAGGCTTCCAGGCCGCCGTTCTCGCCTTGGGCTTCGTCGAACTGCCGGGCAACGGTGAACAGCTCTTCGATGTTCACCACCCGCTGCATGTCTTCTTCGGTGCCCGAGTCCTGGTACTGATCGCGATAGCCGGTCGCGATGAGCACCTCGCCCAGCACGGTGGCCACCGGCTCGTGGGCGTGCTCGGCCAATTGATCCATCATCACGGCAAACCGCGACAGCGCCTTGGCCGACTTTTTGGAGATCGCCTTGAGGATGTTGCTATCGTGGGCGGCTTCCAGCAGCGTGAGGCCGTTTTCGGTGGCCAGCCGCGACAGCCGCTCGAGCGTAGTCTTGCCGATGCCGCGCGCCGGCTCGTTCACCACCCGCAAGAATGCCACGTCGTCGCGAGGATTGTTCACCAGCGACAGGTACGCCATCACGTCCTTGATTTCTTTCCGCTGGTAGAACTCCACGCTGTTGACCATGCGGTACGGCACGCCGTGCTGGCGGAAGTACGACTCCAGCACGCGCGAGAGCGCGTTGATCCGGTAGAACACCGCAAAGTCGCGAGGCCGCCGCCGGCCGCTGCGCACGGCCTGAACCACGCGCTGGGCGATGGCCTCGGCTTCTTCCTGCTCGCTGGGGAAGAGCGTGTAATGGACCGGCTGGCCCGGTTCGTTGGCGGTAAACAGCCGCTTGTCCTTCCGCAGCCGGTTGTGGCGGATGAGCTGGTCGGCCGCGCTCAAGATTCGCTGCGTGCTGCGGTAGTTCTGTTCAAGCCGAACCACCTTCACCTGCGGATAGTCGTGCTCAAAGTCGAGAATGTTGCGCACGTTCGCCCCGCGCCAGCCATAGATCGACTGGTCGGGATCGCCGGTCACCGCCAGGTTGGGGTAATCCTGGCACAACGCCCGCACGATGACGTACTGGGCCAGGTTCGTATCCTGGTACTCGTCGACCATCACATAGCGGTAACGCTCGTCGAGTTGAGCCCGAACCTCCGGGTGCTCGCGGAGCATGACGGCCACGTGCAGCAGCAAATCGTCGAAGTCGACGGCGTTGGACTTGAGCAGTTGCCGCTGGTAGAGCGGGTAGATCTTTTCGACCACTTTGCCGACCGGCGAGACCGTCGCCTGGTAATCGTCCGGGCCGATCATCTCGTTCTTGGCCCGGCTGATCTCGGCGGCGATCTGCTCCGGCTTGAACCGGGCCACGTCCACGTCGAGATCTTCCAGCACGCGTTTGAGGACGCGGCGGCTATCGCTCACGTCGTAGATGGCGAAGTTGGGTTCCAGGCCCACCAGGGGCGCGAACTCGCGCAGCAGCCGCGCGCAAAACCGGTGAAAGGTGCCGGTCCAGATCCGCTGCCCGGGGGCCAGGCTGGCGACGCGGCTCTTGAGTTCGTCGGCCGCCTTGTTGGTGAACGTGAGCGCCAGGATGTGCGAGGCGTAGATCCCCTGCTCCAGCATCCAGGCCATCCGGTGCGACACCACCCGGGTCTTGCCGCTGCCGGGGCCCGCCAGGATCAACAGCGGGCCATCGATGTGCTGCACCGCCTCGCGCTGCGACTCGGTGAGCCCGGCAAGAATATGCTGGGCACCTTCCGATTCATCAGCAGGTTCGAACATGCGGCGACTCCGTTCCGGCGGGCGGCCAAGCGGGCTAATGGCGGAAAGCAACGGCCCCGGAATTATATGGGAAACGGGAACGAATGTGCAGGAACTGCCCGGTGCCGGGGGGGAAGGCACCACCGGGCGTGACCGTGGCGGCGTCCCATCTTCAACGGCTAACAGGAGTTGGGCCCTTGGCCCCCCCCGACTTCAAAAGCTACGATGGACCGTGCGGCCGAAGTGGTGTGCTATCAGGCCGCAACCAGGCCGGAGGTGCTTCCGGCTCCAGTGAGGAAGGAAACCGGATGAACCTGATCGGCATCGGCATCGATATCATCGAATGCCTGCGGATCGCCCAGATGATCGAACGGCACGGCGAGCTGTTCATCAACCGCGTCTATACGCCATACGAGATCGAGTTCTGCCAGAGCCGCAAGGCGGCCACCCAGCACTTCGCCGGCCGCTGGGCCGCCAAGGAAGCGATCCTGAAGGCCATCGGCACCGGCTGGCGCAAGGGCATCAGTTGGCGCGACATGGAGATCCGCAGCAACACCCAGGGCAAGCCTTCGGTGGTGCTTACCGGCGGTGCCCGCGACGTGGCCGACGCCCTGGGCGTGCAGGAGATCCTGATCAGCATCTCGCACTGCCGCTCGCACGCCACGGCCATGGCCACGGCGGTCGGCTACGACGACTAACGTAGGGGCTGCTGTGCGGACCGGCACCAGGTAGATGCAGGTTCCGCCATGCGGACCAAGACCAAGCCGGATGTAGGGGGCGCTATGCGGACCGGCAAGAGGCGGGGCGTGGCGGCCCGGTGAGACGGCATCAGGCTGTCTTGGGCACGCTGCACTTTACGACTACATTGATGGCCGCAAACGGTTAAATGGGGGCATCTTTGCCCGCGGCGCTATCGCACGGGAGGGCGGCCGCACAGCCGGCGGCCTTCCAGGTTCCACCCGACAGGAAACGCACGAACATGGACATGGATAAACTGGTCTCGCTGTGCAAGCGGCGGGGCTTTCTGTTTCAATCGAGCGAGATCTACGGCGGCTTCAACGGCTTTTGGGACTACGGGCCGCTGGGCGTGGAGCTGAAGCGCAACATCAAGGACGCCTGGTGGCGCGACATGGTTACCAGCCACGACGACCTGGCCCAGCCCGAGGGCGCCCCCAGCCCTTACGAAATGGTCGGCCTGGACGCCACCATCATCATGCACCCGCAGGTGTGGAAGGTGTCGGGCCATTACGACCTGTTCCACGATTACATGGTCGACTGCCGCGAATCCAAACGCCGCTACCGGTACGACCAGGTGAAAGGCCGCTGGGTGAGCTACCGCGACCGGCGGATCTTTGTCGCCACCGCGGCCGAGGACGAAAAGCAACTGGAGGATGTCCAGCAGCGGGCCCTCAAGCTGTTCAATCTGAGGAGCAAGAACGCCGAGGACCTCAAGTGGGAGAGCGACCTGGTTTCGCTCACCACCGTGCAGGACTTCTCACAGGTGCTGGGCCCCGACGCCAAGGAGCCGGGCACGCTGACCGAGCCGCGCGAGTTCAACCTGATGTTCGAAACGCACACCGGTGCGATTCAGGACGAATCGAGCAAGTGCTTCCTGCGGCCCGAAACAGCCCAGGGCATCTTCGTCAACTTCAAGAACGTGCTCGATAGCAGCCGCGTGCGGGTGCCCTTCGGCATTGCCCAGATCGGCAAGAGCTTCCGCAATGAGATCACGCCGCGGAACTTCACGTTCCGCAGCCGCGAGTTCGAGCAGATGGAGATCGAGTTCTTCTGCCATCCCAGCCAATCGCGGCAATGGTACCAGTACTGGCGCGATCGCCGGTACCGCTGGTACGTTGAACTGGGCCTGGCCGGCGAGCGGCTGCGGCTCCGCGATCACGACCCGGACGAGCTGAGCCACTACTCGGTAGGCACGGCCGACGTGGAGTACGCCTTCCCCTTCCTCCAGCCGGGCGAGTTCGGCGAGCTGGAAGGTATCGCCCACCGCGGCGACTTCGACCTCCGCAGCCACATGGAAGGCAAGCTGACCCGCAATGCCGACGGCTGCCTGGTGGTGGAACTGGGGCCCGATGGCAAGCCCAAGCACAAGGGCAGCGGCCGCGACCTCTCGTACCGCGACGACATCACCGGCGAGCGGTTCATTCCGCACGTGGTGGAACCGTCGGCGGGCGCGGATCGGGCAACGCTGGCCTTCTTGTGCGAGGCCTACACCGAGGACGAGGCCCCGGACGAACACGGCAACATGCAAACCCGGACGGTGCTCAAGCTGCACCCGCGGATCGCCCCCATCAAGGCGGCGGTGTTTCCGCTGGTTAAGAAGGATGGCATGCCGGAAATTGCCCAGGATATCTATCGGGCACTCAAGAAAGAGTGCAACGTGTTCTACGACGAGAAGGGCGCCGTGGGCCGCCGCTACCGTCGCCAGGACGAAGCCGGTACGCCCTACTGCATCACCGTTGATAGCGACACGCTCAAGGACAAGACGGTGACGATCCGCGACCGCGACACGCTGGAACAGGTGCGCGTGAAGATCGACGACGTGGTGGACGAAATCCGCCGCCGGATCCGGTAAGAACGCTGGACCGACCGCGTGCCATGGCTAATTAGTTCGTGCCACGGCTCTGCGAGCCGTGCAAAGCGACCTACAGGTGTTATTCGGGCCGTTATGGTCCGCACGCGGGTAGCAGATTCGTGGTCCACTCAGCGGGCCCTACCGAGATCCCAAAACAACAAGCCTCTCCGCCGGAGTTGAGCCGGCGGAGAGGCTTGTTATGTTCGGGCGTGCGACGTGCGAACGCCGCTAATCGCTTACCGGGTGCCTGTTAGTCCCACCACCACTGGTCGGCCGGCAGGTCCTTCAGGCTGATCTGGTGCCGCTTCTGGGCCACCGCGCCGCCGTCGTCGGGCAGCAGGTTGTCGGAGGCCAGGGCCATGGCCGGCTCAATGTGCACGCCACCGCCAACCGGGGTCATCAGCCGGTTGCCCTTCCACATGGCGTTGACGGCCGTTTCCACATTCTTGGGCACGTTCAGCGTGCGGACCGGCACCTTTTCCTCGCTGCGGAGCGTGGCGGCATCCCAGCCGGCCTTGCCGTAATAGTCGTTGTCCTGGATGAAGGCCGCGGCCACCAGCAGGTCGATGCAGTTACGCAACTGGGCGTAAACCGGGCTCTTGTCGGCCAGGCGGCCGTAGTTGCGGGTGAAGTCCTCCACAAAGCCCTTGCTGGCCATATTGGGCGTGCTGCTTTGCACCAGCCGCTGGCCGTCGCCGGTCACCACTTCGTCCTCGCCCAGCAGCTTCACGCCGTCGCCCACCAGTTCCACGGCCAAGCGGTCCTCGGCCACGCGGAGGCATTCATAGTCGGGCACGAAGAACCACCGCTGCATGGCGTTGCGGGCAACCTGCGTGGCGCTGGCCCGATCGACATAGCTGGTCAGCTTGATCGGCGGCTTCTCCAGGCCAATACCGATGAGCTTCATGCGGTAGTCGGCTTCGACCAGCACCTGGGCCATGTGGGTTTCGGGATCGATGCCCTGGATGGTCACCACCTGGCGGCCCAGCGACTTCTGGAGCCCTTCGACGATGAACTGCGTGTCGCGCGGGGTGGCCCGTCCGCCCACCTGCCGCAGGAACTGCTGCATCCGTTGCAGGCCTTCGGGCGTGGGATCGATCGAGCAGCCGACCACCACGCCGCGGTTACGCACGCCGGGTGGATAGGCCCGCAGGGCCACGATCAGGTCTTGCAGTTCGACGATCGGCCGGCCCGACTTGACGCCGAGGGTACGGCCGCTGAGGTCCTTGGCCCAGGGCTCCGCCGGACCGGCAATGACGATGTCGCCAGTTTCCGGCAGGAAGAACACGTAGCGCACGCGGGTCAGCCCCGCCAGGGCCTGCATCTCCTCGGTGGGATGGCGACCATCGGCGATGCGGGCTTCGATCGCCTTTTCCAGCCGGTTGAGCGAGATGTATCGCATCGGGCTGGGCTTGGCGATATCGGGATCGAGCGCGGCCAGATGGGCTTCAATCCGCTGGCGGGTCAGTTGCCCGGTCGGGTCGTGAAACTCCTGCTTGCGCAGCACGCCCTCGGCGTCGACGAAGACGCCCGCGTTCTGCTGAGCCCATGCCCACGAGCCCGCCGAATACACGGCCAACACCGTGAAGGCGGCGAGCCATCGAGGGATCTTGCGCCACATGCCAGTTACTCCTGTTCCGAAGAGGTGACCGGTACGCTCCCACCCCAGGTACGGCCGCAGGCAGCCGGGAGCGGCCACGGCGGGCGGGAGCGAATTGGTTGAATCGACCGCACCGGCGGCAGAATGCGATAGCTGTTTGGGCCGGAAACCCGCGACGAGTGCGTAGTTACGATGGTAATTGGGCAAATCAGGCAAGGCAAGTAAATTGCGTTGCGCCGCCGCCCTGCACGCGCCTGATCCAATCCTACGTTGCGCCTGACCGATTCGCGCAACAAAAAACGGCGCCGGGCGATGAACCCGGCGCCGTCAGTCGATCGGAATCTGCTTTGCGGCTTCGTGACTAAGTCATTCTGCCACAGTATCTTACGTAGGATTCGCTGTGCGGGCCAGGGCCGGTAAACCGGCCCAACGGCGGGGCTTAGGTCAGGTCGACCGGGCCGTCCACCGAGAGCCGTTCCAGACCGAAGGTCGTGATGTGGTGCCCCATCAGGTGGGCCAGGGCCATCAGCAGCCGGTTGTGCGGCACCTTCGGGAAGTGGATCGAGCGGCCAGCCCGCACGCCCAGGTTTTGACCACCCACAAGCACCATCGGGATGTCGTTGAGCGTGTGGCTGTTGCCCTTACCCAGCTCGTTGGTCCACACGATCAGGGTGTTGTCGAGCATGGAGCCGCCCACTCCGCCCGGCTCGGGCGTTTCGGCCAGCCGCTTGGTCAGGTAGGCCAGCTCGCCGCAGAACCAGGTGTTGATGCGGATCAGCTTGTCGCGGGCCACTTCGTTCTTGTCGGGCTCGTGCGACAGCGAGTGGTGGCCTTCTTCCACGCCCAGCCAGTTCATGCGGGCTTCGCCCACCGAACGCATGTACTGGAGCGTGGCTACGCGGGCCATGTTGTTGGCAAAGGCGTTCACCAGCAGGTCGATCTGGATTCGGCTGACCTGCGGGGTGTTGTCGTTGACCAGTTCGATGTGAGGATCGACCTCGGGAACCGGGTGGCTGAGCTGCTGGTCATCCTCCACCTGGCGCAGTTCGCTTTCCAGGTTGGCCACCAGCGCCATGTGCTCCTCAAGCATCCGGCGATCCTCGGGGCTGAGCTTGGTCGACACGCGGCGCAGGTCGTCCTTCACCACGTCGACAATGCTCAGCAGGCTTTCCTTATCCTTGGTGGCGCCGTAGAGCTTGTTGAACATCTGCCGTGGGTCGTCGATCGGGGCCACCGGCTTGTTGGGCCCGGCGTACGACATGCGGGTCCACGGATCGGCCCGGTGCGGCACGGCCACGCCGAACTCCAGGCTGCCGAAGCGGGTACGGGTCTGCTCGTGGGCCTGGCAGAAGTTGCGGATCTCCTGGTCGATGGAGATGCCCTTGGCCCAGCCGGCCGGCGTGTGCGAACCACCCTGGATGTTGCCCGGGAACAGCTCGTGGCCGGTGAGCAAGCAGCTCATGCCGCGCATGTGGGCGTCGCCGTCGCCGCGGACCTGGTTGCAAATGCCCTTGAGCACCAGGGTGCGATCGCGGAACGGCTCCAGCGGCTTGAGGATCGGCTTCAGCTCGGTGAGCTCGCCCTGTTCATCGGGCCAGAAGGCGTCCGGAATGGTGCCGTTGGGCGAGAACATGATGATCAGCCGCTTGGGGCGGGGCTCCAAGGGCGCTCCGCTGAGGGACGACAGTCCCATCAGAAACGGCGCGGCGGCTGCGCTTACGCCCAGCTCTCGCAGAAAGTCGCGGCGGGTGGTCTTAATCATGTTGTCGCTCCTCGTCGCTTGGTTCACCGGGCACCTTGAGCCGCAGTCTTTGCAGCCGTGTCCGAGTTGATACCCTCAGCAGGTAAATCCAGGCCGTAGCTGGCAGCTTTCGCCGCTAGCTCCGCCAGGATGTTCCGAATATGCGCATCGGATTTGGCGAATTGCAACTCCAACTCATCCAGGAGTTGGGGGCTGAATGCCGTCGTATCGTCTTTCACCGTGTGTTGGAAGAGCTGTCGCACAAACGCACGCCGCGACAGCGGTGATTGTACTGCCAGCTGAGCCACGTCGCGAGGTCCACGCAGGCGGACGGTGCTCCCGTCGTCGGCGGGGAAGTCGCTTTCGGCGTCGATCGGCTTACCCCGCTCGGTGGTGCGGAACCGGCCCAGCCCGTCGAAGTTCTCCAGGCTGAAGCCCAGCGCGTTGATCGTGCTGTGGCACGCCATGCAGGCCGAGTCGCTGGTGAACAGCGTCACCTTTTCGCGCATCGTCAGCGACGGATCGAAGTGCGTGTCGTTGAACTCGATGGCGTTGGGCGGAGCCTTCAACTGCCGGCCCACCACGTTCCGCGTGAGGAACACGCCGCGGTGAATCGGCGAGGTGTTGTCGCGGTACGCCAGCACCGTCAGCAGGTACGGGTGCGTCAGCACGCCGCTGCGCGGCTGGTCCTTGAGCACCACCAGTTCGAAGTCATCGCCCTTGGGCGGGGCCTGCTTGTCTTTGCCTTGTTCTTTAGCCGGGGCGTCCTTCGCTTCCTGGTCCTTGACGTCTTCGGCCGGCTGTTCGCCTTCGGTCTTGGCTGCTTCCTGGGCTGCCGCGGCGTCGTACACCTTGCGGAGCCGCTCGTTGAGGAACAGGTAATCGGCCTGGAGCAGTTCGCGATAGTCCGACTTCTCGGACCAGACCACGTGATCGATGAACTTCTGGAGCGACACCCGCAGGTCGGCCAACAAAGTGGCGTCGAAGTCCGGGAAGACCTCGTTGTCCTTATCGACGTTGATCGCCCGCTCCAGGTGCAGCCAGTGCGTGAAGAACTCGTCGAGCTTCGCTTTAGCCCGGCGATCGTTGAGCATACGGCGCGCCTGGGCCAGGATGCCCTCGGGGCTGGTCAGCTCGCCCCGAGCGGCCGCCTCGCGCAGGGCCGCATCGGGCAGCGAGTCCCACAAATAAAGTGCCAGCCGGGCCGCCACGTTGTAGTCGTCGGGCTGCTCCACGCCGGCCTCGGGATACAGAAACCGGGCCGAGCAAAGCGTGAGCAGCACCACGCGCCGGGCCGCCAGGTCGGCGTTATCGACGCTGGCAAACGGCACCTCGATAAACTGCTTGCGCGTGGCGTCGTCCAGCGGACGCCGCAGGGCGCGGGTGACGAATTCCTCGCAGAACTTGCGGATCTTCTCCGCCCGCTGCGGATCGTCGGACTTGGTGCCGGCCAAGGCGTTCAAATCATCGCCCACCTGGGCGGCAACTTCGATCGCAGCTTGCACCACGGCTTCGTGCCAGGCGGCCGAGATGGCCGTGCCGCGCTCATAGCCCAGGCTGGCGTCGTCAGGCGGGAACGGCGTGGAAATCAGCACCACCTTGGGCGTGGTCTGCGGGATCAGCACCCGAGCAGGCACGCGTTGCAGCGGTCCCAGGGGCGGCTTGTACAGCATCTCAAACGAGCCTTGCGGCTCCTTGGCCCCCAGCGCCCATTGCAGGCGGACGGGGTACGCCGTGCCGGCGATCAGGTAGGCCGAGAACTTTTCTTCGCGGATACCTTCACCGGAAACCACCGTGCCGTCGATGCGGGGCGTGGCTTCGCCGCCCACGTCGTTGAACCAGACGCTGAAGCCGTTGGGCGTGCGGAACACGAACTCATGCTCGCCGGTCGCCTCGGCTACGAAAGCGCCCGTCCAAGTCATGCTGATGCGCTCGGTACGGTCGATGTTCTCCCAAGGCGACGTGTCAGCGATTTCGATGAACGGCTCGCTGTCGGGCAGTTGGAAGCCGACCCACTTCTTCTGGTTGTTTTTGTCTTTCTCCGAAGGATGGCGGCCGGTGACGCGCGTGGTCAGGCCGCGCTTCTGCGTGTACGGCTTGTCGTAGTCGCGGCGGAAGCTGCCTACCAGGTCGGCCACCGAACGGCGGAACTGGCCCACCGTCAAACGCTGCAACTGCGGCTTGAGCTGCGACAGCGCGGCAGCCCGGGCTTGCGACGAATAGAACGTGTCGTACACGTACCGGGCAACGGCCGCGGCTTCTTCGCCAACGCACGCCTCGGGGTTACCCTCGGGCATGGTTTCTTCGATGCGCCGCGTGAGGGACGCCAGCGAGTCGTCACCGATCAGCGGCTTGGGGTAGACGTCCTTCACGCCCTGCCCTTTGTCACCGTGGCACTCGGCACATTGCAGGGCGTAGATGGCCTTACCGCGTTTGAGCAAAGCGGCAACTTGTTCGTCAGGCTGCTGGTCCGCTGGCTTCTTGTCCGCCTTGTCGGCCGTTTGTGCGGACGCCTTCTCTTTGGAATCAGCGGCGGGCTGCTCGTCGGCGGTCGCCAGGCAGGGGAAGCTTGCCAGCGCCATCAGGGCGCAACAGCAAGCGATCAGCATGGTTGCGAGCGGGCGATTCATAGGCGGGAACCGGTAGGCAGGTGGGAAAACCGACTCGCACTTAATCACGATTCGGGCGGGGAGATGCCACTTCATGAGCATGAACTGGCATGACAGACAGTGTAGAGAATCTGGGCACCCCTGCCAATTCTTTCCACCAACCGGAGGGGTGCTTGTGATTCTCCTTCCCGACCTTATTGCTGCCCCACCAGCGGGGGCAACTTGGCCTTGGCCGCAGGCTCGATGCCCAGCAGCGCGGCCACCGTGGGATGCAGTCGTAAAGCATCCACGCGTCCCAGGTCAACGCCGCCTAGGGGGGCTTCCGCCCGCCATAAGACCATGAACCCCAACATCTTGTCGTTGATTTGCGGATCGTAGCCGTGCATGCCCTGGGGACCGCCTACCTCGTCCGGGGTGGCCAGCAGCCCAGGAAGGCGATTGCCGAACGCGTAGCCCGGCTCCAGCACGATCACGATATCGCCTGTGCGCGTGGGATGATCCAGTTGCCACTGAGGCGGCAGTTCGTGCCGGCGATACGCTTTAGCGAAATCGTGCTGCCGCGCGCGCTTGAGCAGTTCTTCCACGCGCTGCGGTTGCCGGCTCGGCAGGTGGGGATCATCGAAGAACAGGTGGGCCACGTTACCGGTGAACGCCGAGGTGATGCCAGTTTCGCGCTCCAGCCCCGCCAGCGCGTCCAGGTTCACCAGCCGCTCGACCTTAGCCATGCCATGGTCGGTGGTCACCAGCAGATAGAACGTGTCGCCCGGCTGCTGCGTCCGCCGCCAGACCTCCAACGCCCTTGCCAAGAACTCGCCCAGGTCTCGGTCCACCTGTTGGAGCTTCTTGGCGATCTCGGGACTGTCGGGGCCATACCGGTGGCCCACGGCGTCGGGGCCTTCCATGTAGCCCATGAGCAGCCGCAGCGGCTGAGGCTGCGCGGCATCGTTCTCCCAGGCGTGCAGCAGTTGTTCGAGCCGCTGCTGATCGGACAGGCGAGGATCGAACCGCTCGCCGTGATACGCCGTGCGGACGGCTCCATGCTGGCCGTGCGAGAGCGTCCAATCGTAGACCGCGGTGCGGATGCCTTGCCGGGTGGCGATCAGCCAGATCGGTTCGGCATCGAGCAACCGGCCGTCGCCGGGGTAGTAATAGTGCTCGCGGGTTTGGCGATCGTAAAAGATATTGCCCACGATGCCGTGAACCCCCGGCCGTACACCGGTTGCGTTCGAAACGTGGCTAGGAAACGTGAGCGAGGGAACGACAGGCACCAGTTGCCGGCTGAACGCGCCTTCGCGTTGCAGCCGCTGCAACGTGGGAAACTCGCCGCGGCTCAGATAATCGTTTCGCAAGCCATCGATACTGATCCAAACCACGGTTCGCCGACCTTCCGCCGGCAATTCCAAAGGCGGCTTGGCCGCGGTCTCGTTGGTTGTTGCTTGGAGCGAATTATTGGATGCGCGCGGCACGTCATCCGCGCGCAATGCGCAGGCTGCATAAGACCAGCACACCAACGCCGCGAACCAGGCGGCCGTGCGAGTTGTCACGCGGGCAACCATGATGGCTCCTGTTGCTTGGCCCGGGCCCGATGGCCGCGGAACGTCGCGCCCATCATGGCACGAATGCACACATCGGTCTATGGGAGCGGCCGCGCGGGAGCCACTCAATCTTTCCCGCTTGGGTGGTAGACGATAGGCTGGGGGGAAGGCACATTGGGCGGACATGGAGCGCCAACGATGCTTCGCCCCGCTGCCGCACCGCACCAACGCTGCGCCGCCAAGGTTTTGCCGCGACGCAGTCCCCTGCCCTGCCTGCTTCCTAGCCAAGGGTGAATCGCATGAGACTTGGTCTGAACCGCATCGGATGCCTGATTGCCTGGACCTGGCTGCTTGCCGTAACGCCGGTTGTGGGCATGGCCGACGACTGGCCCCAGTGGCGCGGGCCCATGCGCGATGGCGTTTGGCGCGAGACCGGTATCATCGATCGTTTCAACACCAAGCGTCTGACACCCAAGTGGCGCGTGCCGATTTCGGCCGGTTACAGCGGACCCACGGTTGCCGCCGGACGCGTTTATGTGACCGATCGCGTGACCCAGCCCGAGCAGATCGAACGCGTTCACTGCTTTGACGCCGCGACCGGCAAGACGATCTGGACCTTCAGCTATCCGTGCGAATACCGCAACGTGAGCTACACGGCGGGCCCTCGGGCGAGTGTCACCATCGATGAGGGCCGCGCTTATGCCCTGGGCACCATGGGGCATCTGCACTGCTTCGATGCCGCCAATGGCAACGTGTTGTGGAAGAAGGACCTGGACGCGTTGTATTCAATTCGCATGCCCGACTGGGGCATCGCCGCGGCTCCGCTGGTGTATCGCGACCTGGTCATCATTCAGGTGGGCGGCGAGAACGCTTGTCTGGTAGCGTTCAACAAGCGGACAGGCGAGGAGGTGTGGACGGCTCTCAACGATCGGGCCAGTTATTCGGCGCCGATCATCATTCAGCAGGCAGGTCGCGACGTGCTGATCGCCTGGACCGGCGACCACGTGGCTGCCCTGGAGCCGCTGTCCGGCAAGCTGCTGTGGCAACACCCGTTCCGGCCGACGCGGATGGTCATTAATATCGCCACGCCCGTTTATGACGGTTCGCGGCTGTTTGTCACCTCGTTCTATGACGGATCGCTGCTCTTGGAGTTGAGCCAGGACACGCTTGCAGCCAAGGCCGTTTGGCGGCGGCTGGGGCCCGATGAAAAGAAGACCGATGCCCTGCACTCGATCATGGCCACGCCGCTGCTGGACGGCGATTACATCTATGGCGTGGACAGCTACGGCGAGCTGCGCTGTCTGAAGGCCGCAACGGGCGATCGCATCTGGGAGGACCGCACGGCCACGCCGCCCAATCGCTGGAGCAACATCCACATGGTCCGCAATGGCGACCGGATCTGGATGTTTAACGAAGCCGGCGAACTGGTGATTGCCAGGCTCTCGCCGCAAGGCTTTGAGGAGATCGACCGGGCCAAGCTGATCGATCCCAAGCGCGAACAGTTGCGCCGCCGCGACGGCGTGTGCTGGGCGCACCCGGCCTACGCCGATCGCCACGTCTTTGCCCGCAACGATGAAGAACTGATCTGTGTGAGCCTGGCAGCGGACGAGTAGTTGCACTTTGTTGCCAAGCGTTCCCTGCTGCGCACCGCAGTTCCGTGAAGGACAGTCGGTCGACGACATCCCCGCCACAACACGCCCACGCCGCGCGCTGTGACGGTCCGAGTCGACGTAGCCTGGCCCCCCTCCGGGCCTCGGTTTGCGACGGTGGACCAGGGCGGGAACCTCTTTTTGTGGAACGCCAGCCACGGTAACTTGCTGTACCATGTCCAACTGCCCGCCCCGGCTGCCTACGGCGTAGCGTACTCGCCCGACGGCAAGGAACTGGCCGTAGCCACCACGGATCGCCGGTTGGTGATCCTGGCGATTCCGTCGTTTGCCCAGTAGCGGCCGGAGGCGGGGCGAACGTCCCCCCCTGCCCTGCTGGAGTCTGCCGTGCCGTTTGCCGAGAACGAGAACGTCCGCATCCATTACGAGGTCGAGGGCCACGGGCCGCCGCTGGTGCTTCAGCACGGGTTCGGCTCCGACCTGCGGGTGTGGGAGTTCTACGGCTATGTGAAGGCCCTGGCCGGCGATTTCCAGTTGATCCGGATCGACGCCCGGGGCCACGGCGAAAGCGACAAGCCGCACGAGCCTGAGGCGTACGAACTTTCGCGCCGGGCAGGCGACGTGGTGGCCGTGCTCGACGCCCTGGGCATCGAAAAGGCCCATTACTGCGGCTACTCGATGGGGGGCTGGATCGGTTTTGGCATGGTGCAGTATGCGCCCGAGCGGTTGCTGAGCCTGGCCGCCGGCGGCGTGCATCCCTATCCCGACGAACGCTTCGCGGCCTTTGACGGCGTGGACGGTACCGACGCCAACGCGTTTGTCGCGGCCCTGGAGAGTCTGATCGGCGAACGTTTCCCGCGCGAAGCCAGAGCCAAGCTGCTCACCAACGACCTGGTGGCTCTGGCTGCCAGCACCAAAGCCCGGAGCGCACCCGCCGAGGCATTGAAGCAGATCAAGGTGCCTGTGCTCTTTTACTGTGGGCAGCGCGACATCCGGCTGCCGCAAGTCCAGCAGTGTGCCGAGGAGGTGCCGGGGGCAAAGCTGGCCGTGATCCCCGGCACCAATCACATCACGACGTTCTTGCGCAGCGATCTGGTGCTGCCGCACTTGAAGGAGCACCTGGGAGTCGAGCCCGTCTAGAACAAGCTGGCCGGGGCCGATCGCAGCAAGCCGCGGATGGCCCAGGCGCCCGAGGAAAGGCAAAGCAGCAGCGTCAGGAAGAACACGTCGATCGCGCGTGGCACGGTGAGCATCATCAATAGGCCCGTCTGCTCGCCCAGCGCCCAGTACAGCACCTGGCTGACGGCAATGCCGGGCACAAATCCGATCACCGAAATCAGCACCGCCTGCCAGAATACCAAGCTCACAAAGTAACTCTGGCGGTAACCCATCGCCTTGAGCGTGGCGTATTCGGCCACGTGATCGGAGATATCGCGGGCAATGATCTGGTAGCAGATCACCGCGCCGACCACCCAGCCCATCAACAAACCCACGAAGAAGATGTACCCGATCGGCGTGCTGGCCTTCCAGAAGCCGATCTCGCGCTGGATGAACTCCTCGCGCGTGAGAACGGTTACGTCGCCGGGCAGCAGTTTTTCGAGTCGGGCTTGGACCGCCTGGGCCTGGCTCGGATCGTGCAGTTGCACCACGCCCAGATCGATATCTTCCAGGACGGAGCTGCGCTGCATGGCTCCGAAGTACCGCGCGTAGTTGTTGGCGCTCATCAGCAGGTTACCGTCGTTAGCAAAGTCGGTGCCCAGCGCGAAGGTGCCCACGATCTGGACTTGCTGCTGCGAGAGTTCGACGGTCAGGCCCACGACGTCGCCGCGGGGCGGCAACCCGTAAGCGGCACGCTTGCTGAGCCGATCCAGAAGGACCGCACGGGGCTGTTCCAGCAGATGCTTCTGGCGGTTGATGTCGTCGTCGAGAAAGACCGGATCGTTAGGCCAAAAGGCCAGGACACGAATTGGCCGGCTGACCTTCTTCGTACAGTCCTTCCACACGCCGACGTACGATTCGATGTACAGCGGATGTGCTCCGGCTACGTCCGGATCGCTATCGGCCAGCAGCAGCCGCGTGCGGGGGAACCGCTGCGTGACAGTCATCGCGTACTTGCCGCGGTTGAAGATGATCAGGTCGGCATTCAGTTCGCGGATGACCTGCACGGTGCTGTCGAACAGTGCGTTGCGAAATCCAAGCTGCATGGCCATCAGTACCACGGCAAAGCCCACACCGCACACCGACAAGAGCAGCCGCTTGCGGTGGTGCAGCAGATTGCGGGCGACCAGCAGCAAGGCACGCAGAAACACGCGGTGGCTCCCTTTCGCCGTCAGAACAGGCTGGCCGGATCGGCCGCGTGCAGCTTGCGGCTGGCCAGATAGCCCGACGCGACGCAGATGCCCAAGCTGCCAGCGAACACCACCACGGCCCAGGTGGGATCGAGTTCCACGGTCAGGTTGGAGAGCGCCGCCGTGATCGGGTAACCCACGTACACGGTCAGTGCCAGCCCCAAGGCGTAGCCCATCAGAGCCAGGGCGATCGACTGCTGAAGGATCACGCCCAGCAGATGGTTGTAGCTGAAGCCCATGGCCTTCATGGTGGCGTACTCTTTTTCGTGATGGGTGACGTCGGCTTCCTGCACCTGGTAGACGATGGCCAAGCCGACCACCATGCCCAGCACGGCTCCGAAGGTGAAAATGGCTCCCACGCTGGTGCCTTGTACCCAGTAGTTCAGTTCATAGTCGAGGACTTCCTGCCGCGTGAGTACTTGCACGTCGTCGTACCCGGCTAGCCAGGCTCGGAGGGTATCGGCGGCCTGCTGCCGCTGGGCTTCACTGGCTGGCACGCCGTCGGGGGTAGCGAGGCGGAGCAGACCCAGGCTCAGCCGTTCCTGGTCGGCCGAAGGCATGGCGCGGACAAACCCGGGCTGGCTGACGATCACGGCGCCATCGGCCGAGAGCCCCGTGCCCAGTTCAAAGGTACCGACGATCTGAACGCGGCGGCCGCCCAGCTCGGCGGCACGGCCAAGATCGGCCGGTCCGAATCGCTCGCCGTTGGCCGGCCCAAAGTCGCGACGGCTTTTGCGGTCGATAAGCACATAGTCGGGCCGCTGGAGCTTGGCCACTTCGGCGACAATGTCGGGGCGGCCAAATGCCGGAGCCTGCGGATCGACGCCCATCATCAGCAGGGCCCTGATGTTGCCGTCGTTCTCAGAGCCGGTCACCGACGCCCGCCAACGGTTCATGGCAATCTGCAGGGGCCGGGCCGATTGCACGCCCGGCGCCGAGGCAGCCTGCCGCAGCCGCATGGCGGGAAACTCGCCTGCCTTGGAGAAGTGCAGATACTCGGGCGAACGCAGCAGCAGATCAAAATCCAGCGCGCTGTAGATGACCGTGGCGGTCGATTCGACGGCGCCCAGAAACCCCAGTTGCATCAGCACCAGGAACACGGCGAAGGCCACGCCGCCGACGCCCACCGCCGTGCGCGGCTTGTCGTGCAGCAGGTTGCGCCACGCCAGGGGCGTCTTCATGGGGCATCTGCGGCTGAAGACGTCGAATGTTCAGGCAGGGGATCCGCCTTAGGCCCGGCGGCCTCGGTAACCGGACCGGTTCGCTTCACGAAGATGGTGACGTCCACCGGCGCGCTGACCAGGTCGCGGGCTGCTTCGCTGCTGGTTGGCGTGAGCGTGATCTCGACCTCGAACACCCGGCGGTCGGCCGGATCGAACGGATTCAAGCTGCGCATCTCGGGCGTGGCCACGATGGCGCCCACCCGCTGCACGGTGCCGTCCAGCGGAGCACTCAAGGCCGGCGTGCTGATGGTGACTTTCTGGCCGGGGCGGATGGTCCGTTTGGCAGCTTCGTACACTTCGGCCACCACGTTCATGGTGGTCAGGTCGGCCATCCGCAGGATCGGTTGATTGCCGACCAGCTCGCCCGGCTGGGCGTAGATTTCCAGGATCTCGCCATCGCACGGCGCCCGGACGATCGAACGCTTCTGCTGGGCACGCAGGCTGGCAATCTCGGCATCGAGCGACGCCAGCGGGGCTTGGGCGTCGATCCGCTTCTTGCTGGCCTCGAGCACGTCGATTTCGGCCTGAGCCGTGCGCAGAGCCAGGTCCTGCTTGGCGGTAAGCGTATCGATGGCCCGGTGGGCGGCTTGCAGGTCGGCTTCGGTCTTGGCGGTCAGAAGTTGCTGCCGCTCGACATCCTGGGCGGAGATCAACGCCGGCGGGGCTTTTTGCAGCCGGCGCAATTCTCGCCGTTCCTGGTCGAGCTTCTGCTGCAAAAAGACAAGCTGCTCGCGCTGCACCTGGATCTCACGCTCGCCCAGCTTCACTTCGTCGAAGGCCAGGCGAGCCCTGGCGATTTGCTGATCGAGCAGCGCTTTCTCGGCGGCGACTTGGGCCAACGCCTCCTCGCGCTTGGCTTCCAGGGCGGCAATCTGCTGCTGGAGCAGGTCGTAACTGGCCAGGCGAGCCAGTTCGTCGCCCTGGTGGACGCGCGAGCCGACCTTCACCGCGATGCTTTGAATCTGTTCGGTGGGAACGGCACCGATCTCGATGATGCCTTGGCTGGGCAGGATGCGGCCCAGGGCTTTGACCGGTTCGAACTCCGTGTTCTCGGTGGGCAGGCCGTTGGGCAGAAGCGGCGCGGGCGCAGGCGCGAAGTGCCGCGGACCATACCAGGTCGCGGCTGCGCCGATGGCGACTCCCACAAGCAGGATCAGAAAGCTCTTCACCGAATCGGTTGCCTGAAACGAACTGCGTGCCTAACTGCGGGAGGCCTGCCCGACTGCCGCACCGATCGCCAGCCGGACACACGGCTGCCAAAGCAGACGCGATGGGATCGCACTGCCTGTTATCGTGCAAGCGGTATGCCGCGCAATAGCGGGAGTTCGGTCCGTCCATTGGCGGGGTGTGTCCACACTTGACGATAGTTTGCGCTCGCCCGCGACGCAAAGAATCCCTGCCGTTGTCTTGCCGGAACCTGGCGGCCTCGCGCCGGTTGCCCGGGCTGAAACCGCCCCTGGCCGCCTGGCCGACGGTGGCGAACCGACCAGGCGGCACAAGACGCCCAGAACGCAAAAACGGCACAACCCGCCTCGGGAGAGCCGACTCCCTGGCGGGCTGTGCCGCAGATGCTGGTGGGGTTGATGAGCGGATGCCTGATGCGGCCGCCGGGCGTTTTGCCCTGACAAATCGCTTGGGAAGCAGCCGCGGTGCCGCGTGGTCTTAGATGGGGCCGCGGCTGGAACGGACGTTCTTCTGCGTCTCGTAGCGACGCTCGCCCGAGGTCCGCTCCGTGGCCGGAGCCGCAGGCGAGGCCGGGTGGTGCGGCGTGGGCTCGAGCTGCTCGACGGGCTGCGGAGGCTGCGGGTAACCGCCACGGTGAATCACCGGGGCACAGCAGCCTTCGCGCATCGGAGCGCCATAAACCCGAGCGGCATGAGGCGGAGCGCCATACACCGGCCCACCGCAATACCCGGTGGCGCACTTGTCCTGGAACAGCCGGCCCAGCAGCAGCGGCTTGCGGTAGGCGGCCAGTTCCGGAGCGTAGCTGGTGGGATGCGGGCAGCAGGTTTCGACCGTGTCGCAGGCAGGCTCGGTGCAGCACACTTTGTCGCAGCGCTTGGCGCAGCGGCACTTGCGCTCACAGAGCTTCTGCTTCATGCGGGCAAAGAGCTGATTGAGGCCGTGCGGACCGCACGGATCGCAGGGGCCGCTTTCCGGCGGGAAGCAGCCGCCGCGCGAGCAGCAGCCGCCGTGATGGTCGTGATGGTGGGCGCCCCCCTCGACGACGATGTACTCGCTGTGGTCCGGATTGGGAATCGGCCGCGGAGCAACAGAATGGGGTTGCGCCAGCGCGGTGCCCGACAGCAGCAACGCGCCCAGCATGGCGAGTGTGGCCCCCTGCAGGTTTTTCATCCGTGAATCCTCGTGCGTTGGAGGTTGGGCAAGCCCACAGGGCCCTCAGCCTGTGCCCCGCGAGCGGTTCAAGTCTCCTGTTCGTTACGAGTCATCGGCACTTCAAACTCGCGGGAACCAGAACTTTCAGTACAAGCGGCAAACTTTGCCCAGTTTGTGCTGTCGCTGCGCGCAGGGGGCGGGCGATGGCCGAAATGGGAGGCACTTTCTGACAGCTCCTACATGCGCAACAAAAAAGCCGCACCGGCATCAGGAACCGGTGCGGCTTGGGTTGACTGCAGTTGGGTTTGCCTGGCAGACGTGGCTTACCAGGCGAAGTGGGCGAAGGCCTTGTTGGCGTCGGCCATGCGGTGGACGTTCTCGCGCTTGGCCATCGCGGCGCCTTCACGCTTGTAGGCGGCCATCAGCTCTTCGGCCAGCACGCGGGACATCTTGCGGCCCTTCTTTTCGCGGCAGGCCGAGATGATCCAGCGGATCGCCAGCGATTGCTGACGGCGGGAGTTCACCGGCATCGGCACTTGGTAGGCGGCACCACCGACGCGGCGGCTGCGCACCTCGATGGCCGGCTTCACGTTCTCCACAGCCCGGGTGAACACCTCGATCGGTTCCACCTCGGAGATGCGGCTCTTGATGATGTCCATGGCATCATAGAACACGGCCTGGGCCGTCGACTTCTTGCCGTCCCACATCAAATAGTTGATGAACTTGCTGGCCAGCAATGACCCGTAACGCGGGTCGGGAGCAAGCTGCTTGCGGCTGGCGGTAATTCGGCCCATGCCGATAAACTCCTCGATGAACCTACAAGTATGCGATCTGTGGATTGTCCGGTAACGCCCCGTGCCGGACCTCTACGCGATGCCGGCAGGGAAGGCGGTGTTTGCCTAGTGAACGTCAGCGAGGCTTCTTGGCCCCGTAACGGCTGCGAGACTGCTTGCGCCCGTTGACGCCCAGCGTATCCAGCGCGCCGCGAACCACCTGGTAACGCACACCGGGCAGGTCGCGCACACGGCCGCCGCGCACCAGCACGATCGAGTGCTCTTGCAACTGGTGGCCTTCGCCCGGGATGTAAACGGTGACTTCCTTGCCGTTGGAGAGCCGCACGCGGGTGATCTTACGCAGAGCCGAGTTGGGCTTCTTGGGGGTCATCGTCTTCACTTGGAGACAGACCCCGCGCTTCTGCGGGCAGCCATCGAGCACCGGCGACTTGCTGAAGCGCCGCGGCTTCTTCCGCCGCTTGCGAACAAGCTGGTTAATGGTGGGCATTCAGGTAGCTTTCTATGTTCAGCGACTCGAACGATTCGTCATCCAAACGTCGCGCCTCGGGGCGAAGCGGCTAAACCACAGTGCTGTGCCGACTTCGCCACTTTTATGTCGGCAGGCCCGATCGCGCCAGATGATTATAACCTTATGCGATTGCTCAGCTTACCGGGGTAGCCTGTCCCCCCGTCGCCGGAAGTGAACAAGACTCCACCAATAGGCTGAGAACTTGTAAGTGTAGCGGTGGCCGGGATGCTGTCAACACCTCCGCAACTGCCTTTTAAGCCGCCCTCGTCGGCCGTTCTGACTGCAACGAATCCGTCCGAACCTGCCAGCAAGATAGTGCTTGCGAGGGGGAATCGCTAACAAGCGTTGTTCCGCCCAGCATGGGGGGCTGCGACGCTAGCATACCCGTTAGAGAGCGGGGATAGCCGGCCCAAGGCGACTGCCCTCCCCTGCCCTTAGACCGCGACGAGGTCGTCGCGTGGGCCAATGGCCACCGTCGTGGCCTGGTCCAGCGGGTAATCGTGCAGCAATTGCATCACGTCGTCCAGCGTCACGGCCGAGATCTGGTCCAGTTCGTCGCGGAGCGAGTGGTACTCGCCGTGCTGGATCCAGTTGCCGCCCACCGACCGCAGCCGCCGCATCGGCCGTTCACTGGAGATGACGGCGTGCGATTTGGTCTTGTTCTTGGCCTGCTCCAGTTCCTTGAGCGTGATGCCTTCCCGGGTAGCCCGATCGAACACCTCGCGGACCACCCGCAGGTTGCGGTCGGCCTTTTCCGGCGAGCAGCTCAGCGAGGTCCAGAACAGCCCGGCCCCGAGGTACTCCACATAGTACATGGAAGCGTGTTCGGCCTCGCCCGTATCGACCAGCTCCCAGTACAACCGGCTGCCGGTGCCGTCGCCCAGGATGGTGGTCAGCAGGTCGGCCGCGTAGCGCTCGCGGGAAGTCTTCCAGGGGGCCGCCGCCAACTGCATGCAGTACTCCTGAGTGGAGGCTTCCTTCCGCAGGCATTGAAAGCCCGGATAGTGTGCGGCCTCGGTGATGGTGCGGCTGGTCTCAAACGGTTCCCAGTGGCCGCAGTACCGCTGGGCCTCGGCCATCAGCTTGTCGAAGTCCACCTTACCGGTCGCCACCAGCGTCATGTTGCTGGGGCTGTAGCGGCGCTGGAAGTACTCGCGCATCTGTTCGACGGTCAGGGCTTCGATCGACTGCACCGTCCCCAGCACGCTGTTGGCCAGCGGATGCCCGTTGAAGTGCAGTTCCTCGCAGCGTTCGTCGGCCCCGTAAGGCGGCTGATCGTCGTACATGCGGATTTCTTCGATGATGACCTGGCGTTCGGTCTCGAAGTCTTCCGTCCGCAGCGATGGCCGCATCATATCAGCCAACAGGTCCAGGGCCTTATCCAGGTACTCCGGCAGCACGGCCGCGTAGTAGACGGTGCTTTCCTTGCCGGTGTAGGCGTTGTTGTCGGCGCCGATGGCATCGAATTCGGCATTCACGTCGGCCGAGCTGCGGCGGGGCGTGCCTTTGAACACCATGTGTTCCAGGAAGTGGCTCACGCCGGCCAGTTCGGCGGTTTCGTCGCGGGCGCCGGTGCGGACAAAGAATCCCAGACCGCACGAATAAGCGTCGGGATTGGATTCGGCGACGACTTCCAGGCCGTTGGCCAGTTGAGCTCGGTAAAACTGCACGATCGATGTACTCCGGGTGCCGTAGGGACGCGAAAACCAACAGGTGCGGCGCGTACACAAGGCCGTGAGGTCAGGCTCCCGGTTGCATGTTGTACACGAGCCGGGGCACGCGCCCAATGCGCCGTCCCCTTGAGGGAGCCGTTTCACCAGGTGCAGGCGAGCCAGGCAGATGCGCCACCGCGCGCGACATGGCAGACCGTTGCGACGGCAAATGCCTGCTGTCACGGCCGCCGCTGCGTCCCATGGTCATTCTGGCTGTGCCTCGCGCGCGGGGCAAGATCACCCCGCGGCCCCGGCCAGCGCGCGAAACCGGCTCTGCCGAGGGGGCAGAGCCGGTGCTGCATGCGCGCCTTGGGGAACTCGCCGCCAGCTTCAGTTACTGCTGCGGATTGGCGGCCGGAGCCGGTTCCTCCGCCGGGGCGGTTTCGGCCGCCTTGTCGTCGGCGTTGGCCTTGGCTTCAGCCGACTCCTTGACCTGCTCCTGCGAGGCATCGGCCACGATGTCCTTCCGCTGCAGGTGGATGCGGTTAAACAACTCGTCGTTGATGATGTAGAACCAGCCGGAGAAGCGGTCGTTCAGCTCCTGGGCCGCCTTCTTGCCGGCTTCCACCCGCCGCTCGTAACGCTCGCGGATGCGGGCGTTCTGGCTTTCGGCTTCTTCGCGAGCGGCCTTGAAGTCGGCGGCCGTCTTCAGACCCTGGCTGCGGATCTTGTCCAGGCTCTGGATGCTGTACTGCGACTTGGTGGGATCGGTCTTAACTTCCTCGCCCGGCGCGGCCGGCTCCTCGGGCAGCTCGACATACTCGGGTTTTTCGAGCAGGTCTTCGTTGAAGCGGACCGCGATCAGCAGGTAACGGGCATCGGCGGCCGGCGTACCTTCCTCCGAGGTGTCGCTACCCAGGTCCTGCGTCTTTTCGCCGAAACGCAACTGGTACTCCACGCCGTTCTTCATGGCGATGACCACTTCGCCCTGCTTGGACCGCAGGTCGACCGCGCCATTGCCGACCGGCATCAGGTAGTAACCGCGAGCGGCGAGGCCTTCGGCCAGTTGCTGGCTGAGTTGAAGCCCTTCCTGGCCGCCCAGGAAACGGCCGAGCGACTCAGGCTTGGGCCGTACGTCGACGATCTCCAGCAGGTCGAACGCCTGGAGCATGCTGTCGAGCTTCTTTTGATCCAGTTGCTGGCCCACGGCCAGGTCTTCGAGCTTCCAGCGTTCGCCTTCCTTGGCGTTGGCGTCGTAGGTGAGGTGCATCACGTCACCACCCACGAACCGCCGCTGCTCCAGGTCCAGCGAGTAATCCAGCAGCTTGATGTGGTGAATGTTGTTGGTGTCGAGCTTGAGCAGGTCTTTGTTGATCCAGTCCTTGAAGTTGGTCGACAGCTTGCTCACGTCGACCCGGGCCACGTACACCCGGTCGACGCCCGGCACCACCACGTAACGCATCTCGGGCGATTCCGGGAAGGTCTCGCCAATGATGAATTCGGCCAGGGTGTTGTTGCTCTGGTCCGACATGCGGACGAACATGCCCACGCCAGTGTCCCCCGGCTTGGCATCGCGGGGATCGACCACCTTGTACAGCGCCCGGTCGGCAAAGCCCGAGGGCTGCACCTGCTCCTTGACCAGGCCCACGATGCTGGTGGCGGCCTCGGCCAACTGGTTGGTCAGGTCGGTGGGGTAGTTGTAGCGCGAGGGGATTGTCCACTTGCCGTCGGCGTCCTTGCGGATTTCGAACTCGCGCCGTTCGCCGGTGGCTTCGTCCCACTTGACGATCTCGAGCCGGGCGGCTTCCAGCGGGTCGGTGAACCGCGGGAAGAACAACTCGCCCTGGTCGTTGATCGTGTCGTCGGAGAAGTCCACCGAATGCGACCGTACGACCACCACGCTGGCGATGACGCACACGACCGCCAGGCCGACGTATACGAGCGTTTTGGTCAGTTCGCTCATGGGTATAGGGCTCAATCTCGAGGGATGCGTGGATTGGGTTTACGGGAACAGAACGCCAGGCTGGGCTAAGGCTAGTCGCGGAGACGGCGGCTGGACACGCCCATCCGTTCGCGCGAGCGGCGGTTGATGAACACCACCAGGCCCATCAGCAGCGGCAGCACCGGCGGCACCAGCACCAGCCACATCTTGTAGAACGACTTGATCGAGTCGATCTCGGCTTCCAGCTCGCGCTCGACCTGCGTCAGTTCCTGCTGGTTCTCACGCTGGTACTGCTGCACCAGCTTGTTGCGGCGCCGTTCGGCTTGCTCCTGCTTGATGCGGCGGCTGGTCGGATCGGTGATCTTGGCCAACTCGGCCCGGACCTGCTGTTCCAGGTCGTTGATCCGCTGCTCCAGTTCCAGTTGCTTGCCTTCGCGCTTCTGCTTGGCCACGGCCAGGGCGTCTTCCACCCGGGCTTCGATGGCTTCCAGCGTGCGGTGCTGCGGACGCCGCTTGCGGATGTCGACAAACAGCTCGTCGCCCACCAGCACGTCGATGATGTTCAGCACGAACGGGACGTTGTCCAGGTTCAGGTACACTTCCTGGTTGGGATCGTCGCCGCGAGCCCGCAGGTCGAAGAACACGCTGGTCAGGCAGTCCAGGTCGGCGACCAGCACCACGTCGATTTCCTGCGGCTTTTCATCGGTGGCGGCTTTCTTGTCGTCGCCTTCCTTGTGATTGCCGTCTTCGTCGTGCTCGTGACCGTCATGACCCGGATGGTTCACCAGCCGCACCAGGTCGGCCACGCCGCCCTGATGGCTGGACTGAGCGCCATCGTTGGTTTCGGGCTGCTTCTGATCACCGCCCTCCTGGTTGTCCTGTGGCTTGTCCTTATCCTTGTCCTTATCCAGTTCGGCGATCGCTTCGGGATCGAGCGGGCCGCGGATCCGGGCCGCGATCGCGTACTCGGTCGGCCGGTCGGCCTGCGAGTAATGCTGCTCGCGGTTCTGGTTCCAGTCGCGCTGGAAGGTTTGCGGGTTGAACGTAAAGAGGTGTTCCTTCCGCAGCGTACCGGTGTCGCTGCCGGTGAACAGCAGCGGCGTGTAGGTCGGACCGGTCGACTTGCCGCGGCGCAGATACCCGGTGAACGGGAACAGGATCTCTTGCAGCTTGGACGTGATCGCCTGGTTGTCGTCAAACGGCTGCTTGGCGCCGGAACCCCGGGCGATGAACACGAACTCCTTGGGGAACTCGATCTTGGGGTGCGGGTTGTAGTGGGTCCACAGGATCTCGTCGCTGTTGAACTCCACGCCCAGCAGCTTCCAGAGCTTTTCGAGGTGATCGGCGTTGGGCGATTCCATCACCCGCATCATGGCCGGCTGCGGATCTTCAAAGATCGCGGTCGGCACGCCCTTGCGGATGGCGTCGATCACGTTGTCGAGCGACTTGGGATCGAGCGTCGAGGGCTGCACCACCAGCAGGGCCGCATAGTAACGCTCGCCGTTGGGGCCTTCGACCTTGATCGGTTGCGACGGGTCCACTTCCTCGACGCGGTACTGCTTCTCCAGCTCCTGAATGATCATTTCCTTTTCAGGCCGCTGGCCGCCGAAGTGCGGCGGGAACTCCGGCGGGAACAGCATCGCGCCGGTGCGGACCACGCCGATCGTCTTGGTCTGGTCGGCATCGCGGCACACGGTCACGATGGAGCGGGCCAGTTCGTACTCGATGGGGATGCCGCGATCGATGAACGGAATCACGTGCTTGTTCAAGCCCGAGGTGAACGCCACGGCCATGAACAGTTCATCGAGCTTCAATTGCCCGCGGCGCTGGATGCCCACCTGGCGGGGCTCGATGTTGTAGAGCTGCTTGGCGCGGTCGGCTTCGACGCTGGCGGGCCGCGTCTCGTTGACCACGATTTCGATGTATGGGTTACGTAGCGCCTCGATCTCGCGCAGCGTGTTGAGCAGGTTCAACCGCGTGGTGATGTAGGTTTCGGGCGTGCGGTCCTCGGGGCTGATGAACGCCTCGATCCGTACGCGGCGCGGCCGCTGCACGGAGATCCGGCCCGTTTCGGGGTTGTAGACCACGGCCCCTTCGTCATCGTCCAGACGCGGCAGCGACACGCCCAGCGGCTTCAGGATCTTCTGCTCGAACTCGTCGACCGATTGCGGCGCCTGCTTGTGCTCGTCGCGGTATTTCTGGATGGCGTCTTCGATCTTCTTGAGCGTATCGGCGTGCTGTTCGCGGTACGCCTGGGGCAGCGACTCGTAGCGGAAGCCCAGGTTGCTGGCAATCTGCTTGGTATTGGGCGAGAGCGAGTTGAGCCCTTCGGCGGTGGCGTCAAACCGCAGCGTCACGTACGCCGAGAGCACGATGATGCCCACGCAGATGGCGCCCAGCGAGATGGTGCGGACCACGTAGTGGGGCAGCAGGTTCTGGCCGTCGCGGCCGCCCAGCCAGTGCCGGCGACCGATCAGCACCACGCACAGGTAGAAGCAGAACGCGGTGATCAGGATGAAGTACATCATGCTTGAGAAGCTGATCACGCCGCTTTGGAAATCGCGGAAGTGCCAGCCGATGCTCAAGCGTTGAATGTGGATGGCCAGCCATTCGGGGAAGATCGTGTTGGCCGCCGCGGCGAACACCAGCGGGGCGTTGAACACGGTGCCCAGCACGAAGCCGACCGTCAAATCACCGGTCAGGAACGAGGCCACCATGCCGATGGAGATCATCGCCACGCCGACCATCCAGTAGCCGAAGTACATGCCGAAGAACAGGCCCAGGTCCGGCGAGCCCAGCACTTCGAGCATCATCAGGTTGCAGGCGGCCGAGTACGCCAGCGAGGCCGAGTAAATGGCCACGGCCGCCAGGAACTTGCCGGCCACCACCTCGACGTCGGTGGCCGGGATGGTCAGCAGCAATTCGTCGGTGCCTAGCCGCCGCTCCTCCGCCCAGGTGCTCATCGTGATGGCGGGGATGAAGATCAGCAGGATGTACGGCAGCCACTTGTTCAACTGGTCGAGGTTGGCCAGGTTCGAGTTGAAGAACTCGTTGGGCCAGAACGCGGCGATGCCCGTCAGCAGCACGAACAGGAACAAGAAGACATAGCCGGTGGGATTGGTGAAGTAGCTGACAAAGTTCCGCTTGAAAACGGCCAGCAGCACAGAACTTTTCATGGCGTGTCTAAATCCGATCGAAGCGGTTGATGTGCTTTTGCGATACGCAAGGTACGTGATTGGCGGCGAGTGCGTTCTGTCTTTCGTGGCACGCGGCCTGGCGGGCCGTCCGGCCACGGCTGGATGAGCCGCGCGGCTGGCTTAGGGGGCAGCGCTCAGCTCGTGGAACCGTTCTTCCAGCGTGGTGTGATCGCCGGCCAACTCGGAAATCGGGCCATCGAATTTCAGCCGGCCGTCGGCGATGAAGATCGCCCGGCTGCACATCGCTTCCACCTCCTGCATGATGTGCGTCGACAGCAGGATGGTGCGGTCCTTGCCCAACTGCGTGATCGTGCGGCGGACTTCGGTGATCTGGTTGGGATCCAGGCCCGCCGTCGGTTCGTCCATAATCAATACGTCGGGATCGTGCAGCAGGGCTTGCGCCATGCCCACGCGCTGACGATAACCGCGGGACAGCTTGCCGATGGGCTTGCCCAGCACTTCCCACAAATCGAGCAGGTCGACCACTTTCTCGATCCGCTCCTTGCGCAGGGCCGACGGCATGCCGCGGGCGGTGGCGAAGAACCGCAGCAGCGCCAGCGGCGTCATGTCGCGGTACAGCGGGCCGTTTTCAGGCAGGTATCCCAGGTGGGCGCTGCCCTGGATGCGCTGGCTGGCCATGTCGTAGCCGGCGATGCGAGCGACCCCGGCGCTGGGGGCGAGGTAGCCGGTCAGCAGCTTCATCGTGGTGCTCTTGCCGGCACCGTTGGGACCCAGGAAGGCGACCACTTCGCCCCGGTACACCTTGAAGGATACCCCCTCGATGGCGGCGAAACTGCCGTAATATTTGCACAGACCGATGGCCTCGATCATGGGAGTTTCGCCGCGGTCAGCCGGGCTCCCGTTGGCCGCCGCGGCGGCAGGGGCGCTAGCCGAATCGGCAACGTTCTCCGTCGACTCTGGCTTGTGAGCGTCGCTCGTCATGAAAGAAACCTCGCAGCCGTTACGATCTTGACTTGGCGAATCTGCGGCAGAGCCCGGCGGCCCGCGAACCGGCAGCCAACCGGCGGATCTGACCGCCAGGACGGGAGCAACCGTATGTGCTTAACCAGTCTACCGCTTTTTACCTTACTGCACGTTCGGAATGGATGGCCGAATGGTTCAAAATGAGGACCGTGATACTCGGCCCAGGCGGCAAAAACGGCAGCACCGCATGCCATCTCCCCCATGCGCCCGGCAGTTGGTGGCCACGCGCTGCAAGACGCACGGCGGCCAGACGTCCAGGGCGACCTGCCCGGCCCGGTATCGTGGCATGCCAAAACGTAAGAAGGTGCCGAGCTTACGTCGCGGCCTCATGCCGCCAAGGCGGCGTGCTCCGCAGCGGGGGACAAATGCCCCGGGGAACTCGCCCACTGCGCACAATATGAGTTGTCGCGCCGCTTGAGGCAACCCGATCTACCTGGCCCGCGGGGCAAACGCATCTTGCGGCGCCGGCGCACGTGGGCAAGTTCCCTTAGCCACTACGGCCCGTTGCTGCCGATGGTTCATTGCCCCGCCAGGTTGCCGCGGTAACGCCCGAGGGCTAGAGGTGTCTGCGGGCGGCCAACATGCGTAGATGGCCCGCCGTATCGGGGCGAATCTGAATGGATTCCCAGCCGCTCTGCTGCGCGGCCAGGGAGCGGACCGTTTCCGCGATCATCGGGCTCAACTCACAGAACAACCAGCCGCCGGGCCGCAACCGCTGAAGCGACTGCTCCAGGAGCGGGGCGATGACGTCGGTGCCCTCCGGACCCGCTTCCAGCGCAAGGTGCGGTTCGTGCTGCGCGACCTCCCGCGGCAACTCGGCCATCTCCGAGGTGCGAACGTAAGGCGGGTTGCTGAGGATGAAGTCGAACTGGGCTTCGGTCGGCACCGCCGCGAAAACGTTGCTTTCGATAAAGTGAATCCGATCGGCAACACCGTGACGCTCGGCATTTTCGCGCGCGATGGCCAGCGCGGCCGGGCTGATGTCGATGGCCGTGACCTCGGCGGCCGGTAAATGCTTGGCGGCACATACGGCCAGGATGCCGCTGCCGGTACCGACGTCGGCAATCTGCCACGCCCGGTGGCTGCGCTTGGGGCGGCTGCTGATCGGCTCGCCGGCGTCGTCGGTGGCCGCGGTTGCTTCGTCCGCTGGCGGCGTGTCTTTGCGGGCGTCCTTGGCCTGCTCCTCGTTGATTTTGTCCAGGAGCGCGACCACGAGCATTTCGGTCTCAGGCCGCGGGATCAAAACGTCGGGCGTAACCTTGAACGGCAGCGAATAGAACTCGCGATACCCTACCAGGTACGCGACCGGCGTACCGGCAGCCCGCTGCTTGACCAGGTTGCGGAAGGTGGCCCGCGTCTCGTCGCCGGGATCTTCGTTGTAGACCGTGTACAGCTCGATGCGGCTGCAACCCCGGGCGTGCGCGAGCAGTACTTCGGCATCGATCCGGGGACTATCCGCGCCGTGTTGGCGGAGGAAGTCGGTGGTCCAGGTGAGCAGCCGGCCAACCGTCCATTTTTCTGCTTCTGCCATATCTCTTCCTTGGCTGGCTCCGGCCGGTGAACAGCGCAGCGAAAACGATCACGCTCGGCCGGTTGCCACGCTCCAATCATGGCGGCAACTGGCCGCACGCCAAGGGCGCGGCGGCGAGATTGTACCCGAGCGCAGGCGACTGCTGGGAATGCCGCGGGCAGCCCGCGGGGCACGCCGTCAGGTGATCGCGCCGAAGGCTTCGCGCTGCTTGGAGCGGGCGTACTCCTTGCAGGCCTCGATCAGCGGCTCCATGTTGCCCGCCATGATGCTGTCGAGCTTGTAGATCGTGAAGTTGATCCGGTGATCGGTGACCCGGTTTTCCGGGAAGTTGTAGGTGCGAATTCGCTGGCTGCGGTCGCCGGAACCCACCAGGCTCTTGCGCTCGGCCGCCCGCTTGGCGTTCTCCTGCTGCTGACGGTACTCGTAGAGACGCGTCTTGAGCACGCGGAGGGCTTTGGCCCGGTTCTTGTGCTGGCTTTTTTCGTCCTGGCAGGTCACCACGATGCCGGTTTCCAGGTGCGTGAGCCGAATGGCCGAAGCCGTCTTGTTCACGTGCTGGCCGCCCGGACCGCTGGCGTGGTATACGTCCTCGCGATAGTCCTCGCGCTTGAGTTCCACTTCCACGTCTTCGGGCTCGGGCATCACGGCGACCGTGGCGGCCGAGGTGTGGATACGGCCCTTGGCTTCGGTCTCAGGCACGCGCTGCACGCGGTGGCCGCCGCTCTCGTACTGGAGCGTGCGGTACACGCCTTCGCCCTCGATGCCCAGGATGATTTCCTTGAAGCCGCCCATTTCCGTGGGGTGCATTTCCAGGATTTCGACCTTCCACCCCTGTGATTCCGCGTACTTGCGGTACATCTCGTACAGGTCGCGGGCGAACAGCGCGCCTTCGTCGCCGCCGACACCGGCCCGAATTTCCATCACGCAGCGAGTACGCGTGGCATCCTCGCCGCCCATGGTCAAATCGAGCAGGTCGTTGAACGCTTCTTCCTGCTGTTTGCGCAGGTCGATCAGTTCGGCTTCCGCCAGCTCGGCCATTTCGGGGTCGTCGCCTTGGGCCAGGGCGAGCGTGTCGGCAATTCGCTGGTTGATTTCCTTGAACTCGCGAAACCGCGCAGCCAGCTTGGCGATGCCGCCGCGTTCGCGGGCGATCGCCGCCATCCGGCTGGGATCGTTCGCGATCTGCGGATCGAGCAGGGCTTTTTCGAGTTCTTCGTAACGGGCCAGGGTCTGTTCAAGCATGTCGCGCATGGGTGCACCTCCCTCGGGTTAACGAGCCGTCAACGAGAGAGCAGAAGGGGAACTGCCGAGCGGGGCCGCGCCACAAATGCGCGCAGGCCGAGCGTGCGCACGCGTGCCGCCATGCGCGCCCAGCAGGGGATAATCGGGATGAATACGCAGAAGAGGCAAACCGCCGTGGCGGGGCACCCGGCGTACCGGTAACGCCGGCAGGGCCGCTACCAAGGTGCGGGACGTAGCGGCCGGCCGGGGCGGCAGCGCGCCCCGACTTCTGGCAGCCAACGCCTGCCCCCACAGCCGGTTTGGCCGGTCCCGGCCACGAGCCGCCAGCGGGCGGCAACAGCGCATGCCCAAACGCGTGGGCGCGAGGGACCAAGCGGCGGGGTAACGGTAGGAAGGAAGCGAGGATGGGCAGCGGGGGCCGCCGCTAGGATTCGGCCGAAGCGTCGGCTTGAGCGGCCTCGGCCTTCTTGCCCTTCTTGCCCCGGTTCAGGCTGGCATATCCGCCGGCAAACTTCTTCTGGAACTTCTCGATCCGGCCGGCCGTGTCCACGTACTTCAGTTTACCCGTGTAAAACGGATGGCAAACGTTGCAGATATCGACCTTCAGCTCGGGCACCGTGCTGCGGGTTTGGAAGGTGTTGCCGCAACCGCAGGTGACGGTGGTTTCGACGTAGCGGGGATGAATGCCGTCTTTCATGGTTCGTACCGTCCGCTTGGCTGTTCGGGGTTGGACGTGGTGATCTATCAGCGTGGATGGCGACCTATCAATCGGCTGCCGACCACCAGGCGGCACACGTAAAACGTGCCGGGCCGGCAAATCCGTTGTTAGCGGGTGATTGTTACGCGGGCCCTGCCCTTTGCCTGGCGGCCCATTGAGCTGGCCGCTTGCGCAGTTTTTCCGGCGGGGAGGCGTAAACTGTTAAGTTTATCCGCCGGTTGGGGTCAGACAAGCCATGTTTTTGGGGGCGTTTTGCCGCACAGCGACGGAGGGAAATGCCGTACTGGCCCCCCCGTGAACCTGGTAGATGCGTACCTACTCCATTGTACGCGGGCACGCGGCATCCTCCCCTGCCCTGGCTGGGCCTCGCAACTGCTGGCGGCGCCGCCAGTTGACGGCCGGGGGGGCGTCTGGAACACTGGATTCGCCGCGCTGCGGCCCGGCGTCGTCCCCCCTGATTTTTTCCATCCAAGCACTCTGTTGTGACCTCATGCCAGCACTGAACAAGTACAGCTCCCGCGTTACGCAGCCCAAGAGCCAAGGCGCCTCGCAGGCCATGCTTTACGGCACCGGCCTGACCGAAGAAGACATGAACAAGGCCCAGGTAGGCATTGCCAGCGTGTGGTATGAGGGCAACACCTGCAACATGCACCTCTTGGACCTGGCCGCCGAGGTGAAGAAAGGCGTGCAGGAAGCCGGCCTGGTCGGCATGCGGTTTAACACCATCGGGGTCAGCGACGGCATCTCGATGGGCACCGAAGGCATGAGCTACTCGCTCCAGTCGCGAGACTTGATCGCCGACTCCATCGAAACGGTGATGGGCGGCCAATGGTACGACGCCCTGATCACCATTCCCGGGTGCGACAAGAACATGCCCGGCTGCCTCATCGCCATGGGCCGGCTCAACCGCCCGTCGCTGATGATCTACGGCGGCACCATCAAGGCCGGTTGCGGTGCGGGCCGCGACAAGCTCGATATCGTGTCGGCCTTCCAGAGCTACGGCGAGTACCTGGCAGGCAAGATCGATGAAGACACCCGTCGGGCCATCGTCCGCCACAGCTGTCCGGGCGCCGGTGCCTGCGGCGGCATGTACACGGCTAACACCATGGCCTCGGCCATCGAGGCCATGGGCATGGCGCTGCCCTACAGCTCGTCGACGCCCGCCGTGGCTGAGGAGAAACTGGCCGAATGCCGCGCGGCCGGCAAAGCGATCCTCAACCTGCTCGAACGCGACATCAAGCCCCGCGACATCATGACCCGCGAGGCGTTCGAGAACGCCATGGTGGTGGTGATGGCCCTGGGCGGCTCGACCAACGCCGTGCTGCACCTGATCGCCATGGCCCGCGCCGTCGACGTGCCGCTGACCATCGACGACTTCCAGCGGGTGAGCGACCGCGTGCCGTACATTGCCGACCTCAAGCCCAGCGGCAAGTTCGTCGAGGAGGACCTGCACAGCGTGGGCGGCACCCCGGCAGTGATGAAGTACCTGCTGGAAGAAGGGCTGCTCAAGGGCGACCTGCTCACCTGCACCGGCAAGACCGTGGCCGAGAACCTGGCCGACCTGCCGGGCCTGAAGGAAGGCCAGCAGATCGTGCGTCCGCTGTCCAACCCGATCAAGGCCACGGGCCACATCCGCATCCTCCGCGGCAATCTGGCTCCCGAGGGCGCGGTGGCCAAGATCACCGGCAAGGAAGGCACCACCTTCACCGGTCCTGCCCGCGTCTTCGACTCCGAAGAAGACATGCTGGCCGGCCTGGAACAGAACAAGATCCAAAAGGGCGACGTGGTGGTGATCCGCTACGAGGGCCCCAAGGGCGGCCCCGGCATGCCGGAAATGCTCACGCCCACCAGCGCCATCATGGGCGCCGGCCTGGGCGCCGACGTGGCCCTGCTGACCGACGGCCGGTTCTCCGGCGGCAGCCACGGCTTCATCGTCGGCCACATCACGCCGGAAGCCCAGGTGGGCGGCCCGATCGCGCTGGTGGCCGATGGCGATATGATCACCATCGATGCTGAGCGCAACCGGATCGACGTGCATCTGAGCGACGAAGAACTTGCCCGTCGCAAGGCCGCCTGGACCGCTCCGCCGTACAAGGCCACTCGTGGCACGCTTTACAAATACATCAAGAACGTGAAGAGCGCCTCGGAAGGCTGCGTGACCGACGAGTGATTCGGCGGTACGCTTGGCGGCACACCCGCGGCATTGCGGTCAGCGCTGTCCTCTGCTCTGCTTCCAACTTGCTCCACCGGTAGCCCGTTGCCATGAATGCCCGACGCCTGGTCTGGGAGAGTTTACGGTTTCATTGGCGCGTGAACCTGGCGGTGGCCCTGGGGGTAATGGCCGGCACGGCAGTGCTGACGGGCGCACTATTGGTGGGGGACTCGGTTCGCGGCAGCCTCCGCGATCTGACGTACAATCGGTTGGGCGCGATCGACGAAGCGCTCGTCGCGCCTACCTTCTTCCGCGCTGAACTGGCAAACGAACTGGCCGCGCAGTCGCAGTTTCAACAGCACTTTGAAGCGGCGCTGCCGGCCATTTTTGCGCGCGCCGGTCTCACCTACGAGGCTCCGGCCGCCGGCGGTCATCCTGCGGCCGCCATGTACTCCGGCGCGGTCAACGTGATTGCGGCCGACGAAGGCTTCTGGAAGCTCGACCCGCAGCTGGCAGCCAACCCGCCAGGGCTGAATGAGGTCGTCCTCAACCAGCAGTTGGCCGACGAGCTGTCGCCCAAGGATCTGCATGGCCGGATCATTCCCGAGCAGCGCATCAAGCCCGGCGACGAAATTCTGCTCAAGGTCCAGCAAGCGAACCAGGTCAACGCCGACAGCGTGTTTGGCCGCAAGACTGGCACGGTCGAAACCCGGCGGCTGACCGTTACGCACATCATTCCCACCGAGGGCTTGGGCCGCTTTGGCCTGTACCCCAACCAGCAGCTTCCCAGCAACGCCTTCACCTCGCTGGGCACGCTGCAATCGCTGCTGAACCAGCGCGGCCGCGTCAACGCGATTCTGGTCACCGGCAAAGAAGGCTCCCACGTGCCGCCCTCGCCCGCTGGCGAAGGCGTGCTGAACGCGATCCTGCATCCTACGCTCGACGACTACGGCATTAAACTCGAACGCACCCGGCGCGGTTATTACAACCTGACCACCAACCGCATGATCTTCGACGACGTGCTGGAGTCGGCCGCGCTGTCGGCATATCGACCGCTGGGCGGCCAGCCCGCACTCACCTACCTGGCCAACTGGATATCAGCCGGGCCGAAGCCTCAAACGCAAGAAGGCAATCGACCCGCAAAGGAGTCAGACGCCCCTGCCGCAGCCGCCGATGAGGGCGAAGAAGACGACAAGCCGCCGTTTGTAGCCAACATCCCCTACTCCACCGTGACCGGTTTGGAGTTTGCCACGCAGCCGCCACTGGGGCCGTGGAAAGCCGTCGACGGCCGCACGCTGGAGTCGCTGGCCGATGACGAGATTGTGCTCAACCAATGGGCGTTTGACGACCTGCGCAAGCAGATGCAGGCGGCCGGACGCGACCTTAAGGTGGGCGACGAAATCTACCTTACATACTTCGAGCCGGAGCATAACCCGGACGATGCCGCCGAAGGCACCACGGCCTTCAAGCTGGTGGGCGTCGTTCCGTTGGACGAAAGCTCGCCAGCCCGGGATGCCGACTTCACGCCCGACGTGCCCGGCGTGACTGACCAGGCATCGATCGACGATTGGGATCCGCCGTTTTTGTTCTACCCCAGCCGCGTGCGTCAGGAGGATGACGATTACTGGGAAGAATACCGCGCCACGCCCAAGGCATTTGTTTCGCTCGCCACCGCGCAGAAGCTGTGGGGGACCGCTCGCTTTGGCCGCGTGACCTCGCTGCGCATTCCGCCGACGGAAGGGCTCGACGAGGCCCAGCTTGCCGCGCGGCTCCGGCTCGATCCGGCCCAGTTGGGCTTTCGGTTTCAGCCGGTCAAGCAGCAAGGTTTGCAGGCCGCCACCGGCACCACACCGTTTTCGGTGCTCTTTATCAGCTTCAGCTTCTTCATCATCGTGTCGGCGGTCACGCTGGTGGCACTGTTGTTCCGGTTAGGCATGGAGAACCGAGCCAACCAGATTGGCGTGCTGCTTGCCCAAGGTTTTACGGCTGCCCGCGTACGTAAGCTGCTGGCCGCCGAAGGGCTGATGCTCGCCATTGCCGGCGGCTTGCTGGGCACGGCGACCGGTGCGGCTTATGCCTGGCTGATGTTGTACGGCCTGCGCACCTGGTGGGTGGAAGCGATCAGTACGCCGTTTCTCACGCTGCACGTGACGCCGCTGAGCCTGATGCTCGGCTTTATCTCCGGCGTGGCCGTGTCGTTCCTGGCGATCTGGTGGACGCTGCGGCGGATGCGGCACCTCTCCGTGCGGCGATTGCTGGCCGGTCAGGCACGCGAGGAACAAATGGTTCGGCCGTCGCAAGTTCGCTGGAGCCGCATCATCGGTTGGGCGTGCCTTGCCGCGGCCGTTGGCCTGGTCGCGGTGGCGGTCACCAGCGGCGGCGAAGGCCAGGCCGGCGCGTTCTTGGGTTCCGGGGCCGCCGCGTTGATCGGCGGCTTAGCCTTGCTGTGGGGGCAATTGCGACTGGGAGCGACGCGCGACCTGGTTCGGCCGGGCGGATTTCCCCTGGCCCGACTGGCGGCACGCAACGGTGCCCGGCAGCCCGGCCGCAGCACCTTGACCATTGGCCTGGTGGCGGCGGCCACGTTCTTGATTGCGGCGCTCTCGGTCTTTCGCATCGATCCCGGCCGGCAGCAGCCACGGCTGGACAGCGGCAATGGCGGCTTTGCCCTGGTAGCCGAGGCAGCCACGCCGATTGCCCGCAATCTCAACGAGCCGGCGGTGCTGGAAGAAGAAGGCGGTTTGCAAGCTGACGAGACGGCATCCCTGGCCGACGTGCGGTTCTGGCCGCTGCGCGTTCTGCCCGGAGAAGATGCCAGTTGCCGCAACCTGTATCAAACGACGCGGCCGCGGATTCTGGGAGTTTCACAACAGTTCATTGACCGCGGTGGCTTCGATTGGGCCGGCAGCCTGGCCCAGCAGCCGGCCGACAAGGAGAATCCTTGGCGGCTGCTCAATGAGGACGCCGGCCGTGACGCCCAGGGCCGCCCCTATGTGCCGGTGATCATGGATATGAACACCGCGATGTATAGCCTCCACTTGTATAGCCCTGGTGCGACCATGGAGATCGTGGACGATCGCGGCCGCGTCATTCCGATCAAGCTGGTCGGCATGCTCCGCAACAGCATCCTCCAGGGCGATATCCTGATGGACGAAGATCAGTTTCTGCGGCTGTTCCCGCACGTGGCCGGTTATCGCTTCTTCTTGATCGAAAGCCCGACCGATAAAGTCGGCCAGGTGGAAACCATGCTGGAGACGGCACTGGCCAACTACGGCTTTGACGTGCAGACGTCTGGGCAGCGACTGGCCGGCTACCTGGCGGTGCAGAACACGTATCTTTCCACGTTCCAAAGCCTGGGCGCGCTGGGCCTGTTGTTGGGAACCTTCGGCCTGGCCACGGTGCAACTGCGCAACGTGTTTGAGCGCCGGGCCGAATTGGCTCTGCTGCGAGCGACCGGTTTCCGCCGCAGCCGTTTGGCCCGATTGGTGATGACCGAGAATACGCTGCTCTTGGCCGGCGGTTTGCTGCTGGGCACGATCGCTGCCGCGGTAGCCGTGCTGCCGCATATCTTGTCTGGCGGAGCGAGCGTGCCGTGGCTGCAAACGGTCGCGATGCTGGCGGCCATCTTTGTGGTAGGCTTTGCCGCCGGCCTGATCGCCGTGCGAGCCACCCTTAAGGCCCCGCTGATCCAAGCCTTGCGTGGTGACTAGGCCTGATGCGCGTGCCACGGCTCCGTGAACCGTGCGTATCTGCGCTAGCGGTTTCAGCAGCTAACACTCAAGTAGTACGTCGCTCTTATTGATCGTTGCGCCGCCAATGACCGCAGGCGACCAACGGGAGCCTGAATTTGTAGGCATTTCGGGTCGTTGCAGCGGACATTGTGAGCGCAACCATCAATAACGCTTGTATCAATTCCTTATCTGTGCTTCGGACCTGACGGTGTTATCCGGTGTCTCATGGCGTCGGCCGATTTCAATCCGTACACATCGCCGCAGTCGTCCGGCGTATCGGTCCCGCCGTTGCCGCCGCTGTCTTACGACGAGGCGCTGTTTCGCCGCCGGGTGCGCACCGCCGTTGGCGGTCTGGCCCCAATGGCTCTAGCCAACTGGTGGTTGCTCGTACAGTTGGCAACCAGCGCCAGTGCGCGCACGATGTTGTTGACGAACATCTTCTGGTTGGTGCCCGTGTTGGTGATCGCCTGGATGGCGGGCGACCGGATTCTGGTCTGGCTTGGCACCGCTGTGCATATGCTCTTTGGCGGGAGGACGCCGCTGCCGGTGTGGCTGGCGGTGGGACGGGCCGCTCTGTGGATGCTCCCGCTGGCGGCCTGCATCGCAGCGATCGTCTGGGCGGTGTTCCTGGTGGGACTTAGCTTGGCCTCGCCGATCGTCCACCTCTGCCCTCTTTTCGGCAATATGGTAGCTGCCTGGTGCTACGTGTCACTGATCCATCGCTGGTGGCAAGCCCGACGTCACTTCGCGGCGCAACCAGCTGGAACGGTTGGCTAAGTGCATGCCGTGATGGACCGAAGCGAAAGCCGGTGTCCTCTACGTGTGCGGCGTCGTCGTCAACGATCACCAAAAGCAATCGTGGCGGATGATGGCCGCACCCGCGAAGTCTCGCTAGGGGGGCCTGCCATCACCACGCCACGGAGTGTCAACAGTTGCCGTCTACCGCCAGGCGTTCAGCCTGACGTGTCGGCTCATTTCTATGCCGGGTGCTTCACCGAACCCGCCGCCATGGGCGTGAGGGAACGGCAGGCCCGTCGAAACTGGCCTTTTGAATCTCCTCAGGCATCGGTGGCAAGAGGTTCGCTGGAGACGGCGTGTTGGATGAACCGTTCGGGTTGTTCCCTCCCATATCGTTGCTGCTGGTCGCGGGGGAAGGTATGCCTGGGCTGCACAGATTGATGCCGGCTTGCTGGGAAAGCTCGATCGTGATCGGTCCCAGCTCAATATAGGGCCAGCCATCAATGCGGAGCAGTGACTTAGACGCGATGCGGATTACGTCATGGGGAGTGAAGATGTTATCTCGAACAGCCTTCTTAAGCGGTCTCCACGTATTGGTATCGGTCAAGTAGACAATGCCATTGTGGTCGACCTCAGACTCCGTAGGTGGCAGCGAGACCGTTTTGCCGTCGGCAAGCACTGCCGTCCAGCCCAATTGAACTCGTGGCCGGCCTCCCATGTATTGCCATGTAATCGGTGAATTATTGGCAATCTCCAGCTTGTACGAGTCAGCTACCTGGATATAGAGATCGGCCTTCCTGGGATTACCATCCTGAGAGATGCAGATCCAGCCAGTTAGGGGCTTGGGGGCCCAACTGAATTCCGACTTGGACGTTTGCGCGGTTTTGCTGCGTAGCGTCAACGGGTTGGAGATGCCTGCCGGTGTTGCTACGCGAACCGTGAACTCATTGGGCAACGACAGTTCCGCATTGAGGTCTTTGACTCGTACCCTGAGCGTTTCGCGGCTGATGACCTCAACATCGGCCAAGGCGCCGCCGTGAGGCTGCGGCTCCGATCCAGCGGGATTGCGATCCGGAGCAAGAAGGCTATGGGCCTCGTACCCCCCCACGATCACGTGAGTAAGCGTGGGATGGAAGTTCTTGCCGGACAGGAAGAAGCACGCGTCTTTGCCGTTTCCGGTCGCCACAAAGTCCAGGCCGTAGTAATCGAAGAGCACTGGGCGCAGTTGTTGATCGCCTTTGTCGAACAGGTCGCTGCCGGCGATTTCGTACTGATACGGAACGCGTACGTAGTGGATCTGCAGTCCAAGCATGTGCTCCAGTTGATCCAGGCGGCTCAACAGGCGTTCGTAGTCGCCGGGGCGATAGCAGCCCAAGTCCTTGATGTTGGTCAACTGGGTGCGCAGGCGATGCAAACGGCCGCCTTGTTCCACCATGCTTTCGTAGCTGCGTTTGGCAGAGCCTGGGCAGGTCACTTTCTCCCAGTTGGTGGTCATATCGAAGGCTACCTGGCTCACAAAGCCTGGCATGGCTACCAGAACTTCGCATTCGCGAATGCCTGGCTCAAGCCGGCGGTGGCTCAGGTCGTAGTGCCGCGTGGGGCCGGTGGACCAGATCATGCGCAGGAAGGCCATAATTCGGCTGGATTCCTCAGGCGGCGTTTGCACGCGCGGATGGAAGTACCAACCGAAGGTGTCGTTGCCATGGGTGAAGCCTACGACAGTCCGGTTATAGGCAATGGTCGCCATATCCAGCGCAAGTTGGCGGCTGGCTGCCAGGCGTTGTTGCATGTTGAACCGTCCGCTGGCCACACCGAAGGCCAACGCCCATTGCAGGAGTCGTTGGCGGCTGAAGGCATCGTAAACGTTCTGCTCTTCGATCTGCGGATCCAGCGCGAAGACGTGGATGGGGAACATCTCGTTGACGATGGTCTGCCAGAGCGGCAGCATCACCGGCGTCATTTCCGGATTAAAGAATTGAAGGTCCTGACGGTTGGGCGCGTCTCGGTAGTCGTCCGTGAGCACCCCATTCATGGCCAGTTCTTTGAGAATCGTTTTAAGGTTCTCGTTGAGCAACCCCGTCTGGATCGCGACGAGCCAACTGATTTTGACAACGTCGCAGTCTTGGACTTGGTTGCACATCATGTCTAGCCACTGGCATCGCCAGCTGGTTCCGCCTGCAAACTGGCCACAGGAGAAACAGGGTTCTTCCTTTAGCGGTTTGGTGCAGGGCGGCAAGCCTGTGCTGGTGACGGGGCTGCCTCCTCGGGCGACTGTCTCTGCGGCGCACATGATATAAGTGGCGCCGTGTTGGTAAGCGCCGACCCGGTCCATCACCACGTGGGCATACCCCAATTGGTCGAAGAGGAAGGCACGCAAATCATTGGACTTAGGTGGCTGCTTGCCGAATTTCTCCTGTGCGAGGCGACGCAGAGTGTCGATGCTGTCTTGGCCGTAGACTTTGGTGACGTTAGTTACATCTAAGGAGTATGAGATCGGCCCACCGCTCGGGGTTCGTTCAGTTAATGCCGGATCCTCTGACGACGGTTTGGCAGTTGATTTCTCCGAGACGAAGGAATCGTTCCAGTGCTCCCGAATGTACGGATCCAGGTTGTCGACCAGTTCCGCGATCGCCAGCTTGGGGATCGTGGTCCGCAGGTTGGTTTCGTCGACGACGAGCCGTGCGCGGAAGGTCGCGACAGCGGAATAGCCTCGCGCTGTATGGCGGCCAGGCAGGACGGAGATCGGGATGTGGAACTTGTAAAGACCATATCCTGGGGCTTGGGTATTGTCGTCGCCGGCATTTCTCCGCCGCAGGGCCTGGTTCACGAGGATGTACGTGGACTCCTGCCGGAGCTGTTCATTGGGTTCGATGGCCAGCTTGAAATCGGAAGCTGGCTGGAAGCCGTGAATTGCCGCTTTAAGGAATCCAAATGCCTGGGTGTTTTCATCCGGCAGGTCTACTAACGTCGCTGCTACCGTGGGGACTTGGGGAGCCGGAGCGGCCACATTCTGGCCGTTCGAGAGCGCCATGCCCAGCGACGTGGTGCTCTGCAGCGTGTACTGATCGCTGCGCGCGATAAAGGCCGACAGGGTGGCGTCAAACTTGGACGCCTCCTGCTTCATGAGCAGGTCATATTCCTGAATAAAGGCCATCAGATTAGCATCGCCCCACACGTCTGGAGCCTTGGCCGTAATCGTGCCGTCATTCAGGATGTCGTCTTCGAGCTTGGTAATCTCATGTGCGAAGGCCAATAACGAATCTTCGCAGACCTTTCCGACCCCGTCGCGATGTGAAAAAAGCGGAGTACGGTCTGGTATGCGAGTTTCGCAAGGGTCGCACGGGACCACGTGCGTTTTGGGGGCACAACTCGCGACGGCGAGGAGTGCAACGCCTGTTAAAAACGCAAAACGGTGCATAAGAAGCTCCTATGTTTCCATGAACGATGTACGGCATACCAGGAGAGACCTGGTACCGCATGCCCTGGGTCGATTCGTGGCGTGCTTGGTGGGGACGCTTGGGTGCACGGAGAACCATCTGCCCCCACCGGGTGGTGCGGACAGTCTGTTCGGCTATATCGGTAGCAATGAATGCGTTCTTTAACCCCAGCAGCGCTGTCGTAAGGGCTTTAAGAGCTTTAGCAGAATGTCCTGTGAAGTGTGTTGTAGGTGCTATAGGGCGCAGCAGAGAGAGTGTGTTCAGCCTGACTACAGAAACTGCGCCTGAATAATTAGCCCAATCGCTATAAAACAACCGCCGGAGCTCAACAGCGAGAGCTTCGATACGGCGGTTTTCTAAAACTCCCGGGCTGCGGCGCCGCGGCGGAGTGGGTTGCGGTAGAGCACTTGCGCAAGAAGTTCCGGGCTGCCGGGTTCGTCGGCTGGGCGTTCGTAGTGCCAGTCTTCGTGCGTTGGCACAAAGCGATCGTCGTAGGGCCAGGGATCGAAGGGCTGGTAGCCTAGATCCCGGGCAAGCTTGCTGGAGTCCATCGACACGTTGCCGGCCCTGGGCGGAATCGGCCCCGCCTCCAGCCGCGACATGGTCATCAGCAACTTGGGATCGTAGCCGCCTACGCGGTTGACAATCTGGGCGATCTGGTAGAGGGATAACGCCCGGGGGCCGCCGGCGTGATAGATGCCGCGCAGGTCGCTGGCCAGCACGGCGGCCAGACAGTCGTTGAGGCAATCGGTGTAGGTAGGCGTGCGGATCTCGTCGTAATACAGCGTTGCCGGCTTGTTCTGTTTGAAGCGGTTCTGAATCCAGTCAATCGCGCCAGCGTGGCCGTTGAAGCTCACGCCCATCGGGAGCGAAATCCGCAAGATGCAGGCACTGGGAGCGGCGGCCAGGATCAGCGATTCGGCCGCGGCCATGGTGCGGCCATAGACGGTGACCGGATCGGTAGGGTCGGTTTCTCGGTATCCGCCCCGGCCGTCCGCGCCGGAGTAGACCAGGTCGATCGAGAGATGAACGAATCGCACCTGCCGCTCGATGACCACTTCGAGCAAGTGCCGCAGCGCCGAGACATTGACCCGCCATGCCAGTTCGGGATCCAGCTCGCAGTGCTTCAGTGCGCAGTTGCCTTCGCAGTCGAGCACCGCGGCGAACTGATATTTGTCGAACAGTCGCCGCAGCTCGTCGAGGTCTTCGCTATGGCAAGGCAAGATGCCGGGCCGATCCAGCGGCCAGTATTCAGGCCGCCGCAGGGCGAATACCTGACCGGGATACAGGGCGCTGTAGTGGCAGAAGGCGTTGTAGCCTGCCACGCCGGCCGGGCCGGTAATCAGCAGCGGCAACGGGGGCCGCGGCACGGCTCGCGGTGGGGCAGCAGCAAACGACATTGCGGTTGATGGCAAACGCAACTAAGAGCCCAGCTTCCGTTCCTCGGTCGTTTCATCCAGTCGCTGCGTGACCGTTTGCAGCAACTGGTTATCGCGGCTCTTGCGCGCGATCACCTGGGCATTGCGGAGGATCGAAAGCGCCTCGTTGTACCGCAGGGCCAGTCGGGCCTCGTCCGAGAGCGTCAATGCCTGGTCGACCACCGCCTTGGCGGTTTCGGCCGATTCGGCAGTGCGGCCGGCCAGAGCCAGCACTGCAGCCCGCATTTCCAGCGTATCAGCTTCGTGCGTTTCGGCCATCCGCTCCACAATCTGGTAGGCCAGCGGGAAGTTGAACGCTTCGGCAGCCAGGTCGCGAGCGGCAGCCAGCCGCACCAGCCGGGCTGTGGGATCGCCCTCAAGGCCGTCCGCCTCGGCCTGGAGCTTGCCGGCCAGCGCGGTCTTTTGATCGGCCGTACGGGCGGAGATGAACTCCTGCTGCCGGCTGGACTTCAAGTCGGCAATCAGCTTATTCAACTCGGTAGCCGCCGGGACCGGCAACCGGTTTGCCGCCCGTTGCACCGGGCGGGGCCGCGGCTGCGGCGACGGCGTACCGGCCGCCACGGCTGGCTTACTGGGATCAAAGTTATCGGGCACAACCACCGCCAGCTCAGGCAGCAGTTCGGTCACTTGCTCATCAGCGCCAAGTTGCTGCGCGGTTTGCCAATGGTTGCGAGCTTCATCGCGATTGCTGGTGGGGTTCACGGCCTTGAATGCGCCAAGCACAAGCTCCGTGGCGGCGTCTCCCGGACGCAGAGCGCGTTCGGCCAGCCCGAGTGCCAGCCCCGTGCGCATGTCGCGGTACTTGTGCGTGACGTTCTGGCCGTTCTGCCGGAGGATCACGCCGTCGGGCTGCACTTCGACCACGCCGACGGTAATGCCGGCGATGGTCACCTGATCGCCCGGCTCCAGCGATTGAACCGCCTGGCGGACGGCATCCCAGAACTGTTTCACATATTGGGCTAGCGATTTCACCCGCTGCACGTCGGCTTGTTTACCGGGAGCCTTGGCCAGCGCGGCTTCGGCCGCGGCCAGCTGCAACTCCGCCTGATCGAAGTCGCGCTTCGCCAGGTAGTAGCGAACGCTCATCAGCGCGTGATTCACGGCAGCCTCGGCGGCCGGGTCGCTTTCCATCTGCGTGGCAGAAGCACTACTCGAACCCGACATGCCCGACGCCGAACTTTCCAGCACTTCGGGAGCGATGGGCGCGAGCATCGAATCGATCGGGGGCTCGCTCCGGTAAGGCTCCGGCACTCCACCCTCGGGACCGCGCATCGTAATCGGCCGGCCAGCCGCCGGACGCTTAACGGGTGTGCTCGCAGCGTTGCTCTTGGTCGGGGTGTTGGTTTTCGCGGCGACCTGAGGCGCAGGCTGCGGCTTGAATGGCCCCGACTGCGTTACATACAGCAAGGCAACCACCAGGATGGCGATCACACCGCCTGCCCCGCACAGTAGCAAGCCCACGGGAGGCCGGCGGCGCCGCCGAATAACACGCGAGGGCGAAACTACCGGTCCGCCGGGCACCGGCGAAACGGGAGTTACGGGCGTGACTGGCGTCACAGGGGTGACCGGTGTTACTGCCGCTACCGGTACGGCATTCACCGGGGTGACGGGCGCCACCGGCACTGGCTGGACTACCGCTTCCATAGCGTGCGCGACCGGTTCCTGCCCATAGCCTGCGGCAACATTCCAGCCCCCGGCTGGTGGCACCTGCGGCGGTACCGGCACGGCGCTGGTCGGAAAATGGCCCGGCGTCAGTGGGGCCGGCAGATCGTCGACATCGCCATCATCGGCGCCCGGCGGCAGCAGATCCTCCAGATCTTCATCGTCATCATCGGTGGCGGATGGCGACGAGTGACTCTTACTGCCAACGGCGGTGCTCGTGGGCTTGGCCGGCTTGGAGGAACTTGAAGAACCGCCCTGGGCCCCCGCCTTCTGCTTTTGGGCCGCGAGCTTCTCGCGAATTTTCTGGTCGTACTTGGCCTTGCGTTCGGCGTTCAGGAGCAGGGCTTCGGCCTGCTTCACTTCTTCCAGAAGCCGGTCCACCGCGGCATCGTGGCCCTTGCCTCGCTGTTGTTCGAGCTTGGCGCGGGCTTGGGCGGCAGCCTGCTTGATCTTGGCCGGATCGCGCTCCAGCAGCGGAACATTCAGCAGATGGTAATGGGTCTTGGGCCGCTCGCCGCGCAGATTCAACCACTGGCGGTAATAGTTGATGGTGGTAGACACGGCATCTGCTCCGAAAGGTGGGATGCGGCGAACCGCGGCAACCGGCCCATGGTCAGCTTGAGGTGGGGAGCCTGGCGGCTCGCCTGCCGCTAAGGGTGCCAGGCTGGGCGGGCACCGCACGCTAACCGTCGACAGCCGGCCGACTGCCTTGCGAACCGGCACGGAAATGGACGCTGCACAGGGAGGCAGACGCCCCGGTGCATTGCGGCCTGGCCGCGCTGCACCACGTTGGGGGTGGATGCGTCACCGCTGCCGTTTTCCTATTCGCGGATCGTCCTTCGAATTATGCCCTAAATTCAGGTGGGGTGGAAGTTTGAACTTCGCTGTTACGCCCTTTGGGGTAGCCTCCGCTGAATTCCCCCGAGGTTCGCTGGCCGGCACTTGGATGCCGCCGGGCGACCGTAAGTTCCCTGGTTCCGCTGTGTAACGAACACAAAGTGGAGCCTGAGAACTGCCCCCCGGTGTAGTTGCCCGTCTCCCCGCCGCGGCAGTTTGAACCCTCGCCGTAGAAAAACGTGAGCCAGCTGGCTCACTCGCACATGCCAAGTGGCATTCCATGCTTGAGTGGCCGCCACGCCGCCTCAGCGTAACAATGGTTACTGGCCCCGACGCCCGACCCGGGGGCTTCGCAACGGCCGCTGCGTGGTCCCGGCAGGCGCGGTAGCCTTCCCCGGTCTTTGACGCTTGAACACTTAAACCCGTCGTACCTTTCCCCGCGCTCTCTCGTGATCCTCGCTGCACAAAGGGGAGAACGTTCGGGCGGGCACACCGAACGCGGGAGCGACAGCCGCAATTGCAGCGATGCGCAGGTCCCACCACGCCGCACGAACCCGATGAAATCGAGCCACACGACCATTCCCGGGCCGCCCAATCGCCTGTTCGGCCTGGAGCATTTCCCGCGGCTGACACACGACCTGCTGGACTACACGCACGACCTCTGCGACCGCTACGGCGATGTCGTCGAGGTGCGCATCGCAGGCATCCGGATGGTCGTGCTGCGGCATCCCGATCATCTGCACGACGTGCTCGTGCAACGCAGCAACTGCTTCGTCCGAGAGCCGCGGATGCTATCCATCTTTGGGCCCTGGCTCGGCAAAGGCATTCTGCTGAGCGATGGCGACGATTGGCGCCGCCAACGCCCCGCGGTGCAGCATGGCTGGCAACGGCTCGATACGCAGCAGGCGATCGAATCGGCGCGGCATCACACCCAGCGGTTGCTGCTGAGCCGCGTGGGCGAACAGTTCGACTTGGCCGAAGCAACCGAGCGGCTGGCTTTCTCGGTGATGTTCGAGCTCCTGACCGGCATCCGCGATACCGATCAGGCCGATCGGTACTTTCATGCGGCGACGGTCCTGCAGAACTTCGGCATCCAACGCATGACCGACCTGCATCCCCTGCCCCGCTGGCTGCCCACGCCGCAGCATCGGCGTTACCATCGGGCCTTGGACACGATTATCAGTCTGCTCGACGATACGATTCGTCGCGCCCAGCCCGGCGATGAAACGCTGCTCGGCCGTATGCTCGCGGCCGAACGGGCCGGACAACTGGAGCCGCTGGAGGTGCGTCACTCGCTGGCGAACCTGCTTTTCGGCGGCAAGGAAACCGCCGGGGCTTCGCTGCTGTTTACGCTGTACCTGTTGGCGCAGCATCCGGAGTATCAAACCCGGGCGGCCGAAGAAGCCATCGCCGTGCTCCAGGGAGCCGCGGTGACAGCCGATGATCTGCCGCGTTTGCCGCTTCTGCAGCAGATTTATCTGGAGTCGCTGCGGCTGTATCCAGCGGTGCCGACGCTCTCGCGGATGGCGGCCGAAACCGTGGACCTGGGCGGCTACAAGATCCGCCAAGGCGCACACCTGCTGCTTTCGGTGTGGGCCATGCATCGCGACCCTCGCTGGTTCGACGATCCCCTGCGGTTTGAGCCGGAGCGTTTCCTGCCTGAGCGGCAGCGGCAGATGCGGCCGCACAGTTATCTGCCATTTGGGGCCGGCATTCACGTCTGCATTGGCCGGCACCTGGCGGTGCAAGAGGCCGTCACCGTGCTGGCAACGCTACTGCCGGCGGTGCAGGTGGAATTGCCGGCCAATCATCAGCCGCCTCGGTTGATTGCCGACATGCGGTTGCATCCGGCTGGTCCTTTGGAGTTGAAACTGGTGCCGCGAGAGCCGCATGCTTCGCCGCACGATCAGCGGCCCGAGCCGAGCCATCACCGCCATCCGGCCTGATCGCGTTGCTAGCAGGTGCCGCGTTGTGGGGTGCGGCCACTGGCACGTTGCCAATTCGCGTTGACCACCGGGCCCACGGTCGGTAGCATCCCGCCCCGCTGATAGGTTGCGGCCTGGCAACCGCCAGACGCTCAGGTTCCTGGTTTCTTCGTCGTACCGCGGCCGGACCATGCGAGTGCTTCGTTCCATGCTGATGCCGCTGTACGTAGGGCTGAGCCTGGCCGCGACAGGCTGCGAAATGTTTTCGTCCGAAAAGAGCACGCCCTCCGATACGCTGCTGCAGGCAGCGCGCATGGCGCCCGATAGCGTGGCAATGGAGGTGTTCTTTATCCGTCTGCCGCACGATGATCGGCAGACCTACGACGCCATCTGGCGCGAAGTGGACGAGGCCTCGCTGGACGCCACGTTGCGGCGTCGGCTGAGCGAAAACGGTCTGCGGGCTGGCGTGGTCGCGGCTCAACTGCCCACCCCGCTGCAAACGCTTCTGCAACGCTACAAGGTCGACACGCCACGCCAGGAGGCGGCTCAACCTACCGAAGGCTTGCAGCAGGCCAACACCGTCAAGCTGGATACGGAGCCGGCCGTCAGCATGCGACGGCTGCAACTGGGCAGCGGACGCCGGGGCGAAGTCATTGCCTCGGGGCTGAAACCCCGGGCAGAAGTGCTCATCAAGGAAGAGAACCTCGTCCGCGGGCGCACCTTCCAAGAGTGCCAGGGCCTCTTCGCCATCAAGGCGTTTCCGCTTCCAGACGGCCGGGCGCGTTTCGAGATCGTGCCTGAGCTGCACCACGGCGAACCGCAGCAGCGGTTCACTGGCTCCGACGGCGTGTGGCGTCTGGAAACCGCGCGCCCCCGTCAGGTCTTCGACGACCTGATGCTCAACGTCACGCTCGCTTCCGGCGAGATGGTCCTGATCGGCTCGGTGCCTGAGAAACCCGGCAGCCTGGGCCATCACTTCTTCACCGAGGACCAGGGCGGCGAAGTCCAGCGGAAAGTGCTGTTTGTGCGTCTGACGCACACGCAACTGGACGATCGCTTCACGCCTGCTGATGCTTCGCGCAGCCGCTGATTGTGGTGCTCGTTGCGGCGAAAGCTCGCCGAAAGACCCCGGCGCAAGCTCTTTCTACCCCCAAAAACCACCCTGTGGTGGCAATTTTGTCTTTCCCTAAGTTAAGGCGGCGAAAAAAGTTATTGCCACCGATGGGGAATCTTCCGGGGACCAATCAGGGGATTTTTCTGGTTTTTTCACCCTGATTAATGACAATTCGGCTAGAATTAGCGCGTCTGATGGAACATTGAGAAGTCGGCAAGTTACCGCAACGTTGGTATCGAAGTGTCTCAATCGATCAGTCCAGCCGCCTACCGTATTTTGAGTTTGCTGGTCGGTAACCCACCGCAGTCGGTGGCACAACTAACCAGGGCTTCAGGGGTTACGCGCACCGCGGTCATCGAGCAGCTCAACGAGTTGATGGCCCAGGGCTACGTTGCCCGCCGCGTCGATAAGACCCAGCGCCGAGGCCGCCCGCGGCACCTGTATTCGGCCACCGATGTCGCGATCGAGCGGATTTTCCCTCCCAGTCCCCATATCTTGCCGGCGGTGGTTCAGGCCATCGAATCGTGCGGGGGACCCCAGTTGCGCCGTGAGGTGTTTTCCCATCTGGGCAAGGTGCTGGCACAGCGGTATCGGCCCAAGGTTCAGGCCCTGGCACCCCGTGACCGGCTGGAACAGTTGTCGCAGTTGCTCGGGTACGACGGCGTCCTGACCAGCGTCGAAGTCCACGACGGCAAGCTCATGCTCCGCGAGCGGTCGTGCCCATTCATCAACATGCTCGACTGCGACCGCACGGCGTGCGAGATGGAAAGCGCGATGATCGCCGATCTGGTGGGCTGCAAGGTCACCCTGGCCGAGTGCCGCCTGGATGGCTGCCCGAGTTGCCTGTTCCAGTTGCACTTCGAGGACGAAGAGCTTTCGGCTCCCGCCACCAGCGATGTGGACGCGCCCGAAACGCCGTCGGCCACGCCGGAGGATTCGACCCTGCAACCGGCCGGGGCTGCCGACGAGTCGGGCGACACCTCGGCGCCGGAACATCCATCTGAATTCGCGGCGCGCTAAGGCATCGACTTCTGACGCGTTCTCTGCTTCTGATTGCGTCTCGCCTGCCGCTGCGCTGATGTCCGCGGTTGGCCACGTAGCTGAGTGCGCACCTTCTGAACACGCCGCCATGTTGGGGGGCTTGCGCGCGTCGATTCGTGCTGCTGCCCGATGGGGCCGCTGCACAGACGGCAGGGCTTTTGTTATGTTGTTCGCACGACTTTGAGACGTGTTGAGCAATGTTTCCCCCGGCCAGCCGCCTGCCGCTACTCCCGTAGGCATGTTGCGGCGCCGCCGCCAGAACACCGCTTGCGGAGAGATGCAACGATGTCTGTGACCCCCGCCATCATCGAAGCCTGGTGCCAGAACCTCCTGGGCGCCCACCCCGAACGCACCCGCCGTCCGCTGGACGAGTACCTGCAAGCGATCCCCCGGCTCGATTCGCTGGCCGACGTGCCCTCCGGCACGGCCGTGCTGGTGCGCGGCGACGTGGATGCCAAGCCGGGCCCCAACATCGGCGAAGGCGATATCCGTCTCCGCTCCATGCTCGACACGCTCCGCTTTGGCCGTGAGCGCGGCTGGAAGCAGGTGATCTTCGGGCACATTGGCCGCGACCCCGCCGGTTCGCTCAGCAAGGTCCGCGATCGCTTCGAGCAGTTGCTGGAGTGCCCGGTGCACTTCGTGCCCGACTGGCTCGATCCCGAAACGCTCGACATCCTGCCGGCGGTTACCGAGACGATCAACAAGGCCAACCCGGGCGACGTGATCCTGCTGGAAAACACCCGCAAGTACGACATCGAGCGGGTCCTGTGGAAGGCCAAACCCGAGGATGCGGCCAGCCTGTCTGGCAAGCTGGCTCACCTGGCCAACCAGTTCGCCGAGAAGGTGGCCACGGTGTACGTGAACGAGGCCCTTTCGGCCGGCAGCCTGGATACCTCCAGCACGATTGTGCCGGCGGCGATGGGCCGCGTGGCGCTGGGCAAGTACGTGGCGTCGGAGTTCGACGGCCCGATGACCGACTGCCTGGGCGCCCAACTGGTGATCTTCAGCGGTCTGAAAATCGACAAGCTGGACGACCTGCAAGCGATCATCGACCGCGGGAAGGTGCGGATGGTGATCTCTGCCGGTTCGCTGGCCATGGCCCTCAAGAAGGCGATGGCTCAGCTCGATGGCGGCGACTTCCCGCTGGGCGTGGCCGAGGACCCCGCCCACAGCGACAAGCCGTACTACATTCCGGCCGAGCGCGTGGAACAGGCCCGCAAGATGATCGAGAAGGGCCGCCAGTCCGGCGTGGAGTTCGTGCTGCCCGTCGACTTTGTACTGGCTGACGGTACCGTTTCCGAAACCATCGGCGAAGGCCAGCAGCAATTGGACGTCGGCCCCAAGACCAGCGAACTGTTCGCCCAGAAGGTGGGCGAGTTCATCGCGTCGGGCAAGGACCTCGTGGCCTTCCACAACGGTGTGTTCGGCAAGTTCGAAGATCCGCAGTTTGAAGCCGGTTCCAAGAAGTTTGTCGAGCAGCTCAAGCGGATGCACGACGCCGGTGTGAAGGTGTACGTGGGTGGCGGCGAAGGCGGTAAGGCCCTGGAGAAGTACGGCGACGAAAGCTGGGTGACGCACGTCTTTACCGCCGGCGGCACCGTGCTGAACGCCCTGGGCGGCGAACCGGTGCCTTACCTGCTGGCCCTGCGGATGGCCGTGCAAGGCGCCTATTATTGATTCGCTGAACGATCGATCCCGCGTGCGTTCGCAGGGCTCGATCTTGCAAGAGAATGAGAAGCCGTGGCCGTTGGGCCCGGCAGAATCCATATGCCCGCGGCAGCCCGTTACGGGGTTGCTGCGGGCAGTTTCTTTAGATACTCGTCGGGGCTCTCGTTCAGCGCTTCCAGGCAACTGTCGCAGCAGATGAAGACCGGGCGGCCGTGGACCTCGACCTTCTCGGGCACGCCCATCGATCCCAGCGGTTCGCCTGAGACCGGGCACACCTTTTGCTTCTCGGCCAGCGCGCGATCCTCGGGCGAGAGTTTGGCCAGGGCCTGTTCGATCGCGGCCTCGCCGCCAACCACGCTGGGCATCTGCACCGCCTGCGAGTTGGGAGGCTGCGCCTGCTCGCCGCTGCCGCAACCGATGGCCGGCGCCACGATCAACCCGGCCGTCATCATCCAAAGCATCCAGCGCATCGATAAGACTCCTCGTTGATGGATCGCGGCCTGGCGACGGTCCGTCGCTCTCGCAAGTGCCGAGCGTGCGTAAGCGAAGCTGCCATCAATGCGAACGCGGCCCCAGCAGTTCGTCCACCGGGACAAAGCCTGAGGGCGTCGCCTGCTGTGTGGGCGAGGCACTCGCGGCAGGGCACGTCGAGCAGCCACTGGCACAGCCTGCCTTGCGGCCCGCGAACACCTTCCATATTGCGCGAGCGATGTACGCGCAGGCCCCCAGGACCAGCACCAGCACGACCACGTTTTGCCAGAAAGCATCCATCAATCGAAAAAGGCCGAACCAGCGGCCCAGGCTAAAAATGAGGCGATTGCCGCTGCGGGCACCTTCCTCATTGTACGCGCGGCCGCCTGCGGAGCGACCCGGGCGGCGGTGCGAGCCTGGTATTTTCGGCGCAATCGCTATTGGCCGACCCTAAGGTATGGGGAGAGGGGCCGTTGGCACGGTGCCGCACGCACCGCCTCCAATGGGGAGCTTACGTGCCGGCCGTGGCTTGTCTGCTCGCCGAATACGTCGCTTGAGGGGACCTTTCCGCCCCCGCGCTGCTTGCAAGCTACAGTTGTTTAAGCGGTGGCTTCCGTGGGCGGCGGTTTTACGCGCCGCCGGGCCGGCTGCACCGCGATTGAGGTTCGAAGCTGCCCCCCTTACGAGAGTTGGATTTCCGGCTGCCGTATGAACGACGGTGCGTCACGCGATCGCATGAGCTTGCTCAACTCCCTGGTTGCCAGGGCAGGCTCGCTCTATACCTTGCCGCGCGTGGCGATGCAGGTACTCGAACTGACGGCTCATCCTCAGGTCGACGCCCGGCAGCTCAAGGAATGCATCGAGAACGATCCGGCCCTCACGGCCAAGATCCTGCGAGTGGTCAACAGCTCGCTCCTGGGGCTCAGCCGCGAAGTATCGGACCTGAACCAGGCTCTGACCCTGCTGGGCATCAAGCCGCTCAAGCTGCTGGTGCTGGGCTTCAGCCTGCCTGAGAAGCTGCTGGCCGACGTTTCTGGCGACATCCTCGAAGGCTATTGGCAGCACACGCTGACCAAGGCCGTCGCGGCTCGCGAGATCGCGCAGACTTGGGGGAAGGCCGCCAGCGACGAGTACTTCATCGCCGGGCTGCTGCAAGACCTGGGCGTGCTGGTGCTGCTCCAGCAGTTGGGCACGCCGTACGCCGAGTTCCTCCGCAAAGCCCGCCAGTTCGAAGTGCCGCTGTTGGACCTGGAGCGGCGGACGCTCGGCTTTGACCATACCCTGTTGACGTCGCGACTGCTGGCCACGTGGAACCTGCCCGACGAGTTGGTGCAGGGCGTGGTCGCCGTGGTCCCCGACGAGACGACGGCCGCCGGACCGATTGCCCGCGTGCTGGAGCTAGCCGAACTTGTCGCACGATTGCTGGCGCAGAAGCAGTGGGGCGCGTGGCCGGAGTTGCGGATGCTGGCGCAGCGTGAGTACGGCGTAGGCGAAAGCGAGGTGCAGACCTTGCTTTGCAGTTTGCAAGACAAGGTCGCCCAACTGGCTGACGTGCTCTCGCTGCGCATCCCCGGCGTGGATGATTACCGAAGCATTGTCCAAGAAGCGCATCGCCAGATGGCCGTGGTGGCCGAGGAACTGGCCGGCCAGGTGTTCCGTCAGCAGCAGAAGCGGCAGCGCGAAGTGCGGCATCTGCTGCGGGCAGGTCAACTGCCCGAGGCCCAAACCCTATCGTCGGCAGCACGGCATTATTCGGCTCGGGAGGCCTCCACCGAGCCGGCGCTCGTGCTGGCCACCGCGAATAACGCGGCCCCGGTGGAGCCGGTGACTTCCACGGCAACCGCAACGGCGCTGCGGATCGATGCCGGCGCGCGTGCGCACGTGCCCAAGCCGCCGGTCGTGCCTGCCGAGCACCGCCCTGCCCTGTCGGCCGAAGCCGAGTGCTGGGCCGCGTTGGCTCCGGCGGTGACCGAAGGCATTGCGTGGTGCCGCAAGGAACGGGTGGCTCTTAGCCTGTTGTTAACCGAAGTCCACGATTACGCCGACCTGGTGTTCCGCGCCGGCCTCGATCAGGCGACGCGCGTAATGCGCATCCTGGAAGCCGGGTGCCAGAAACTCAGCCCGGGCGGCAGCCAGGTGGTCAGCGTGCGCGACGGCTGCCTGGGCGTGGTGCTTGTCGACTGCGAACGGCACGAAGCCGTGCAGATCGCCTACCAGTTGTTGAACCTCGTTCGCGAGGTGAACGAACACGTCGTGCCCAGCAGCCGGATCAGCCTCAGCGTCGGTATCGCGGCCGTGAGGCTGGTGCCCAAGAACCTGCCGGCCGAGGCTCTGATCGAGCCGGCCTCGCGCTGTTTGTTCGCGGCCGTCGGGGGCGGGGGCGACAGCGTCAAAAGCATTGAGATCTAGCGCGGCGTACCCTGCCGAGGTTGCGCACTCTCTGGTTAGTGTGCGGCCGGGTCGTAAAGAACCGGGAAGAACGGCCCGGAAAGCGGCTCGTTCACGCCCAGCGGTGGTACGCCTTCCAGCAGCGGTTCCGCCGTGGCGCTGCGCACGCCGTCGCGGCACACATTATTGATCACCGCGGCTCGGCGTGGCCGATCGGTGAAGTTCTCACGCGAGCCGTGCACCATCAGCGGATGATGGAAGGTGGCGCACCCGGCCTCCAGTTCGATGCATACCGGGTTCTGCAACTGCTCCCACTGCTCATCGTTGAGCACCTGGCGGATGGCGTGCATGTCGCCGGCCAGGCCGGTGATCGGCAACAGTTCCCACCGGTGACTGCCGGGCACGTATTGCAGGCAGCCGTTGTCGCTGCGGGCGTCATCCAGCGCGGTCCAGCACGTGAGATGGGCCATGGGCTGCGTGCGCGTCCAGTAGCTGTAGTCCTGATGCCAGGCCACCACGCCGCCGTGTCGCGGCGGCTTGCAGAACAACTGGTCGTGCCAGAACCGTACCGCGCCGCCGAGCAACTGCGAGGCCGGCACGGTGAAGGCCGGCGTAAACAGCAGATCGTGGAACGCCTTGCCGATCCGCCACGCACCCAGGGCGTGAAACAACACCGTGTCCGGGTTGGTCGACTCGTTGGAATGAAACTCGTAGAACAGCCCATGCCCCGGGTGTGCCGGATCGATCAACTCGGCCAGTTCGTCGCGGAGCGCCTGAAGCTGGGCGTCGTCCAGGATGCGGACACCGGCCACGTATCCATGCTCGTGATAGAATGCCACCTGCTCGTCGGTCAGCCGCCAGCGCTCGGCATCTGCCGGCGAACCCAGGCGCGGGAACAAATCCGTCAGCGGGGCATGGACTAGAGCCAGGTCTTCGATCATCGTCGGTTCCCCATGCGTGAGAACGTCGCCAGCAGATTGGGATGCGCGGGCTGATACCTTCGATCGTGCGGCCAACGGGAAGGCGCACGTGCCGGTTCGTGATGTGAGGAAGCAAGTGATGGGCGACCGTACCGCTCGCAATGTCGAACTCAAGGCTCGCGTCGCTGATCCGCAAATGGTGATCGACACGGCGCAGCGTTTGGCTACGTCGCCTGCCCAGCGGTTGCGGCAGGTCGACACCTACTTTAACGGTTCACACGGCCGGCTCAAGTTGCGCGAGATCTGGACGGTGGAGCAAGCGGCGCAGGCCCAATCCTTCAGCGAGATGCAGACGCAGCCGCATCGCGTGGAGCTGATCTGGTACGACCGGCCCGACACCACCGAGCCCAAGACCAGCCGGTACATTCAAGCTCCGGTGACGAGCCCTCCGCTGGCACTCAAGCAAGCGTTGACGCACGCCCTGGGGCTGCGGGCGGTGGTCGATAAGCTGCGCACGGTCTGGCTGTGGCACAACGTGCGGATTCACCTGGACGACGTGACACGGCTGGGCACGTTTCTGGAGTTTGAAGCCGTGTTGCCCGAGGATGCCGGCACCGCCGAAGGCGAACGGCAAGTCGCCACGCTGATGAACGAGTTTCGCCTGCAGCCGCACGACCTGGTCAGCGTCTCGTATATCGATTTGATCCTTCAGCAAGCACCGTAAGCCACTGCCACGCAAGCCCCGCGCCAGCAACTGGCAAGCATCACCGACAAAAAAACTCCCGCGCGGCCTGCATCACGCGGGAGCTTATTGTGTGTTGCGCTGCGCGATCGCAGCCCGGTGGGGCTTACATCACTCCGGCCACCACGGCGCGGTGCGGCTTGGGGACGGCCATGGCCATTTGAGCGGCGTGGTCGTCCACCGCCCTCGCTACCAGGTTCTGGGCCGTGTTGAACACCTGCTCTGGCGACGAGCCTTGGCACATACCGATGTGCTGGAGCTTGGGGGCCACCTTGGTGACCTGGGCGACGTGCGGCAGGCTGCCGGCCAGCAGCGACTCGCCGAGCTCGATCGAGTACACCTCGCCGGCCTTGGTACGCAGGATGGTCGTTTCCGTCAGCTTGAAGGCGCCGTCGAGATCGGTGGCCAGGTGATTCAGGATATGCCGCGCCATCGAAACTCCTTTGTGATGCCAAGGGGAGAACGGGAGGAAGATGCTGTTTCTGCAATCGCGCGATGCTGGTATGGGCGATGCCGGCAGTGCCATCGGAGTTGGTCGCGCCGGCTGGTGCGGTAGCGCCCATGGCTTCGGGATGTGACGCCGGGTTGTATCGCCGCTAGCGATTGTTCGCGGTCGCGGCCTGCCGCCACGATCGGGAGGGATACCACGGCAGGTGCCTACTCCATCGACCGGACAGCCGCGAATCGTGAATAACTTTTTGAATTGCTGAGGGTGCCGGAACGGGCGGTTGCAATGCCGCCGGTCGAGGGGGGGCGTCCAACGTTACGCACGGCGTCGATCCGGCGTTCACGCTGGCGGTTGAATTTTTGTGCGAGACGCTCGGATAGCCGCGCTGGCAATGCCGCCACCAGCAGAGAAATACCGCGCACGCGGTAGCAGTTGGCCGCGCAATCAAAAACCGGATGCCCACCGCTATCGGAGCAGGCATCCGGCTTGCTGTGAAGTTAACGGGTCAGCGTTGCCGGTCGGCTTAGAAGATGCCCAGGGCGTACAGGCTGTACCGTACGACCAGGCCGGCGGCGACGACGCTGACCATGCTCATCAGCTTGATGAGAATGTTCAGGCTGGGGCCGCTGGTATCCTTGAACGGATCGCCGACGGTATCGCCGACAACGGCCGCCTTGTGGGCCTCGGTACCTTTGCCGCCGTGGTGGCCGGCTTCGATGTACTTCTTGGCGTTGTCCCAGCTACCGCCCGCGTTGGCCATGAAGATGGCCACGCAGAAACCGGCGGTCAGGGTGCCCACCAGCAGGCCCAGCACGCCCGCCACGCCCAGCACCAGACCGGCCACAACCGGCAGCACCAGGCCCAGAAGCGACGGCAGGATCATTTCGCGCTGGGCAGCCCGGGTGCTGATCGCCACTGGGGCGGCGTAGTCGGGCGTGGAGGTGCCTTCCATGATGCCCTTGTTTTCCCGGAACTGGCGGCGGACTTCTTCCACCATGCCCTTGGCCGCGCGGCCGACCGCCTTCATCGTCATGGCGCAGAAGACGAAGGTGGCCATCGCACCCAGGAACACGCCCGAGATCACCTTGGGGTTCATCAGCGAGGCTTCGTAGTACTGGGTGAAGTCAGGCAGCGTGGCCCGATCCAGTTCCACCAGGTTCTGGCCCGTGGCGGCCAGGCTGACCAGCGGACGGCCGTCCGCGCCGGTGGCGACCTCGAACAGCTCATCGGGGATGCGCACCGGACCGTCCTTGGTACTCAGCGCGTCCCACTGCTCGCGGATGCGGGCATCGCGGGTGTAGGCCGGCATGACGAGGAACTTCTCGAGGACCGGCTGCTGCTTGCCGTCGATCTCCCGGGTTTCGCCGGTGTTGCGGACCACAAAGCCTTGCGACACCTTGTAGAAGCCGGGCTCGGCATCCGCGGTGAGGGCCGTGTTGCCCCAACGGTCAAAGCCAACCCGCACCTCCTCGATGTACGCGGCCAGCAGGGCCAGCGCCGTAAGGGCGGCCGAACCGATGGCAAAGCCCTTGCCCGTGGCGGCGGTGGTGTTGCCCAAGCTGTCCAGGGCGTCGGTCCGCTGGCGGACGATCGGGTCCAGCTCGGCCATCTGGGCGTTACCGCCGGCGTTGTCGGCGATGGGGCCGTAGGCGTCGGTGGCCAGCGTGATGCCCAGCGTGCTGAGCATGCCCACGGCGGCGATGCCCACGCCGTACAGGCCCAGGGCGAAGAATTCAACGTCGGTGTAGTTCCAGCCGTTGGCAAAGCCGAAGGCCAGCAGCGTGCCGGCGACCACGACCAGGATCGGGAACCAGACGCTCATCATACCGTCGGCCACGCCGCCGATGATGATCGTGGCCGGACCGGTCACGGCCTGGTCGGCCAGTTTCTTGGTGGGCGTGTATTCGTCGCTGGTGGCGTACTCGGTCCATTTACCGATCAACCAGCCGGCCAGCAGACCGGTGATCACGCTGAAGGCCACACCGGGGATCGGGAATGCTTTCTCGAAGTACACGGTGCCAGGCGTCCGCGGCATGAGCCACATCGACAGCAGCACCGAGGCAACCACCAGCAGCACGGTCGAAAGGTTGATACCGCGACCCAACGCGGCCAGCAGGTTCTTCTGCGTGGCGTCTTCCTGGGTGCGGACCATGTAGATGCCCAGGATGGACAAGAAGATGCCGACGCCGGCGATCACCATGGGCAAGAACAGCGAACGCAACTGCGCCGTCACGGCGTCCATGCCCACGCCTTCCAGCAGCACCGGCGAGACGTGGTAGGCGGCCACGCCCAGGGCCGCGGTGGCCAGGATCGAGCCGCAGTAGCTTTCGTATAGGTCGGCGCCCATACCGGCCACGTCGCCGACGTTGTCGCCCACGTTGTCGGCAATGGTGGCCGGATTGCGGGGATCGTCCTCGGGAATGTTTTGTTCGACCTTGCCCACCAGGTCGGCACCAACGTCAGCGGCCTTGGTGAAGATACCGCCGCCGACGCGGGCAAACAGCGCCTGGGCACTGGCACCCATGCCGAAGCAGAGCATGGTCACCGTGATATCGACCAGGTTGATCTCGCCGAAGCCCAAGGCGGGCACCAGCCAGTACAGCACGGCGAACCAGAGCGTGATATCCAACAGGCCCAGGCCTACCACGGTCAGACCCATCACGGCACCGCTGCGGAAGGCGACTTGCAGGCCCTGGTTAAGCGACTTCTGCGCGCCGGCCGCGGTGCGGCTGGAGGCCCAGGTGGCCGTCTTCATGCCGAACCAGCCCGCCAGGCCGGAAAAGAAACCGCCGGTGAGGAAGGCGAAGGGCACCCAGCGGCTTTGGGCTTCCAGCACGTAGGCGGCAATCGCCAGTAGGATCACGATGGCGATGAAGAAGATCGCCACCACCTTGTATTGCTGTTTCAGGTAAGCATTGGCGCCGACCCGCACGTAACCGGCAATCTCTTGCATGCGCTCGTTGCCGGGATCGGCCTCCATCATCTTCTTGTAGAAGGCGAAGGCCTGCACCAGGGCGACCACGGCCGCTACAAACGCCAACGCCCACATCAGGATGAACTGCGTCTGGCTGCTTTTCTCCGTGGCGACGGTGCCCGATGACGGCTCACCGGCATCGGCGGGCTGATCGGCCTGTTGCGCCGCGGCGGGCGGTGCGTCAGCCGGGGCTTGCCCCGCGGGGTCCTGGGCAGCGGCCTGCCCTGCCACCAGTGCCAGGCTCAGCAACCATCCCCAGCAGCAGAAGAGACGTCGCAGGCGGCTGCTGGCCCCAGGTGCCGCGGGCGACGTGGGCTGCGGACTCCCCTCCATTCGACTCGGATCGACCTTCATACTTGGACCTTGCTCTAAGAGACCGGCCGAACGCCGAACGTCCGAATGAACGCCGGGTTCACCCCCAAAGAAACACGCAACAGAGAAAACCCCAGCGGGAGCAGGGCGCCGTCACGGACTCGCCCCCCTGGCGATTGCCGCCTCCGGCTGGGGCCGACCCAGCAGGCCGGCGGTGCAGAGGTATCAAGAAGCGGCGTCCGTGCGGTCTGCGCTCGTTGAGGATGGCACGCAAGTGAGCCTGTAAGGCCCGTTCTGACAGGCGAAGGACCGCAAGCCACGCAGCTTACGGCGCTTAAATAAAGCGCGGAGTGTAGTAGATGGTTGTCGCGAATGTCAACCACCACTAGGGGGAAGGCAACCCCGTTGGACGATGGTGGCGGCCCCCGCCTGGTGGCACTACCGGGGCCGCCAAAGCCGCGCTAGGGAGCCCCGGCGAGCCGCCGTTCTAAGCCCCTCGCACAGCCTGCGGCGCGCCGGTTGCACTCATCGTTGCTGCGACTTACTGGACGTGTTCGTCCGGCCGCGCCAACGAATCGGCGGCAACTACGACAAAACGCCGAGCAAGCCGCCGTAATCCGCCGCGAAGAACTTCCTGAAGCGGCAGTGGCCGCGGCTTTTCACCGCCAAACTAACAGAATCTGTTCCGATGAAACGCTACGACACCAAGCGCCCACCGCCTGTTCATGAACACCACAGCCGGCCGCTGCACGGTCAGGTTGAACCGGCCGACATTCCCCTCGCTGGCGCGATTTCGGCCGACGACCAGCGCCACGTGGATCGCATTCTGACCATCGCCCGTTGGATGGATACCGCCTATCGGGTGCCTGGCACCAACCTCCGTTTTGGCCTGGACGGCATCTTAGGATTGATCCCCGGCGTGGGCGACGTGAGCACGTCGCTCGTTTCGCTCTATACCATCTGGGCTGCCCAGCAATTGGGGGCCTCGCACTGGACGCTAGCCCGCATGGGCGGCAACCTGGTCTTGGATCTGGCCCTGGGAGCGATTCCGCTGGCGGGCGACGTGTTCGATTTCTTCTTCAAGTCCAACCGCCGCAACGTGCGGATTCTGGAGAAGCATCTGCACAAGATGGCCCAGCAGCCACCTGCGGCGGACAAAGATCGCAGCCCCAATCGTGCCTGGTTCAACTGGCTGTGGCTGCGCCGCCAAACCACGTAGCGAGCTGATGCGCCGGCGGTGGAAACCGGTGGTACGTTCGTGCTGCGCGTGGATCGTTTCGCACGGCTGACACAGCCGTGGCAGTTCGTGATATCTATTTCGCCTCTTTCAACTCGGGACTGGCCAATTGCACGATCATGCGTTCAATCACCACGCGTGGGTCCAAGCGGCTTTCGCCCTTGAGGGCCAGGTCCACTTCCAGCAGCATCCGGAACAACTGCCCCGCCCGATGCCGGCCTACTTGGCGCAACTGCGGCTCAGCGGTACGCAGGCTGAACGGTTTGGCACCGGCCTGCACCAGGGCATCGCGGAGCGATAGACGCCGCCGCGAGGCTTCCGCCTGCTCGATCAAGCGTGTGGCCGCCGCGAACTGCCGTAGCCGATAGCCGAACGCGGCCAACAGCATCAGTGGGCTTTCGCCCGCCCGGAGTACGCGATCGAGCTGGGCGAGGGCTTCGGCCGCATTGCCATCGAGCGTGGCATCGATCAGTTGCCAGGTGGTCTTGGTCCGCCAGGTGCCGACCAGTTCCTGCACCATGGCCGAGGTGATTTGCTTGCCCTGCCCCGCGAACGACGCCAGCTTGGCCAGTTCCTGGCCCAACAAGCCCATCTCCGGGCCGACCATTTCCAGCAGCATGTCGGCCGCGGCGCCTTCAAGCGTGGCCTGGTAGCGGGCTTTGGCGTGGTCGACCAGCCAGCGACGAATATCGCTTTCCGACGGCACGCTGCAGTCGACCGCCAGCGCCGATTGCTCCACGGCTTTATAGAGACGGGTGTTCTTGGCGAAGCTGGTCAGCAGCAGCACCAGCACGCTGGAGCGGTTGGGATGCTCAACGTATCGCTCCAGCTCCGCCCGGTATGAAGAAACAAAGTCGTCGGCGTCGTCCACGACCACCAGGCGGCGGCCGCCGCCAAACAGGGCAACGGTCGATAGCTCGTCGTGGACGTCGCGCCAGGCGGTGCCGGCGGGAAACCGCGTGAATGAGAACTCGCTGTCCTCGCCGGCCAGCACCACGTCGCGCAGCCGCTGGATTACTTGCAACCGCAAGAAGGCTTCATCGCCAAAGACGACCACCACCGGGGCCGGCTCCCCCGCTTTGCCGGTGAGGAACTTGAGCGCTGGCTGAACCGGCATGGAGCCACCTCCCTTCGCTTCCCTGCAAACCGCGCGGCGTTACTCGCAGCCGTTGGCCGACAAGATCGGCGCCGGACGGCCCGGCACCTTGCCGCCCAGGTTGCGATGGGCCACCAGCTCGGCCAGGATGCTCACGGCGATTTCGGGCACGGTCTGCGAGCCGATGTCGATGCCCAGCGGCGCGTACACCTGGGCCAGCGCTTCCTCGCTGATGCCTTCGCGGCGCAGGTCGTCGAAGATCAGTTTGATCTTGCGGCGGCTGCCGATCATGCCCACGTACCGCGCGCCGCGGTTCACCAGGTGATACAGTGCTTCTTCGTCGTGGTTGTGGCCCCGCGTGACGATCAGGCAGTACGTGTTGGGCGTGATCTCCAGTTGCGGCAGCACGTCGCCAATGGGGCCACAGATCCGTCGCTGCGCCTTGGGGAAGCGTTCTTCGGTGACGTAGATTTCGCGGTCGTCGATCACCCACACGTCGAAGTCCAGGTCGGTTGCCCAGGAGGCGACCGCCTGGCCCACGTGCCCACCGCCGACAATCACCAGCCGGCAGCGCTCCAGGTTGGACAGGTAAGCCACGCCGGAGGCTGCCTTGGGACGTGGGCGGTCGGAGAGCCGCGGCATGTTTTGCAGGACCACGTCCGGCAGGCTGGAGACGCCGGCCTCCGAGCCGGTGCGGCAGCTCGCCAGGATGTTGCCTTCGCCGTCGACCAGCCAGCAGGCGGCCGCAGGCAAGCCTGACTTTTCTTCGTCGAACACCACGGCTTCGCAGCAGGCGATGCCCTGGTCGAGCGTGGTGGCCAACGTGCGGATGTACTGCCGCGATGGCTCGTCGCGGCACGGATCGACCAGGATCTGCATCCGGCCGCCGCAGATCAGGCCGTCGTCCCAGCCGTAATCGCTATCGAGCTGAAAGCAGATGATTTCCGGGCCGCCGTCGGCCAGGTTCTTGAGGGCCCGCCGCTTGACCTCGGCCTCCACACAGCCGCCGCCCAGGGTGCCGACCTGGCTGCCGTCGGCAAACACGATCATGCCGGCACCGGCTTTCTGGGGCGTGGAACCGCGGGTTTCAACCAGCCGGCAATACACGACGGGCTGGTCGGCTTCGAGCGCCTGGACCAGGTTGCGGAGGACCGTTCGCATCGGCAATGGGGTGGGCTTGAGCAGGTGGGATAAAGAGACACCGAGATCTCGCCCGCAAGGCCATTTCACGCCGCTGGCTGGTGGGTGGCCGCAGCAGGAAACGCCGACGGGGATCTCCGTCCGTGAGCGCGCATGCGCAGCGGGCTTCCTGCCTGGCTACCGCCTAGACTACGGCCTGCCGCGCCCGTTGACAAGCGACCGGCAGGCCGTGCGGTTTGTGCCGTTTACGAAGAGAGTGCTGGCCTCGCGCATTACCGGCCGGCAGTCGCCGAGAGGCTGGCAACGCGGTCGAGCATATGGTGCAGCTCGGGGGAGTCGAGCTTTTCGCCCTGCATGGCAGCAAACAAGCTGCGCTGCTCAGGCGTGAGCACGGCCAGCAGCCGCTGCTCCATCCGCTCGTCCAGCTGGTCCATCTGTTGCGACAACCGCTGGCGGGCCTGCTTGTCGCTGTGGGCTCGATTCAGCAGCTCACGCCGCTCGTAGCGCCACTCGTCGGCCAGCTTGATCAGTTCGAACCGCTGGCGGTCGGTCATGGCCACGGCTTGTTGCACGTCGTGGCAGAACAAGGCGTCGATGCCACGCAGTTGCAGGGCCAACTGCGAGAGACGCCGCCACTGGGCTGCAGTGAGCACCTCGCGCAGGGCCTTACAGGTTTCTTCGTGCCGTTGCTGAAGGGCTTCTTCGGCCCGTTCCAGCGCCTCGCGGCGTTCCAGCGGCGACCGGGCACGACGCACTTGAGCCATGCCGGCCCGGCTGGCGTCCACGTTGCGGCGGGCGATGGCTTCGATGGTTTGGAGCTGCCGGGCGGTCAGGCCCAGCGCCGCTTGCACGTGAGGGTTGCGGACCAGACACAGCGGCGAGGTGTTGCCAAAGCCGGTGAGCTGGCGATCCAGCATCTTGGCGGCCAGGGGGGCCAGCGGCTGGGCTTCGGTCGCTTCGTCCGACGCCTGAGGCGAAACGGGCGAGGTGGAAACATACTGCGGCGCTTCGACCGGGCCGCTCGTCGGTTTGGCAGAGGATTGGCCACCTTCGTCGGCGGCCGGCAGCACAGACGGTGCGGGAAGACAGAGCAACAGCGCACAGAGTGCGAGCGCACTGCCTCCGCAGGCAAAATGGATGGACATGAAAATAGCCTCGATGATTCCGGGAAGCGATGCGAACGATCGCAACTGCGGACGAACTCCGCACGGGAAAATGATTCGAGGCTGCTAGTCTATGCCACGGCCGGGGTAGCTGTCTACTAATTTTCGGGGGCAAGCGTGCGCAGCGTAACTCCGTGAAACGGCAGGCGCTTCGGCGGTTTTGGGGAAACGGCCCACGGCCCGACGCGGTGGCTGCCCCCTGCCCTGCCCTCGCAGCGGATCAATCGCCGTGTTTCTGGCGCAGGCGAGGTGAGAGCCGCACCATCAGGTGCATGCGTTCAAACTCATTGAGCCAGTCCTGCACCACGCTATCCAGGAGCGGCTGGTCCACGCCCAGCCCGGTCGGGCAACTGGGCCCCAGTTGATCGTGGGCCATCTGGCGGTACTTGCTCAGCGTACGGTCGCCGTACAGGCCGCAGAACTGGCCGTCTTCGTTCAGAAAGACCACCACCGGCACCCGGGCACCGCCGCAAATGCGCACGGCTTCGGCCAGTTGCGGATGATCGTCGCGGTCGAAGAACCGCACCTTGATGCAGTCGGTTTCGCGGGCGAAGTGATCGAAGATGGGGCACTGGTTCACGCAGTCGCCACACCAGGCCCCGGCCAGGCACAATACCCGCAGCTCGCGCGTAAAGCTGTGCAGCAGCTTCTTTTGCTCGTCGGTGAGCCTGACCCGATCGTGCACATCCTGCCAGCGCTGGCGGTAACCCGGTTCGCCGTACTTCTGGAGGAAGTCGTCGTAAGTCAAACCGCTGTCGAAGGCCGCTGCAAAGTCGAACATGCTATCTCCCCAGAGCTGTGGTGTGTCTGCCCCGAGCGTATCAGCCCGGCACCGGTTGTAAAGGAGCCCCAGCAGGCCGCGGTGCCACCAGGCTCGCTCCACCGCGGCTGCAAAGTTTAGGGGCGTGCCGCCCAAGCCGGTGACATGTGAACCGTCTGCTAGCTTGGGCAGTAATACCAGAAGGCAGCGAGGCGGCCGTGAACATTAGAAAAAATCTGCCGCTCGCGAAGTTTTCATAAGCTAAATACCTTTGGCATGTTGCGACTAACCTGCGGCATTGTTTGAGGAAATGTGTCCGCTGCCGACAAGTTGGCGGCATTAAGAAAGCGGTAACGGGCGACGCTCGGGCGGCCGGCTTTCCAAAGTTGGCCGCGTGCCGGTCCCCAGTCCATGCAATGAACGCCCCGCGGGGCGAACCGTTACGTTTGAGCAAAAGGTTTCGGCGGTACGCGTTATAACAGTTGCCAAGTACCCGCCTTGAGAGATGGTGTTACGGCCCGGCGGATAGCATCCGACCGCACAAACAAGGGAGAGTGAGCAAGATGAAGAGCGTTGCTAAGTGGTTGCTGTTGCCCGCCTTGGTGCTTGGTGCTTGGACGATGGCTAACAGCGCGACCGAGGCCGAAGCGGGCTGGCGTTATTACTATCGCCGGCCGGTGATCGTGGCGCCTCCGGTTCCCGTCCCGGTGCCTGTGTACCGGCCGTTCCCCGTGTACCGGGCCTACTACGCCCCGGTTCCCGTGCCGGTGCCGGCTCCGGTGTATTACGGTCCGGGCGTTGGCATCAGCATCGGCTTCTAAGCTCACTGCCAGGCTTGGCTTAGAGCGGATGGCGTGCGGGACGAAATCGCCTGCCGCCGCCCCCGTGTGGCGGTTCAAGCCGCCCCAGCCAGGCGTGCCTGATCGAGAAGTCACCAACAGACTGGGTAAATCAGTCCGGGCGGCCTCAAACTTTCGTGAGGCCGCCCGGCCCTGTCCCCCCCTGGGTGTATTGATTCGTCGCGCGCCGGCAGGTCCGGCGGGCGGGATAACGCCTAACATCGCCAACCGAAACGCCCTCCGGCCCCAGTAGGCCGGTTTTTATGTGCGCCTCGGGCACTCAGTCGCCCCCTGGGCAAGGTTGGCGTCGGGATCTGGTTAATCGCGGCTGCCGTGCGCCGCGGCGACGCTGGAAAATATCGGCTGAAACGATCCTGCCACTTGCGAAATCTTTTCACTTCGTAGCAGTGTTATCGCGCGCGATAGCGCAGGATCGAGCGCGGCCCCTCTTGGGGGCAGCCCTCCGCCACGCGTGGCGAACCTTGGGCCCGGATGCTCCAGCCGGCGGCTACAGGATGAACTTGCTGAGGTCTTCGTCGTCGGCCACTTCCTTGAGCCGCTCATTGACGTAGGCGGCGTTGATGGTGACCTTGCCCATCTGCATGTCGGCGGCCTCAAACGATAGTTCCTCCAGCAGCCGTTCCATGATGGTGGCCAGCCGCCGGGCGCCGATGTTCTGCGTGGTCTGGTTCACGCGGTAGGCGTAATCGGCCAGGGCCTCGATGGCGTCGTCGGTAAACTCCACCTGCACCCCTTCGGTCGCCAGCAGGGCTTCGTACTGCTTGGTGAGCGCGTTCTTGGGTTCCTTGAGGATGCGAATGAAGTCCTCGCGGGTCAGGTCCGATAGCTCGACGCGGATCGGGAACCGGCCCTGAAGCTCAGGCATCAGGTCGCTGGGCTTGGAGCGGTGGAAGGCTCCGGCCGCGATGAACAGGATGTGGTCGGTGGAGATGTAGCCGTACTTGGTCTGGACGGTGGTGCCTTCAACGATCGGCAGCAGGTCGCGCTGCACGCCCTGCCTGGAGACATCGGCCCCGCGGGTTTCGGTCGAGGCGATCTTGTCGATCTCGTCCAGGAAGATGATGCCCATGTTGGCCGCCAGCTCGATGGCCTGGGCGTGTACTTTCTCCTGGTTGATCAGGGCTTCGCATTCCTGATCGAACAGGATCTTGCGGGCCTCGGCCACGGTGACTTCGCGGCGTTTGGTGTGCTTGGGCAGGAACTTTTCGAACATGCCCTGCAGGTCGAAGTCCATCTGCTCCAGCCCGGTGCCGGCGAACATCACCGGCGTGGCTTTCTGCTGGATGGTGACTTCGACCATGCGGTTCTCCAGCTCGCCGGCTGCCAGCATGGCCCGCATTTTTTCGCGGGTGCGTTCGTGCCGGGCGGCGGCTTCCTGGTTTTGGGCGTCGTCAAAGCCCATCGGCGGCGCGGGGGCCAGCAGTTCGACCAGCCGCTGCTCGACCCGCTGGGAGGCTTCGGCCTCGACGCGTTGGCGTTCCTGCTCGCGAACCAGGCTGACGGCGTTTTCAACCAGTTCGCGGACCATGCTTTCCACGTCGCGGCCGTAGTAACCCACCTCGGTGAACTTGGTGGCTTCGACCTTGATGAACGGCGCGCCGGTGAGCTTGGCCAGGCGGCGGGCGATCTCGGTTTTGCCCACACCGGTCGGCCCGATCATCATAATGTTCTTGGGCGCGATTTCGTTCTGCAGTTCTTGTGGCAGTCGTTGCCGTCGCCAGCGGTTGCGCAGGGCGATGGCCACCGCCCGCTTGGCCTCTTTCTGGCCAACGATATGGCGGTCTAACTCGGCCACGATCTGCCGGGGTGTCAGGTCCCGCACGGCATCTCCTCCACGACAATATTGTTGTTGGTGTAGATGTCGATCCCGGCCGCGATCTCCAGGGCAACGCGCACGATCTCGCCGGCCGACAGGCTGGAATGGGCAACCAGCGCCCTCGCGGCGGCCACCGCGTAATTGCCGCCCGAGCCGATGCCCAGGATGCCATCGGTCGGCTGGATGACGTCGCCAATGCCGGTGATCAACAAGGTGTGGTTCTTGTGGACGACGGCCAGCAAGGCTTCCAGCCGCCGCAGCGCTCGATCGGTCCGCCACTCCTTGGCCAGTTCGGTGGCTGCCCGGGGCACATTGCCTGGGTAGTCGCGGAGCTTGGTTTCAAACCGCTCCAGCAGTGCGAACGCATCGGCGCTGCCGCCGGCAAAGCCGGTGATCACCTGCCCATCGAGCAGGCGGCGGATCTTCGTGGCGTCGGCCTTCATGATGGAACTGCCCATCGTCACCTGGCCGTCGCCACCAATGGCTACGCTACCGGCGTGCCGCACCGTAAGAATCGTGGTCATGGCTGCTCCACGTGGATGATTTCTTCAAGCAATCGGGGGCCAATGCAGGCTGTGATTGGGGGGCCACTAGCTTGGCCAGTGCGAATTGCCCGCTCACGTACGTTGGGACTCGGACGCGAAACGGCAATTCAGAGCCACGGTCCGCACAGCGACCCCAACGGCAATGCCCTGCGTATTGTTGGAAAGCAGGCTCGGTTGGACAAGCCACCGCCACTGCGGGGCTTGGGCAACCGTGCCGATCAACAGCGCGTGATGGATAGCACGCAACCCCTGGGAACTGTCCGTGCGCGAGGAGATACAAAACGACCGATCCAACGAATGTTGCGGCTCGGTATCGCGATCAGTTCCCGATGAGCCTTCTTGGGCGACGCGGCCACTTAGTTGCCGGCGGAGACGGCCGTCAGCGGCAGCAGGTAGCTCAGCAGCACGGTCACGCCAAAGGCGACCGTGCCCATCACTGCCAACAGCGGTGTCCAGGTCTTGAGCGTTTCTTCCTCGGTGAAGCCGCTCATCTTGGCCACGATCCAGAAGCCGCTGTCGTTCATCCAGGAGCCGACCAGCGAGCCGCCGCCGATGGCCGTGCAGAGGTACACGGCGTTGAAGGGCAGCTCGCCCGCCTCCGAGTGCATCGAGGCCAGCATCGCCGAGGCCGTGATCATGGCCACGGTGCTGGAACCCTGGGCGATCTTCAACAGGGCCGAGACGCCAAAGCCCAGCACCAGCAGCATCATTCCTTGCGCTTGGGTGCTGAACATGTTTTTGATGGCGTCGCCGATCTGGGCCACCTTGAGCATGTCGCCGAAGGCACCGCCGGCCGAGGTGATGAGGATGATCACGCCGCCGGACATCAGCGAGGTTTCTACCACCTTGGCGACATCGTACCGGCTGGCTTTGCGCTGCCGGACGTACATCAGGATGGAAATGGCCGCCGACAGTAGTAACGCAATGTTGGCGTCGCCGACGAGCTTGCCCCAGTCGGCCGCCTTGCGCCAGGGAGTGTCCCACACGTGCGGCTGGAAGTATTGCGGGTAGGCGGTTTCCAGCGTCAGCCGGTTGAGCCGGTTTGCCTCGATCACCGACAGCTTGTCCACGCCCTTGCCGACCAGGGCGGCGAGGGTCCTCAAACGCTGCAGGCGTTGCTGCTCGTCCCACGGAATATTGCCCGACTCGGCCAATAGCGTTTGCGCTTCAAGCTGCATCAGGGCTTCATCGGCCAGCAGCTTCTTGATGCGGTCGGGGTGCAGTAGCAGGATGTCGAACCGCTTATCGGCCGGATTGAAGAACTGCTTGTAGGCAATGACTTCCTGGTTCAGGGTGTCGACGATCTGCTGCTGGAGCCCCGGCTCGACGGTGCCGGCAGCGGCCGCCGCCTCGATCTGCTGACGCAGTTCCGGGCTGAAGCGTTCCATGATCGCGGCCGCCGGTTGCAGACGCGGCGCTTGCGAGGTGGGAGCGGCCGCCAGGTCGGCGACCAGGCCGTCCCAATTGGCTACCTGCTCGACGGTCAACCGCGTGGGGGCTTCGGCATCGGCAATGGTGCTCAAGGCCGTGTTCGTGCCGATCAGCAGCACCGGCAGCGCCACGGGTAGAATGGCCATCCATAGCGGGGGCTGCATGTCTTCAGGCAGCGAACTCACTTCGCTTTCGCCGACCAGCGGCCGCATGGGCAGCGGCATCAGGCGGTCGGCCGTGCGGGCAAAGATCAGGCCGGCGAGCGCGGCGGGAATGGCTACCGCCACGCCAACCATGATCATCAGCCCGATGTCTACGTTCAGCGTCGAGGCCATCACCAGCGGGCCGGGGGTGGGCGGCACCAGCGTATGGGTGACCGCGCCGCCGGCGGCAATCGCCAGAATGTACAGCAGATAGTTGGACTGTGTACGGCGATACAAACTGCGGGCCAGCGGCACCAGCAGGTAGAAGACCGTGTCGAAGAACACCGGCACACCCAGCACAAAGCCGCTGCCCATCAGCGCGACCGAGGCCTGCTTCTGACCCAGCATCCGCAAGAAGGCTCGCACGATCCGGTCGGCTGCGCCGCTATCCATCATGCACTGGCCGATGATGGCGGCCAGGGCGATCACCACGCCGATCTTGCCGGCCGTACTGCCGAATGCTTCGGCCACGCGAAACGCCTTGGTCTCGATAGGGCCGGGCGCCAAAAGGCTGACCACCAGTGCGGCGATGATCAGCGCCAAGAACGCGTTGAGCCGCAAGACGATGATCAGGCCCAGTACGGTAACGATGCCAATGATCAGGATGAGAAGCGGCGACATACAAAGCCCGTCGAAGTTGTGCAGCCTAGACGTAAGTTGCCAAGTCGAGCCGCGTCTGCGGCGCAAGCCCAAAGCATGGCACACATTGCGACGGGCTGCAATCGTTTTGTGCCTAGCTTCGCAGCGTGCCTTGCGTGCTAGATGGAGGGGCTCCCTCCCCGGCAGGGGGCACGCGGGGTACGATATAACGAACGGAGCGAGTCTGGTAGGTGGGCGAATTAGGGGCAGGGCCAATGGCGCCAACCACGGCGCGAGACTTTCTGCGTGCGGCAGCGCAGCGGCTTGACGCGGCTAAGGTGCTGTACAGAGCGTCCTTTAACCTCGATGCGCAGTACATTGGGGGCTATGCCATTGAATGTGCCTTGAAAGCGTTGATCCTGAGTTGTGTATCAGCGCCCGAATTGCAGGGGATTTTGAAAAGAATCAGCAGCGGCGCTAAATGGCATCGCCCCGAAGTTCTGTTGGGGGAGCTGCGCGACCGCGGCATTACCCTTCCTACTGAGCTTGCCAAACGAATGCGCCGATTTACTTGGACAACGGACCTTCGTTATGAAACCGGCCGCGCAGATACGGGTGAAACTGGCGCCGTCTTGAAAACAGCAGAAATGATTTACCATTGGGTACGGAAGCAGTTCCCATGAGCAAGACAAGTAAGGCCAAATGGAAGGCGAAACGCACCGACGAAACACGCAACGTGGAACGCGTGTTGCGCGAAGCCGGTTTTGAGCAGGTGGATGCCTATCGGTACAACTCGGCTTCGATCCGAGTCCGCGTGATTGATTCCAGCTTTGAGGGGCTCAGCCGCGTTAAGCGGGATGCCAAGGTCGAAAAGGTGCTGAAGACACTGCCGCCGCGCACTCAGGGCGACATCGTGATGCTGCTCACCTTCGCGCCTAGTGAGCTGGAAGACCCGCAGAAGCACCTGCGTGAGAACTTCATGAATATGGAATTTGAAGATCCCAGTCCATCGGAGTTGTAAAGGCGTTGGACAGCGCGCGATTAGTCACCCACAACCCCAAACGTCGCCCGGGGCTGTAGCGCCGCGTCAAAGGCCGTCAGGAAAGGCCGCTGCGGATCGTTGGGCTGGCCGGTGCGGATCAAGAGCACGTCGTGACTGGTGGCCAGCCAGTGTTGCACGTCGGGCGGCAACGTGTGCACTGGTAACTTGCCACTGTCCAAGAGGTCCGACAGCGAACGCCGCGTGGTTCGCGTAAACACAAAATCGTGGCCGGCCAGGTGGGCATCTTCCAGGCTGACCACGCCAAGCCGCGGATGGCCTAGCAGCTGCGAAGCCGGAAAGCCGGTCACTTCCAGTTGCCTGGCCGCGGCGAGTAAGCGTTCGGCCGCGGCATCGTCGATCCAGCCCCACTGAAACAGCTTGCGAAGGCGGTGTGTCAGCGTGCTACGGCTGAACGCCAGGTACGATACCAGCGGCGTATCGTCCACCGCCTCCGGCGGACGGTCCACGCCCAGCGGCCGATCCAGAAACAGGGCTTCGCCCAAGGTTCGCAGGGCCGCGGCATCGTCCAGATCGTTGGCCGCCGCGGCCAATAGTTTGCGCACCGCAGGGCTCCAACCATCTTCGAGCGCACGATCGGCGAACAGATGCTTGCGCCGCAGCCGTGGATCCATGATCTCGGCGTCATCGACCGGTTCGGTCGGCGCGTGCGGTAACGTCGGCAACACCCGTTGATTCTCGCCGGGCGACGTCGGGATCGGCGTGATCGGCAGACCTTCGTGTTCCTTGCGCAGCAGGGCCGCCAACAGCCAGGCTGTGCGGCGGCGCGAGGTTCGTTCATCGATGCCGGAATCGCTCAAGAACCACTCAGGTTGGCGGTCCAGCCACGCGGTCAGCCAGCCCAGCAAGGCATCCAGCAGCAACAGATCGGGATAGTCGGCCCCGTAGTTATGAAACGTGCGCAAGTCGAACGCCGTGAGGTGCCGGCTAAGTTGCAACAGCATCCAGGCGGCCGTATCGAGCAGCGGCGCGACCTGCCCGCTTTCCAGCGCCACACGCTCCAGCAGCTCCACCAAACGCGCTTCCAGCGGGACATACGGAGTCAGGCCCAGTCCGTTGAACAGCACGCGCAGCAGCCGCGGGAACTCCCGGGCCGCGGCTTCGTAGGCGGTCACGGTTCGGGCACAATAGGCCAGCACTTCTTCCCAGGGTTGCCCGGCGACCGTGCGCAGGGCGGCTTCCAAGAGCTTGGCTCGTTGGCTGCGCGGCAGTTGTCCTTGCAGCGCGAGTGCGGCGAGGTAACGCGGGTGGTTGAGCGGTTCGTCCGAAGTGACGAAGGCGAGTTGGCTGGCCGCCGGATGCGTGTTCTCTGCCCTGCCCTGCTCGCCTGACACCGCCAGCGCTGGCCAATAGCCGATCAGGCCCAAGGCGAACGCCGGCAACTGCGACTCGTGCGAAGCGATGGGCAGCCGGCTGGTTCCGCACAGCGCGTGGTAGATGCCTTCAGCACACCAGGCGGTTAGTTGCTCGCCGGTGGTCGGGGCGGCCGGACCGGCAAGCGAGCACGAGCGGATCAGTTCTCGTGTCCACTTGCGCACTGGGCGGCTTTCGATCACGTTGGGCTGCGACTCATAGGCTTCAAAGCCACGAACTTCCACGTGCCGCACCACGTGCAATGCCTGCTCGCGCTGGTCGAGCAGGATGCTCACGCGGGGTTCCCGCCGATCATCGACTTGTTGTTCGACGTGCCACGCGGTGAAGGTGCGCTCTTCGCGCGTCAGCGCCGGATCGAGCAGCCTGCCTGCGAGTATCTCCCAACGCCAGGTGAGTCGGGGATCAAACGAGAATGATAGGGGGGCCTCCGGCGGTGCAAAGAACGCGCGCGGCACAAGGCTGGCGGACACCGCCTGGGCAACAGAGTCGCTAACCATGAAGGAATTTCAGCCGTAAGAGCCGGGGAGTTCCGGGCATACCATGGACCCACCGGACAATATACCGGCCCAGCCGGGCACTTCATCCGCGATGGGAGCTGAGGCGCGGACGCGAGGGAACGTCAATCGAGGGGCAGCATCGATGAGCTGACCGCGGTGGACGGTTCAAGCGGGGCGTCGATGGGCGGATCGGTCGGCGGCAAGCGGTCTGCCTGGAAGCCGATCGGGCCCTCATCCGCGCTGGTGTGTTGTACCTGGAACTGCTCGTCGAACTGGTAATCTCGCGGCGAGTGCTGATCGAGCGAGATGCCCAAGGTCAGCGGCGAGCGGCCTTTCCAGACCACGGGGCCGACAATGGCTGATTGCTCGCGGGTATCCCAGTAGGTTTGCCAACTGGCCGCGTTGATATCGACCGGCGGTTCGCTGAGCGAGCGGTCGCGGATCCGCCAGAACGTGGTGAAGCCGTCGTAAATGTTGCGGCTGCCTTGCCACGAAACCTGACTCTTTTGCCAACTGACCGATTCCGCGGCCGAAACCTCGATCAGCGGATTACCGCCCGAGCCCACCAGCACGCTGTTGGTGCATTGCACCTCCAGCGGGAGCGAGCGCGGGTAGTCGTCGCTGGTTTCCAGCACGCACAGGCCGCCGGGGATCAAGGCGGTGATGTGATCGAGCGTGATCGAGAGCCGGCTGCTGCCCTGCTCCAACACGCCGCCCGAGGCCGAAAGCAACGCCTCGATGCTGGCAAACAGACCGTTACGCCATTCGAGCGTGAGCGGAGCCATCTGTTCGGCAAAGACCAGCACGGCTTCGCCACGGGCGATGCAGTTAACCAGCTTGACGCGGCCCACGCCCCGGCGTGGTGCCGGATCGAACATGGCCGAGCTCATCATCATCGTTTCCGCCCGCTGGTCCGCCCGGACGCGGAAGAAGCTGGGCGTCTCGTGACCTTGCGGCCGCGACAGCGTGAACGTGCAGTTTTCGGCTTCCAGTTCGGCTTGCTGCAACTCGGCCATGGTCCAGGCGCCGTTGAGGCCGCCGGCCGGCAGCTTCATTTCGAACGCCACATTTTGCAGGCTCAGCCGGGCACCGCTGATGCTGACCATGCTCCGCGCGGTATCGACGGCGTCGGGCGAGAACACCACAACCGGCCGGTACGGCTCGCCGTTGGATTTTTGCCCTGCCCGAATGGTCAGCCCTCGTGCGATCCGAACGGGCATCTCGCGGCGGCGGCCGGAGTAGTGCAGCTCGATGATATCGCCGGCCTCGGCGGCATTGCAGGCTTCGGCCAGCGAGGCGAACTGGTAGGACAGCGCCGGATCGGGATCGGGCCGCACGATCAGCACGCCCTCGGGATGCGGCTGGGCCACCGCCGCCATGCCGCTGGCAAGTTGATCGGGATAGGTCAAGGCAAAGCCGGGTGCGTCGTCGGCCAGGGCCAATGCGCTTGCTGAAGCGGTAGCTGCCGTGCCGCCTCCCGCCAAGCCATCGGCCGCGAATAGGCGATCGCTGGAGAACGCGGCCACCGTGAGGGCGGTGCTTGCCGATGGCATGGCCAGTTCGGTCACCTGCTCCGCCGGGGTCAGACCGGCTTCGCTCACCGGCGCCAGGACCTGAACTTCCAGCGGCGGCAGCAGGCTGGTCACCACCGGGCGGACGGTTGCCGTTGCGGTATCGTTGGCGGTGGTGCTGTTGGCCGTGCCGCGGCGTGTGGGTTCCACGTCCGATGTCTTTACCGGCCGCGAAAGGTGCGGCGCCGGCTCGAATGGAGCCGGGGCGACCGCTTCGTTTCGCCAATGGGCATCGAGCACCAGCAGCGCGACCACCAGCGATGCCACCGGCACCAGCCACGGCAAGTGCCGGTAGGCCGCGCGCTTCCACGGCGATGGCTGCCGGGCCACGTACGCGGCGCCCAGGTTCGACAGGTCGATCCCCAACTGGTCGGCCAGCCGCGAGAGATCGTCGATCAACGCTGCGGCGCTCTGGTAACGCTTGGCCGGGTCTTTCACCAGCAGACGCCGCAGCACCCGAACCACGTCCTCGGGGATTTCGGGGTTGGTGTCGCGCGGGTCGGGCGGCGTTTCGCCCTGGTGCTGCAACAGCTTTTGCAACACGTTGCCGTGCGGGAACGGCGGCCGCCCGGTGAGCATGAAGTAAAACGTGCAGCCCAGCGAGTAGATGTCGCTGCGGACGTCGGCGTTACGCGGGTCGCGGGCTTGTTCGGGCGATATGTAGTCGAAGGTGCCCAGCGTTACGCCGCTGGCGGTGATGTCTTCGGTGTGTTCGACTTGCGACAGCCGGGCCAGGCCCATGTCGACCAGTTTCACGCGGCCATCGCGGGTGACCAGCACGTTCGACGGCTTGATGTCGCGGTGGATCACGTTGCGGCCGCTGGCGTGGGCCAGAGCGTGCGCCAGTTGCATCATGTAACTGACGGCTTCGGCAACCGGCAGCGGACCCCGCTCCATCACCATGTCGCGGATGTTGGTGCCGTCGACAAATTCAAAGGCGATGTAGTTCAGGCCGCGGTCTTCGCCCACGTAGTACACGCGGGCAATGTTTTCGTGATCGAGTCGGGCGGCCGATTGGGCTTCGTTCTGGAACCGGCGAACGGTTTCGCGGTCGCGAGCCCGATCCGACGAGAGAATCTTTAGGGCGACGATCCGGTCCAAACGCGAGTCGCGGGCCCGGAACACCACGCCCATGCCGCCGCCGCCCACGCATTCCAGCAGCTCAAAGTGGTCGAGCCATTCGCCGAGGAGTGCCTCGCTGATGGGCGAACCGGTGGCCGCCCCGGGGGCCGGCAGCGGCGGCTGGCTGGAAATCACCGTGCGGTCGTCGTTGCGCCGGTTAGGGACGCGGGCGCTGCTGTGGGAGCCGTCGGAAACCGCGACTTGCGGGCCGAGCACCCTGGGCGGAGGGCCGGCCGCCGTGATGGTACGGTCGGGATCGTCGAGCAACTGGGGACCCTGGCCACCCTGAATGACGGTGCGGTCGCTGGCATCGGATGCACCGGGAGCGTGAGCATCGGCCTCGTTTCCGGCCAGCCCGGCAGAAGATTCTTCTGGCTGGGGGCCAGAAGGCTTTGGACCGTATGCGGACGACTCAGCCATGGTCCCGACAGGTCCCCTGAGTGGACGTTTTGGTGTACCTCTGTTCCTGATACGACCGAACCCACTGGGCTGGTCGTTCTGTCGCTGCCCGACTCCGTTGGTTGCGACAGAGCCTCCCAAGCAAAAAGACGTGCGTAAATCAAGGGGAGGTGAACTCACACCACTATAGGTGGCCGACTTCCCAGCGTCAATCTTATCGAAGTCGTTCTGCGTGGAACGGTTACGCTGAATGGCCGGTACCCTGGGGGCGGCACGCTGCGGGGCCAATTCGGAGATGACTGCGGCACCATCGACTTGCGCGCACGCTGCCCCCCACCGTGACGAACAAATGCCGTGCCAAAGCAGATTGCCGGCGGTGCTGGGCTGGCAGGCTTCGTTGAGAGCTTAGCCAACCAGGACATGATAAGCGCCCGTGCGGGGGCTAGCACGGCCAGCGCTGGCATGTACGCCACCGAATGGATTACCCACGCGCAAGTCGGCACGCCGCGCGTGGGGGCAACTTTTCCCGCTACTGGGCGTAGCGATGCCCCAATGAACTGGCTGAAACGGCCAGTTAAAGCCGTTTGCTGGGACGGTAAAGAGAACCGTCTCCGGTCGATTGCGGCCCCGCATGCCAAACCCAATCACGCTTGGATGATCAGGAGGAAAAGGCGCCGCAGCAGGAAAATTGGCGGCTACCAGCGGCTGGGCACAATGAGGACGCGGTTACCGTGTACTGCCACTGCAACCGCGGTTCGACGGCCTGCCCGTGTACGGCTGAGAACCGCCGGCATCTGAACGAGTGGGGCCAATCCAAGCACCAGGAGCAGCAGATACGCGACCACTATGGACCACCATTCCCTTAGACTTCGTTTTCCAAGCACGCACACGTGGAGGCGTACCTGCCGCACACGCTAAGCACTTACGATGTACCGACGCGTGTGCCGTTGATCTCTCCTTTGCCATGCCAGCGCTGCCCACGCTGCTCAGCAAAACCAATACGTGATCAATGTGATTTTGGTTGGCGCGAAACGATCAAACTTGGTGAGCCGAGGGCAGACTCGCTATCTGGTTGTATGCCCTACGGCTCCCCCCCTTCGCCGACCTGCATCGCACCAAGTTCAAGACGTGCGGGCACTGATCCGCGTGAACGCCACCATCGGCACGGTTGCCCGACCCGAACCCACCCGCGAACCCGGCCAGGCCACGCTGTCGGTGTGCTCGCGGCGGCTCATCTCCATCCGGTGATCGGCCGGGTTGAAGTCGGTGTTCTCGTCCCGCTGCTCATGCTGGAAGGCTTCATCGCGGACCCGCTCGGTGACCAGGGCCACGCGCTGTTTGAGGGTACCGCCCATCCGCCGCGGCATCGCGTCGGTGGCCGGCTTGCGGCCGTTGGCGTTTTCGAGCGAACGGTGTTCTACTTCGCCGGCATCCTGCTCGTCGGTCAGCAGCATGGTACCGCCGGGCTGCAACTCACCGCGAACCACACGGACGTTGCGGGGAGCCTCGATGCCGATCCGCACCGATTGTCCCTTCACCCGAACGATGGTGACGGTGATGTTGTCGCCGATCTGAATCTGCTGCTGAGCCTTGCGAGTGAGCACCAACATGAGCAATCTCCTTTGCGTGGTGGTTAGACGTGATGTCCTTTCGGCACGGCTCATAGAGCATGGGCCGTGCCAATTGCCCTCGCAGTGTCACCAAAATGTCGCAAAGCATTGCCTGTTAAGTGATTACTAAAATTGGCCTGTTTTGAGCCGTCTCTCAATGCGGAAAGTCCTTTCAAAATGCTTTGCAAGGCCAATTTCGTTAAAGTTCTGGGCCGTGATGGTCGACGCGGCCTCCCCCCAATTCGCCTGGGCCGAAACGCTCCAGGGCACCATAATGCCCATGCTGGCACCGGTAGCTTGTAACCAGCGCCGGTTGCGGCCGGGCGGGAACGCACACGCGCGGCGCAGCTCGATTCGGCACCGGGGGCACCGGCGGCACGCCTATCGATTTCGGAGATCGCCATGAACGGCAACGATCGCGAAAAGCAGATTCAGCAAGCCGAAGAGATGTTCGGCGATTCGCTCAAACACGTCGGCTTTGCCAAGGGGCTGTACTTTGGCCGCTACCTGGGCGCCAAGCTGCTCCCTTACCCTGATCTGCATGCCGATCAACGCGTCAACGACCTGGTCGAAGAGCTCAAACAGTTCTGCGCCACGCAAATCGACCCGGAGCGGATCGACCGCGAGCAGGATATCCCCGCCGACGTGATTGCCGGCCTGGGACGGCTGGGCGTGCTGGGAGCCTGCCTGCCGACCGAAACCGGCGGCCTGGGGCTCAGCCAGGTTGCGTACTGTCGGCTGCTGGAAGTCTTGGGCTCGCACTGCGCGAGCACGGCGCTGTTTGTGAACGCGCATCACTCGATCGGCCCGCGAGCGGTCGTGCTGTTTGGGACGCCCGAGCAGAAGGCTCGTTGGCTCCCGAAAATGACCACCGGCGAATGGATCAGCGCCTTTGCGCTCACCGAGCCGGAGGCCGGCAGCGACGCCGGCAACGTGCAGACGCAAGCCACGCCCACGCCCGACGGCAGCGGCTGGATCCTCAACGGGCAGAAACGCTACATCACCAACGGGGCGCTGGCCAAGGTACTCACCGTGATGGCCCGCACGCCGGTGCCTGGTAGTGCTGAAACGAAGGTCAGCGCGTTCATCGTCACGCCCGACATGCCCGGCTTCGAAGTTGTCGAAGCCCGCATGCCCAAGTGCGGCGTGCGCGGTACGGCCACCAGCCGCCTGGCATTCCGCGACATGTTTGTGCCTAAGGAGAATCTGCTTGGGCAATTGGGCCGCGGCTTGAAAGTGGCCCTCACGGTGCTGGACTTCGGCCGCACCACGTTCGGCGCCAGTTGCACGGGCGCCGCCAAGTTCTGCCTGGCACGCAGCGCCGCGCACGCCAATACCCGGGTGCAATTCGGCCAGAAGCTCGGCAACTTCGAACTGGTCAAGGAGAAGCTGGCCTACATGGCGGCCTCGGTGTTCGCCATGGAGGCGATGACCTACCAGACGGCGGCGCTGATCGACTCGGGCAGCGAAGACTACATGCTCGAAACGGCCATGCTCAAGGTGTTCGCCACCGAGCGGCTGTGGCGGATCGTCAACGACGCCTTGCAGATTCACGGCGGCGCCGGTTACTTCAACGATCTGCCGTTCGAACGCATGATGCGCGACCACCGCATCGACCTGATCGGCGAGGGCGCCAACGACGTGCTGCGGGCGTTCATCGCGCTGGTCGGCATGCGCGACGTGGGCATGGAACTGGAAGGCATCCTCAACGCGCTCAAGCACCCCTTCAGCAACTTCGGCCGGCTGAGCAGCTTTGCGGCCCGCCGCATCGGTTCGATGATCCTCAGCCCGGAAGTGACCACGCGGACCACCGAACTGGAAAACGAAGCCGGGCGGCTGGGCAACCTGATCGGCATGTTTGGCGCAGCCGTCGAACGGTTACTGCGCAAGTATCAGCAGGAGATTCTCGACCGGCAGTATCTCCAGGCCCGCATCGCCGACGCCGCTTGCGAATTGTACGCGAGCAGTTGTGTGCTCTCGCGGCTGGATGCCATTGTCCGCGATCATCACCTGTCCGAGGACCAGAAACGCCGCGATCTGAAGCTGGGACGTTATTATCTGGCCACGGCCGATCGCCGCGCGCGGCAATGCCTGGAAGATCTCTGGGACAACGACGACGACGAAACCACCGTCGTGGCCGATGCCGTGTTGGCATGGCAGCAGGCAGGGCTGCTGCAACCGCCCTGCCCTTGATTGCCGCCTGCGGTGCTAGCAGCCGCGTCCCTGCAAACTGGCATTGTCCCCAGGGGGAAGGTCCGCATAACATCCCCGCCCGCGGCCACCGTGCTGTCTCTTGCATTGCGTTGAAAGAATCGCCTGTGGATGGCGGTGTCAGCGCCTTGAGGAGTCGCGCTGGCAGTCGTGGAGCTGGATCGTGAGCGTGCCACCCGTGCTGTCGTCGACGACGGCGGTTGAACATCCAGGGCCTGGGCCCAACGGGGAAGCGCTGTCGCCACCCGACTCAAGACCAGTGGTTGTGATGCCATTGTCTTCGACGATGCTCGTAATCCGATCCGCCGTGCTGATCGCCTGCCTGGTGTTGGTGCCGGGCATGGCGTTGGTTGGCGTTTCGTGGCTGGATCGCTTCACCACGCAAACGACGGCCGAGAACGATGCCTTGGCCGAAGAAGACGGCGCCCACGGTGCCAGCGAACTGGATGAGCTGCAGCAACTGGCCGGCATGACGGGCGTGGCCAAGGAACGCGCGCCCCAGCAGCACCTGCGAATCGCACCGAGCACGGTGCCGGCCTTCTTTGGCGAGCAGACGCCCGCGCAAAAGCCGTACTGGGAACAAGATAACGCGGTCGCCGCGCATGGCGAGGTCGAGGCGGCCGTCGCCCAGGCTCAGGTCAATCCACGCATCACCGGCGTGACCATGGCCAACGAAGCCGGGGTGCTGGCCAATTTCGCGGCCAACCCATACACAGCCAGCCAGCAAGCGGTTGGCCAGCATCTTCAGGGCCAACCGTCGGCCGGCCACTACCCGGCTCCTTCTCAGGACGCCACGCAGACGGCGGCTGCCCAGCAAGCGACGAACGGCTTAGCGGCTGCGCCCCGCCGCCCCTGGGCGAGCCGCGGCATGGAGAGCGCCGCCCAGGCGACGCCGCGAACGCAGCCGATGGCCCAAGCGCAGGCCGCGTCGCCGTCGCAGGCGGCTTCTCAGCCGTACGCGACGGCTCAGCCGTTTGCCGAGCCGCAGGTTCAGGAACCTTCGGCGTCGCAAGCAGCCGTCCAGCAGGTCGCGATGCAAACCGAAGGCGTGGCTCACGTTGCGGCAGGACCGCAGCCGCCCCTGGATCAGCAGGGCGTGCTCCAGGCCATGATCGCCCGGCTCCGCGGCATGGGCGCGGCCTACTTCCGGCTGGAGAACTGGGGGCAGGTATCGTACTTCCGTTGCGAGATGCCGCTGCCGGATAACCCTCGGTACCACGCCTACTTCGAGGCGACCAACGCTGATCCGATCGCCGCCGTCCGCGAGGTGCTGGAGAAGATCGAGAAGTGGCAGCAGCAAGCCGCCGGCACTGTGATCGCGGCCCCGCCCCAGCAGCCCGGCTCACCGCTGCACCGCTAAGCGCTGCACCGCGAAACGGTTGGCCACGAAATGCAGTGTTCCCCTCTCCCCCGGCTCACCGCATGGGTGCATTGCTAGCTGAGGGAGGCGTTCTTCCTGAAAGCTGCGTCGTAGGGATTGCGGCCACGCTCCACGTGGCCGAGGTGTCAGGGGGGCCCTCCCATCGGCGTGCGGGCGTTTCTGGCCAAAGAGGCTGGAATTGTTGGCCGCAATCGGACGATTTTCGCCCTGGCGACCTGCGGTGCGATGCCAAGGTCCGATCAGGTAAACTGGGCGATTGGTAACCCCTTGCCAGGCGATCTTTCCTGCGCATACTCTAGGGGCGGTTTCGAGTCGTAAGCTATGCGAGCGGCGGGCGATGCGAACGAGAAACGGAGGTTGGCGGCAGGGGCAACGGCAAGCAGCCAACCGGCTGATAGTGCGCTGGCCCGCCCATACCCTGCGAGCGTTCTCGGGCCGCGTCCAGAGAAGCATTTCTCCCGGGAGGCGGTCTGGGGCCAAGGCGGCCCCGCCTTCCACGCTCGGCAGCGATCCGCAACTGGCAAGGTTGGAAGCCGTGCTATTTTTGGCTTCCGAACCGTTACCCAGCCGCCGCTTGGCTCAATTGGCCGGGCTGGAGGATGGCACTCAAGCTCGCACGTTTGTTCGCCGACTGAACAGCAAGTACGACCGGTACGGGTTTGCGTTCCGGGTGGAAGAGGTCGCCCAAGGGTTCCAACTGCTGACCCGGCCTCAATTTGGGCCGTGGCTCCGGCGGTTGCGGCAAGCCCCGCAGCAGGTGCGGCTGTCGTCGCCCGCGATGGAAACCCTAGCGGTCGTGGCGCATCGCCAACCGGTGCTGCGAGCCGAGATCGAAGCGATCCGGGGCGTACAGTCCGGCGAAATGCTCAAACAACTGATGGAGTTGGATCTGGTGCGGATCGTGGGCCGCTCGCCCGAATTGGGCCGGCCTTTCCTCTACGGCACCACGAAAAAATTCCTGCAAGTTTTTGGGCTTAAGAATCTGGACGAACTGCCCCGAGCCGATTTACTAAAGCGAGACGTTCAACAGCCGCCCACCTGGGAAGGCGAACCAGATACTTCTGAATCACGGCATTCAACCCAAGAGGAGTCCGACGTGAAAGTTGAGTTGTGGGACGAGTCTTCCCAGGACGAAGTCGAAAGCCAGGTTGCCCTCGTCGATGCCCCGTTGACGGAGTCGCCTCGCGCCGCACGCGACGACGATGACGACGACTACGAAGACGATGAAGATTACGAGGACGACGAAGACGAAGAGGACGAGGACGACGAGGATTACGACGACGACGAAGACTTCGAAGACGAAGACTGGGAAGAAGTCGACGACGAAGAAGACGAAGACTGGGACGAGGACGAAGACGATTGGGATGAAGAGGACGACGACGATTGGGACGAGGACGACGACGAGTAGTCGTCCCCGGCCGGCGTTGATCGTTGAAGGCTTCTGGCAGGCTGCCTGAGCCGGTACCCCCCAACTTCCATAAGCTGGGACATCATCGGCATGTTGCGCTGGCGGCTACTGCTGGGAGCCGTGTTCATCGCGGCCCTGATTGGGCTGTTTACGCTCGATTACCAGGCCCCGTTTCCTGGGGTTGTGCTGTTCCCGTTGGCCTTGCTGCTCTCGTGGCTGGCCGCGGGCGAAATCCTGTGGCTGTTGGCCGCACGCGACCTGCGTCCCCGCCCCGGCATCGTCCGGCTGGGCGCCTTGGCCGTGGTGGCCTCCAACTTGGTTGCAGCCATCGATCCAACAACGCCGCTGGCCAGCCTCGGTTGGCCAGCGGCTGCTTTTGCGCTGGCGGTGCTGGCTGCCTTCCTGGGCGAGATGCATCGCTACGAGCGGCCCGGCGAAGTGATGGAACGCCTGGGCCTGACAGTCATGGCCCTGGCCTACGTGGGGCTGCTCTTGAGCTTCGTGGCGCAAATGCGGCTCCTGGGGCCCGAGGGCGGCCGGCTGGGAAGCTGGGGCGTGGCAGCGCTCGCGTCGCTGGTCATCACCGTCAAGATGTGCGACATTGGCGCGTATACGTTGGGCCGGTTGTTCGGTCGGCACAAGATGTCGCCCGTGCTGAGCCCCGGCAAGACCTGGGAGGGCGCCGCCGGCGGCATCGCCCTGGCCTGCCTGGGCGGTTGGGTGGCGCTCAACTTGCTGGCTCCGGCCCTGGGCGTGGAGGTCCGCTTTGCCTGGGCGTTCCTGCCTTACGGCGTGCTGGTCGGCGGCTGCGGCATCCTGGGCGACCTGGCCGAGTCGCTCATCAAACGCGACGTGGGCCGCAAGGATTCCAGCGCCTGGATGCCCGGCTTCGGCGGCGTGCTCGACCTGCTGGACTCGGTGTTGTTCGCGGCTCCGGTGGCCTTCCTGCTGTGGAAGCTGGGACTGATTGCCGCCAACCCGGCAATCGGTTAGCCGGCGGGCTGGTACCGGCGGGCTGCTTGGGCACGCTAACCGGTTGCGCGGATAGCTGACTTCTCTTGCTTGGCGCCGGGATGGCCGGCGCGTGGTTGCGATGACTGCCGCAGATCGCCCAACCTTGCCGGAGTCTTCTGCCCGTGGCCTGCGCTGGCGGCGACTGTCGCTGTGGATTATGGGCTACGTGGTGGTTGCAGCGGTGGCCACGTACTGGCTGTGGTCCGCCCGGCAGAACATCATCGCAGAACTTTCCAGCGAGACCGCCATCCAGCAGTGGCAACATTTCAACGAGGAGATGGCCCAGCGGCAGCGGCAAGGAGCTCCGGTCACGCGCAAGCTGTCGCCCAGCGATGAGCCGCCCTCGCTGGTGCTGCTACGCGATCACTTTGGCGGCATTCTCGTCAGTGTGCTGGTCATCTTGGGTTTTCTGTACGCCTTCGTGGCCTTCCTGGTGGAAGGCATCGTGCGCAGCAAGAGGTGAACGCCGCCCACGGTCTGCGTGCCCCGGCTCTGTAGCCGTGTGCCTTTGATGGCCCCCCGCGCCACACGTCTGCGCGCTGTGCAGCTTTTCAACGGCTTCGATCAACTTCGAGCTTGCTTCCTGGTCCGCGAAGCGGCCTCCTACCGCCCTCCCCTTTCGCGTCCTCGCGGCGAACTCACCGTCGCTTCACCGAATCTGAACGATCGCCCTTTAGCCTGCGTGCGTTCCGTTTTGACAGCCATCGTGATGAACGTTCGTAGCACGTAAGGAGAAGGGTTTTGTTTATGAACCGAGGGAATCGCAGACGGGGCTTCACGCTCGTGGAACTGTTGGTGGTCATCGCCATCATCGGCATCTTGATCGCCATGTTGTTGCCGGCCATTCAGGCGGCGCGCGAATCGGCCCGCCGCGCCAATTGTGCCAGTAACCTCAAGCAGCTAGGGACCGCGATCCTGCTGTACGCCGATCACAACGGCGAGCAGATCGTGCCGGCCGGCTTTTCCGGTTACGGCACCGGCAGTCCGACCACCAGCAGCATCCATACCTGGCCGGCATTGCTCTGGCCGATGATGGAGATGCAGACCACGTACGACGCCTTGGACCTGACGCAGCACGCCAACACCGGGGCCGATAACGCCAACGTGCACGCCTCGGTGCGGTCGGAGATTTACCTGTGCCCCACCCGCGGCTTCCGTACCATCGGCAGCGGCAACGGCCAGGCGATCGATTACGTGTGCGTGGGCGTGACGTACTGGGATGGCGAACCGACCAGCGGCAATCACCTGTTCGCCATCAACTCCAATTGGGCGCCGCTGCAAGGCCCGATCATTGGCCCGGCCAGCTGGCAAGTGGTGCCCGCCAGCACGCCCGGCGGTAAGGACTCGCTGATCCTGCGGTCGAAGGTGAGCGTGGGCAGCGTGACTGACGGCATGACCTACACCGCCTTTATCGGCGAGAAGCACCTGAACCCGTCCCGCCTCGGGCAAAACTATTACGACGGCTACGCGGCAGCCGCCCGAGGGCTGGGCACGTTCGCCAGTTGCCGCATCACCGGACAGGGCCTGGCAACCAGCCCGACCTCGCCCGAGATGACGACCGATGCCGCCGAGCCGGATAACTACCGCTTCGGCAGTTGGCACCCCGGCATCAGCCAGTTTGTGTTTGGCGACGCCCGGGTGCAGAACGTGAAAAACCACGCCGACCCCGCGGTGCTGCAAGCCATGGGCAGCCGGGCTGACGGCACCAGCTACAACCTGCCGTAACGGCCCCGCAGCTATATCTGCAACAATCGGCTAACACAGACAGCCGGCTGAACCGCCCGGAGGGCGCGCTTCGGCCGGCTGTTTTTTCATTGGATGCGTTCTTGGTTGGGGGGCGCTGCGCAGACCAGAAAAGAAAATGGGGACCAATACCGTCAACCACTGTAGGGCAGGCATCGCCTGCCCAAGCGGAGCGGGGAAGCAGCTGTCGGCCCGGTGCTGGCTGGCACTGGCAACGCCAGCGGCCGTCGGTATGCAACAATGCAGAAGTCGGTTTGCACGGCTCGAAAGAGCCGTGGCACCCATAGGGGGGCGGCCTACGTGCCTGCTACCTGGGGGCGGTCATTACCGGTGGGCTAATGATACCTTCCCACAAGGCGGCAAAGAGGCCGGCGGCGATCAGGTCGGCGGTTGTGCCGGGGTTGCGGCGGTTGCCATCGGCACGCAGCCAGAAGTCCAGGTCCGACAACGCGGCAAAGTACGCCTCGCTGCCGACCGGGCCGGCTTTCAAAACGGCACCGGCGTACTCGGCCGATTGTCGGGCCACAGCGTCGCCGCACTTGCGGGCAATCAGGCTGTCCGGGTGCGCGTGCATCAAACAGACGGCCGCATGGATCACCGTATCGGGTAGCGGCCAGCCTTGGCGTAGCCCTTCGGCCAGCAGCGGTACCACCTCGCCCAGCACTTCGGCGAAGCCGTTGGCATACTGCCGGGCGACCAGGTCGCGGTCGGCGGCCAACGCCATGGCGGCCCGCAGGTCGGCGGGCGGTTCGCCCGCCACGTCGGCTTCATCTGCGGTGCCTAAGCCGCCGGGGTTGGCCAGACGGATCGCCTCGTACACGTGATGGGCATCGTCGGCCGTGAGGCGATCGAGCACGTCGACCACAGCAGTCGCAAGCGATGAAGCACCCGCGGAATCAGGCAGCTCGCTGGCCCGGGGGGCGGCCGCGGCCAGCGGAGCCAAGAGCAGGATGGTGCCTAGGTTCGTGTTGCAGGGAACCCAGGCGCGCGTGGTATGGACGGCTTGTAACGCCGCCAGGCCCACCCCGCAGTGCGAAGCCGTTTCCAGGATCGGACCGATCAGCGCGGCGCTGACGGCGAAATCGTAGAACGTCATGTCGGCAAAGTCGGCCCCGCGATGCACGTTGCCGGGCTTGGGCACCGAGGCCTCCAGCAAACAGGCCATTGTCGCGGCCTGGCCGATCGTCAGGCCATGATGATTGGTGACTGGCGGGGCGGGCTGCACGGCGCCCGCCCTACCCTGCTCCGCAGCCTGCCGGCTCGGCGCATCGTCCTTGCCGACCATGGCGGTTACGCCCCTGGGCCAACGGCGGCGACGGCCATGCCGTTCTGGGCGTACTGCTGGTAGTTCTCTTGGAACAGTTGGGCCAGGTGTGCGGCGGCCTGGTCGTAGGCCTGGGGATCCTTCCAGGCATTTCGCGGATTAAGGATTTCCGACGGCACGCCGGGGCAGGCTTGCGGCACCGCCAGGCCGAACACCGGATCGGCCACCGTGGGGGCCTTCAGCAGTTCGCCGGAGTGGATGGCGTCGATGATCGCCCGGGTGTAGGCCAGCTTGATCCGTTCGCCCACGCCGTACCCGCCGCCGGTCCAGCCGGTGTTCACCAGCCAGGCCTGGGCGTTGTGCTTCTGGAGGCGTTCGGCCAGCAGTTCGGCGTACTTGAGCGGGTGCCACACCATGAACGCCGCGCCGAAGCAGGCCGAGAAGGTCGCCTGCGGCTCGGTGACGCCCATCTCGGTGCCGGCCACCTTGGCGGTGTAACCGCTCACAAAGTGGTACATCGCCTGGCCGGGCGTCAGCCGGCTCACCGGCGGCAGCACACCGAAGGCATCGCACGTGAGGAAGATCACGTTGCGGGGATGGCCGCCGATCGCCGGAATCTTGGCGTTGGGGATGTGTTCCAGCGGATACGAGGCACGCGTGTTCTCGGTGATGGTGTCGGCCATGTAATCCACCACGCGGGTGTGGATGTCGTACACCACGTTTTCGAGCACGGCATTGAACCGGATCGCCTGGTAGATCTCTGGTTCTTTCTCGGGCGTCAGGCCGATGCACTTGGCGTAGCAGCCGCCCTCGATGTTGAAGATGCCCTGGTCGGTCCAGCAGTGTTCGTCGTCGCCGATGAGCTTGCGGCGGGGATCGGCGCTGAGCGTGGTCTTGCCGGTGCCCGAGAGGCCAAAGAACAGCGAAACATCGCCGTCGGCGCCCTCGTTGGCCGAGCAGTGCATGGAGAGCACGCCCCGCTTGGGCATCAGGTAGTTCATGATGGTGAAGACGCCCTTTTTCATCTCCCCGGCGTATTCGGTGCCGAGGATGACGAACTCGCCGCGCTCGAAGCTCAGGTCGACGCTGGTGGGCGAGGACATCTGGGCCGTGTACTTGTTGGCCGAGAACTGCCCGGCGTTGTAGATCACGAAGTCGGGTTCGCCGAAGTTCTCCAGCTCTTCCTGGCTGGGGCGGATCAGCATGTTGTGCATGAACAGGGCGTGGTACGGCCGGGCACAAATCACCCGCACCTTGAGCCGGTAAGCGGGATCCCAGCCGGCAAAGCCGTCGATCACGTACAACCGCTGCCGGGTATTGAGGAAGTCGATCGCCCGCTGGCGATTGGTCAGAAAGGTCCGCTCATCCATGCGGATATTGACGGGGCCCCACCAGATATCGGCGGTGCTGTCGGGGTGATCGACGATGCGTTTGTCTTTGGGGCTGCGGCCGGTTTTCACGCCCGACATGGCAATCAGGGCGCCGGTGGAGCTGATGGCCCCGCCGTCGTGCCGTACGGCTGCTTCGTAGAGTACGGCTGGCGAGGGATTGCGGAGCACCCGCTCCACCGAGATTTCGTACTTCGAGAGGTCCATTCCGCCGCGCATTTCTGCTTGTTTCTCCTACAATAATCCATGCCGCTGCCAGCGGCCCCAGGCCGCAAACCGCTAATTATAAGCCTGAGTGTATATAGGCCGTAGGTCGAAACCTGGCAGATCGTTCTTGAAGTTGGCTGCGTAGTAGCAGGCGGCATTGGGCAAAGCGGCGCTTGGGCTGGTCCAGGACGGCAGAACCCGACTGGCCGCGGGGACTCTTAGGACGATTTCTGACGGTTGTTCGTGGTCGAGTGACATTTGGGAAGGTAGGCTGTTTAGGCTGGCTTGTCGGTTGCGGCATCTCATCCTTTTCTGGGTGCCACCGCGGAGCCGGAGAGTTTTGTGGCCTTGGGGGCGGCGGGCCGTGTGGCTGCCGGGGTGCATAACTCTTTGCCATGTCAGCAGTTGTTTGCATTCAGAAAGGCACGCAGATGAAGTTCCATCCGCCATCTCGCCCCGCTTCGTTAGCCGCCGCCGTGGCGATCTTGGCCGGCGGCTTGCATTTCGCCAATCAGGCTTGGGCCCAGCCGGCCCCGCAGCAGGAATCGGCACCGGCGGTTTCGCCGGGCGGGACGACCAGTAACCCTCAGCCGGCTCGCTCGGCCGATCAGGAACATGAGGACGCCCTGCATGACCATTACCGCTCGCACTTCCAGCCGTCGTTGGGCATGGTTGTGAGCCAGGTTTCGGGGCCGTTGGCTGCGCATGTGCCGGTATTTGATGGTCGCCCCGGCTACGGCCTGGTGGTGCACTACGTGGCTCCGGAGTCGCCCGCGGCTCGGGCTGGCATCGAGCGGCACGATATCCTGGCCGCCATCGGCAATCAGCGGCTGTACTCGGTGACGCAGTACTGGCGGATTCTGCACCAGCTCCGTCCCGGCCAGAAGGTGAAGGTCCAACTGATCGAGCCGGGTAACAACGGCCAGATCACCACCAAGGAACTGACCGTGGGTTACTCGGAACCTCTGGGCGGCAGCGGTCTGGCTCCGAACCCGTTCAACCCGCAAGGTACTCCGCCGGGCATGCCCACGGGCGGCGGCAACAATGTGCCGGGTTTTGGCGCCACGGGCTTGTACGTGTACCCGCCCCCGCAGAACTGGCACCTGTGGGGCTATCGCAGCGGCGATGATCCGGTGCAAGGCGAGCCGGCCAACTACTTCAATACCGAGAACCCGGCCAACGAGCCGCTGGTTACGCCCGATTGATCGGGGGCGCCACCGCAGCAGGCGGGGCGACTAGATGTAGTACATGCCTTCGGCCGGTTCTTCCGCGCGGCGAACCAGGTCGTCGAGCGTGATCGAAGACAGCATGTCGCGTTCAACCTGGCCGATTTCGTTCCAGATCGAGGCCAGCACACGGTTGGCCTTGGAGCGGCTTATCGGAGTGGCTTCGCTCTCGGCGGGGCCTTCGATGGTGGAGATGATATCGGCCAGGGAGATCGTCTCGGGCGGCTGTGCTAGGCGGTACCCGCCCGAGGCGCCCCGCGTACTGAGTACCCACCCGGCTCCCTTGAGTTGAAGCAGGATCTGCACCAGGAAGCGGCTGGGGATGCCGTGTTTATCGGCGATGGTCCGGATGCGGATCGGCTCACCCTGATCGTACCCGGCCGCCAGTTCAAACATGGCGATGCAGGCGTACTCGGTTTTGGCAGATACCTTCACGACGATTTGATGCTAGCCACGAACTGAGCTAGTCCTTGGGGAACTCGTCCAGGGTATGCAAGCCGCACTCGGTCTTGGCGGTACCGCTCCACCGTCCGGCGCGTTCGTCCTCTTCGCCGAACAGCACCGCCCGGGTGCAAGGCCAGCAGCCGATGCTGGGATAACCCTGGTCGTGCAAGGGATTGTATGGAATGTTCTCCTTCAGGATGAGCTTCCATACGTCGCCCTTGGTCCAGTTGGCCAAGGGGCTGATCTTCACCAGCTTGAACTTGCGATCCCAGCCCACGATGGGGGCCTTGGCGCGGTCGGGGCTCTGGTCGCGGCGAATGCCGCTCATCCAGGCGTGCATGCCGACCACGGCCTGCCGCAGCACCTTGACCTTGCGATCGAAGCAGCACTGATCGGGGTTGGTCTTGTAGACCGGTCCGCCGTGCAACGCCTCGTACTGCTCGACGGTTAGTTCAGGCCGCTTCAGTTCTACCTCGATGCCGAACCGCTCGGCGATGCGGTCGCGCAGCTCAAGCGTTTCGCGGAACTGGTAACCGGTATCCAGGTTGAACACCGGCACCGTGGGGTCGATCTGCGAGAGCATGTAGAGGATCACACACCCTTCTGGCCCGAAGGCGGTTGCCATCGTCAGCTTGGGACGGAAATTCTCAACGGCCCAGCGGATGATTTCTTCCGGCGATGCCGATTCCAGGCGGCGACTGTGCTCGGCTAGCAGCTCGAGCTGTTCCGGCGTGGGATCGACACCGCGTGGCAACTCGACGGTGGTGCTCATGGGTGCCAGTGGCGTGGGTGGAACGTGCAATTCCAATGAAGCAATCTACTTAGGCGCGACTCGCCCAGCCCTCGCGTCCTTGTTCGTCGCTTCCAGATTACTCAGCTTCTCGGATGGGTGCAGCTCAAATACGTTGGTGGGGCGCCGAGAATGATACTTGTGTTTGTCAAGAAGATCAACAATCCGCCCGTCTTCATTCCCTTCGTATCGTCGCAACTGTAGCGGTTTCTTCAACCAGTGGCGGATGAATCAACAAACGCCCCCCTATTGGTCACCCTGTCCGGCTGGGCATTCCCGGCAAATGGTGGCCGGGTAGCCTACCAGCCCTTGGCCAATCGCCACAAGTCTTTGCCCGAAAAACGCTTGACGTTCGTATCGGCCCTCCGTATCACACCCTCTTAGAACCGGGGGAAACCAATCGCGCAGGGCACGGCCACGGCGCGCCCGAACCGCTTGCGGGGACGCAATTTGCCGCAGGCTGGCAAGGTCGCGAGCCGAGTCCAATGCGCCGCTGGCAGCTTGCGGAATTTGGCGATCGGACTCCGCGCAGCAAGCCAGGCGGAGGGAAGCCCAAGGGGGAGCAACCAATGGCAAAACAGGTTTACTTGGCGGCCGACTTGGGAGCCTCCAGCGGCCGGATCGTGGCGGGGGCCTTCGACGGTAACTCCCTAGAGCTGCGGGAGATCCATCGATTCGAGAATGGCCCGGTAGCCGTGGCCGGGCATCTGCACTGGGATCTGCTGCGACTGTGGAGCGAGATGCTCGCGGGGCTGCGGAAGGCGGCCACCGAGGAGAAGCCCGAAAACATCGTCAGCGCCGGCGTCGACACCTGGGGCGTCGATTTTGGCCTGTTGGGGCGCGGTGGCACGTTGCTGGGCAATCCCTACCACTACCGCGACCCGCATACCGACGGCATTCTCGAACGCGCATTTGCCCGGGTGCCGCGGGAGGACATTTTTGCAGCCACCGGCTTGCAGTTCATGCAGTTCAATACGCTGTATCAACTGCTCGCGCTGCAAGAAGCCAACTCGCCGCTGCTGGACATGGCCGAGCGGATGTTGCTGATGCCTGACCTGTTCCACTGGCTGCTGACCGGCGAGCAGACCAACGAGTTCACCAACGCCACCACCACCCAGTTCTTGAACCCGGCCACCGGAACCTGGGCGACCGACCTGCTCCAGCGGTTTGGGCTGCCTACGCACATGCTGGGCGAACTGATCCAGCCGGGCACCCAGATCGGCCGCCTCCGGGCCGACGTGGCTGCCGCCACCGGGCTGCCGAACCTGAAGATCGTGGCGCCCGGCACGCACGACACGGCCAGTGCCGTGATGGGCGTGCCGGCGGCGGGCAAAGCGACCCAGGAAGCACCGTCGTGGTGCTACATCAGCTCCGGCACCTGGGCGCTGATGGGCGTGGAAATGCCGCACCCGGTGGTCAACGACCTGTGCCGGCAGTTCAACTTCACCAACGAAGGCGGCGTGGGCGGAACCATCCGGCTGCTCAAGAACATCACCGGCTTGTGGCTGCTCCAGGAGTGCCGCCGCGTGTGGAACGCCGCCGGCCACAACTTCGATTGGGAACAGCTCAACCGCCTGGCCGATGCCGCCACGCCGTTGGCCAGTTTGATCAACCCCGACGACCTGCGGTTCATGGCTCCGGCCGATATGCCTGAGGCGATCCGCGGATTCTGCCGCGAGCACGGTGAGCCGGTGCCGGAAGAGCCCGGGGCCGTGGTCCGCTGCGCCCTGGACAGCCTGGCACTCAAGAGCCGCCAGGTGCTCTCGTGGCTGGAGCGGCTGATCGGCCGCCGCCTGGAGACGATTCACATCGTGGGCGGCGGCGCGCTGAACCAGCGGCTGTGCCAGGCCACGGCCGATGCCTGCGGTCGCCCGGTCATGGCCGGCCCGGTCGAAGCCACGGCGATCGGCAACCTGCTGATCCAGCTTCTGGCGGCCGGTGCGGTCGGTTCGATCGAGGAAGCCCGGGCGGTGGTGCGGCAGTCGTTCCCGGTTCAAGAGTACACGCCGCGCAACACGGCAGCCTGGGATGAGGCTATGGAGCGGTTTGTGAAGCTCTCGCCCGAGCCGGCTTATTGACCGTTGCGCCGCCAATGTCCGAAGGCGACCAACGGGAGCCTGAATTGGTAGGCATTTCAGGTCGCTGCAGCGGACATTTTGAGCGCAACCATCAATAACGCCGGTGGCCACAGGCTTTATAGGGGCCCTGCTTTCCCGGATGCCGCTGGCACGTCAGGGGGGCCGCGGCCTCTGCCGGTACAGTCTCCGGTGCGACTAATCCAGGGCCGTGGTTTCGTCGTAGCCGTACATCAGGTTGAAGTTCTGCACGGCGGCGCCCGAGGCACCCTTGATCAGGTTGTCCTCGCAACTGATCGTCAGCACCTTGCCGCGCACCAGCCGTACGGTGACGTCGCAGAAGTTCGTGCCCACGCTGTCCTTGGTGGCCGGCAGGTGTTCCACCACGCGCACGAAGGGGTGTTCGGCGTAGAAGTTACGCAGCTTCTCGAACAGTTCGTCCTCGGTCACGTCGCGGGTGGGCGTGGAGTAGGTGGTAGTCAGGATGCCGCGATCCATCGGAATCAGGTGCGGCGTGAAAATCACTTCCACGTCCTGCCCGGCCGCGATGCTCAAGATCTGCTCGATCTCCGGCGTGTGGCGATGCCGCCCCACGTTGTAGGCCGAGACGCTTTCGTTGCACTCGGGATAGTGGGTGGTGAGCTTGGGCTGCCGCCCTGCCCCGGAGACGCCGCTCTTGGAGTCGACGATGATCGTCTTGGGCTCAATCAGGCCCGCTTTCAGGAAAGGCGCCAGGGCCAGGATGGCCGAGGTCGGATAGCAGCCCGGGTTAGCGATCAGCCGGGCATTGCGGATCTGCTCGCGGAACAATTCCGGCAGGCCGTACACTGCCTGGGGCAGGTTGTCCGGGTCGCCGTGTTTCTCGCCATACCACTGGGCGTACACTTCCGGATCTTTCAGGCGGTAATCCGCGCTCAGGTCGATCACGCGCGCGCCGCCCTCGAGCAATTTCGGCACCCACGACGTGGTCACGCCGTGCGGCAGGCAGGCAAAGACGCATTCGGCCCGGGCAGTCACCGCCGCCGGTTCCAGGTTTTCGCAGGTCAGGTCGATGCGGCCCGCCAGCGAGGGATGGACCTGGGCGATATGCGGGTTGCCTTCCTGGCGGCTGGTGAGCGCCGTGATCTCGGCATGGGGGTGCCGCAACAACAACTTGATCAGTTCGAGGGCCGAGTAACCGGTGGCTCCCAGGATGGCAACGCGTGTCATGGTATTGCTAACTGATGGCGGAGGTTGAAGTTGCGGACAAAGGTGCCGTGGCGGCGCGGCTGCGGTTGCCAGCGTTCCGGATGCGGCGGTGCTCGCGCCGCCGGGATGCCTGCTCAAGTTCTGCCAACCAACGGATTTATGACCTGAAAGTATATCGGTGCGGCATGCGGTAAAGAAGGACCGCGCCGGGCCGCTTTTGACGCCGCGGCACCCGGAGGAGTGGCAAACGGCACTGTCGCATCACCTTCGAGCCGTGGCGATGCCGCCAGCGGCCCACGCATCCACAGGCGCCAAGCCGACAGACTGGCGGGACCGCGCGAAGGTTCGGCGGACCTGGGGCCAAAATCTGCAGGAATCATCGTTTGCTGGGCGTTTCCGGCCTCGGCTGCGGTGGCAGTGATTGGTTAGATTGAAAAAAGAGGGCTCGCTTGCCTCTTGTGAGGCCGAATGTTGCTGCCACAATGGCCGTTTCATTCACGCAACGGCTGCATTCAGCCACGCCCGCCCGCCAGCCGCCTCGCATGGTTTGCCCGCCTCTGACCTGGCGTGTCGCCCCCGGCGGTGGCTCCTAGCACCACCTACCATCCAGTTTGCATCCATGGCCCGCGATATCACCAAGCTCCGCAACATCGGCATCATTGCCCATATCGACGCCGGCAAGACCACCTTGACCGAGCGGATGCTGTACTATTCCGGGACGATCCACCGGATGGGCGATGTCGATAAAGGCACGACCGAAACCGACTTCGACACCGAGGAGCGCGAACGCGGCATCACCATCTACTCGGCCTGCGTCACCTTCCGCTGGAAGGACGTGATGGTGAACCTGATCGACACGCCGGGCCACGTGGACTTTACGGCCGAGGTGGAGCGCAGCTTGCGCGTGCTGGACGGCGGCGTGGTGGTCTTCAGTGCCCGCGAAGGCGTCGAGGCCCAGAGTGAAACCGTCTGGCGGCAGGCCGACCGCTACCACGTGCCGCGGATCGCGTTCATCAACAAGATGGACCGCGAGGGGGCCGATTTTTACGGCACGGTCAAGGAGATCCGCGAGCGGCTGCAAGCCACGCCGATCCCGATTCAAATCCCGGTCGGCTCGGGGCCGCCGCACATGCCCAACGCGTTTCGCGGCGTGATCGACCTGATCGAGATGCAGCAGTTGACCTTCGAGGACGACGACAAGAGCTGGAAGGTCGTTCCCGGCCCGATCGATCCGGAGTACCAGGAGGATGCCGAGTTGTGGCGGGGCCAGATGCTGGAGGAGCTGTACAACTTCAGCGATGAAATGATGACCATGGCCCTGGCCGAGGAGCCGATTCCCGCCGAGATGATTCGCGACGTGCTCCGCAAGGCCACCATCAACAACATGGTGGTGCCGGTGCTGTGCGGCTCGGCCCTCGATCGCAAGGGCGTGCAGCCGGTGCTCGATGCCGTGCAGTATTACCTGCCCAGCCCGGCCGACCTGCCGCCGATTGTCGGCACCAATCCCAAGAAGAAAGACGAAAAGATCGAGCGGCATCCCGACGTGAACGAGCCGTTCTGCGGCCTGGTGTTCAAGGTGCTGGCCGAGAAGCACGGCGATCTGCACTTTGTCCGGGTGTACTCCGGCACGCTCAAGAAGTCGACCCGCGTGTACAACCCCGGCAAGGATATTCGCGAGAACGCCGCCCAGCTCTGGCACATCCAGGCCGACGACCGCGAGCAGGTCGACAGTGTTGAAGCCGGCGACATCGTGGGCATCATCGGCATGCGGCAGAGCGTGACCGGCGATACAATCTGCGATCCCCGGCACCCGATTCTGCTGGAAACCATCGAGTTCCCCGAGACGGTGATCTCGATGGCCATCGAGCCGGAAACATCGGCCGACCGCAAGAAACTGGCCGAGCGGCTGGAAGCCCTCAAGCGGCAGGACCCCACGTTCCGGGCTGTGGAAACCGAGGACGGCCAGACGCTCATCAGCGGCATGGGCGAGCTGCACCTGGAGATCATCAAGAATCGCCTGCTGCGGGACTTCAATCTCAACGTCAAGGTGCACAAGCCGCGTGTCAGCTACCGCGAAACCATCGAACGCGCCGTCGAAGTGGTGGGCGAATGCCATCGCCAACTGGCCGGCCAGTCGCTCTTTGCGAAGGTGCGGCTGCGGCTGGAGCCGGTCGAAGAAGGCGAAACGGCCGGCGCGGCAGGTTCGGCGTACGACGAGCTGCCGGAAACGTTCGTCAACGTGGCCGTGGAAACGGTCCGCGAACAGCTCCTGGGCGGCGGCTCGCTGGGCTACCCGCTGATGAACGTCCGCGCGACCGTGCTGGGCGGCGAGGCCAGCGAAACCGAGTCCAACGACGTAGCCTTCCGCATTGCTGCGGCCGATGCCTTCAGCAAGGCGCTCCGCGAAGCCGGCATGGTCTTGCTGGAACCGATCATGAAGCTGGAGATCAACACGCCCGACGAGTTCCTGGGCGATTTCGTGGCCGATCTCCAGCAGCGCCGGGCCCAGATCACCAAGACCGAAACCCGCGGCGACCGCACCGTCATCACCGCCGAGGCTCCGCTGGAGAACCTGTTTGGTTACTCCAACGCGATGCGCAGCCTGAGCCAAGGCCGGGCGACCAGCACGATGGCCCCGCTCAAGTACGGCCCCGCCCCGCAGGAAGTGCTCGAGAAGTTCCTGTAATGTCGGGGGCGGCTGGCGGGCCAGGAACTGCCTCGGCGCGTGTTTCCACCCACAGGGGCCGCTTTGCGAACATGGATGAAACGGTCCCGATTGGGGCTGCGCGTCTTTAAAGCATGTCTCTGCCCGCCCCCCTGTCGTTGGGCCATGCGCTTCAGCGCTTCTTACCGGCCGCCCCACGTCGGTCAGCGGCAAGAACCAACAAAGACTTTTGAGGTTAGGCCACGCCCTGCGCCCATGCTCCGTGGGGGAAGTGTCTCATCTTGCAACAGCGCTCGTTGTTCAATCCCGCAAGGCAGCATGCGGCGGTTTGTAGCGAAGTAAGGCGTTGTTCTCTGCGGCAAATTCTCGCGGTTTGCAAAAATTTTTGCCGCCCAGAAGTTGTCGCAAGTGATTGTTAATTAGTCGCTTGCAAAGAATGGCTTCTCGCAGCTCGGCCAGCTCGGACATTTTGGCACGCCGTATGCCTTAAGAGCAGTCGCCGCCGCAACCGCAGCAAAACAACTCCTGCGATGCGGTGATCAGCCTTCCCAAGGGCAAGCAGTTCTGCCAGCCCTGGCTACCCCGTCCGGCGGCAAACCAATGAGTCGGCCCCAGGGGCCTCTGACGAGCGTGTATACGGGCACGGGATCCCCCTCGCCGTCCCGTAGGGTCACAGTGGCAGTGACACGTCAGAGGCCCCTTTTGTTTTGCGCTCCGCTTGGGTATTGGCCGACCGCCGCGGTTCGTTATCCCGGCTTTCAGGTGGTTAGGACCGCGAAATGTTCTGGCCGGGCGGCAAATATCACGGACGCCGGCGGCTCTCGTAATACCGGCTCAGGGCCCGTACCCGCGAGACCTGGTAGGCCACGATACAGCCCAGCACCGCCATGCCGACCATGAAGTACACGTGCCGATCAGCCCGAATCACAAAGGGCGGCGGCTGGGTGGCGGGCGGCGCGTACCAAATGCTCACCAGCGCCCCGTACGCCATCAAACTGGCGGCCGTGACGAAGTACACCAGCCGTACGCGGAACCACAGGCCCGAGGCGGCAATGATCAGTAGATAGCCGATCACCATCGGGCTGGCCACGCCGTCGGGCACCAGCAGAACGCCGGTTTGTCCGAGCACATCGGTAGCTGCCCAACCGAAGCGAGCCGCCTGGGCGTACTTGGGATGATGCAACAGCCGCTGAAAGAGGACCGACAGCAAGGCCCAAACTAACAGGACCGCGGTAATCGACCAGTGGAGGCGGCCGGCGACCACGCCCAGGTAATAGTTGGCCGTCTCCACGCTGTACAGGACCAGCATCGCCCCCAGCCGCGAAGCCAATGCCGGCTCGCGTCGAGCCCAGCGCCAAATGCGCAGTCGCAAACTGGGCGGCTCAGCTTCGACCATCTCGCCCCGGCGGAAGCGATCCAGGTCGTCGGCCAGGGCTTCGGCCGACGCGTACCGATCCTGGGGCTGCTTCTCCAGGCACTTCAGGCAGATCAGTTCCAGCTCGACCGGGATCTTGGGATTGAACCGGCGCGGCAGCGGCGGCTCACGCTCGATCACCTGCACCAGCGTGTCGAGTGGGTTGTCTTCGCGGAACGGCGGACGCCCGGTCAGCAGCTCGTACAGGATGACGCCCAGGCTGTACACGTCGCTGGCGGGGCCAACGGTTTGCTGCTGGCCTGCGGCCTGCTCGGGCGACATGTACGCAGGCGTGCCGGTGATCATGCCTGTGGCCGTATGCATGCTGTCGGTGGCCAGCACCTTGGCCAGGCCAAAGTCGGTAACGAACGGCTCGCCTTCTCGATTCAGCAGCACGTTGCCCGGCTTGAGGTCGCGATGCACAATCTGGTGCGCGTGCAGATGGTGGACCGCCCTGGCAACCGTTGCCACGATACACGCGGCTTCGTCGGGATCCACCGGCCCCTCGCTGATCCGCTGGGCGAGGCTTTTCCCGTCGATGTACTGCATGGCGAAGTAGTGCTGCCCTTGGACTTCACCCACGTCGTAGATCTGAACCACGTTGGGGTGTGCCAGGGCGGCGGCAGCGCGCGCTTCGCACTGGAAGCGGCGAATCTGGTCCTCCGACGCCAGGTGGCTGGAAAGGATCATCTTGACGGCAACTTGCCGTTCCAGGCCCGCCTGGTGCGCCAGGTACACCACGCCCATCCCGCCTCGCCCGATCTCGCGCAGCAATTCGTAGGAGCCAAATCGCTTGAGTTGCGGCGGCACGGGTGTGCGGGCTGGCGGCGGAGATGCCGGTTGAATGTCGGAGAGCGGCAGCACGTCGGACGTGGCCATCGGCAGGGTGACATCGTGGCTGCATGCGTCCGGGGCGGCGACTGGTCCGGGGCCCGCGGGCGTTTCGCCCAGGTGCAGCGCGATTTGCGAGGTTTCGTCCGGCTGCGGGGCAAGCTGCTCGAGCGCATCCAGGCAGTTAAGGTACGACTCCAAGCCGGGACATTCGGCCAATAGCTTTTGACGGTCGGGCTGGCCACCCTGGTGCAGTTCATCGAGGTACTGCTGTAATAACTCCAGGGCGTGCTCGTCGAGCTCCACAAGCTGCTGGGCGGCCTTGTCGGGACCGGGAGCCGGTTCGGCTTGCTGAGGCTGCTCTGCCTGCGGTGGTTTGGCGTGCGCGTCCACGGATGCAACCTGTCCAGCAAAGAGGATGTCGGACTGCGGGGCGGCAATTGGACTGCCCGGCCAACGACTCGATGGTACAATGCGGGCGGGGCCAGAGGCAAAGAAGCAGCGAAAAGAGGCATCCCATGCTGCCCAACATTCCGTGCTTGGTTCCGGCGAGCGCTCGACTGGCCCCGGCGACTCTGGTTGCCGCCTTTGCTGGCTGGTTGGCCGCCTTGGCTGCCCCGGCGGTTGCCCAGGGGCCGCTGCTTACGCCGCAGGAGGCCAGCCGCGAGTCGTACTGGTTTTTCGAGTCGCAGCGGCAGGCCAACACCCAACGCCAGATCGGCTGGATCGACACCATGCGGTGGCTCAGCGGGTTGCCCAGCCGCTACACCGGCCTGCGGAACTCGCCCAGCCTGGCCGCCATTTACTCGGGAGCAACCGAAGGGCTGGTGCCGGGCGGATACGTGTTTGAACCCTGGCCGTACGTGCCCGGCGATATCTACGGCTTTCAGTGGGACGGCCTGGGTTCACAGCCGATCGGTAACCAGGTGACGTTTGGCGGCCCCAATCGGTACAGCTTCCGCCCGCTGTATCCGGCCGATGCGCCGCCGGGCACACCGCCCGGTGCGATGGTGACGCCGCCGGTGGCTTCGTTGCCGTTTGCCCCTGATCCGGCAGCCAGCGCCGCCCGTGAGCCGCGTGTGGTGCCTCAACCGCCGGCCGCCATTGAGCCGCAACCGCGTGCCGCGGCAACCGATGTTCGCCGGGCGTGGGCGACAGCTCGGCAAGCGCTCAAGGCCGGGAACGCCGAGGCGGTCTTGGCAGCGCTGGAACCCATCGCCGCCGATGCGGCCGAGCGTCCCTGGGCAGACTTGCTGCGGTCGCACGCGCTGTTTGCCTTGGGCCGATTCGAGGAAGCGGCAGCGGCCCTGCGGCCTGCCTTGGAGACGCTACCGTGGGATCAGCAGCAGCGCGTGCTGCAAGGCTTCGAGCACGATTACCCCAGCGGCAAGGCGTACACGGCTCGGTTGCGTCAATTGGAACAAGCGATTGCCGCCGCGCCGCTTGAACCGCAGTTGCGACTGCTGCTGGGCTACCATTACGGCTACCTGGGCTTCTTGCCGGAAGCGGTGACCGAACTTTCGCAGGTCTTGCAGCTTGAGCCGGATGATACCGTGGCGGCTGAGTTGCAGCGGCAATGGATGCAGCGACTGGAGCCGCAGGGGCCGGTGCCCCGCCCTGCTCCGGCCGCGCCGGAGCAGCCCCAGGATCGGCAGCCGCGAGGCAATCAGCCCCAGCCGCGCCAAGCCGAAGCCGGCCGGCGAAGTTTTTAGGTAGGTTGTGGGGCGCTCACACGTTTCTGCCCAAACCGCGTTTGAAGGAGCCGTTGGTTCGCTGATGCTCGAGGACGAGTTGCACCGCTACTACATGAACCTGGCCTACCAGGAGGCCCAGGCCGCGATGGAGGAAAACGAGGTTCCCGTGGGAGCGGTGATCGTCCACGAAAACCGCGTTGTCGCCACCGGGCGGAACCAACGCGAACGGCTCCGCGATCCGACGGCTCATGCCGAGATGATCGCCATCACGCAGGCTGCCGCGACCCTCAAGAGCTGGCGGCTGGAAGACTGCACGCTGTACGTCACGCTGGAGCCTTGTCCCATGTGTGCCGGGGCAATCGTGCAGGCCCGGGTGTCGCGGGTGGTGTTCGGGGCGTTCGACCCCAAAGCGGGGGCGGCCGGCTCCCTGTACAACTTGCTCGACGACACGCGGTTCAACCACCGAGCCGAAGTCATTGCCGGTGTCGAGGCCGAGCGGTGCGGCGGCATCCTGACCGAATTTTTTCGCCGGCAACGCCGCCTGGGAAAAAAATGACCCGCCGCTGCGTAGTAAAAGTAGGCAAGGCCAAGCTAGCTGGCCGCGCAGTATTGACGCGTCGCGATCCAATTTGTAGGGTTACATAAGCCGTGCGGGCTGGTGTTGTTCCTCACCTTAAGGACGCACAAAGCCCTGCCCGACCTTGGGGAATGGTGTAACGGCAGCACGACTGACTCTGGATCAGTTAGTCTAGGTTCAAATCCTAGTTCCCCAGCTTGTTCTCGTTTGGGTCCCTGAAAGACCTAACTGCAAAACAATCCAAGGCTTACGACGCAAGTCGTGAGCCTTTTTTTGTTGCGCATTGACGGTTGCGGGCGGGCAGTGCGAAGACGCTTTGCCGTGCCAGGGGGGCCAGGACAAACGGCTACCATCAAGCAGCGTAAGCGCCCAGAAGCGCGGGCGCATGAAAACGCCCCGTCCCGAGGGGCAGGGTCGGGACGGGGCTCATTACGGGCCGGGGCAGAAGACCCGTAGCGAATTATTATCGGCGCCGCCGTTCGTTCGTCAACGGTCGTTGCAAAAATCTGCGACGGCCAAGGCCAAGTCGTAAGTGTCTTGCCTATTTGTCTTTACGTTCTCCCGTCAACCGCAGTACGGCCGTCACCGGGTAGTGGTCCGAGGGCAGCCGGCCGTCATACTGGGTGCGCACAATGGCCGCTTCCTGGGCTTTGAGCTGGCCGGGGCTGTAAAGAATCCAGTCGATACGGGAGCCCTGCTCCACGGGCTTGAAACCGTTGTACGTCACCTCGCGATCGGTCCGCTGGGGATGCACCACCCGGTACGAATCGGCGAAGGCGATGCCCTGGCCGTTCTCCGGCTGGGTCAGCGTTTTATACGGCTGCGAGTCCTCGTTGGCATTGAAGTCGCCGGTCACGATCAGCGGAGCGCCGTCGGCCAGCTTGGGCAGCCGCTGTTGCAGTAGCCGGGCACTCTGCAGCCGGGCCTCGGGGCCGCGATGGTCGAAATGCGTGTTGCAGAACAGCAGCGTTTGCCCGCTGCGGCGGTCCTTGAGCTTGGCCCAGGTGGCGATGCGGGGCAGCGAGCTGTCCCAGCTTTTGCTGCCGGGAACCTCGGGCGTTTCGCTCAGCCAGAACGTGCCTGAG
>ERZ777003.285-NODE-285-length-104166-cov-8.489554_pt1 | contig 104166 bp, 86 predicted proteins | sample MGYA00374956_ERZ777003 | MGnify/ENA primary metagenome ERZ777003 (study PRJEB29302, sample SAMN06268252) | bioreactor metagenome | isolation source: Joint BioEnergy Institute, California, USA | place: USA:Joint BioEnergy Institute, California, USA | collected...
CGAACGAACACGACTGAGTTCGGAGCGAACAGAGTTCAGTTTTGAACGAACACGACTGAGTTCGGAGCGAACAGAGTTCAGTTTCGAACGAACACGACTGAGTTCGGAGCGAACAGAGTTCAGTTTTGAACGAACACGAGTGAGTTCAGAGCGAAGTTCACTTCGTTCAAAGCGAACCGCACTGAGTTCGGAGCGAACACGGTTTGGTTCCGGCGGGAAATGGGCGGAAACGTTGACGTGAAAACCTTGCGCGCGCGGGCTGCGGGGTGTTGATTCTGGGACGGGCAGGGCGCGCCGGGATGTGATGGCAAAAAAATGAAGCGGCCGGGTGCCAGCCCGACCGCTTCGAGTGGGGAATCCCGAATGGGATTCGTTGCTTAAGCCTCCGTGGCTTCGCCGTTCGGCCGGCGTCCCTGTCCGGCAAATCGCTGGGCCAGGGCCTGCGCGGCGCCTCCGAGACCGGGGGCCTTGGCGCGGGTCTTCGCAAGCTTGTAAACGAGGCGGGCCTCGTCATACAGCTCGCTTCCGGCGACCGTGAGTGTGTCGCTCAACTGCTCCTCGAGCTGACGCACGGAGCTGTGGATTTCGCGGAGCTGGTCCACGAGATCGAGCTGACCGCGCATCACCTCGGGGTCGAGCGAGCGCGGGAGCATGCCAGGGTTCTGGATGCCCACCTCGATCGCGTCTTCCACGAAGGCTCGGCTTTTGTTGCCCATCTTGGGGAGCCGCTGACGTTCGCGGGCGTTGATGCCCACGAGAAAGGACAGCTCCGTCTGGATGGTTTCGAGGCTGCTGTTAATGGCCGTCCGCTGCGCCTCGGTCAGCGGCGTCGTTCTTGTTAACGTGGTCATGTTGGTTGGTTACTTGGTTGTTTGGTTGTTCGTTTTGGTTGTTTGTTTGGTTTTCGCCTGCCGTGTTGTCCTCCGGGTCCGCGTTGGCGGGCGGTGGCGTGCAGGTCGAAAGTCGGTGAGATGCGGCGGGGAGGCCGGCGTGCCGGGGCGGTGAAACAAGTCCGCGATGGGAGCGGGGAAAAGCTGCTGCAGGCGGCGGCGGGCGACATCGAGCGGCGCTTCGAAGCGTTCCGCGATGGCGTGGGCGGCCTCCTCGCGGGCGGCCACCGGAAGCTGGCGGCCGGAGAAGCCGTCATCGGCGCCGCGAAGCCAGGGCGCGAGAAAGGCGACGACGGCCGGGCGCGGCATGAGCAGGGCATGCATCACGCGATCGGCCTGCCATTCCATGAGCGCCTCGCCGTCCTCGCTGCGGAGCAATTCGCCGGGATCGCCCATGAGGACCGCCTCGCGGCACGTGATGCGGGAAGGCTCGAAGCCGGGCAGGTGAGGCTCCCGGAGCCGCTGGAGCGAGCGGGCAAATGCCGGGCCATGCGCGAGCCCGTGCCCGCATTCGTGGGCGAGCACGCGGCGGCGAACGATGTCGCGCGAGGGATCGTCAAGATCGCCGAGCTTCTCGGCGAGGCGGATTTCGCGCGGACCGTCGATGTCGAAGCGAATCTCGCCGAGCACGCCGGGATCGAGCGGCACGTAGGTTTCGTTGAAGCCGAAGCGCCGCTCGACGAGGAGGTCCACCGGCACGGGACGAATCTTTTCGGGGGCCAGACCGCAGTCACGCAGCGCCTCGAAGGCAAGACGCTCGAGGTCTTTCTCGGAGAGGCGTGAAAGGGTCGGCAGTGCGGTCATAACTCCAGTCCGGGCAGTTCCATCGGGGGAGGCTTGCGCCGTTCGCGCGCTTTCTTCGAGGAGGGAGCCGGGGACTGGGGGACGAGGGATGAGGAAGTGGACGCCGATTTTTCGGCGGTGGCGGCGGTTGGGGACGGCGGCGCCTGCTCGATGCGGCGGAGGATTTCGTCGAAGCCGATCTCGCTGGAGTGGTCCAGCACGCGGCAAAACGCCACCGCATACTCGGGGTGGCGCTGGAGGAGGGCGCGCGCCTTTGCCAGCGGGGCGCGCATGTCGTGCGCCTCGAGGTCGGCAAGGGAGAGGTTCAACACCCGTGCAAGCCGCGGCAGAAGCTCCCGCGAAGGACGGCGATTGTCAGCCTCGACATCGGACCAGTAGGCGATCGAGCGAAGCCCGAGCGCCTGCGCGACCTGACGCTGCGTAAGCCCGAGGCGGCGTCGTTGTTCCCGCACGAATTCTCCGAAGGTCTGCATACCTCGCGAAGCTCGCAGATTCTGCGACATTTGGGAAGTAAAAAGTTCCATATGTAGTGGGTGATCGAACTCGCAACCACAATCTGTGGACATCGAGGGGGGGTAAAAAGCGATGTTCGCGAACTTCGCGAACCTGTCTCCGGAGTTGCTCCGAGTTGAGTTATTCACACGGTTTCAGACACTTGTGAATAACTGCTACAGCGCCGCCATGGCGTGGCGCCGTAGCAGAGGGACGAGCGTCGAGGGGAAGGCGGACGAGCGACGAGAGACGAGAGTCGAGGAGAAACTGTAGCAGCTTCGCTCTGCGAAGCTCGGGGCGTCTACGAAGGAAGAGAGACGAGAGACGAGGGGAAACTGTAGCAGCTTCGCTCTGCGAAGCTCGGGCGTCTACGAAGGAAGAGGGGCGAAGGCGGCGGGTCGAGCGACGAGAGTCGAGAGACGAGAGACGAGAGACGAGGGGAAACTGTAGCAGCTTCGCTCTGCGAAGCTCGGGCGTCTACGAAGGAAGAGGGGCGAAGGCGGCGGGTCGAGCGACGAGAGTCGAGAGACGAGAGACGAGAGACGAGGGGAAACTGTAGCAGCTTCGCTCTGCGAAGCTCAGGGCGTCTACGAAGGAAGAGGGACAAGGGGCGAGGGACGAGGGAAGAGGCGGGTCGAGCGTCGAGAGACGAGAGACGAGAGACGAGGGGAAACTGTGGCAGCTTCGCTCTGCGAAGCTCGGGGCGTCTACGAAGGAAGAGGGACGAAGGAGGCGGGTCGAGCGACGAGCGTCGAGGGGCGAGGGCGGCAACCTGCAACTTGCAACATGCAACCTGCGCAGATGCGCAGCCAGCAACTCCTTGAGCCTCATACCGCATGCCTTCTGCCTCTTGCGCGCGAAGCGCCCTGTTTTTCCTTCCCGTTCTATTAGCGGGCTGCTAAAGCAGTCTCCGCTGCGTTCCCCTGCGAAGAATGTCCTAGGGATGTCCTTCTTTTTTCAGATCCTCAACAGCGCTTTTGCCTTCTCCAATGAATCCATCCACTGAAGAACAAGCCTTCCTCGACGACCTCGACAAGAAGCTCTGGAACGCCGCCGACCGCCTCCGCTCCAACCTCGACGCCGCCGTCTATAAACACGCCGTCCTCGGCCTCATCTTCCTCAAATACGTCTCCGACGCCTTCGACCTCCGCCGCGAAGAACTCGAGGCCGCCTTCCGCGATCCGGCGAACGACTACCACCTCGACCGCGCCGATTACGATTCCGACGCCGACTACGCCGCGGCCATCGCCGCCGAGCTCGAGGACCGCGACTACTACACTGAGAAAAACGTCTTCTGGGTGCCGCCGCTCGCCCGCTGGAAAACCATTCAGGAAAACGCCGCGCTCGCACCCGACACCGTCATCACGCTCGCCGACGCTGCCGCGGGCGGTTCTCCCCAGACCTACACCTTCCGCTCCGCCGCCCGCCTGATCGACGACGCCCTCGAAGCCATCGAAAAGGAAAACCCCCGGCTCAAAGGCATCATCGAGAAAAACCGCTACATGCAGCTCCAGATCGAGCCCGCCAAGCTCGTCGGCCTCATCAGCGAAGTCATCTCCGCCATCCCCTTCCGCCACGCCAGCCTCAACGCCAAGGACATCCTCGGCCACGTTTACGAATACTTCCTCGGCCAGTTCGCCTTGGCCGAGGGCAAGAAGGGCGGCCAATACTACACGCCCAAGAGCATCGTCTCCGTCATCGTCGAGATGCTTGAGCCCTACTCCGGCAAGGTTTACGACCCCGCCATGGGCTCCGGCGGCTTCTTCGTGCAGAGCGAGGCCTTCATCGAGGCCCATGGCGGCAAGCTCGGCGCGATCTCCGTTTACGGACAGGAGAGCAATCCCACCACCTGGCGCCTCGCCGCGATGAACATGGCCATCCGCGGCATCGACTTCAATTTCGGCAAACAACCCGCCGACACCTTCCTCAACGACCAGCACCCCGACCTCCGCGCCGACTACGTGATGGCCAACCCGCCCTTCAACATCAGCGAATGGTGGGACGGAAAACTCGAAGGCGACCCGCGCTGGGTTTACGGCACACCCCCGAAGAGCAACGCCAACTTCGCCTGGGTGCAGCACATGCTCCACCACCTCGCGCCGACCGGCTCCATGGCCCTGCTCCTCGCCAACGGCTCCATGTCGTCCAACACCAAAGGCGAAGGCGAGATCCGCCGCGCCCTCGTCGAGGCCGACCTCGTCGAGTGCATGCTCGCCCTCCCCGGCCAGCTCTTCACCAACACCCAGATCCCCGCCTGCGTCTGGTTCCTGACTAAGAGCAAGAAAGCTCGCTCTCCCTCACCCGGCTTACAGCCACCCTCTCCCAATGGGAGAGGGGCTGGGGGTGAGGGGGCCACTGGCCTACGCGACCGCACGGGCCAGGTCCTCTTCATCGACGCCCGCAAGCTCGGCTACATGAAGGACCGCGTCCTCCGTGACTTCACCGCCGAGGATCTCGAAAAAATCGCCGGCACCTTCCGCGCCTGGCGCCGAGATCCTGCCTCTCTTGAACCTAAACTTTCGACTTCAACTCAAACCGCCTACGCCAACGTCCCGGGCTTTTGTTACTCAGCCACGTTGGATGAAATCGCCAAACACGGGTTTGTCTTAACACCGGGGCGGTTTGTAGGCGCCGAGGAAACCGCCGACGACGGCGAACCCTTTGAGGAAAAGATGCAGAAACTCGTCGCCGAGCTAAACGCCCAGTTCGCCGAATCGGCGAAACTGGAGCAGGCGATCAAAGAAAATCTGGAACGACTTAGTTATGGCTCGTAATTGGCCTCGGCTACCCAAATTTCAGAGCAAAGAAGAAGCGCTTGCGGTTGCGCCTCACGGTTGGTCGCCTTGCCAAGTAGAAGATCTTTTTGAAAAACTAGATATTGGAAGGCGATACGATCAAAAATCGACTCTACCAACAGGAGCAGTTCCAGTAATCGATCAGTCTACAGAAGGAGTTGTTGGATTTCACAATGACGAACCAGGAATTGTAGCATCCCCAGAATCGCCTGTAGTAACGTTTGCTAATCACACGTGCGAAATGCGTGTGATGAAGCACCCATTTTCGGTAATCCAAAACGTTTTTCCGCTCGTCGGAAAGTCCGGTATTTGTGATACCATGTTCTTTTATTACGCGACTAAAGGTCGTGTCTTTTTAGAAGAATACAAAGGCCATTTTCCCGACTTCCGAAGACTCTGGGTTAATATTCCGGATGATCCAAACGAACAAAAAGCCATCGCGCGAATCCTCGGGACGCTGGACGACAAGATCGAGTTGAACCGGCGGATGAACGCGACGCTGGAGGCGATGGCGCGGGCGCTGTTCCAGAGCTGGTTCGTTGATTTCGACCCCGTCCACGCCAAAGCCGCCGGCCGCCAACCCACCGGCATGGACGCCCAAACCGCCGCCCTCTTCCCCGACTCCTTCCAATCCTCCGAACTCGGCGAGATTCCCAAGGGGTGGTCGCTCGAATCTGTAGGCAGCGTCTTTCACCTGACGATGGGTCAGTCGCCGCCTGGAGATACGTATAACGAACACGGAAACGGCATGCCGTTTTACCAAGGTAGAACTGATTTCGGCTTTCGCTTCCCTACACGCCGCATGTTTTGCACCGCGCCGACACGACTCGCCAAAGCTCGCGATACTCTAGTCAGCGTCAGAGCGCCCGTTGGCGATATTAACATGGCAATCGAAGATTGCTGCATTGGTCGCGGAGTGGCCGCGGTTCGTCACAAGCAAGCAGCTGCTTCCTTTACTTACTACGCGATGGCCAACCTCCGCCCCCACTTCGCCAACTACGAATCGGAAGGAACGGTTTTCGGCGCGATCAATAAAGGGAATTTCGAAAAACTACCTATTATCAATCCGTCCGATGAAATTCTCACCGCATTTGAGAAGATTGCAGGCCCTATCGACGAGCAAATCCGAGCCAACGAAACCCAATCCCGCACCCTCGCCACCCTACGCGACTCGATGTTGCCCAAACTGCTGAGCGGGCAAATCAGAAATGGAATGCCTTAAACTACACCTGATTAAATGAAAATCATCCGTCTCAAAGCCACGAATTTCAAAACGTTGTGTAACTTCTCGGTCGAGTTCAGCACACACTTTACTGCGATTTGTGGCCCAAATGACTCGGGCAAATCGAATATTGTTAAAGCAATTCGTGCGCTGTTGGAAGACCCAGACTATTTCTTTGGTTCTCCAACCGAAATTACCGTCAAGGACGACTACCCAGTGTGGCATCAAACGGTTATAGAAGGACGCGAAATCAAGGTTGAAGCGGAGATCTCTATCGATCGAGATCGTGATATTGCGATTCACCAAGTCGTCTCCAAACAGCTCACTTTAGATGATCCGCCCCAAGAATTGCAGCTTACGATAGCCCTGCAAATCTCGCAAAAGGGAAGGTCCGTGTTGGCAACCTGCCAAGGAAAGGAAAGCACTGGACTTGAGGCGGAGCAGATTCTGAAGGCGCTTCGCGCATCAGGGCCCTTGCTTTACCATAACTCGACATCCGCAGAGCGCCCATATCGTCGCCGTCGCGACTTCCATGGGCTGTTGACGGAGGTGTCACCTGATTATCAACGTTTACAGACAGAAGTTCAAAATTACGTCGACAAGCGATTGAAGAAAGTCATCAAAGGACATCAAAAGGAAATTTCAGAACTGCTAGGTCGCCTCGAGTCTAAATACGATGTTGGAATAGCAATACCGAAGTTTGATTTTTACTACATGCCATTCGGTATCACTTTGGGCGATAAGAATGCAGCAGTTCCCTTGAACGACTGGGGAAGTGGAACCCAAAACCGAACGCAAATCCTTCTCCAGTTGTTCCGTGCAAAGCAGGTGAGTCAATCAGCTATATCCGCATCCAAGGTTACGCCTGTGGTTATGATTGAAGAACCTGAATGCTTTCTTCACCCATCTGCTCAGGCTGAGTTCGGTCGAATCCTTCGGGATCTTGCAGAAGAATTTCAGGTTCAAGTTATCATAACGACGCACAGCCCATACATGCTCAGCCATCAGAACCCTTCCTCAAACGTTCTGCTCAACAGACGAGTCGTTAAGAAGCAGAAGCTGGACACCGTGATTGAAGAAGTCACTGGAGATCAATGGGCAAAGCCGTTTGCTCTTGCCTTAGGTGTATCGGGTAATGAACTGATTCCATGGCGTGAACTCTTCTTTGCATCCGCTGATTCAATATTACTAGTTGAAGGGCCAATTGATAAAGCATATTTCGAGCTCCTTCGGGGAGAAGAACACGGCGAAAATGCCTTCCGATTCTCCGGAGAGATCTTCGCATACGACGGATACTCTTCACTGACCAACACACTTTTGGTCAGGTTCATAAAGAATAAATATACCCGCGTGTTTATCACGGTGGACCTTGATGCGCTTTCCCAAGTCGAGAAGACCTTGCAATCGCTCGAGTTGAAGAAAGATACCGACTACATGGCACTAGGTGTAGACCGTGCGGGGAGGCGATCAATTGAAGGTTACTTGCCCGACAGCATCGTCAAAGCGGTGAATGGGGCGAATACCGATCTGGTTCGGGCGTTGTCGTCGGACAACAAAGATGAGATCAAGGATGCGAAGCGAAAGTTGAAGGAAAAATACCTGGCTGAGTTTAAGGCTTCGGCAAAACCGGGAAGCGATGACTTTGCAGACTTCTACTCGCTGGTGAAGAAGCTCAACAAGCTGTGCGGCTGCTGACCGACTCTTCCATTTCCATGAGTTCCAACGAATCCATCGCCGAAGACACCGCCTCGGAATGGGGCGGTGTTCCGGGATTTCCACACCGCTTCCCTCTAGATTGATGCTCACCGAAGACCAACTCGAACAACAGTGCCTCGGCTGGTTCCGCGACGGCGGTTGGGAAACGGTCTTCGGTCCCGACATCGCCCACGATGGCGCGACGCCGGAGCGGGCGAATTATCGCGAGGTGGTCTTGGTCGGGCGGCTCACGCGTTCGCTGGCGCGGCTCAATCCCGGCGTGCCGGCCACGGTGATCGACGAGGCGGTGCAGCGGGTGCTCAAGCTCGACCACCCCGTCCTCGAGCAGCGCAACCGCGATTTTCACCGTCTGCTCCGCTGGAAGATGTCAGCGACCAACGTTTCCATTGAGGCATCCCCATGATCCCGATCACTTCGCTTGCCGACCTGTCGCTGCTACGTGAATCCGTCGACCTCGAGTGCAAACTCGCCGCAGGTCGGGACGGTCAGGGTGCGTTGCCCGAGGATTTTTGGCCAACCTACAGCGCGTTTGCGAACACCGAAGGGGGCGTCGTGCTCCTGGGCGTGCGCGAGAAGCAAGGGGTATTCACTATCGAGGGCATTCCCAATGTCGCCAAAGTGCGGAAGGAGCTCTTCGACTCGCTCAATAATCGGCAAAAAGTCAGCGCCAACTTACTCGACGATTCTCTCGTCCGGGAAATCCTCGTGGAAGGTCGCACACTACTGCTGGTCGAAATCCCTCGCGCCACTCGCAAGCAGCGTCCCGTTCATCTCACGACCAATCCTTTCGCAGGTCATACGTTTCGCCGATTGAACGACGGTGACCGGGCCCTGCCGGACGACGAGGTGAAGCGAATGCTGGCCGAACAGGTCGAGGACAGCCGCGATGATCGCATCCTGCGCGGCTACGGTTTCAATGATCTGTGCCTCGAGACCTTCCGTGCTTATCGGCAGGTCTTTGCCAATCGCGAACCGGCACACCCATGGAACGCCTTGGAGGATCTCGAATTTCTCCGCCAGATCGGAGGCTGGCGGAAGGATCGCGAGACCGGCGAGAGCGGACTGACGGTGGCAGGCCTGCTCATGTTCGGCTGGATGACCGCGATTCAGGAAGAGTTTCCCAATTACATGCTCGATTATCAGGAGCGGCCCGAAGCCAAAATCGAGCAACGCTGGGTCGACCGTCTCACCCTCGACGGAAAATGGTCGGGCAACCTCTACGATTTCTACCGGCGGGTATACCTGAAGCTCACCGGAGATCTGAAAGTGCCCTTCACCTTAGAAAAAGGGGAACGAAAAGATGAAACCCCGGTGCATGTGGCGTTGCGCGAGGCTCTGGCCAACGTCCTCGTGCACGCGGATTACTCCGACCGCGCTTCAGTCTTGGTGGTGAAGCGGCCGGATATGTTCGGATTCCGCAATCCGGGATTGATGCGCATACCACCTGAAGTGGCGATCCGCGGCGGCGAGCACGACTGCCGGAACCGGACGCTTCACAAGATGTTCCGTCTGGTCGGTGTGGGCGAACAGGCAGGCTCGGGTGTGCCGAAGATTTACAACGGCTGGGCCACACAGCACTGGCGGGCACCTGCGCTCTACGAACGGGCCGAGCCCTACAACCAGACGTTGTTGGAATTGCGAATGGTGGACCTGCTCCCGAAAGATCTCGTGGCGCGCCTGCGAACTGTTTTCGGAGCGCGCTTTGAGGCCTTGGAGCAAAACGAGCGACTTACCCTCGCTGCCGCGGCCTCGGAAAAAGTGGTTACGCACGCACGCGTCAGGGAAATGACCGGTCTGCATCCCTTTGATGCCACGCGATTACTTAGGGATTTAGTAGAAAACGGCTTCCTGGAATCGCACAACCCTGGGAGGGGGGCGGTTTACTGTCTGCCCGGAGCCGCCATTCCAACCCCTGAAGAAGTGTTCGGTGCCGGCTCCGAACAGTTGGCAAGCTCCGCAAATTTGCCGGCCAGCTCCCGGAATTTGGCCCACAGCTCCCCGAATTTGGGGGCGAGCTCCCCAATTTTGGATGCGAGCTCCTCACTTTTGAAAGCGAGCTCCCCACTTTTGAAAGAGCAAAGAGATGGCAATGGCTGCCTGCTCTCGGACCAGTTGCCCTTGCCCGTCATCGATGATCTGAGGCATCTGACCCCGACTTTTCGACAAGTCTTGGAGCAGCAAGCTTGCGTGCCCCGAACCAAACGCAAGGTTGGGCGTGACGTGCTGGTCTCCACAATCCTTGCTTTGTGCAAGGGCAGATTCATCACGCTGCGAGCCCTGGCAGATTTGGTTAACCGCAAGCCTACTCCCCTCCGGGATCAATATCTCAGCAAGCTGGTAAAAGATAAAAAGCTCTCCCTCGCATTTCCAACCACCCCCACCCACGAACGGCAGGCCTATTGCACCACAGCCTCGCTTACCAAATGAGCATCACCGAAGACCAACTCGAACAACTCTGCCTCGGCTGGTTCCGCGAAGGCGGCTGGGAGACGGTCTTCGGTCCCGACATCGCGCCTGACGGTGCGGCCCCGGAGCGGACGAATTATCGCGAGGGGGTCTTGGTCGGGCGGCTCACGCCGTCACTGGCGCGGCTCAATCCCGGCGTGCCGGCGGCGGTGATCGACGAGGCGGTGCAGCGGCGTCCTTTCTTGCGGAAGAGCGCTACCAGTTCAGTCTTCTCACGTTTTCCACGGTTGCCTAGTGTCGTTCGTGGATGAATTTATAAACACGGAGGTTCTGTCCTGAATTACGTCGATCGATCTTTTATCCTGAGTGCTGCTTCCGGGCTCGGACGCTATCCGCGCCCCGAGCTCATCGGGCCTTTGCTGACTCATCTGCCGTCCACGCTACAGGACTCGGTGCGGATGGGATTCCTGCATTCGAGTCGCCCGGTCGGCCGGATTCCCGACGCGCTCAAGGCCGCCGCCGAGGTCCGCTTCGTGGGGGTTCGCAGTGACAAAGACGATCAGACCTTCGTCACGTTCCGCGTGCCGCGTTTCAAAGACGCCGCGCCTTCCTTGTTCGAACAAGGGAAATTCTGGGACGACACTCCCCCTGCTGACGCCACAGCGTTCGACCTGCTGGGCGCGGCATTGAACGACATCGCCGGGCAGCGCTCCGACAGTTCCCACTTCGATCTGCCCCTGCTCAAACATCTGGCCGTCTATGATCGTCTGTTAAACCGGGGCATCGAACGCATTGGCCTCGAAGGTTCCGCGGCGAACGCCCCGCGCATCGATCACGACGTTCTGCAGCACGCCGGCGCGCTGGCGCGCTCGACTCCGCCGTCTCGCCGCGTGCGTGTGGCGGGTCGCCTCGACCTCATGGGCGCCAGCCAGGGCGTGCTCAAGATTCACGTTCGCGCGGGTGTCGTCGTCACCGCCTTGTGGAACGGCGCCGAGCCGATCGAGGCTCACCGGGATCTGTTCAACAAGGACGTGATCATCGAGGGGCTCGGTGTTTTTCGCCCGTCCGGTTCGCTGCTGCGCATCGAAGCCGACGCGCTGCGGCCTGCCGGGGTCCAGGACGAGTTTTTCCGCGAACTCCCTAAGGCGGTGCCGGTCACCGACTACGCCAAACGGGCGCTGCTTCGCCCGGGGGAGAAGTCGGCTTTCGCGGCCATTCGCGGGGCGGTGCCCGGGGAGGAGAGCGACGAGGACTTCGCCGCCGCGGTGGAGGAATTCAGTTGAGCCATGGCTCCTCCGGCGCGCGGCTATCTGCTCGATACCAATATCGTCCTGCACTGGACGCGTGCCGGCAGTCCCGTGGCGGCGGAGATCGAACGCCAGTTCCAACTCACCGCCAGCCCCTTCAAACCGCTGATCTGCGAGGTCACGCTCGGCGAAATGCTCGCCTTTGCCAAAGGGCGCGGCTGGGGGCCGGACCGGTTGGCCCGTTGGTCCGACGTTGAGCGGCGCTTGACCGTCATTCCAATCGGCGACCGCCGCATCCACGAGGCCTACGCCGAGCTGCATACTCAGGCGAAAGCGGGCGGCCTCCCGATTCAACATGACCACAACGACATTTGGATAGCCGCCACCGCACACGTCGCCGGTGCCCGATTGCTGAGCACGGATGCGAAAGCTTTTCTCCCGCTGCGTGCCACGCTGGATGTCGTGGTCTTGGATGCGCCAACCGGCGTCGTGCTCCCCTGAATCCCCCGCATGTCGATCACCGAAGACCAACTCGAACAACAGTGCCTCGGCTGGTTCCGCGACGGCGGTTGGAAAACAGTCTTCGGTCCCGACATCGCGCACGACGGCGCGGCGCCGGAGCGGGCGAACTACCGCGAGGTGGTGTTGGTCGGGCGGCTCACGCGTTCGCTGGCGCGGTTCTACTATGGCACGCCGCAAGGTCGGTCCACAGATCAGCAATACAGCGTTATCCCATGAGTGAACTGAAGACCTGTTTTAAGAAAGTGGACTATGACCTGAGCGGTTTGCTCCACTACATCGACATTGGAGACATCGGCCTGCCTGATATTCAGCGTCCCTTTGTCTGGTCCAACGCCAAGGTTCGCGATCTGTTCGATTCGATGTATCGAGGGTTCCCGGTCGGATATTTCCTCTTCTGGGAAAATGCCGTGGGCACGGGCGTGAAGCAGATTGGTGTCGGCACCAAAGCCCATCCGGTGCCCCACCGCCTAATCGTGGATGGACAACAACGCCTGACTTCACTCTACGCGGTGTTCCGCGGGCGCAAGGTATTGGACGAAGACTATCGCGAGCGGCAAATCGAGATCGCGTTTCGTCCGCGCGACGGGAAGTTCGAGGTGGCCGATGCGGCGGTGCGCCGGGATCCGGAATGGATCCCGAACATTTCCGAGCTCTGGACCTCCGGGGAGTCGAGCTACCAGATGGTGAAGAGATTTCTGAAGCAGCTGGCCACCGCCAAAGGCACGTTGACCGACGAGGAGGAGGCGCAGATCAGCCACAATCTGGACCGACTTTTCGACCTGCAAAAGTATCCGTTCACGGCCCTGGAAATCGCTGCTTCGGTGGATGAGGAACAGGTCGCCGACATCTTCGTGCGCATCAACAGCGAAGGCGTGCGACTGAACCAGGCCGACTTCATTCTTACGTTGATGTCGGTTTTCTGGGACGAAGGACGGCACGCGTTGGAGCAATTCTGCCGGAACGCCCGCCAGGCACCGTCGCCCGATTCACCGCCCTCGCCGTTCAACCATTTCATCCAACCGGATCCTGATCAGCTCCTGCGCGTGGCTGTGGCGTTGGCATTCCAGCGGGGGAGATTGAAGAGCGTCTATCAGATTTTGCGGGGCAAAGACATGGAGAGCGGCGAGTTTTCTGCAACACGACGCGACGAGCAATTCGCGCTGCTCCAGTCGGCACAAGGAGAGGTGCTCAACCTCGTGCACTGGCACCAGTTTCTCTCGTGCCTGGTCGGAGCGGGTTTTCGCAGCGGGGAAATGATCTCATCGAAAACGGCCCTTCTGTATGCCTACGCCTTCTATCTGATCGGGCGGAAACGCTTTGCTTTACCAGAACACCGACTCCAGCGCCTGATCGGGCGTTGGTTCTTCGCAGCAAGTTTGACCGGGCGTTACACCAACTCGCCGGAGACGATAATGGACGGCGACCTGAACCGCTTAAAGGGCGTAAAGGTCGGCGATGGCTTCGTGGAGACCCTGGAGGGGATTATGGCCACTGAGCTCACGAATGACTTCTGGACCGTCACACTGCCCTTTAACCTGGACAGTTCCTCGGCGCGAAATCCCGAGTTGTTCGCTTATATGGCGGCGCAAAACCGGCTCGGTGCGCACGTGCTTTTCTCGCACAAGAAAGTCTCCGATCTGCTCGATCCCACGATCAGAGCGACGAAGAAAGCGCTGGAGCGGCATCATCTTTTCCCGAGGGCCTGGCTGGAACGGAACGGAGTGGAAGATTTGAAAGTGATCAATCAGGTGGCGAATTTCGCCCTCCTGGAATGGCCGGATAACATCGATATCAGCGATACGCCGCCGCGGGAATATGTACCGGCGATCCGGGCGCGATTTTCCCCACAGGAGTGGCAAGCCATGGAGGAGTATCATGCGTTGCCGAGTGGATGGGAGCAGATAGCTTACGAAGAATTCCTTGTGCAAAGAAGGAAGTTGATGGCAGCAATCATCCGGCGCGGCTTCGAATCATTGCTGCCGGCGACCACGGACGTCGCTGCCACGACCGAGGCCGTAAACCAACCCAACGCACTGAAGCCAGTCACCTGAAGGTGCGCCTGCCCCTCTTACATATCAGTCGTTTGCGTGCCCTTCGATGATTACCGAAGGCCAGCTCGAAGAACTGTCCCTCGCTTGGTTCCGCGAAGGCGGCTGGGAAACGGTTTTCGGTCCCGACATCGCGCATGACGGTGCGGCCCCGGAGCGGGCGAACTACCGCGAGGTGGTGTTGGTCGGGCGGCTCACGCGTGCGCTGGCGCGGCTCAATCCCGGCGTGCCGGCGACGGTGATCGACGAGGCCGTGCAGCGGCTGCTCAAGCTCGACCACCCGATCGCCGAACAGCGCAACCGCGATTTTCACCGGCTGCTGCTCAACGGGCTCGACGTGAGCTGGCGCGAGGGCGACGGCGTGAAGCACGAGGATCTGCGGCTGGTGGACTTTTCCCCGCTCGGTCTCGGCTCCAACGAGTTTCTCGTCGTCAACCAGTTCGCGATCAAGGGACCGAACAAGACGCGCCGGCCCGATCTGGTCGTATTCATCAACGGACTCCCGCTCGCCCTCATCGAGCTGAAGAACCTGGCCGACGAATCCGCCGATGTCTGGAAGGCCTACCAGCAGCTCCAGACCTACAAGGAGGAGATTCCCGACATTTTTAACTACAACGCGGCCTTGGTCGTGAGCGATGGAGTCACCGCCCGCGTCGGCTCGCTCACCGCCAACCGCGAGCGCTTCCAGCCGTGGCGCACGATCAAGAACGAGGACGACAAGCCGCAGCTCGAATTCGAGGCCGAGAAGATCGTGCGCGGGTTCTTCGACCGCGAGCTGTTCCTCGACTACCTCAAGCACTTCATCCTCTTCGAGCAGGACGGCGATCGGATCATCAAAAAGATCGCCGGCTATCACCAGTTCCACGCCGTGCGGGAGGCGGTGCGCGTGACACTTATTGCCGCGGCAACGGAATCGAACCCCCGAATCGAGGAGCGGGCAACGTATGGCCGGGAGGTCGCGCCCGGCTCGCGCAAGGCCGGCATCGTCTGGCACACGCAGGGCTCGGGCAAGAGCATCTCGATGGTTTGCTACGCGGGGAAGCTCATCCAGCAGCCGGAGATGAAAAACCCGACGATCGTCGTGGTCACCGATCGCAACGACCTCGATGGCCAGCTCTACGAAACCTTTTGCGCCGCCCAGGAGCTCCTGCGGCAGACGCCCGAGCAGGCCGAGAGCCGCGAAGAACTCCGCGCCAAACTCGCTTCGCGCCAGGCGGGCGGGATCATTTTCACTACGATTCAGAAGTTTGCGCCTCCGCAAACTTCTGAATCGCCCTCACCCCGCCCCTCTCCCAATGGGAGAGGGAGTGGACATGAAGGCGCTGCACAGTATCGCGGTGGATTGCCGGTGGCAGGACTGGTCAAGCGGGCGCGGGAATTGCGGGAGAAGCAAACGCCTGCAGAAGAACTGCTGTGGGAGTTGCTGCGCAACCGTCAACTCGCAGGCGTGAAGTTCCGGCGGCAACATCAGTTTGGGGAATATATCTGCGACTTCTACTCCGCAGAAGCGGCGTTGATTGTCGAATGTGATGGCGAATCCCACGAGTCACCGGAAGCCAAGGCACACGACGCGAAGCGGGACGCCTACCTCCGAGCCACCGGCAACACCGTCCTCCGTTTTAAAAACAAGGAGGTCCTCGCCGACACCGAATCCGTCCTTCATCAAATCTCTGCTCATCTCCCCTCTACCTCTGGGAGAGGGGTCGGGGGTGAGGGCGATGTTGGCGTAGGTGAGGGCGATGTTGGAGCCAGCGGGAATACGTTCCCACTAAACACACGTTCCAACATCGTAGTGATCTCCGACGAAGCGCATCGCTCGCACTACGGACTCAAGGCGCGTCTGAACACGCAGACCGGCAAATACAGCTACGGCTTCGCCAAGCATCTCCGCGATGCGTTGCCCAGCGCGACGTTCATTGGCTTCACCGGCACGCCGATCGAGCGCGACGACAAGGACACGCGCGCCGTCTTTGGCGACTACATCAGCATCTACGACATTCAGGACGCGGTGGACGACGGCGCCACGGTGGAAATCCGCTACGAAAGCCGCCTCGCCAAACTCGACGTCAACAAGGCCGAGATCGAAAAGCTCAGCGCCGAGGTCGAGGAGATCGTCGGCGAGGACGACGAAGTCGTGCGCGAGAAGACCAAGGGCATCTGGTCCACGCTCGAAAAACTCGTCGGCGCGAAGGAACGCATCGAGGCGATCGCCGCCGACCTCGTGGCTCATTTCGAGAAGCGCAACGCCGTCATGCCCGGCAAGGCGATGATCGTCGGCATGAGCCGCGACATCTGCGCGCGCCTCTACGATGCCATCGTCGCAATTCGGCCCGAATGGCACGATCCCGACATCGAAAAAGGGGCGATCAAAGTCGTGATGACCGGCAGCGCGTCCGACGACCAGGCGCTCCAGCCGCACGTCACGACCAAGCGCCAGAAGAAGCGTCTCGAAAAGCGTTTCAAGGATCCCGACGACCCGCTGCGCCTCGTGATCGTGCGCGACATGTGGCTGACCGGCTTCGACGCGCCGTGCTGCCACACGATGTATGTCGACAAGCCGATGAAGGGGCACAACCTCATGCAGGCCATCGCGCGCGTGAACCGCGTGTTCAAGGACAAGCCTGGCGGCCTCGTGGTGGACTACATCGGCATTGCCAACGACCTGAAGGCGGCGATGAAGACCTACGCCGACTCCCACGGCCGCGGCCAGCCCACGCGCACCGCCGAGGAGGCCTTGCCCAAGCTGCTCGCCGACCTCGACGCCCTGCGCGGGCTCTTCCACGGTTTCGACTATTCGGGCTACCCGACCAACCCCACCGCGCTGCTCGTGCCCGCGGCCAACTGGGTGCTCGATCAGGAAAAGCTGCCCGACGGCAAAAAGCGTTTCCTCGATCTCGTCACGTCGATCACCCGCGCCTTCGCGCTCTGCGGCACGCTCGACGAAGCGGAGGCGGTGCGCACCGAGATCGCGTTCTTCAGCGCGGTGAAAGCCGTCATCGTGAAATACACCACGGTGGACCGGAAGCTCACCGAGGCCGAGAAGCACTCCGCGCTCCGCCAGATTCTCGACAACGCCATCGTGTCCGAGGGCGTCGTGGACATCTTTCAACTTGCCGGTCTGGAGAAGCCGAACATCGGCCTGCTTTCTCCGGAATTCCTCGAAGACGTTCGCAACATGCCGCAGAGGAACCTCGCGGTGGAGTTGTTGGAAAAGCTCCTGCGTGACGAGATCAAGGCGCGAACCCGGACGAATGTCGTGCTCCACAAGAAATTCAGCGACCGCCTTCTGGAGACGCTGCGCAAGTATCACAACCGTGCCATTGAGACCGCCCAGGTCATCGAAGAACTCATCCAGATGGCCAACGACGTGAAGGAGGCGCTGGATCGCAACGAACAGCTAGGCCTCAGTCCGGACGAAGTGGCCTTCTACGACGCGCTTGCCGAGCGCCCGGAAGTGCTGCGGGAAATGGGCGACACCACGCTCAAAAAGCTCGCGGTGGAGCTGACCGAACAACTTCGCAAGAGCACGACGGTGGACTGGCAGGTGCGCGACAGCGTGCGGGCCAGAATGCGCATCCTCATCAAGCGGCTCCTCAAGAAATACAAATACCCGCCCGAAGGGCAGGAGGCCGCGGTGGTCACCGTGCTCAAGCAGGCTGAAGCGCTGGCGGATGAGTGGTCGCATTCCTAAATAAATCTTTTACTCTCGGAAGCATGGGCTCCCGCGCTTGCACCCTCGATGTTTGCTCGCGGCTTCGCAGTAACGAAGGTGGCTTGTTGTTTCACGGAAACGAACTAGGTTGATGGCCGCAGACACGGAAAAGCCACTTTTCACCATCCGCCTGACGGGCGAGGGCGTGCGGCCCCACCTCATCCCGGCCAGCGATCTTGCGCAGCTTCTCGTTGCCGCCGAGCAGACGGTGCTGGCGATTGCGGCGCGCGAGCATCCGGACGCGGCCGAGGAGTTGATCGTCGGGCTCTCGCAGGTGAAGGATGAAAGCATCGGCTTTGCCTTTGCCAGCAATCGCGCGGAAGTCGCTCTCTCCGCCTACGCGGAGCTGGTCACCGCGACGTCGAACCGCAATTTCCGCGGCCTGCCCGCCCGGAGCCTCGAAGGTCTGCGCACGTTGACGCGATTCTCGCGGGACCATCGAGGGCGCACCCAATTCTGGAATGGCGAGGGCGAGCGACCGTTGCTGGATCTGGAGCCGGATTTCGCCATCGAGGTGCCGGCACCGGAGTATCAGCGCGGCGAGACGGTTCTTTACGGGAAGATCGAGCGCGTGGGCGGCGTGAAGCCACGGGTGCGACTGCGGGTTTCCGAGCGCGAGGTGGTTTACGGCGATATCTCCGAGGAGCAGAGTCGCGAGCTGGGCAGCCGGTTGTATTCCGAAGCGGCATTGCGCGGACGCGCGACCTGGGACGCGCAGGATGGGACGATCGTCTATTTCCGCGTGGAGGAGATTCTCCGCTATCAACGCGGCAATGTGAGCAGAGCCTTCGAGGAACTGCGCAAAGCCGCCCAAGGTGCCTATGACGATGTGGAGGACGTCGATCTCTTCGCCTCGCGCATCCGGGAGGGTGACCTGCCATGAAGCGCGTCTGCCTCGACAATCACATCCTCATCTGGGGCGTGCGCGGGATCGCAACTGCGGGACAGGAGGAGATGATTCACCGGGCGCAGGCATTGTTCGAAGAGCTGGACGAGTCGGATGCACAGGTCCTCGTTCCATCGGTGGTCGTGTCGGAGTTTCTTTCCGGTGTCCCCAAGCCGCAGCACACCAGCCTCCTCGACGTGCTGAACCGGAGATTTCAGCTGCCGCCCTTCGATGTGCGCACCGCCGCAGTCGCCGCAGGTCTCTGGCGGGATGCCGCTGAACGCAACCCACATCTGCGCGAGCAGGTGCGGGAAGCATTCCCCGGGACGGAGAAGTCGAAGATCAAGGCGGACATCATGATTCTGGCCACGGCGCTCGTTCGCAAAGCCGACATCCTCTACACGCACGACGGCCCGCTGGCGAAGGTGGCCGATGGATTGATCGAAGTGCGCGAACTCCCGCCGCCGAAGCCGACGCAGAGCGAGCTATTCGAAGGTTGACCGAAGCCGTGGGTGGCCAGGTCATTCAAGGTGTCGGGAACGGTATTTGCGCCGTGGCCATGAGGATTTGAAGTCTGCCCGACGCCATTTGAGGTCCGTCCACGGGCGTTTGAGGTTTGTCCGTCGCTGCTTGAGCCTCGTCCATCGTGATTTGAGGTCGGTCCATGACCCCTTCCAGTGCGTCCATCGCCGATTTGATCCTGTCCATCGCGGCTTCCGGCGTGTCCACGGCCGCTTCGGATGAGGAAACGATCCGGCGTCGCAAAGGAATGGGCGCATTTTTTGAGAGGGAGGAACGCGGGCTTGCGGAGCGTTGTCGGGTTCCGCAAAATTCGCGCACTTCATATGGGAAGGGCGTTCGGGCAGGGATTTTGGTTTTGCGGGATTTCGGTGGCTTCGGCGCGCAGAACCGTTCTCGTTACCGATTCAGCGGTGTCTCTATATGCCCGCGAATTGGAACTCGATTTTGCGTGAATGATCCGCTACCAAGCGGACGCATCGACGGCGTGCTTGTTTACCGCGTTGCCCGGGTTTTGCACACAGACCCGCGTGCCGCGTGTTCTTCCGGCGTGGCTCGATGCAGCGGATTTCCCCGGAGAAGGACTCCAGCTTCCACATTTTCCCCGCGACCCTTTTCGAGCTCTCAAACCCTATGACATCGCAAGCCGTCCTGTTCCGGCGAGCGGCCTCGTGACAAATACCTACGGCTACATTGGCACGCGCGCCGGATCCGTGAGTTCGGCGACCGTCACGGGCAGCGGCTCGAGCTGGTCCAATGCCAACAGCCTTGCCGTGGGCTACAGCGGCAATGGCACGCTACGGGTTCTCGACGGCGGCAGCGTGACCAATGCCGGCGGCTATGTCGGCTACGATGTCGGAAGCACGGGCCTGGCGGTGGTGTCGGGCACCGGCTCCCTCTGGGCGAACTCCGGGCTGCTTTACGTCGGCGACCGGGGGAACGGGACGTTGACGGTCTCCGAGGGTGGCGTGGCGGGCGTGGACGGCGGAGCCGGAACGCTGACCGTCGCCAACCAGTCGGGCAGCACGGGTGTCGTAAATATCGGCTCGCCCGACCTGCTGAACCCCACAACGGCCGGATCGCTCGATGTGGCCTCGATCGTTTTTGGCAGTGGCACGGGTGTCATCAGCTTCAATCAGACCGATGACATTCTCTTCGCCAAGCCGATGTCCGGCAAAGGCCACATCGTCCAGCGCGGCAGCGGGACGACGACCCTCACCGGCGCGGTGTCCTTCACGACGTCGGCGCCCTTCGATGGCGTGACGACGATCAAGCAGGGGACGCTGGCGGTCGACGGTGCCGGGGCCTCGATCTCGCATCCCTCGGGCGGATTTTTCGTCGGGGATTTGGATGGCGACGACGGCACTCTGCAGGTCAAAAATGGCGGCCAGATTTCCAGCGCCCATTCCTACGTTGGTTTGCGGGCCGGCTCGATCGGCACGGCTGAAGTGAGCGGTGCCGGATCGCATTGGCAGAGCGCCAACGGCCTCTCCGTCGGATACAGCGGCACCGGTTCGCTTGCCATTTCCAACGGGGGCAAGGTCTCCGGTGATTTCGGTTATGTTGCCTATCTCGCGGGTTCGACCGGTGGGGTGACGGTGACCGGCACGGATTCCCTCTGGGAAAATGCGACCTCCCTGTCGATCGGCAACGAAGGCACCGGGACGATTCTGATCGAGAATGGCGGGCGGGTCACCAGCGGCCACACGACTTTCATCGGCCTGAGCGCGGGCAGCAATGGAACAGCGACGATCACCGGCGCCGAAAGCACCTGGGAGGTGGCTCTCAACATGAGCGTGGGCAGCCGCAGCACGGGCACGCTGACGATTTCAGACGGCGCGGAGGTTTCCGCTGTCGGAGGTTACATGGGCAGCTGGGATACCGGCCATGGCACGGCGACCGTGACCGGCAGTGGCTCCCGTTGGACGAACTCCTCCACGATGATCGTGGGAAGCGAAGGCGTGGGCTTGCTCACGATCGAAAACGGCGGTGCCGTTTCCAATACGGCCGGCACGATCGGCGATGTCGCGGGCAGCACGGGCACGGTGGTGGTGAGCGGCGCGGGTTCGCTTTGGTCGAATTCGGATTCGCTCACCGTCGGCGCGGGAGGCGACGGCACGCTCACGGTCTCCAATGGCGGCGTCGTCCGCGCGGCAGACGGCACTGGCACGCTGACCATCGCGGAGCAATCCGGCAGCGCCGGAACCGTGAATATCGGAGCGTATGATTTGTTGAACCCGACCACGGCGGGCGTGCTCGATGTGGAGGCAGTGGTTTTCGGATCCGGCTCGGGCGTCCTCAATTTCAACCAAACCGACGCCATCGTCTTCGAGGCGGACATTTCCGGAGACGGCGGCGTGATCCATCGCGGCACCGGGGTGACCAATCTCCTCGGCGTGAGCACCTACACCGAGCCGACCACGGTCGTCGCGGGCACGCTCGTTGTGGATGGTTCCATCACCAGCGCGGTCACAGTGAAGGGCGGCGCCACGTTTGGCGGGGACGGCATTGTCGGGGACATCACGCTGGAAAGCGGGGCGATTCTCGCGCCGGTCGATTGCCTCGATGGAGCTTCCCTGTTTTGGAACGCCGGTGCCACGCTGGTCTTCAGCCTCGGCGACGGCACCAACGACGAGCTCGACCTCTCCGGCTCCCTCACCAAAAACGACACCGGGCTCTTCGCCTTCTCGTTCCTCGATGACGGATGGGAAATCGGCCAGACGTATACGCTCATCCTGTTCGACAGCACGAATTTCGCCGCCAGCGATTTCAGCTACACGAACGGCGGCGGATTCCACGGAAACTTCGCGATCGTGGACCAGACCCTCCAATTCACGCTTATTGCCGTGCCGGAGCCTTCCGTGATTGCTCTGGGGTTTGTTGTGATCCTCGGGCTCACCATCCGGCGGAGGATCGCCGCACGGAGTGGGAGGTAGTCGAGAGGAGGAAAGGTCGAGGGGCTGAAAGGTCTAAAGGTCGAGGGGCGCTTCGCGCCGATCGGGGAGGAAGGCTTGCCGCAAAGAGGCACAAAGGGCGCAGTGCTCCCGCACGCATGAGGCAGAAGGCATGAGCAGGAGGTTTGGGGCGGGGCCGGTTGCCGGTTGGGAGTTGCGGCTTTCCACGCTCGACCGGCGCGTCCTAAGCGGAGACGACGGTTGACGAGCGGGTTTCGCCCGACCGCAGGGCTTCGCGGGCGCGGGCGGCGTCGCGGGTTGGGGGGAGGCCGAAGAGGCGGCGATATTCGCGGCTGAATTGCGAGGGGCTTTGGTAGCCGACGTCGAAGGCGACGTTGGCGGCGTCGGCGGCTTCCGAGATGAGGCGTCGGCGGGCTTCGTGGAGGCGCAGGTGTTTCTGGAATTGCAGCGGGCTGACCGATGTGATGGCGCGGAAGTGCCGGTGAAAGGAACTGACGCTCATGCCGGCGACGCGGGCGAGCTCGTGGATGCGCAGGGGTTTCTCGAAATCGCGCCGGATGAGGTCAATGGCGCGGCGGATCTGCGAGAGGCGGCTTTGCGGCAGGGTGAGCTGGCGGAGCATGGCGCCCCGGGGGCCGAGCAGGAGGCGGTAGAGGATTTCGCGTTCGAGCAGCGGCGCCATGACGGGAATGTCGGCGGGGCGATCGAGCAGGCGGAGGAGGCGAAGGACGGCGTCGCGCAGGGTGTCGTCGAGCGGCTCGACGGTGAGGGTGCGCGAGGGCGGCGGTGCGGGGTCGGCCTCGGGCATTGTGAGGACGATCTCGGAGAGGATGGCGGGATCGAGCGTGAGGGTGAAGCCGAGGCAGGGAGCTTCGACGATGGTGCCGCGCACGGGGAGGTCGGAGGAGGCGATGAGGTAGTGGTCGGGCCCGTAGCGGAGCGGCTCGGTGCCGATGAGGAGTTCCTTTCTGCCGCTGGCGAGCACGCAGAAGAGCGGATGGTAAATGACCGGGACGCCGCTGGTGCAGGCGTCGGCATGTGAGAGGGTGACGCGCGGAATGGCCGACGGGATGTAACCCGGACGGCAGTGGCGCTCGATGAGGTCGGCCAGCTCGCTCATGTGACTGTGGGTTTCGCCCAATTTCGGCGGCGGGTCAATGGATTGAGAGGATCAGGCAGGAGGCCGGAGGCGGAAGGCAGGAGGTTGTGCGTGCTGCGCAGGTTGCGGGTGAACGCGTCGGCTCACGGCTGGCCGTTTTGTGCGCTTCGACGGCATCGCCAGGCTGTCACCATTCCGAAATCTCGAATTCCGCAACCCGCATCCCTGTCCCCTTCGTGCCTTTGAATCTTCGTGTGAGACGATCAGGTGCGTGTCAGTCCGCCGAAAGCGGGGGGATTCTCGGAGGCGAAAAGGGTGTCCCCGGAATGGCCGAGGGGATGCAGCCCGGGGGCAGTGGCGCTCGATGGGGTCGGCCAGCTCGCGCACGCGACTGTGGGTTTTGCCCAATCTCGGGCGCGGGGTCAATGGAGTGAGAGGATCAGGCAAGAATTCGGCAGGTCTCGTCTAACGGTTCGGCGACGGCGCGGGCTACGTTCGCGGTGTATGAAGATGAACTACCAACTGCTGGGGCGCAGCGGGCTGCGGGTGTCGGATCTGTGCCTGGGAACGATGACATTTGGCTCGGACTGGGGCGGGGCCTCGCGGGAGGACGCACAGGAAATTTACAACGCCTTTCGCGAGGCGGGCGGGAATTTCCTCGATACGGCGAACCTCTACGCATTCGGGCGGAGCGAGAAGATGGTCGGCGAGCTGGTGGCGGGGCATCGCGAGGAGGTGGTGATTGCCACGAAATACACGAACTCGGCGGTGGGATTCACCGGCCAGCCGGGAAGGGACCCGAACGCGGGTGGCAATCAGCGCAAGAACATGGTGCAGGCCGTCGAGGCGAGCCTGAAGCGGCTCGGCACGGATTACATCGACCTCTACTGGCTGCACGCGTGGGACGGGATCACGCCCATCGAGGAGGTGATGCGCGCCTTCGACGATCTGGTTCGCGCCGGGAAGGTGCTCTACATCGGCATCTCCGACGCGCCGGCGTGGGTGGTGGCGAAGTCGAACCTGCTCGCCGAGCTGCGGGGCTGGACCCGCTACGTGGGGCTGCAGATCGAATACAACCTGCTCGAACGCACGGTGGAGCAGGAGTTGATCCCGCTCGCGAAGGAGGACGGGCTTACGGTGCTCGCGTGGGGGCCGCTGCGGTCGGGCGTGTTGTCGGGCAAATACCTGCCGGAAGCGGAGGACAAGGCGGAGGCCGAGACCGGCCGGATGAACAGCGAGATCATGAAGCGCTTCGCGATGAAAAAGGACGCCGGCATCGAGGTCGTGCGCGAAGTGGCGGCGATCGCGAAGGAACTCGGCGCGACGCCCGCGCAGGTGGCGCTGGCCTGGCTGCGCACGCGGCCGGTGCGGGTGATTCCGATCCTCGGCGCGCGCAAGGTCAGCCAGTTCCGTGACAATCTCGGGAGCCTCGACGTGGAACTATCCGCCGAGCAGGTGCGCCGGCTCGACGAAGTGAGCGCGGTGCCGATGGGATTCCCGCAGAGTTTCCTGGCGACGGAAGCGGTGCAGGCCGTCCTCACGGCCGGAATGCAGGGGCGGGTGAGGGGGTAGGGAAAAGCTGAAATGCTGAAAAGCTGAAATGCTGAAATGGGGAAAAGCTGAGCACCGGCGCCAGGGATGGCGCGGGGCAGCCTGCCCGGAGGGCAGGCCGAAGGGGCGACGCCCGGGAGGGCGCATGGCAAGTGTGGTCGAGCGTCGAGGGGCGAGTGTCGAGGGACGAGGGCGAAAAGGCAGTCGAAAGCCGGGGGTCGCGCGTCGCGTGAAACTGTAGCAGCTTCGCTCTGCGAAGCTTTGGGACCCACGCAGAGGGGCGGGGTGAGGACTGTCTGAAGGTCTGAAGGTCTAAAGGTCTGAAGGTCGCGTGGCGCTGGCGCGCGGAGCGGGAGGAGTGGATTGCCGCAAAGAGGCGCGGGAGACGCAGAGATCGGTCTAAAAGTCGCCGCTTCGCGCGTGCGAGGCTCTTGCGGCTCTTTGCAGTGACCGGATGCGACTGCGGGGAGTTGCGTGATCCCCGTTCCGCGACGTTTGCACGGAGGCGGAATTTCCCTAAGGTCTCGCCCGACGTGACGAAGCCAGCCGACCACCAAACGCTCCTGAGGAATCCGCCTGCGATGTTGTGGCTTCGAAGGGCATTGGCCGTGGGAGCGGTGTTCTTGATCGGTCTGTCGACGATGTGGGGGGCGGTGGAGTTCACCGGGATCAATCTGAATGGTGCGGAATACGGGGAGACGCAGATCCCCGGCATTTACGGCGTCGATTACATCTACCCGTCGTTTTCCGAGGTGAACCATTTCCTCGAGAAGGGCATGAACACCTTTCGCGTGCCTTTTCTCTGGGAGCGGATTCAGCCCGTGAAATCGGGACCGCTCGACGCCGCCGAGCTGGAGCGCCTGGATATCTTCGTGGATTATGCCACGGGGAGCGGCGCGCATGTGATCCTCGATCCGCACAATTTTGCCGCCTATTACGGGGAGGTGATCGGGGCGCCCGGGGGTTCCGTGACGGCGGATGACTTTGCAAGCCTGTGGTTCCAGCTGGCGACGCACTACGCGGATAACGACCGCGTGATCTTCGGCCTGATGAACGAGCCGGTGGGCCTTGGCGATTCGTTGCGGCCCGGGGGAACGACCGAGGCGTGGCTTGTGTCCGCAAACACGGCAATCGCGGCGATCCGGGATGCCGGGGCATCGAACCTCATCCTTGTTCCCGGCAATGGCTACACCGGCGCGTGGAGCTGGCTGGACGACTTTTACGGCACGCCGAACGGGGAGGTGATGCTCGGTGTGGTCGATCCCCTCAACAATTTCGCCTACGAGGTGCACCAATACATGGATGCCGATTCCTCGGGACGCTCGACGGAAGTCGTGAGCCCCACGATCGGCGCGGAACGATTGGCCGATTTCACGCTCTGGCTGCGGGAGAATGGAGCGCGTGGATTTCTCGGGGAGTTTGCAGCGTCGGGGGATCCGCTCCCGCTCACGGCGCTCGACATCATGCTTGATCACATCGATGCAAACGACGATGTGTGGATCGGCTGGACGTATTGGTTCGCCAGCGCGTGGAACACAGGCGATCCATTCAACATCGAGCCGGTCGGCGGGGCGGATCGGCCGCAGCTTGCCGTGCTGCAGGAGCATCTCGCCGCCGTGCCCGAGCCGGGAACGGTCTGTTTGCTGGCGGTGGGATTGGGGTTAGCGGCGTTCCTCGGGCGCCGGGCGCAGGCGGCGGCGCGTCAGGGTGGCGGCGCCCAGCGCGGCGAGCAGGAGCGCAATCACTGAGGGCTCCGGAATGACGCTCGCCTCGAGCCGGAGCTCGACGGTGCCGAGTGTCCACTGCCCGGCGGCATTCGTGCTTGTCGGCTTGAAGTGCAGGACGTCGGCGTAGGTGCCCCCGGCGAAAAGGGAGGGATCGAACGTCACGACGAAGCCGGATTTGGCCGAGCCACTCGTGATTCCCGAAAAGGCCGCGAAGCCGCTGAGGTCGAAGTGGGTGACGCCATCGAGGTCGAAGCCGCCTCCGAGCGTGTCCTGATAAATGGCGTCGAGCAGCTCGTTGAGGAGATCGAGTTCCGCGGTGAGCAATCCGCCGTCCCGCGACACGGGCGTGAAGGCCAGCGTGTAGTGGGTCGCGTCGGTTTTGGTGAGCGTGGCCGGACCGGAGACAACGGTCCAGACCGGGGACGCGTAGTAATTGGCCGCGCCGGTGATCGGGAGATTGGGAAGGGTGACGTTGTCGAAGTTGGTGGCCACGTGGATCTGCTGGCCGACGAGCGGGCCGGCGGTGGTCGCGGTGAACGTGATCGTGCGCTCGGCCGAGTTTGCGCCGGGATCGAGTTTGCCGAAATTCGCGGCGGTGGTTCCGGTGCCGGAGAGACGCGGATCGTCGATTCGCGCGCCACCGGCGGCGGTCTGGAAGGCGCCGCGCACCGCCGCGCCGGACCCCGTGTTTTTGACGCCGTAGGTCGCGCTCACGGCGTCGCCGACGTGCACGAGTCCGAAGTCAATCGCTCCGCCCGCGGCGTTGCCTGTAAAGGCGAGGGCGGTGTTGTCCGTTGCGAGCAGGGATCCGGCGCCCGTGACGTTGGCGCGGCCGTTGAACGCATTGCCCACGCCGAAGTTCGGATTCTGGTAGTCGACAGCCACGGTGAGGCTGTTGGTTCCCAGAGCGAGATTCGCTCCGCTGTGCGTGAGTGTGCCCGTCGTGCTGGCGTGGATGTTTTCCGAGAGATCGAGCACCGCACCGTTGTCGATGAGAATGGTGCCCGACGGATTCGACACGCCCGCGGTGATCGAAAGCGTGCCCTGCGAGACGAGGATCGTGCCCGAGTTGTCGATGGGCACGTTGATCTGGTAGAGGCCGCCGCCGGTTTTCACGAAGCTGTTCGTGTTGATGAAGGCGGTGCCCGGATTCAGCACGGCATAACCCATCGAGGCAATGCCGGAGGGGATGTTCGCTGTGAATGTGCCCGTGTTGCGAAAGACCGACGTGCCCGCGCCGTCCGAGGCGAGAACGATGACGCTTTCCCCGGCTCCGGATTTCGTCTGCGTGAATGCGCCGGTGTTGCGCAGCTCCGTGCCGCCGGTGATGTTCAAATAGGAGTCGGTTCCGCCGGGGGCGAAGGTCGTCGTGCCCGAGAACTGCTTCAGGCCGCTTCCCGAGAAGGTCACGGTCGCAGACTGGAAGGCCGTCGTGCCGGCAAATGTGACGTTGCCCGTGCCACTGACGAAGGTTCCCGTTCCAAACGTCGCGCCGGTGAACGTGTGGTTGACGTCCATTTCCAGCGTTCCGCTCTGGAGCGTGAGCGCGGTGGCGGCACCCAGCATGCTGCCGGCGCGGAAGGCGACCGTGCCGCCGGCGACGTTCAGCGTGGCGGCGTTCATTGAGCTGCCCGCGAAAAACGTCGTGTAGCCGTTTTTCGAGGAGAACGTTCCCGCGCCGCTGACCGTGGATCCGGTTTGGAAATCGAATCCTCCCGCCACAACGAGCGTGGCGCTGCTGCCGATTTCAAAATCGCCCGACGTCCCGTCACCGTCGCCAGCATTCAGCACGAATGCGCCTTCCTGCACGGTCACGGTGCCGGAGTTGGTGAACGCCACATCGACCTCGTAGTTGTGGACACCCTGCTTGAGGAAGGTTCCCTCGTTGAGGAATTGAGCCGGCGCCTCCGGCGCGCCGGTGGCGATGCGGCCCTCGCCGCCGGTCATGTCTGCAATGAACGACGAGGCATTTCGAAACGTTGCTCCGCCGACACCGTCGGCATTCAGCACGAGAGCGCTTGCGCCCGCGCCACTGCGAGTCTGCGTGAACGTGCCGGAGTTTTTAACCTCTGTTTCGCCGGCGATGTTGAAAAACTGGCCGGCCGCTCCGGAGGTGAGCGCGATCGTGCCGGTGAATTCCTTCAATCCCGTCCCCTGGAAGGCATAGGAACTCTGGTCGATGTCGGGGTTGTGGAAAACAAGGTGTCCCATGCCCGATACGGTTCCGCCGCCGGCGAAGGTCGCGGTTGAGAATGTGTGGTCGATGTCCGACTCCAGCGTGCCGCCGGCGAGGAGGAGCGTCGTTGTGCCGAGAGTGCTGCCGCTGCGGAAGGCGGTGGTGCCGCCGATCACCTTCAATGTGGAGGCCGTGAACGTGCTTCCGGAGAGGAACGTGGTGGCTCCGCCGGTCGACTCGAAAGCGCCATTGCCGGTGATGGACGCGCCCGTGCCGAACGAGAAGCCGCCGCTGACGCGGAGCGTTGTCCCATTTTGCAGGGTGAAGGTGCCGGTCGTGCCGCCGCCGTCGCCGCCGGCGAGGACAAGCGCCCCCTGCTGGAGATTCACCGAACCGCTGTTCGCGAATTCCACGCCGACCACGTAGTCGTGCCATCCGTTTTTGACGAACGATCCCTCGTTGATGAACCGAACGCCGCTGCCCGCGGCTGCCGTGGCCACGCCGCCCGGACCGGCGTTCATCGTCGCCGTAAACGTGCCGCCGGCGGCATTGCGAAAGATTGACGGAAAGCCCGAGGCGTCGGCGTTCAGGACGATGGCGCTTTCGCCCGTGCCGTTCCGGATTTGCGAGAACGAGCCAGTGTTCCTCACCTCGGCCCCGCCATTGACATTGAAATACTGGTTGCCGGCAACGGTCGACAGCGCGGTCGTGCCCGCAAACTCCTTCACGCCGCTGCCGCCAAACACATACGCGTTTTCGTCAAAACCCGTCGGGCCGACGAAGGTCACGCGGCCGCTGCCGGTCACGCCACCCCCGGTAGTGAACGTGGCACCGGAGAACGTGTGATCGATGTCCATTTCGAGCGTGCCGCCCGCGATCGCCAGGCTTGTCGGGCCAAGCACGCTTCCGCTGCGAAACGCGGCCGTCCCTGCCTCGAGCCGGAGGGTCGACGCCTGGAGCGCGCTGCCGGAGAGAAACGTGGTCGTGCCGCCAAGGATGCGGAGGGTGCCGTCGCCCGTCACCGACGAGCCGTGCTGAAAGTCGAACATACCGTTGATTCCCAGGGTGGCGTCCGCGTTGATTGCGAACGTTCCGGTCGCCGTCCCGCCGGCGTTGATGTGGAGCGCGCCCTGCTGCGCGATCATCGTGCCGGCGTTGGTGAGGGCGACGTTGAAGGCGTAGGCTTGCGCGCCGGTTTTGAGGAAGGTTCCGTCGTTGAGGAAGCGGTTGTCCGCGCTCGCGGCACCGTAGCCCACGCCGCCTTCGCCAGCCGCCATGTTGGCGGTGAAAGTTGCACCCGCCGCGTTTCGAAAGACGGAGGGACCGCCCGCACTGTCGGAGTTCAGCACGAGGACGTTTTCCCCGCTGCCATTGCGGGTTTGCGTGAAGGAGCCGGTGTTGCGCAGCTCCGTGCCGCCCTGGACGTTCAGGTAACGGCTGGCGGTCGTCGTGGTGAGCGTGGTGCTGCCGGAGAGTTCCTTCAATCCGGAGCCGCCGAAGACGAAGTTCCCGCCGCCGAGATCGGTCGTGCCCGCGAGCGTGAGATGGCCCGTGCCCGTGAATGTGCCGTTTTCGCCGAGGGCGGCGTTGGCGAACGTGTGATCGATGTCGAGCTCGAGCGTGCCGCCGTTCATGACGAGCGCCGTGTTTCCGAGCGTGCTGCCGGAGCGAAAGGCGAGCGTGCCACTTTGCATCTGGAGAGTCGCGACATTCATCATGCTGCCGGAAGCGAACTCCACGGTGCCGCTTTTCACGAGAAACGAGCCGGCACCGGTGACCGACGCGCCGGATTGAAAATGCAGGTCGCTTCCGAGCGCCAGCGTGGCGCCTGTGCCTGCAACGAACGTGCCGGTTGTTGCGCCCGAATCGCCGCCATTGAGGTGCAGCGCCCCCTGCTGGATATTCACCGTGCCGCTGTTCCGGAACGCGACATTCACGGCGTAGTCAAACGCGCCGGTTTTAACGAACGTGCCTTCGTTGACGAAGCGGTTGTCCGCGTGCGCCCCGCCGTAGCCCACGCTGCCCTCCCCGCCGGTCATGCTGGCGGTGAACGTCGCGCCCGGGGCGTTGCGCAGCAGCGTGCCCGAGGCGGAGACGTCGGAGTTCAGCACGATCGCGGAGGCGCCGCTTCCGGTGACGGCGTGCGTGAAGGTGCCATTGTTCGAGAGGGTGAGGCCGCCGGCGAGGTTGAGATGGAGGTCGGTGTTACCGGCGGTGAGCGAGGCCGATCCGGCGAGACCGAGCGTGCCGCCGGTGATCAAGACGCCGGAACCGAATGTCGTCTGCGAGGTGATCGTGCGCGTGCCCGAAACCGTGAGCACCACGTCGGCGAGATCGAAGGAGGTCGTTGTCGGGCTGATGTTCAGCGTCATCGTGCCCGTGCCGACAATCACGTGATACGTGTCGCCGGGGAGCGGCGAGCCGTTGATGGGTGTGATCCCGAGGTCCCAGTTGGCGCTGTTGTTGTAATGGCCCTCACCGAGCCAGGTGGCGGTGCGTTCGTCGGCCCGCACGACGAACATTGACAGGAGCAGAACAACGGGCAGTGATCGGAAGATCATAGGCGGGTGCGGGGTTGGGTGAAGAATTGACGGATGACGGCCTCGGCGGGCTTGCCGCGAAACTGGAAATCCGTGGCCGGATCGGGGGAGAACGTGAGATCGGAGAACCATTGCCAGCAGTAGACGCCGCTGAACCACGGTTCGTTCCACATCACCGGGAGCATGGCTTCGTAGCAGAGGCGCTGCTCTTCGAGGTCGACGGCGGCGCCCGTCTTCCACTCGCTCGGCGCCTCTCCGGCGCGCGCCGCGCTGCGGAATCCGAGCTCCGCAAAAAAGATGGGCTTGTTCCAGGCCCGGCTGAACCGCGCCAGCCCGTCGCGCACCTCCGACGCGGCGGCGATCCGCTCCTCGAGCGTGCCCGAGCCGACCGGGAAGTAGGCGGAGATGCCGACATATTCGAGAAGGTCCCAGAACGGGATGCGGTCGAATTCCTCGGACCAGTTGGCCGCATAGGTGCACGGACCGTGGTAGACGCCCCGCACTTCGCGGATCAGGAGCCGCCATTCATAGGGGCGCATTTCCGTGGCGCGGCGCATTTCGCTACCCACGCTGAAGAGCTCCACGCCTTCCTCCTCCGCCATCCGGGCAAAGAAGAGAATGAACTCGCGGTAGCTTTTGAACCACTTTCGCCAGTCCTCGTCGGACTTCATTTCGACGTCGCCCCGCCACTCGCCGGGTGAACCGTAAAGCCCCACCCAGATGTGCGGATTCAAAAACACCTGCAGCCCGGCGGCGTGGGCGTCGCGGATGGTTTTGCGCACGCGCTCGGGTGTCATGGTGAGGTCCTCGCCCCTGTAGCCGAACACACGCGGGTCGTGGAGATTGAACATGTAGCCCACCGGGGAGATGCTCACGGCGTTCGCACCGAGCTCGCGCACGAGGCGCAGGGATTCCTCGGCCATTTCGCTGCCGTAGCCCCGGTTGAGGGCGTGGTTGTGCGAGAAGCAGACGCCTTTTTGAAACTCCGGCCGGAAGGCCGTGCCAATGGGAGGAATACGCTCCGACCGCGGCGCGGATTTTTCACAGCTGGCGAGCCCGGCGCCCGCAAGCAGCAGGGTGATGGCGAGGAGACGGGCGTTCATGGCGAAGGGACGGAATGCAAGGGGGCGAGCAGGCGCCACGCGCCGGCCGATGCGACTTCGCGAAAGGCGATCGTCTTGGCCGGGGTCAGCGATTCCCAGGCGCGGGTCACCTCGTCGTCGCGGCTCATGAGGACGCGGTGGGGCGCCGTGTGCGGGTTGGCGAGATGGAAATGGAATCGGCGATCCCCACTCAAAAGGAAGGGAGCGGCGTCGTTTTTCAGCGTCACGAAGACGGCACCTGCGCGAGCGTCCAGGAGAATGGCCGAGCCTTCGTCGAGCCGGTTGGCAAGCTCCCGTTCCGCGCGGAAGGTCGTGACGTCGGAGGCACGACCCGTGATCAACGACGCGATGGCGCGTTCCTCGGGCACGGGCGATGCGGCGAAGAACAGCCAGGCGGTGCAGGCCGAGATCATCGAGGCCACGACGAGGCCGCCGAGTTCGGGACGCGAAAAACGGTTCGAGCGAAAGCCGAGGAAGAGAAGGGCGGTTGCGAGAAGCGGGGCGGTGGTGAGCAGCGTTCGCCAGTCGGGGGATCCGCCGAGCGCAGTCTCGATGAGCGGAACGAGAAAGGGAACGCCGCACAGCAACGCGACGGCGGCGTTGCGAAGGCGAATCACGACATAGAGGAGCACGGGTGCGGTGAGGAGAAATCCCACAAGCGGCTCGCGAAGGCTTGCGACGGAGGGTGACCAGGCGGTGAAAGTCGTTTCCCCCTGCGGTTTCATCAGCGCAAAGAAATCGCCGGTGAACAATCCGCCCAGCGAGGCGGTGGCGACGTGCAGCGTGAGGATGGGAAGGTAGAGGAGAAGTGCCGTGGTGAGGATGCGCGGCCAGTTTCGACGCTCGGCCGGCGGCAGGAGGAATGGCGTGGCGAGGAGAAACACGGGCAGCGCGAGAAGGAGACCGGGCTGCGCGCAAGAGGCAAGGCCGAGAAGGAGGGCCGAAGCCCAGAGAAAGCGGATCGCATGGGCCTGCTCCTGCGCGGAATGGGACCACGCCGGCAGCCGGCCGTCGCGCCGCAGGTCGTTCCACGTCTGCTGTTCGAGCGCGAACCGCGCCGCGAGATGAACGGCAAAGACGAGAAACGCCATCGCCGCGATCGCGGGGGTTCCCGCCGCCGAGCTGTGGAGCACGCCGGGGAGCACGGGCAGCAGGAGAAGGGGAAGGATCAGGACCGGTGCCTGGGCGACGTCGCGGCGAAACCACACGAAAAACCACGTGCAGAGAAGCGCACCCATGAGCGACGAAACCCAGATCGCCGGGAAGGGAAGATGAAGGGCCGCGAAGGGCACGGCGAGAACGTAGGGGAGGGGCGGATTCGGCACGCCGAGCGTGAGCATCGAGAGTGGGGCGCCGTGTGCGGCAAGAATGGCCCGGGCGGAAATGGCGGCATTCTCGCGGGTGAGGAATCCGAAGTCCTCCGCCAGCAGCAGGCCGAAGGCGCAATAGGTGGCCCACAGTCCGAGGAAGAGGAAACCGGCGGCCGGCGTGAGGTTTCTACGCATGGGATTTCGTGACGCTGTGGAACGACGCCGGCAGCGCCGAGAGGCCGTGGACCGTTTTTTCCCAATAGAACGGCCGCACGATGAGCTGCCACAGGCCCTTGTAGGCGGCGATCGAGTGGAGGATCCAGTAAAGCGGATTCAGCAGGGCGTAGAGGCCGAGCGGGTAGTTGCCGCGCCGGAAGACGGCGAGCACGCAGGTGTAGATCGCCATGAGGTTGCCGAACGCGAGATTGGCGAACGCGAGGTAGAACAACCACGGCGGAAAGATCTCGGCGATTGCGGTGGCGCCGGTGGCGATCCAGACGACGAGGAGCAGCCAGAGAATGGGATTGAGGAGAAAGACGAGCGGCGTGCCGCCGATGAAAAGGACGAAGCCGAGGAAGGCGCGCAGGCCGATCGTGCGGATGAGCCGCACCGGGTCGCGCATGTGCACGAGGAACGTCTGCATGTAGCCTTTGATCCAGCGCGAGCGCTGCCGGATCCAGTTGCCGTAGGCGCAGTTGGCCTCCTCGTAGGTCGTGGAGTCGATCGTGGCGACGGTGTAGCCGCGGGCGCTCGCGCGCACGCCGAGGTCGGCGTCCTCGGTGACGTTGTAGGGGTCCCAGGCGCCGAGTTCGCGGAGGCGGTCGATTTTGAAATGGTTGCTCGTGCCGCCGAGCGGGATCGGCACCTTGAGCGCCTCCATGCCGGGCAGGTTGTAGTCGAACCAGCCCGAATACTCGAGCGTGAACAGGCGCGTGAGCAGGTTGTCGCGCCAGTTGAAATAATTGAGGCAGCCCTGGATGCAGACGACGCGATCGGGGAGCTTGCGGAAGGCGGCGACGACCTTTTCGAGCTGGTCGGGCTCGGGAAAATCCTCCGCGTCGTAGATGGCGAGGTATTCGCCGCGGGAAAAGAAGAGGCCGTAGTTGCAGGCCTTGGGCTTTGTCTTCGGCTGGGCGTTCGGAACGATGAGGGCGTGGAAATTCGGCGGTGGCGCGGCGCTGCGGAAGGCGGCGATCGTTTCGTCGTCGCCCTCTTCAAGCAGCACCTTCACGTCCAGCTTGCAGAGCGGGTAGTTGAGCCTGGTGAGCTGGCGGATGAGATTCGGAACGACCGTCGGTTCCCTGTAGACCGGGACGAGGATCGTGTAGACGGGCAGCGAACGCTCATCCAGGCGCTCGATTTCGAGCGGGGAGACCTTTTGCGAGACGTTGCGCGTGGAGCCGACGAAGGCGAGCAGCGTCTTGAAGCCGACGCACATGGCGAAGAAGACATTCAGCACGCAGTTGAGCGCGATGAATGAGATGCGGGGGGCGAGCCCGATCGCGAGGAGCATCGCGGTGCCGGCCAGCCACGCGATAACCAGCTGGGAGGTCGTGAACGTGCGTTGCGCGGAGAGGCGGGGATGCGCGCGGGCGAGGCCGTGGATCGCCTCGTCGAGAAAGGGTGTTCCGTAGAAGCGTCCGGCGAGTTCCACCCATTCCTCCTCGAGGATGAGGACCGCCTCCGTTCCACGCAGGGCAGGCGGCAGGTTCACGGGATCGACCGCTGCGATGCGCGGCGTGCCGTCGGGGAGGGCGACCGGTAGGGCGAGCGCGTCGCGCCAGGTTTCCCAGGGAGCCATGGACGCGAGCTCCTCCGAGAGCCGCAGGTTCGCGGCCTCGGCACGCGGGATGCGATACACGCGTTCGTAGTGTTCGAGGTAGCACTCGGCCGAGACGAGGCCGAGCGTGCGGAGAAGCCCGTGGGCAGGCACGCCCCATCTTTCCGCCTGTCGCTCGACATGACGGCGCGCAGCCGGGTCGATGATTCCGCGTTCGAAGAGATGGTTGACGAGCTGCATCAGTTCACCGCCCGGCGGCGTCCCTGCTCGAAGATCCAGACAATGACGGCCGATAACACGATCCAGAGTGCGGCGATCACCACCCAGCGTAGATGCCGTGTGCCGTCGTGGGCGGATTCGATTCCGCCGGCCGGGGCCGGAGCGTTTTGCATGGCCCCGGCGGAAGTCGGTGCGGCGAGCGCCTCGGGCAGGGCGTCGACGGGTGGCAGAGGCGTGTCGCGCGTGGCAAAGGTGAGCACCGGGGTCGAGCCGTCGCCGACGATGGCGTCCCCGCCCTCGACCCAGGCCGAGTCGGCCATCTGCGCGGAGACGCTTTCAAGCGCGGCGGCAGCGGCGGGCCCCCAGCCGTCGGCGAGCAGAACCGGAGCGCCCTTCGCGGACTCCCCAAGCTGCCAGATGCCGAGCGACGTCGCAGGCGAGAGCGTCAGCGCGGGCATGCCGGGCCGCGAGTGGATTGTCAGCGTGTTTTCTCCAAATGTGACCGGCGGTTGCGTGAGGGCCTCCGGCTGTTTGCCGGTAAGTCCGCCCACGACGACGGCAGACACGTTTTCGTCCAGCGCTGTCGTCAGGCGCGGCGTGAGCTGGACGGCCGGATTCACACGTTGGAGCCAGGCGACTGCGAACGCGGCGACGCGCCAGTCCGTGGGTCGCGCGAGCCAGACTAGGAACGGCTCGGGCGCGAAATACCGCGCCGCTTCGAGGAGGCCGGTGGGTTTCTTCGCCTCGGCGGGTTCCCGCACACGGAGCGTGCTTGCCCGGCTGATCTGCCAGAGATACGGGGTGCGGTCACCGGCGGGCGGGCTGATCCGCACGGTGACTTCGTTGTTGCCGCGGAGCTGGGATGCGGCAAGCGGGATCTCCCAGTCGAACGCGCGCGAGCCGGCGGGAAGCCGCTCGGAGAACACCAACTCGTCGTTGAGGAGCACTGCGACGATGGGCTCGGCGCCTTTGTGGATCGGGGAAATCGTGCCGGCCAGGTGCAGCGAGAGGCTGGCGGGTTTCGGAGAAATTTTTGCAGCGTCGAACCGGAAGCTCCGGCTCGTGTCGCCGGCGCCGCGGTTTATGGCCAGCGCTGATGCGTCGAGATCGCCGACGAAGCGGCCGCCGTCCGCCGAGGTGGCCTCCGGAGCGGCCTGCGATGCGTTCCACGCGGGTCCGGGCAGCGGAACGTTCGCGGCGGCGAGCAGCGTGCTCCACGTGTTGGCAGCTTCGGCTTCGTTGCCGGCACGCAAATGAATTATGCGGCCTGTTTCCGAGATGGTGATGTCAACCGGCGGGCGGCCGGCGGTCGCGGCCTCGATCACGAAGCGGTCCGCGTCTTTGGCGTCGGGAGCGTCCTCGTCGAGAAACCGCAGCCGGCTCGCCGGAGCGTGGCGGGCGGCCCAGGCGGCGGTCTTGAGGGCGAGGTCGATCTGCGGGGCGGCGGATTCCTTCGGGAGCACGACCTCGATTTGCGGACGCAGCGTGATTGCAAGTCGTCCGAGCGCGGTCCAGTCGGGCGACGACGCGTCGAACCGGCAGGTGAAGGTGGAGGACGGCAGCACTTCCACCCAGGCGGATTCGTCGTCGAGCTCGGTGTTGGGATCGACGGGGCGGAGGTGGGTCTTTACCGAAAGCTTGAGGATGTTCCGGCTCGGGTCGTCGTTGCGGGTGCCGGGAGGGATGGGACCTTCGAGAACGACGACTCCGCCTGTGCCCGCGCGAGCGGTGTCGACGGGACGGTCGTTGATGAGAATCGTGATCAGCGAGGCGGGGTGGACGAACGGAGAGGGCTGCACCTCGACCAGGATGCGGGAGCGCGCGGCGTCGAAGACACGCGAGGGCAGCGGCAGAAAGTAGTCCTTTATGGTTTGCGTGCCGTGGACGCGGTCGGGTTGCGCGATGCCGGCATCGTCGAGCGTGGTCGGAACTTCGATCGGCCGGGCCGCAGCCACGCGGGCCACGAGCAGGAGGATGAGGAGCAGGCGGAGTGTGTTCACGGGATTTGAAGGAGCCACCAGGTGAGAACGATGCCGGCGCCGAGGAGGAGGGGAACGACGACCGCCGCGGGGTGAAGGGCCAGGCGCCGCTGCGGGCGGCGGCCGAGTTCCCGTAATGGCTCGCCGTCGAGGAACAGCTCCGCGACGGTGCGGCGGTATTCCGGCAGCGAAAGCGGTTTCGTGAGAGTGGCGTCCGCCTCGCGGGGCCCGGCGGGGGAGTCGAGCGAGCGCAACAACAGCACCGGTGCCTGGATCCTTTTCCCGCGAAGCTCGTGAACGAAGTCCGCCCCGGTCGCGTCGGGCAGGACCGAATCGACAATGAAGCTGCGGTAATCACCGAGAGACGGGGCGTCCAGGGCGGCCCCGCGGGTGGGAACGATCGTGATCTCGAACACGTCCTCCGGCGCCGCCCGGGCCATGGATTTTGCCAGAGCTTCATCGCTGCAGACGATCAGGAGCGGATGGCGGTGGCCGTGATCAAACAGATGCATCAGGGCGACGGGTGGGCAGGGTAAGGGCGAAGGTGACGCGTTCGCCATCGCGACGCTTCACCGTGGTGTCGCCGCCCAGGCGCCGGGCGGTCTGACGGGCAAGCGCGAAGCGGACGGCGGCTTCGTGGTCGATCCCGTCGCCGGAGAAGGGCTCAAACAGCCGTCGGGCCACGACGTCATTGAAACCGGGCAGGATGGCGTGGACGTGAATCTCGGCATGCCCGTGGTGGCGGCCGGCCCGGAGGCCGATCCGACCCTCCCCGGGGTTGAGCCGGGCGACACCCGCGAGCAGGTCGAGCATGGCGTCGCGCAGCAGGGGACGGCTCGATTCCACGGTGAAGTCCTCGAGGTAGCTGTCGAGAGCGATCCCGCGCGGCTCGAGTTGGTCGAGGACCCCGGATTCGGTCTCGTTCCACCAGTCGCGCACGGCGAAGGTTTCCCACGTGAGGCGTTGCCGGGCGGTGCCGGCCAGGCGCGCCACGGAATGGAGGGTGGCCGCGAGGTCGTCGGTTGCGGCGGCGATGGGGGCTGCCGATCGGGCGGCGTCCTGTTCCGCGAGGAGGCCCGATTGGAGGCGGAGGGTGGACACCGGATTCTCCATGCGGCGCGCGAGCCAGTGGCTGATGTGGGCCAGCAGGTGCCGGCTTTCCCGGGCGAGGGCTTCGTCGAACGTGCGCTGCACGCCCATGCGGAGCTTGTCGGACGACGAACGCAGAAGATTCCGGCAGAGCAGCAGGGGGTGCTCGCGGAGCAGGCGCTCAAACTCCGTGGCCGGCAGCCGGAGAAGGAGCGCCTTTTCCCGGCAGATGATGCGCGCGCTGCGCGCCGAGCGGCGGATGAAGCCGTTTGCGCCGGGACTCTGTTCCTGGGCGGCGAGGTCGTCGATGGCCGCGCCTTCGCCAAAAAATTCGTTCTTCCCGACGCGGGCGATTTCCGTGAAGCCCGAGCTGGGGGTCATGCGAATCAGAAACCCGATTTCCCCCGAGGCGACGAGATGGACGGAGTGCGTGAGGTCCTCGTCCTCGAAAAGAACGGCATCCTTTTCCATTTCCAGGACGGTGATCGAGCTGGCCAGAGCCTCGAGGATCGGAAACGGCAGTCCTTCACAGAAACGATTCGTCTGGAGATAGTGGACGATGGCTTGACGATTCGGGGATGCTTCCAATTCGTTGGCTTCTGTTGAGCAAATCCGTGCAGATAGTGCCTTGCGACTCCGGTCAGGCAAGCTAAGAATCCGCGCCGTGCCGCCTATTTGCCGGAAATTATCCACCCTCGCGACAGGGCTCGTTCTTCTTCTTCTACCGGGAAACCTGCACGCAGGAGCCTGGGCACAACCCGAGGGGCGCGGTCTCTCGATTCTGACGTATTACTTCTACGGCACGGACACTCAATTCGGAGACGGCTGGCATCTCGAGCCGTTTGGCTACGAGGGGCGGTTCATCAAGAACGAGCTGAACCTCTATGTCGAATACGGCCTCTTCAAGCGGCTCACCTTGATCGGGAACTTCTTCCTCGACGCGTTGACGTTCGAGAATCGCTTTGGACGTCAGAACAACTTTGGCCCCGCCGACCAGGAGGTCGGATTGCGCTATCAGCTTTTCGAACGAATTCCGCAGTCGCTCCAGCTCACGGTGAAAATTCCCGGACCCTATTATGTGAACGTGCAGCCGGCGCTGGGCAACGGGCAGACGGACGTGGAACTCGCCTACTATATTGGTTCGAGTTACAAGGTGTTCGAGCGTTGGGGCTTTGTGGACGCGGGAGCCGGCTTTCGCCTGCGCACGGGTGCGCCCGCCGACGAGCTGCGCTGGTATGTCACCGCGGGGTTGCACCTCACCGATTGGCTGGAAATTTACTACCTCGAGGCAAGTGGCATTCACGGCCTGGGCAATGACCAGCCTCAATACGTCGGCAACAACATCCTGCTCACCACTGATTTCGACCTCATCAAGATTGGCGGCTCTCTGCTCGTGCACCCGGCGCGGCACTGGACGATTCAGGCCGGACCGTATTTTTCCGTGGCGGGCCGGGCGACCGGTGGCGGAGGAGGATTCAAAGTGGCCATCTGGCGCGAGTTTTAGAATCGAAACGCGGACGAGGACGAGAGTCGAGGGCAGAAGGCACGAGGTTTGGGGTGTGCTGTTGCGAGTTGCAGGTTGCTGCCAAGGGTGGAGAGGACGGAGATCAGGCCGGGGCCAGTGAGTGTGAACTGGTGCCGGAGCCTTCCGTGGTTGCCTTGGGGTTCTCGCATTCCTCGGGTTCGCCATCCGGCGCCGAATTGCCGCAGGGCGGGTGAGGTCATCGACGCAGCGGAAATAGCGCCGCCGATTGGGGAAGCCGTTTGCAGGATCGGGGAGAGTTCGGGCGGAATATCACAGGCTTGAAGGTCGAGTGATGCTCACGCGCGGAACGTGACGAGGAATCGCCGCAAAGAGGCGCAATGGGCACATGAGCCAAAGGACATGCGGCAGAGGTCGGGATATGCGGGATGCAGGTTGCCGCCCTCGACGTTCCTTGTTCGGCTCAACTTGTGAGCCTCGACGGCAGTTCACTTTTCCGCTTCAGGGGCCGGCGGCACTTTGCGGACCACATAAGGGCGGACTTCCGTGCTGACATTGTAGTGCCTGGCGGGGTGGTCGGCTGCGATGGCGGCAGCTTCGTCGATGTTGCGCGCCTCGAGAAAGACCAACGCAACAATTGGCCACGTCCCATTGGCCTCGGCAGGGGCGACCACGCCCGGACGCCGGACATCATCTTCGAGTCCGCGTGGATCCAGCGCGTGCCCGGCATAGTGATGCTTCACGGCCCACCCGACGATGGCCTGCTGGCGAAGTGCCTTTTCTTCTTCCGTCAGCGTGATGGGCCCTTGGCGGAAAATGATCACGTAGGAGTTGCGTTCCGGCGATCCTGCTCCGGTTCCGCTGTCTGCGTGCGCAGACAAGGCGGTGAGCCCGAGCGCGAAGAAAAACAGCGATGATGGAAACTGGTGCATGCCCCACGTCTAGCAAAGGGCGAGGCCGGCGAATTGTAAGAATTCGGCGTTCGATGCGCTCAGGCTCGTGCCTGGGTAAAATACTCGCCCGGCGTGAGACCGGCCATGCGTCGGAACTCATGATTGAAATGTGCCTGGTCGCAGTAGCCGGCGGCGTGCGCAGCTGTCGTCAGCGACGTCCCGCTTTGAAGGAGTTGCGCAGCCCGCTTGAGGCGGAGCAGGGAGAGAAAACGCTTCGGCGCGGCGCCCACCACCCGGCGGAAGCGGCGTTCGAGCGCGCTTTGGCTCAATCCGATGTGGCGCACCAAGTCCCTAACGCGCGCGGGGGCCGGCACATGCTCGGCCATCCAATCGATCGCGGCGCTCACCAAAGGATCAGGCTTGTGCCTGTCGAGCCGGGCGAGCAAGAAGCGCTCGACAATTTCGATGCGCTGCGTGGGATCAGGCGCCTCTAAGAGACGCTCGACGACTTCGCTGACCTCGGCGGCGCTGCCGATCACGTTGCCGAGATCCACGCTGGCATTCCACAATCCGTCGAGTGCTTCGTGCGTGAATGCCGACGCCCCCAGCGGCGTGAAATGAACGACCAGTGTCGTGTTGTTGCGACCGTGTTGGTGGCGACGCAGATGATCGGTCAAGCCGGTCAGAATCGCCGGCGAGGCAAATCGCCGATCGCCAACCTGGCATTCTCCGCTCAGACGAAAGGCGGCGATGAATCCTGTCTCGGGCAAATGCATGTCACTTCGTTCCTCGGGCGATTCGACCACGAGAAATCGACTGACGACTCCGCGCAGGGGTGAACCCGGCACCTGTGAATGAACCTTCATTGTTTGCCTCCCGGAGCAGACCATGCAGCGCGAGGTAATCGCGTTCAATCGAAAGGCGACCAGGGCGGGTGACGGGCGTCGAGGGCGATAAACCTGCAGCGCGCACCTTCCGCGCCCTTCCGCGTCCGTGACGTGAGTTACAACCGCGTGAGGGTCTGGCGGAGGGATTGGGCGGCGGCGGCGGGGGTGGTGCCGAAGAAGCGTTTGAATTCGCGGCTGAATTGCGACGCGCTCTCGTAGCCGACCCGGGCGGCGGCTTCGGCGGCACTGATGCCGTTGTTGACCATGAGCGTGCGCGCGCGGTGCAGGCGGATCGATTTGAGGTATTGGTGGGGCGGGGACGAGGTGGCCGCCTTGAACCGCTCGTGAAACGTCGAAACGCTCATCCCGGCTTCGCGGGCGAGGGTGGGCACGTCGAGGGGGCGGGCGAAATCGGTGTGGATGCGATGCAGCACGCGGTGGATCCGGCCGGCCGTGCTGTCGGGCGCGGCGAGCGGGTGCAGCATTTCGCCGGCTTCGCTGAGCAGCACGCGGTAGGTGATCTCGCGGATGATCTGCGAGCCGAGAATGCGTGCGTCGGCGTCGGAACGCAGGCTCTCGAGGAGACGCACGGTGGCGTCGGCGATGGGCGCGTCGAGGCGCGCGGTGCGGAGGGTTTCCGCGCCGTTGTCGGGCGGCGTCGCGTTCATTTCGAGAAGCAACTCGGTGACGAGCGCGGGAGTGACGCCGATCTTCACGCCGAGGACCGGTTCGTCAGGGGTGCCGAAGGTTTCGCATTCAAACGGCAGGGGGATGGAAAGGACGAGAAAGTGGTCGCGATCGTAGACGAAGCGGCGCCCGGCGAGGTGGCCGATCTTTCGTCCCTGGGCAATGATCACGATGCTTGGCTCGTAGACAATCGGCGCGCGGGGAATGTGCCGCACGGTCCGCATGAACCGCACTCCGGGCAGGCGCGACGGCAGGAAGCCTTCACCGCGCGCGAGCTCGGAAAGGAGCTGGACCATCCGCGCATTCGTGCCCGATGGCCGGACGGCGGGCGGCACGCGACGTTGTCGGGGAACCGGGACGGTGAGGGCGTTTGGCATCGGTCGAAAACAGGGTGCCGGAGAATCAGGCAATCCTTCCGGAGGAGCGGACATTGCGGATTTGGCGAAGCGGGTGCATGCGTCAGGAAAAGAACGAGCGATCGTTCACTGACAACCATGAGCACCGAAAATCAAGTTCACGACGACTCGAAGTTTTCCACACAGCACGCAGTGATCACCGGCGGCGGCTCCGGCATTGGCCGCGCGCTGGCTGAAACCCTGGCCAGGCACGGCGCCCGCGTGACCATCACCGGCCGGCGCGTGGCGGCGCTGGAGGAGGTCTCCCGCGGGACGCCGGGCATCCAGGCGTATCCGCTCGACATCACCGACCGCGCCGCGCTCGCCCGCGCCGCGGAGGGGATTCCGGCAAAGTTTGGCCCGGTCGACTGCCTCATCAACAATGCCGGCGTGCAGCGCGTGTTTGACCTGACGCAGCCGACGCCGCTGGATTTCTGCGATCTGGAACTCGACACGAACCTGCGCGCGCTCTTCAGCGCCACGGCGGCGTTTCTTCCGCACCTGCTCCAGCAGCCGCGCGCGACGATCATCAACATCTCGAGCGGACTCGCGTTCGTGCCGCTCGCGCAGGTGCCGGTGTATTGCGCGACGAAGGCGGCGCTCCATTCCTTCACGCTCTCGCTGCGACATCAACTGCGGGAGACGAACGTGCGGGTGATCGAGATCGCGCCGCCCGCGGTGGCGACGGAGCTGCACGACTACATCGGGCCGCGCGGACGCGAGATCGGCATTCCCGTTTCGGAATTCGTCGCGGAGGCCTGGGCGGGACTGGCTGCCGGTCTCGACGAAATTTGCGTCGGCCCGGCGAAGGCGATGCGGGACAATCCGCAGGAGATGTTCGAGCGCGTCAATACCGTGAAGCTGCTGGCGGAATAAAGCTCGGCGGTCGTTGAGGAGTTGCTCGACGCGGGGCAAGAGGTGACAGGCCTCGCGAGCACTTGGGATGGTTCGCGCATTTTGCAGAGGCCGGCATGCGCGCATCGAGCGAACACACCGCCTTCCCGGCTGGACGTCGACAGGGCCGGATCTCCTCAGCGACCTCGATCAGCTGGACTACTACGCGGGCGTGTGAGCCGCGGTCTCTAGACGGAAATGGACACCGCGAGCTTGGAGCACGCGTGTGTCCCTGATTGAAGACTCAGCGATTCCGTTTCGGGACAATGACGACCGATTCCACGGAGGAAAAGGTGCCGTTCACATCCTCGGCGCGGACAAAGACGCGGGTGCGCTCTTTCGCGGAGATGACGGCTGTCCAGTGAGTCGTTCCGCGAGCTTTCCGCCAGGTATTGCGGTTGAGGGATGTGCGCACGGCACGCAGACCAACGTCGGATCTGGCGGTGCCATGCAAAGTGACTCGCGATTTCCGGGTGACGATCTTTCCGCTGTTTGGGCGAATTTTGACAGTGGGCGGATTCGGTTCCTGCGAGGGTGACGGGTTGGGTTCGGATTGTGCTTTTTCGACCAACTGAAGCCCATTCAATCCCGTCTCGGCGCCTTCCACTTTGATCTGCAAACTGCCGGAGTGTGGTCGGAGAACGGTATTTGAGGGCGTGGTGTTTGAAAATACCACGTAGTTCTCATTCAGCCGAAAATCATCTTCCTGATTGACCGGTGAGGGGTTCCGGGAAGACGAGCCTTTCGCATCGGTGAGTGTCACCGTGGTGGGGTTGTTATCGCTGTTGAAAACATAGACGTAAACGTCATAAGACTTGCTGGGGTCCAGCCCAAGGATGTGGAGGTCGACTGGACCGTAGAGTCCACTACCGAGAAGGTGTCCCGGATTCCGGCCTTTGCCGTCTTTGGTGGTGGGCGGCGGGCCTCCCTTAAACTTTCCTTGGTAGATGGCGTGAATGGCTGCCGGGGTTTCCTCTCCAGAGCCGTCTTTCAGGTGCCGCGTCGGTGAATTGGACGGCTCATCATAAAAATTCCAATAGATGCCACCGTTGGGGATCGCCCCCCAGCCAATGTAAACGTCGGAGCCAAATTGCACGTTGACCGAGGCGGCGGTGGCGGTTGCAAGGAAGATGGCGCCAAACAAGGCGCTCACTGCGGGGAGACTTGGTTTGTTCATAGGGAATGCCCGCGCTGGTTAAAGCAGGCGCAGGAATATACGCGTCCGAGTGGGAGATTCAACACCGTGTGTAAATTTTCCGAGGAATCTTCGAATGCAGAATTCCGATTTCGGAAGCCGAAATGGGAAGCGGGGCGTCCCGGGATGCGTGGAGTCGTGGAACTCGCTCTGTTCCTTGTGGTTAAGAGCCCTCAGGCAGATCCGCGGGTGGTTTGCCGGCTTTGGGGAGGTGGAATGTTTTTTGGAGGAGGCTGGCGTTTTCCGGGGTGGTGCCGCCGGTTGAGAGGAAGAAGCCTGGTGGGGCGAGGCCGGCGTCGATGTTGCGGGCGGGGTTGTTGTCGGCGGTGAAGGTGGCCTGCAGGAGCGGGGTCCATTCGTCATTCCCGGTCCGCACCCAGCCCGGACCGTAGATCGCGCGCCGGACGTGACGGGTGCTTTCGTCGTTGCGGATGAAATCCTCGACGAACGAGTAGAGTCCGCGGAGTCCCTCGCCGGGAGGGATGAGCGTGGCGAAGGTGGCGAGGTGTTTCCAGCGGCCTTCCTCGGGAAGATAAAAGTAACCGGCGTAGGCGACATGCGTCGAACCGTGCGGACGGGCGGTGACAAGGAAGCGGTAGGTGGCGTCGGTCTTCCACGGAAAGTCCAGGAAGGACTGACCACCGGTGCCCTCGTATCCGAATCGATTGACGCGGACGTCGTCGCCCTGGAAGAGGAGTTGCACCCGCTTTTCCGGCGGCACTTCGTCGGGGTGATCGCCGGCGGGCGGATCCCACACGGAAAAGATGACGACCTTGCGTCCGTCACCCAGCTGCTGAATGCCGAAGTATCCACGACTCCATCCGCACACCGCGAAATACGCGCCATCGGCGGATTCCTGGACACGGACCTCGTTGTAAAACGCGTCCGCCACGGGGGCATCCGAATACCAGAGGTGGACGGATCGGCAGGCTTCACCGGCGCGGGCGAGGGTGAGATTGGTGGCGGCCAGGAGAACGGCGAAAAGGAAAAGGCGGGGAGACATGGGGAAAAGGGAGTCGAGGGACGAGGGCCCGTGTCGGGAAACGGGGCGCGATGCGGAGCATGAGTCAGGCGAGATGGTGTGTCGAGGGTATGGGGACATCGGGGGTGACGTCGGTCGGGCGACGAGAAGCGAGTCATGCTGTGGCCGTGTTGTTTTGCGAAGCCGGGGAGGTCTCACACGGCGGCGCGAAACACCACGTGCGGCGTGGATTTTTCCTTTCCTCTCAACGGCCAACTATCAACCATCAGCGCTCTTTCCCATGGCTCGACTGAATTCCCATTACCTCAAACTCAAGGCCGGCTACCTGTTTCCCGAGATCGGGCGGCGGGTGAAGGCGTTCACCGATGCGAATCCCGATGCGGCGAAGCGGCTGATTCGTTGCGGAATCGGCGATGTCACCGAGCCGCTGCCGCTCGCGGTGCGCGAGGCCATGCACAAGGCGGTCGATGAGATGGGGACGCGTGAGGGATTTCACGGCTACGGTCCGGAGCAGGGCTACGAGTTTCTGCGTCACGCGATCGCGGAGAACGATTATCGCGCGAAGGGACTCGACGTTGCGGACGACGAGGTGTTCGTCTCGGACGGCTCGAAGTGCGACTGCGGAAACATCCTCGACATCTTCGGTCACGACAACCGGATCGCGATGATGGATCCCGTTTATCCCGTCTACGTCGATACGAACGTGATGGCGGGCCACACGACCGAGGCCGATGAATCGGGCCGCTATGGTGGGCTTGTGTATCTGGCCTGCACGGCGGAGAACGGCTTCGTGCCGGAGATCCCGAACGAGAAGGTCGACCTGATCTACCTTTGCTACCCGAACAACCCGACGGGCGCGACGGCGACGCGCGCGCAGCTCGAGGCGTGGGTGAAATACGCGCTCGAGAACGAGTCGGTGATCCTTTTCGACGCGGCCTACGAGGCCTACATCCAGGATGCGGATGTGCCGCACTCGATCTACGAGATTCCCGGCGCGCGGAAGTGTGCGATCGAGTTTCGGAGTTTTTCGAAGAACGGCGGATTCACCGGAACGCGGTGTGCGTTCACGATCGTGCCGAAGGAGCTGGAATGCTCGACGGACGGCGGGGAGAAGAAGCCGTTGCATCCGCTGTGGAACCGGAGGTTTTCGACGAAGTTCAATGGCGTGAGCTACATCACGCAGCGCGGCGCCGAAGCGCTTTATACGCAAGAGGGACGCGAGCAGGTCGCGGCGCTCGTATCGCTCTACATGGGCAACGCCGCGATCCTGAGCGAGGCGGTCCGCGCCTGCGGGCTCGAGGTTTTTGGCGGGAAAAGCGCTCCCTACATCTGGGTGCGCGGTCCGAAGGGACGCACGAGCTGGGAGATGTTCGACACGATCCTCAACGAGGCGAATGTTGTCATCACGCCCGGCAGCGGCTTCGGACTCGCGGGCGAGGGGTATTTTCGGATCTCGGCATTCAACAGCCGTGAGAATGCGGAGGAAGTCGCCCGGCGCTTGAAGGCGCTGAGCTGGTAGGCCCGCACGATTCACGCTTGCAGCGAAAAGGCCCGGCGGTTGCCGGGCCTTTTCTTTTCCAATCAAGAGGATGCGTCAGGCGGGGTTCGCCGGGAAGAGCTGACGGATCTTCAGCTTTGCCTGCTTGGAACTGGTGGTGCCTACCGTTGCCCGCACCTGAATCTTGTTGAGGCCGGGGGAGAGCTTGACGTTTGCCCTCCAGCGTTTCGTGCCTTTGGCCTTCTTGAATTTGCCCTTGCCGACCTTGTATTCGACGAGTTCCACTTCGCCGGAGTTCGTGCTGGCAGTGCCCTTGATTTTGACCTTTCGCTTGGTGGTCGAGAACGACTTCGGCCCCTTGACCTTCACCTTGACTTGAAGTTTGGGCGGGAAGCTCGCGGGCACGATGGCGAGCGCGCGCGTCGTGGGATTTCCGCCGATATTGCCAACGGGGGTCGCGGCCCCGGTATTTCGATTCACCGTGTAGAGGGTGGTCGTGGCACCGTCTTTAAATGCGAAAAGCATCAGGTCGCCGGCGATGTCCAGTCCCGCGGCGGTGGTGAACGGAATACCAAGATCGCCGACGACGGACGTGATGCCGGTCGAAATATCGTTGGAGGTGCGGAGGCTGTCGTTGGGATTCTGATCGACAAAATAGATCCGGCTGCTGCCGCCATAGGACGCGGTGGTGAAGGAGGAACCGCTGGAATTGGGATTAAACCCGGTCAGGTCAGCCTGCCTCACAAAGGTCGCGGTATTCGGGTTGATCTCGTAATTGTAGATGAAGTTCAGGACGCGGATGCGGTCCGTGGCCGGGTTGAATCCAAAGAACCATCCGGAAGATCCCTTTTGAATCCCGACCAGCGGCAGGCCGATCTGGGTGGCCGCTCCCGTAGTCGGGTTGATCACGTAAAGCAGGGCGGTATTGGCCACCTCGTCATGGGCGAGACCCCATAGCGAACCCACTCCCGGATTGGAAAATCCGGGCTGGACCGTGGTTCGAATGTCGATCCCCACCATGTCGTAACCGGCCGGAATTCCAGTGATCGCAACGGCGGCGCCGGCGGCAGTTGGGTTGGCGGAGTCGAAGCTTACGATCTTGTTGTCCTCGGTGAGGAGGTAGCAGGTCAACGCGTGAACCTCGGGTATTGTGGAGAACGCGATCCCGAGGGCGACCAGAAATGCACCAATGGATTTCATAGTTTTGCAATGTTGCTTACCGCAAAGTTATCTGCCGGCGGATTTTCTGGCGAGGGGATTTCTGCTGGTTCGGGCTGGCGCCCCGGGTTCAAATGAATGCGTGAATGAACTCGGCTTCGATCTCGCGGTGGCGGCGTCGGCATTCATTGCGGGATTGATTGGCGCGTTGATCGGGCTTGGCGGAGGGATCATCATCACGCCGGTGCTCGTGCTGATTTTCGGCATCGACATTCGCTATGCGATGGGCGCGGCGCTCGTTTCCGTAATCGCGACATCGTCCGGCGCGGCGGCGGCGTATTTGCGGGATGGCTTGAGCAATATGCGCATCGGGCTCTTCCTGTGCGTGGCGACGACGTTCGGTGCCGTCGGCGGTGCAATGATGGCCGGCGTTGCGAACGCCTCGCTGCTCTCACTGATCTTCGGCCTCGCGCTGCTTGCGACGGCGGGATTGTCGCTGCGCAAAAAGGAGGATTCCGCGGGCATCGAGCTGCCCGCCAATCGCGCGGCGCAGCTGTTGCGACTCGATGATCGCCTGCCGGCATCCGCCGGAGGAGCCGAGTATCACGTCCAGCACGTGGGCTGGGGATTCTTCGTGATGGTGATCGCGGGTGTGCTCTCGGGACTGCTCGGAATCGGATCGGGGGCGTTCAAGGTGCTGGGGATGGATCAGATCATGCGAATTCCATTCAAGGCCACGACGACAACGAGCAACTTCATGATCGGGGTGACGGCCGCGGCGAGCGTCGGCATTTACCTGAAGAACGGCTACCTCGACCCCGTGCTTGCGTTTCCCGTTGCGCTCGGCGTGCTGGCCGGAGCGTTTCTTGGCGCGCGATTGCTGCCGGTCGTGCCAACGAAAATTCTGAAAGGGATATTCCTCGTCGCAATTGCGGTGATCGGCGTGCAGATGATCCTGAAAGGCTTCCATGTGAACACGTAGCCGCGGATGAGCACGGATCGGACCTGGCTGATATGAACGAGCAAAGCATTCGAAACCTTCTTGCGCGGATCATGCTTTGGGGCGTGCTGCTCGCGGCGGCGGTGTTGCTCGCTGGCGGCGTCGTTTTTCTCGCAGAACATGGCTCGCAAACACCGGGAGACCGGAAATTCACGGGTGAGCCGGCGGACCTGCGGCATCCCGTGGCGATCTTCCAGGCGGCGGTGAGCGGACACGACGCGGCGGTGATTCAAATCGGCGTGTTGCTGCTGCTCCTGAATCCGCTCGTGCGGGTGCTGCTCGCCGGAATCGGCTATGGGGCGTCGAAGGACTGGCTCTACGCGGGAGTTTCCGCGGTCGTGTTCGCGGTGCTGATGGTCAGCTTCTTTTTATAGTCCGGCTCTTTTCCGGACTGAAATCCGCGCGACGTTTTCTCAGCAGGGCGGGTGATCGCGGAGGTATTCGCGCACCGCGGTTTGCCACGGTGGCGGATCGTAGTGGAATGCTTCGCGAAATCGCCCGGTGGACATCACCGTGTAAACGGGCCGCTCGGCGATGAAGCCCTCCATGCTTGCGAGCTCGAGCGGCGCGACTTCCGTCGTCTTGACCGGCAGGCCGAGTTCGCGCGCGCATTCGAGGGCATAGGCGCCGTATTCACGCCAGGTGCATTCGCCGTCGTTGCAGAGGTGATACACGCCACCGGCGGCGTCCGCTTCGATGAGCATTCGCAGCCACTGTGCGAGATGGATCGTGTAGGTGGGCGTGGACCATTTGTCGGCGATTGCGGCGACCTGGTCATTCGCCAAAGCGCGGCCGAGCAGCATGTCGATGAAGCTTGGCTTGTCAGGTCCGAACACCCAAGAAACCCGCGCGACGATCGCATTGGGAAGCGCGGCGAGCACCTCGGCCTCGCCATCCGCTTTCGAGCGTCCGTAAACGCTGAGCGGACTCGGCGCGGCTTCCTCGTCGTAGGGCTCGCGATTGCGCCCGTCGAAGACGTAGTCGGTGCTGATGTGAATGAGCCGGGCGCGCTTCTTCGCACAAATCTCCGCGATCCGGCGGGGCGCGACGGTATTCGCAAGGCGCGCCTCCTCGGGCTGGCGTTCGCAGGCGTCGACATTCGTGTGCGCCGCGCAGTTGACGACCCAGTTGAAGTCGCCTTCGAGGCATTGATCGATCGTCGCGGGAACAAGCAGATCGAGTTCCGGGCGTGCAAAGCCGCGCATGTTGAATTTCTCGCTCCACTCGCGGAGCAAGGCGGCGCCAAGACGCCCACGGGATCCGAGAATGGCGACTTTCACAAGCGGGCGCGGTTGAGAAGCGGGCGCCACCACGCCTCGTGGTCCAGATACCACTGCACGGTCTCGGCGATGCCTGCGTTCGCCTCGTGGATCGGCTTCCAATCGAGCTGCGCGCGCAGTTTGGTCGAATCGATCGCGTAACGGCGGTCGTGGCCGGGGCGGTCCGCGACGTATTCGATGAGCGACTCGGGCTTGCCGAGGGTTTTCAGGATGAGCTTCACGACGTCGATGTTTCGCATCTCGGCGTCGGCACCGACGTTGTAGACTTCGCCCGGCGTGCCTTCGAAGAGCACGGCGGTGATGGCGCGGCAGTGATCGTCCACATGAATCCAGTCGCGCACGTTGAGGCCGTCCCCATAAACCGGCAGTTTCTCGTCGCGGAGCGCGTTGGTGATCATCAGAGGAATGAGTTTCTCGGGAAACTGATACGGCCCGTAGTTGTTCGAGCAACGGGTGATGACGACCTCCTGGCCGTAGGTCTTGAACGCGGCGAGCGCGAGAAGATCGGCGCTGGCCTTGCTGGCCGAATACGGCGAACTCGGCGCGAGCGGCGACGTTTCGGTGAAACGGCCTTCCTCGCCAAGCGATCCGTAGACTTCGTCGGTCGAAATCTGCACGAAGCGCTTCACGCCATGACGACGGGCGGCGTCGAGCAGGACCTGAGTGCCGGCGACGTTCGTGTGAATGAAGTTCTCCGGCGACGCAATGCTGCGGTCGACGTGCGACTCGGCGGCGAAATTGATGACGGCGTAATATTTGTGCTGCGCAAAGATCGCGTCCATCGCCTCGCGATCGGCGATGTCGGCGCGGTGGAATTCGTAGCGACCCTCGTAAGTCGTATCGATGCCGTGAAGATTTTCCGGATTGCCCGCGTAGGTGAGGGCGTCCACGTTGGTGACAAATTCCGGCTGATAGTGCTCGAGAACAAAACGAACGAAATTGCTGCCGATGAACCCGGCTCCGCCGGTGACGAGAAGACGCATGGCGGCGGTTCTAGCAGAGACGCAAGCGGCGCTGCAACCGTGTGGTATCAATGCCAGCGCTGTGCGAATTGCTGCCGCTGGCCGGGCTTCGTGCGACTCAGCGACGCGGACATCACCGCGATCGCAAATTTCCTCGCGCTGGATGAATACGACTTCATCCAGCGCTACACGCGGCTTCGCCCGAAACGCGACGGACTTGCCCTCATCGACAAGCCGAATGGCGAGTGCATCTTCCTCGAAGGCAACAACTGCACGATCCAGCCCGTGAAGCCGCATCAATGCCGCGGCTTCCCCAACACGTGGAATTTTCCCGGCTGGCGCGAGCGTTGCGAGGCGATTCCCGTTGTGCGTTGCGCCACATCACCGGGCGAAATGTGATTTTCCAAATTTGCTTGATTACTTCCTCGAATTGCGCATGAAGTAGGGAATATTTCCTATGCTTCACGTCCTCCCATCTCGGGTGCGTATTATCGTTCCGGTGCTGTGGATTTCCGGGATGAGCAGTCTTTTCGCCGCAACTTCGCAATGGATCGCGGGGAGCGGTCAGTGGGATGCTGAGCAAAATTGGAGCGGCGGAGTCCCCGATGAGAGCACCAGTCTCACGATTATTGGCAGCAATGGGAGTGCCAATATCGGAAGCAGAGTTGCTGCGAATGCGGGCGAGAGCCTGATGATTGGCCCGGCCAATTCGGGCTCTGTCTATATTCTCGAAGGAGGGTCTCTGAAGAGTGGATCCGCCGTGTTGGGAGCTGAGTCGGGAGGGAAGGGCACGGTATACGTGGGAGGTGTGTGGAATACGGATTCGCTGGAGATCGGAGAATCCGGTGAGGGCTATGTTTACCTGCACTCGGGCGGGGAATTGTCCGTCGGCGATGGGCAGGGAACGATCCACATCGTTTCCGGAATCGGAGTGGGGAATGCCGGCGTTTTGACGATCGGTGCGAGAAGCGGTATGCAGCCGCTTCCGTCGGGAAAGCTCTCCGCCGCAGCAATCGAATTTGGCAAGACGAGCGGGAGCCTTCTCTTCAACCACAATGACAATTTCATCCTCGCCAGCAATGTGAGTGGCACCGGCCAAGTGCAGTTGTTGGGAACCGGAACCGTAGTCGTCACCGGCAACCTTTCCCACACCGGAGGCACGGCCATCGGCAGTAACGCCACACTTAAAATTGGAAATGGCGGATCTTCCGGCTGGATTACGGGAAAGATCGAGAACTCTGGCAATCTGGTCTTTGACCGCTCGGACGACATTGTTTTCACCAACACGGTCACCGGAGCCGGAGGTAGGATTACCAAAGTAGGGGAAAACAAACTCACGTTGCTGGGTGCGAAGATCGACAGCACGCTCTACGTCGAGGAAGGAACCCTGCAGATCGGGAACGGCGGTTCATTGCCGTCGCTCACGGGAAGCGTGATAAATTCAGCGCACCTGGTGGTGAACCATTCAGGCACCTTCGTTTACGAAAACGGGATCTCAGGAAATGGTGATTTCACCAAATTGGGAAGCGGCACCTTCGTCATGAAGAATGGCAAGTATGGCACGGGGACGATGACAATCGCCGAAGGTGCGGTCGAAATTGCGGGATTCGGAGGGCTGAATGGAAGTGTCATCAACGATGGAGAGCTGATTTTCAATCGGGAGATGGACTACTCCTATTACGCAGGCATCTCGGGGAGTGGAGGGTTGACGAAACGTGGCGACTACCGGTTGCTGCTGAGTGGAGAGAACACCTACACCGGCCTGACCAAAGTCGAGGGCGGCACCCTCCAAATTGGACAGGGCGGCTTGGGTGGCTCGATCGCGGGAGACATCGAGAACAACGCGACCGTCGTGATTTCCCGTGCCAATCCCTGGACTTATGCAGGCGCCATAAGCGGCACAGGCAATCTGGTGAAGAATGGAACGGGAGTGTTGACCCTCACCGGAGCAAACACCTACTCGGGAGGAACCGTGCTCGAGGCCGGAACGCTTTCGGCAAGCAATCAGGCACTCGGCACCGGTGAATTGGAAATCGTGGGAGGCGCTCTGGCCGTTGCGGGCGTTGGCTTCACCGGAGCGCTGCAAATCGGCGGGCTGGAACTCGGCAATGCCGGCACGATCGCGTTCGATTTGAACGGATTGGCGAACTACGATCAGTTGACGATCTCGGGAGACTTCCAACTGGAGGGTGGAACGCTTCGAATCAACTTGATCGGCGGCTTCACTCCGAAGGCCGGAAACGAATTTGATCTTTTCGACTGGTCCGGCTCGGCCAGTGGAGAGTTCTCGAACTACGATCTTCCCGCGCTTCAGGACGGCCTGGCTTGGGACACGTCTTCCCTGCTCGAGACGGGGGTGTTGCGTGTGGTGGCCGTGCCGGAACCGCATTTGCTGGGGCTGTTTTTCTTCGGACTGGGTGCGCTGGTTTTTTGGAAAAATCGCAATGGCCGAACTCTTTGAATGACGAAGGATATGAGACTCCGCACAAACAGATGGCTGGCGGGACTGGCCGTTGTGATGACGGTGACGAGTGTCGCTCACAGCGCGATCATCAAGCACCGATACAGTTTCGAAGGGGATGGCAGCGACTCCTTTGGGGGACCGGCCGGCGTCCTGTCCAATGGTGCGGAAATTTTCGAAGGGGCGCTTTACACCCCGATAGGGACGCAGAGTGCATTTCTGCTGCCGGCGCAAAGCCTCATCGACCTAGGGACGAGCTTTTCCGTGGAGTCGTGGTATACGGCGACCCATCCCGGCCCCGGGACCTACCTCACGATTTTCGGATTCGGGACGCATCCCAACTTCTCCTTCGTCGCCGTGCGGGATCGCGCGAAATATCCGGAGGCCCTTCCAAACTACGAGGGTCTTTCCAGTCTCTCGATCATCGATGGAGACGCGATTACGAAGCAGACGTTGTTGCCGGGGCTCAAGACGGACCTCGATCAACTCACGCAATTCCTGGCCACCTACGACGCGGAAACGCGAACGGCATCCCTCTACATCAATGGCGAGCTGATTTCCTCGAGTGTCCTGGTGAACGACACAACGTTCGATCTTCCGAGCCTCGCGGCGATGGAGGGATTCAAAGCGGCGGTGGGAGGACAGAACCCGTGGAACGATCCTTCGCTCGGCGGAAACACTTCCGACTTCCGACTCTACAGTGGCGCTGTTTCGGCCGAGCAAGTGGCCCAGTTGTATCTTCTGGGCCCCGATGCATCGAATGCAGCCATTCTCGCAGTGGTGCCGGAACCGCAGCCGTGGATGCTGATCGGACTGGGATTGCTGATGCCTGCCGCCGTCGCGACCAGGCGTGCTTTCGACGTCAGCCGTCGCAGCTGAAGCGTTCGCGGTCACGTCTGCTGCGCCCGCTCCGGAGCAGGCATTTTCGAGAGTAGAATACGTCTCGAACCCCCGAAAATAAGCGGGCTTGGTTTGCCGCCAATTTTCGCCGGCGGAGTTGTGCAAGCGCGTTTCAGGATTAAAGTAACGGCTTGTCCGTGCTGCTTCCTGAAATTGCGACCACCGTTCCCTGCGGTTCCGCAGGGGAAGTCCGCATGGGCGTTGATCCGTCTGATTCCATGCGCGACCACATGGCAGGGGAAAACCTGCAGCGCATGTGGTGGCTGCTGCTGACCAGCACGTGTCTCAGCATTCTGTTGGCGGTTTACAATGTCGCGGCGGTCGGAGAGGGGCGGATTCATCCGTGGAGCGCCTTCGATATCGGCGGCTCGTTGATTTTCCTCGTCCTCTTTCTGGCGACGCGAAAGGGGAGGATTTCACCGCGCGCGAGGTGGTGGCTCGGGCCGACGTATTTCGCGTTCTGGTTGATCCTGATGTTCGGCTATTACGCGACCGGGCTGAGAATTCTCGGAGAAACATCGACGTTTATTCTCGGCGCGATCACGCCCGCGGTGCTGATTTTGCTGCCGCCGCGGCTGCTGGCTGGATTGTTGTTCGCCTATTTCGTCGCGTTTTGCGTACTCTTTTTCGGCGCCAGGGAAACGGAAGGGAGTGCCGATGTGCTCGGTGCCTCGTTCCTCAATGGCAGCCTTGGGGTGCTCGTGGCGTTTCTGGTGGGATGGTTCCTTTACCGGGCGCGACGTTTGAATTTTCAAAACGAGTCGGCAATGCGCGAACAGGCCGAGCGGGCGCGGATGGGAGAGGAGCGCGTGCGCGCGATCCTCGAGAACCTGCCGTTCCATGCGTGGTTGAAGAGCGACAATGGGCGGTTTCTGGCTGTGAACCGTCCCTATGCCGCGGCGCTGGGCCACACGCAGGAGGAGATCCTTTCGATGAGCGATGTCGAAATTTTCGGGCCGGACGTCGCACGGGAATTTCGCGCGCAGGATGGCGAGGTGCTTCGCACGGGCCGGCAATTTCACTGGGAGCGCGCCGTCGGGCCAAAGGGGCGGGAGCGATGGCACGAGGTGTTCAAATATCCCGTCTTTCGGGCAAACGGCGAGGTTGCGGGAATTGCAGGGTTGTCGATTGATATCACCGATCGCAAGAAACTCGCCGACAGCCTGCAGGCGGCGGATCGCGCAAAGTCGGAGTTTCTCGCGATGATGAGCCACGAGATTCGCACGCCGATGCACAGCATTCTCGGCTACGCGCGATTGTTGCGCGATGAAGTCAACGGGGCGAAGGCTCCGGAATACCTGCAGTGCGTTGAAGAGAATGGCGAGCTGCTGCTGGCGATCATCAACGACATTCTCGATCTCTCGAAGATCGAGTCGGGACAGCTGACCCTGGATCCCGCGCCGTTTGCGATCGGTAATTTGCTGGGGCGGATCCGGCGACGCTTCTCCTCGCAGGCCGAGCAAAAGGGGCTCCAGCTTACCATCGAACTGGCACCGGAGACCCCACCGCAGATTGTGGCCGACGAACGCCGCCTCGAGCAGGTGCTTGGGAATCTCGTGTCGAATGCGATCAAGTTCACCTCGGAGGGCGGGGTTTCGGTCTCGGTGTCGCCCGAGGTTGATGCGACGAAACAGCTCGCACTGCGCTGTGTGGTTCGCGACACGGGCATTGGAATCTCCGAAGCGAATCTGCAGCGACTGTTCAAGCCGTTCAGCCAGCTCGACAATTCGATCGGGCGGAAGTTCGGCGGGAGCGGTCTGGGATTGGTGATCGCGAGGAATCTCTGTGTTCAGATGGGCGGCGACATTGTCGTCGAAAGTCGCGAAGGCGAAGGCTCGACCTTTGTCGCGACCGTTCAGGTGGAGCGGTATGACGGCGAGCTGGCGCCATCGATGCAGGAGGAGGTGCGCGATCCTTCGCTAAACGGACTGCGCGTGCTGGTGGTCGAGGACAACCGGACGAATCGCCGGCTTCTCGAGACGATTCTCGCGAAATGGGAGCTGGACGTTTCGGTCGCGGAAAACGGCGGGCAGGCGCTGGAGACGTTTCGCGCAAAATTGTTCGACGTGGTGCTGATGGATGTGCAGATGCCGGGGATGGACGGCTTCGAGACGACACGCCGAATTCGCGCCATCGAGGCCGGGGAGCCGGATCGCAAGCGCTGCCGGGTGATCGCCGTGACGGCATTCGCAATGATCGGCGACGAGCAGCGATGCATCGCAGCGGGAATGGACGGCTACGTCGGAAAGCCGCTGAATTTTGCCGAGCTGAAGGATGCGCTTGCCGGCGTGCGGACGAAGTAACGCGCGGAGGTCCGCGCCGGGGGCTACTTCGACGTGGCAATTTCGGTGCCGGTCCAGTCTTCGGGCGGCGGCTCTGCGATAAAGGTCTCGCAACGCAACAGGTGGATGGCGCAGAGCCGATCCCCGGCGTTCTCTTCCAGACATCGCTTGAACGCTGTGGCGGCTTCTTCGAACCGCCTCGCGCGGAAATCGGCAATGGCGCCTTCGTAGCGCTTCAACCACTCCGACGGCTCCTCGCTTCGCGGTCCGACCACGGTGAAAATCTCGACCGGGCGTGATTTCCCGACGACCTGCACGAGGTCCACGGAGCGCAGCAGAAACGTGTCGCTGACCAGCTCCGCGAGGGGTTGCGTGATGCAGATCGAGACGCCGTATTTTTTGGTGAGTCCCTCGACGCGGGAGGCGAGGTTGACGGTGTCGCCAATGACCGTGGGCTCCATTTTCTCGTTCGAGCCGATGTTGCCGAAAACCGCCTCGCCATGGTGAAGACCCATGCCGACGGTAAACGTCTTCCATCCGCGCCGGGTCCATTCCCCGTTCAACTTCGCGAGGCGCGATTGCATCTCCAACGCCGCCTCCACGGCCCGTCGCGCATCGGTGGCAGCCCCTTCGCTCACCACGTTTCCCCAGACCGCCATGATGCCGTCGCCCATGAATTTATCGACGGTGCCGTTGTGACGGAAAATGACGCTGACCATCTCGCCGAGGTATTCGTTGAGCTGCTCGACGACGGCAGAGGCATCGGCGGATTCCGAGAACGACGTGAAACCACGCACGTCGGAGAAGAAGACGGTCATCGCGCGTCGGGTGCCGCCGAGCGCGTTGAGGAAGTCCTCGCGGTTGTCGAGAATTTCGCGGACGACATTTCGCGAGACGTAACGTTCCAGTGTCGAACGCATGCGACTGCTCTCGCGGCGCTCCTGCGCGAAATTCCACGCCGTGCACGATGCGCCGGCAAGCAGAAGACAAATGGTGGGCTGAATCGGATACAGCAGATAGTCGGCCCAATGGGCGAGGGCATAGACGATGCCGACGTAAAGCGCCGCCGTCGCAATGAGGGAGACAAACGCCAGCACCGGCCGCCGGCGGAAACGCCAGCAAATGACGAATGCCACCAGACATGCGAGGGCAATGAGACCGGCGCGAGCCAGCCAGCCGGCGCGCACGTAGAACGAGTTGTTCATCGCGGCGAGCAGGGCATGCGCGTGCAACATGGGCCCGGGAATCTTCCCCACCGGAGTGACGTGAAAATCCTGCAGGCGCGAGGCAGACGGACCGATGATCACGATTTTGTCACGAAGGGCTTCGCCGTCTTTCAGCGCCTGCTTCCATTCCTGCGGCACGAACAGGGAATGAAACGGGAAGACGGGAACGGCGGATGTGTCGGCAAAACGGAAGGCCAGCGGACGATGCGTGGTCAGCCGATCCGTCGGCAATCCGAGAAGCTCGATCGCGCGGAAGGAGAGCGACGCGAAGATCGTTTCACTGGGGTTCGGGCGTTCGTTTTTCAGCTCCGACAGGGTGGTGCGGTAGAGCGCCGTGCGAACGACGGGGTCGCGCTTGTCCGTCCAGAAGTTCGCGTAACCGGCCGGCACCGGCGGACCGTTCTTCGGCTGAACGGTTTCGACCGGCAACGTGAAGGCCGGTATGTCGTCATGGGCAATATTTGGATCGGCCTCGTCCAGGGAATAGTTGGCTGCCAGCACGACGCGACCTGGAAACTTCTCCAGCGTCGCCGCAAGTTCCGCATCGCCTTCGCGTGGCTTGTCGAAGATGAGATCGAGCAGAACAAGCCGGGCACCCGCCGCGAAGATTCGCTCGAGAGCGGCGGCATAAACGGCGCGATTCCACGGAAACCCGGTTTCCGCCATGGAGGCCAGGGCAGGGGATTCCTCGATTTCCTCCGGCCAGAGGTGATCGAGTTTCAGTGAGCGTTCGTCGATCGCGATGAAGACGACCTCGTCCGCGTGCGCGGCACTTTTGTCCACCGAGATAATCTTGTCCTGCGCGAGCAATTCGGTGCCTCGCACGACCTCCAGCGACGGAAGCACAAACCAGCCGATCTGAATAACCGCGAAACAAATGCAGAAAAGCTCCACCAGTCGGCGGCGGAGGCGTTTTTCTTCGGCGGAGGGCACGGGCCACAGATAGCCGAGTCCGGGTGGCATTGAAAAGCCCGCCGGATGGCCGATTGACTCCTCTCACGGCGTCGTTCAGTATCCGCGCTCATGTCGATCTCCCTGAAGTGGGCCGCCGTATTGCTCGTCGGTGCCGCCGTTGTTTCTCCCGTTGCCGCACAGCAGGCAAGCCAGGCGGTGCAGGCACAGGAGCAGGCGTTGATGACGCAGGAAGTCGAAGGCGGCCTGGTGACGAGCTCGATGACGTCGACGGAATCGTTTGCGCCGGCCAGCATTTCCGATCCGGACATCGGCGAGCAGATTCTGCTTCAGCCCGAGCAGAAGTATCAGCCCTTCAGCGCGTGGACGAACTGGAACGTTTTCTGGACGAACAATGCCGAGCTGCTCGACGACACGCAGGGCTCCGATACGTTCATGACCGGCTCGCTCGGTGGCAGTTATCTGCCTCATCTCGGAGGGAATCTCTTTGCGGAGTTTTCGGTGGAGCAGAGCATGTTCCGCTACGCGCGGAACAGCAGCCTCGACTTCAATGCCACGACACTCACGGCGGGCTTCATTTACGTGATCCGCGAACTGCAGGACCTCACGCTCTTTGCGAATTACAACTACGACCTGCTCACGGCGCGGGGTCTCAACCGGGAGATTTATCACGATCACGCGTTGATGGCCGGCATGCGCAAGACATTCGTGCTGAGCCGGGCGCACCTTTTTTACACGTCGGCCAGCATGGACTTCTCCCTCGGTGGCTGGCCCGACTACGCGCTGCGCCACGAGTTTGCATGGCTCACCGGTTATCAAGCGAGCCTCACGCGCATGCTGAAGCTCGATCTCTACTATCGGATGGCCGCGCAGCCCTACCGCTACGAGGATCGGGCGGATTTCAATCAGCTCATCGGCGGCGGGTTGACGGTCTCATTCACGAACTGGTTGAGTGTGCAGGGGTTGAGCACGATTGGAATCAACCGCTCCACGGAAGAGCAGTTCAGCTATTTTTCTGCAAATTTGGGTGGCGGAATCGCGATTCTGGTAAATTTTTAGGCTGATGACATTGGTGCGTAAGATCTCCCTGACGGGCGCGGTCCTGCTCGCGGTTCCGTTGCTCGGTCGTGCGGCCGGGCCCTTGCAAAGCGCGGAAGTGACTCGTGTCTATAACATTGTCGAACTCCTTCCCGGCGAAAGCTCGAAGATCCCGGCGAAAGTTGGTGATCGCGTGAGCGGCCGCACGGCGGTGCAGACCGGCGTGAAGTCCCGGGCCGAGCTCGCGTTCAACGATTCAACCATTGCCCGCCTCGGCGCGAACTCGCTCTTCAGCTTCGACCACGGCACGCGGGACCTGAATCTCGACGAGGGCGTGATCCTCCTCGAGGTGCCGAAGGATGCGGGTGGCGCGACGATCAATACCGCGGCGGTGACGGCGGCCGTGACCGGAACGACGATCATGATCGAGTTCCGCAAGGCGGCGGACCGCGCCAAGGGAATCGTCAAGTTCATCGTGCTCGAAGGCACGATGCGCCTGAACCTGAAAGGCCGGCTCGGTGAGTCGATGCTGCTGAAGGCGGGCCAGATGATCACGATCCCGGCCAATGCGCAGAAGTTTCCCGAAGCGCCGATGGTGGTGGACGTCGGACGTCTCATCAAAACGTCCGGGCTCATGAGCAGCGAGTTTTCGCAGCTGAACAACCAGCCGTTCATCATGCAGACGGTGAACGAGCAGCGGATCCTCAAGGCCAAGGGCAAGCTCATCAACGTGAACTACGCGCTCAAGGGCAAGCGGAAGAATCCGACGCTTCAGGTCACGAGCGTGGCCAACCAGGCGACATTGCGCACCGATGCGGAGGTGCCTTCCAACAATGTCCGAAGGGTGGCCGCGGTGAGCGGGAATCAACGCACGCTTCCGCAGGTGCGGCAGCATCACGATCGGCCGGAGCCTCCGAAACCTCCCAAGCCACCGAAGCCGCCAAAACCTCCCAAGCCCGAGTGCAAACCGCCGAAACCGCCTCCGGGTCCGAAGCAGCCGAAGCCGGTTCCGCCGCCGCCGCCACCTCCCGTGCCGCCTGCGCCGCAGTATCCGCACTAACGGGGGCGGAACCGGGAAGTCCGATCGCCGGGGGATGAACGGCTTGCGCAGGGCGTGTGATGTCCTGCAAAGTGCCCGTCATCCCGGCAGCCACTTCTCCCAATCCTTCAGCACTCACCCGGCTCATGCGCCTGCTTCTCGTCGACGGACATTATTTTCTCTATCGCTCGTTTTTCGCGATCCGGGGATTGAGCAATTCCAAGGGCGAGCCCACGAATGCCATTTATGGATTCTCGAAGGCGCTCCGGAAAATGATCGTCGATGTGAAGCCGGATCGTGCCGCGGTGATCTGGGATCGCGGAATGCCGGCGCGGCGCGTCCAGCTCCAGCCCGATTACAAGCAAAACCGGCCGTCGATGCCCGACGAGATGCGCTCGCAGGAATCGCTCATGCAGGAGATCGTTCCGCTGCTCGGTGTCGCGAGTTTGTCGCTGCCCGACACCGAGGCGGACGACCTCATCGGCTCCTACGCCACGCAGCACAGCGGCGAAACCATCATCGCGACGAACGACAAGGACATCCTTCAGCTGGTCAACGGCCGCATCCGCATCTACTCGACGAACAAGGTGGATCTGCCTCCGGGTGAGACGTTCGCCCTGCTTGGTGCCGATGCCGTGCGCGCGAAATGGGGCGTGGAGCCGCATCAAATTGGCGACGTGCTTGCGTTGACCGGCGACAGCTCGGACAACATTCCCGGCGTTGGCGGCATCGGCCAGAAAACCGCCGCCGCACTGATCCGCGAATTCGGTTCCGTCGAGGCGCTGCTGGAACGTGTCAATGAAGTCTCCAGCGCGCGAACTCGTGAGAAGTTGATCGAACAGCGGCAACAGGTGATCGACAACCGCCAGATGGTTTCGCTGGATCTCGACATCGAGCTGCCGGTGCCGATCGACGATCTGAAAATCGTTCCACGCTATCCCGAACTCATCGAGGCCTTCCGGCGATGCGAGTTCAAGGGGCTGCTCGCGGAGATCGAGAAGGAGGCTGCCGCCGCTTCGGCGGGCAGCGCGGCAGGCGAGACCCAGGCCGAACTCTTTTGACTTTGACGCGGGGAGGACGGGACATCACGTTATGTCCGTTCCCCATGTCACGTCTTGCGTTCTTTATCGCTGCTGTCGCTTTCGCTTTGGAATCCATGCATGCCGCGAAGCCGCTCGAGAAATCCGCAAGCCGGGGCATCAGCACGCGCGATCCGTCGACGATCGTGAAATGCGGCGATGAATACTGGACCTTTTACACGGGCAGGGGAATCCCGAGCTATCGTTCGAAGGATTTGGTGAACTGGACGCGCGGCCCGCGGGTGTTCGACCGCTCGCCGGATTGGGTGGCGGAGACCGTGCCGAACAACAAGGAGGGGATCTTCTGGGCACCCGATGTTTTCAAGGTCGGCGACGAATACCGGCTCTACTACTCGGTTTCGTCGATGGGCTCGATGGATTCCGCGATTGCCCTCGCGACGAATGCAACGCTCGATCCCGACGATCCGAATTTCGAATGGAAGGATCAGGGCGTCGTCGTGCGCTCACAAACGGGGGGCGACTGGAACGCGATCGATCCTGCGATTTTTCAGGACGACGACGGACGCCTCTGGATGGCGTTTGGTTCGCATTGGAGCGGGTTGAAACTGGTCGAGCTGGATCCGAATACCGGAAAGCGACTCGACCCTGAGGCGCCGCTCATTCCCATCGCGTCTTCGGAGATGGGGCTCGAAGCCGCCTATCTCCACAAACACGACGGCTATTACTATCTGTTTTTCAATCGTGGCACCTGCTGCCAGGGGGCAAACAGCACCTACGAAATTCGTGTCGGCCGCAGCCGGACGGTCGAGGGACCTTATGTGGACAAGGATGGCAAGTCGCTCCTGGAGGGTGGTGGCACGCTGTTTCTCGAAAATCGGAACGACCCGCTTGTTGCGCCGGGTCATGCCGGGATCGTCGTCAAGGACGGCGAGGAGTGGCTGAGCTGCCACTTCGAAGCCGACCTGCGAATGGATGGCAAGCCCGCGCTTGGAGTGATACCGATCCGTTGGGTGGATGGCTGGCCCGCCGCCGACCTGCCGGAGAAACGCGCAAACTGATCGACGCGGCTGCGTCCGTTGCAGCGGATTACCTGGCGAGGTTTTGCAACGCGGGCAGTCCGTAGCTCGCCTTCAGCGCTTCCGCGCCTTCCTCGACAGCCTTGGGATCGAGGTAGATCGTGCCCGGGTCGGACTCGAGCTCGATCTTGTGGAATCCGTTGACGGGATTCTTCACCGCCTCCGCGACATCCTCGAGGCTTCGGATTTCCCGGTTGTTGACCTTCTCCACGACGACTGTGCCCACATCCTCGTAACCAATCGTGGTGTCGGCGGGGAGGATCTGGCTGATGAAGACGATCTTGCCGCGATCGGCGGGAAGTTCGTCCTGGAATTCGTCGAGGTAAACGAGGCGTGGCGGAGCACTGTTCTTCCAGTCCGCACCCCACTCGCGGAGATAGGAGCGGGAGAGTTCCTGAAACACGACGCCGCCCAGAATGAGATAACGCGGCGCCTTGTCCATAATCAGGGGCTCGCTGATCACGGTGGACGGATCGCGCGGCTCCAGCGACAATTCCAGATCGAAGTCCGTTCCGCCACGGAAGACGTGCATCAGCAGTTTCTCGCCGGGCAGATGCTCCGTGGAAATGAGATGGCTGAAAGGAATGCGGCCGAAGTGGGGATGTTCGATGTTGCCATCCTCGTTGATGTCGTAGCCGTCGATCCGCATCAGGACGTCGCCCTTGCGCAGGCCGGCTTTTTCCGCCGCGCTGCCATGCTGCACGGAAACGATGTAAACGCCGCTTTGTCCGGGAGCCATTCCGAGATAGCGACGGAATTGAGGATCCCGCGTCGGGGCAAATGCGATGCCGGCACGCGGAAAGCCTTGATAGGGCGTCTTCGCGGCGCGCTGCAGGAAACTGGAAATAACGACATCCGGCACGATGTCGGCGGTCTGCGAACGCATGTCGTAGCGCATGAGCAGACCGGCCAGCTTGTCGCCGGAGAACACCGGCATCGTGAAGCTGTTGTCGCGATACTGGAGCGGAACGCTCAGCTTGTAGATGAGCAGGGCGACGCCATCCATCGGATACGGCAGCACGGTGATCGTGGTGACCACCCCGGGCGTGAGCGCGATGGCGTCGGAACTTTCGAGCTGAAGGATCTCCACCCTGCTGCCGACACGAATGTCGTCCGCAAGCTGCACGGGTTTCGCGTCGTCGAGGAATCCCGGAATCTGCGGCTCGAGAAGCGCGAGATTCGACTCGTAGTCAATCTGCACGACTTCGGCGGGCGATTTTTCGGAACTCGTTGCGCGCTCAAGCTCGACGTAGTTGTGATTGGCGACGAGCTCCGCCGTCACGAGCACGCGATTGCCGGGAAGGATGACGCCGATGCCGCGCCGCGTGAATGGCTGGCGCTTGATCCATGGGCGGACAAAGTTGAATGCCTGATTGGTCGAGTTGACCCGCACCACGGAGTCGGTATCGGCCTTTGCTGCAGTGGTCTCGGCTTGAATGGCGGCCACCGGCAGGACCAGCGCCAGCGCGAAGAGGCGAAGACGGGAAATCATGGCTGCAGGTTCGATTCCTTGAGCACGCCGTAGCGCGAGATGATGCGGTCGTGCGCGGCGGCGACGGCCTCCGCCTCCAGCACGAGCGGGCGGCCCGCTCCGAGAAACTCGATCACGTAGTAGTCAGCCGGCTTTTCGAACGCGGCGGCGACTTCGTTGAGCGTCTTCACGGGCACGCCGTTGATCTTGTCGACGATCGCGTGCTGGAACTCGTCGGCATATGCATTGACGGGATCGGAGAGGATGTTGCTGAGAATCACGATCTCCGGGCGCTCCTTGTAGAGGTCGTCGAACAGGAAATGGTCGAAGTAATAGCGCGTCCGCGAGTTGTTGATCGACGTGGTGTTCAGGAAATTCTGGTCGAGCGGCTGAAAGAGCAGGCCGCCAAACAGCACGAAACGCGGCTGCACATCGTAGGTATTTGCGTAGATCGTGAACGGGAAGGGCCCGTCGAGCGGCACCGTGAGGGTGAGCGGCTTGCCGTCGCGAATCACGTCGAGCGTGACCTTGTCGCCTTTGAACTTCCGCTCCACCACCTCGTTCATCTCGACAAAGCTGCCGTCAAGCTCCACCGAGCCGTCACTTGCCACGGGCATACCGTCGATGGCGACAATGACGTCGTTTGGCTTCACGATGCCATCGGACGCACCGCCGCCGTAGATGCTGCTGACCATGACGCCGAGGCCATTGTCGGGAAGCCCCAGAGCACGCCTTGCTGCAGGGTTGAAGAGCGGCAGGTAGGTGAGTGCGAGATCGACGTAATGATCGTAATGGCCGTCCTCGATGTCTTTGAGGAAGCGTTTGATCACAGGCGTCGGAATCATGTAGCCCGTGTTTTGCGCCACGGCGCCGCTGTAGCCCTGGAAGGCGACGCCGACGACCTTGCCGTCCTGCAGGACGGGGCCGCCGCTGTTGCCGGGATTGATGGCGGCATCGATCTGAATGACCAGATGCGAGTCGGCTCCGGAATGGGAGTAGGGAAGGAAATCGATGCGCGACACGATGCCTCGCGTGACGGACGGGCGCTCCCCGCCGATCGGGTAACCGTAAACGTGAACGGTTGATTCGATCTCGGGCAGGCCGTTGAGTTCCAGAGGCTGCATGCCTTCGAAGAACTTCTCGTCCACCGGCTCCAGCACGGCGAGATCGCAGTCGTGCGCGATGTGTTTGACGCGGGCGGGGTAGCGATTCGGGTCGCCGTAGCGGGTGATGAAGATGTAGCGCGCGTTGCTGACGACGTGGGCGTTCGTCATGATCCGGTTTCCGGAGATCACGAACCCCGCGCCGATGCCCTGTCCCACGCGGCCCGCGTTCCACGGAACGGCAATGTCGGGGTCCTGCGACACGGTCTGGATGCGCACGAGACTCTTGCGGAGGATGTCGGGCGCGGCCTGCACCGCCGTGCTCGATGCGGCAAGCAAACAGGCGACTGCGAACAAAAGTCTGGTCATGAAAGACGATTCAGCGGGAGGCGCGAAGTCGCACAGGATCCGGCGTCAAAGAGACTCCAAACCCCCGAAGCGATCCACCCGGAATTCGGTCGAACGCTCCTTTTTCGTCGGAATGCGATTCGTCCCGGTGTCGCGTTGAACCTTGCTCACTGCGGTGCCCTGGGAAGGCGCGCTGAAAACCCTCGAATCGTTGAAGGTATTGATGGCCACCAGAGCGCTGCGGCCTCCGCCGTTGAGCTTGCGGCGGGGATTGATGAAGTCGGTGGGGGAGTAGTAATTGCTGAAGTCACGCTTGAAGGCGGATCGGTTGATGCCGATGAAAATATTCTTCCGGATTTCGAAGTGCAAATGGGCCGGATACATGCCGCGGTTGGTGCCCATCGTGCCCACCTGCTGGCCCCGCACCACCTGCTGGCCTTCCTTCACCATGATGCGGTCGAGGTGGCCGTAGAGACTGTCAATCGGCACGAGCTTGCCGTTTTCGAGCATGAGATGGCGGACAATCACGACATTGCCCCAGCCGAGCCGGACGTCGCGGGCAAAGACGACAATCCCGTGGCCAATGGAGTAAATCGGGTCGCCAAGGTCCGTGTTTCCACCGCCGATACCATTCCAATCCTCGCCAAGATGGCCGTTCGGACGGAACCCGCGGGCCTTGTAATAGCCTTCCGCATCGGGCTTTCCGACCGGGAAGTCGAACCCGTCAGCAATGCGCGTGCGGGCCGTCTGCTCGCTCGGAGCCGCTATCAGCGTCGCCACAAGGGCAGCTAGAGCGAGCCAGAACCAGTTTTTGCGCATGATCGCGGGAGGGTAAACGGTGTCAGGGGGTTGCGCAAGCGCCGGAGCGCCCGGATTGCAAAAAGATTGAGAGGTGGCAAATCATCGGCGCTGGACCTGAATGACCGGCAGAGGGATTCGCAGACGCAGTTCATCGTCGAGGTGAATCTCGATGTGGTGCAGTCCGTATTTCTCGAATTTCGTGCCGCCGAAGACGTTCACGTTCGTGGCGTGGGCTTCGACGCTCTCGAGCTGAAATTCCACTTTCGCCTCGCCAAGGATGCGTTCGTCGTCGCCGGCAACGATCAGGGTGCGCTGGTTGAAGGTGCCGACGCCGCCGCACCAGCGGGTCCACACGCAGAGCTTGAAAAATGCGACGGGGAGGACGGGGGCGGGAATGGCACCGATGATGCCGACGAGCGTTTGCTGGCCGCTCATTTCGGCACGGACATCTTCGCAGAGGAGGCAGGCCTGGAGGTCTGGAATCATGAAATCAACCTTGAAAAACTCCCGCCAGAATGAGGGCCGCCACGACAATGGCAAGCGCGATACGATAAAATCCGAAGATCGCCATGCCGTGACGGTTGAGGTAGGCGACCATCCATTTCACGGCCAGCACCGCGCTGAGCCATGAGGCGATGAGACCGATCGCGAGCGGCAGCGGGCCGAAGCTCTCCAGCATTTCCTGGCCGTATTTCAGGCCGTCGTAAGCGGTCGCCGCGGTGAGGGTCAGCACACCGAGCAGAAAACTGAACTCCACGGCCGCCGGCAGCCCAAGGCCGACCAGCAGGCCGCCGACGATGGTTACCAGACTGCGACTCACCCCGGGCCACATGGCAAGGCACTGGATCACGCCAATGATCAGGGCGGATTTCACCGTGAGGTCCACGATGCCGAGCGGCTTGCGCATGACGACCGCGCGGCTTCGTCGAAACCAGACCACGGCGAGGATGGCGACGCCGCCCACAAACCAGGCGGCAACGATCGGCCAGAGCCCGAATTCCTCTCCTCCAAAGAGGTATTTCTTGATCGGCTTTTCCAGCACGAGGCCGGCGACAACCGCCGGAAGAAAAGCGACGATGATGTTGATGGCGAGCCGGAGGCCCTCAGGGTCCCGGCCGAGAACACCCACCGCCATCTGTCGGACACGGCGGAAATAGAGTCCGAGCACGGCGAGAATCGCGCCGGATTGAATGCAGATCGCAAAAGCGTCCGCCGAATCGCTCGACTCGATGCCGAGCAGGCGTTGCGCGAGCAAAAGATGACCGGTCGAGCTGACCGGCAGATATTCCGTAACTCCCTCGACGATGCCGAGGATGAGGGCGTGCCACCACTCCATGCGGGACTAGAAAACTTCGCGAGACCCGCCGAAAGCGGAGGGCAACGCGGAAAAAACGTCGTTAAATGGCGTTCTCGTCGGTTTCCTCGGTGCGAATGCGGATCGCGCTCTCCACAGGAAGGACGAAAATCTTTCCGTCACCGATCTTGCCGGTTTTTGCGGACTGCGAGATCGCTTTCACGGCCTTCTCGACCGTGTTGTCGGCGACGACGATCTCAAACTTGACCTTCGGGAGAAAATCCACGGTGTATTCACTACCGCGATAAATCTCCGTATGTCCTTTTTGGCGACCGAAGCCCTTGACCTCGCTGACCGTCATCCCTTCGATGCCGACCTCAGCCAATGCTTCCTTCACGTCCTCCATTTTGAACGGCTTGATGATCGCCTCTATTTTTTTCATGTTGCGAAGTAGTTACCGAAAAGCCCGAAGGGTGGCAAGCGGACATCGTGGTTGCGCTTTGGTGGCAGTCAGTTTCTCGTAGCGATTCCGTGAAACCTCATTTGTGGCGCCGCAGTCCCGTCGGGAAGTATCTCCGACATCTCCCGCGTGTAAAACACATGCGCGGTTCGTGGCTGCATCGCACGTTCGGCGATCGACTGCTCGATCCGCATTTGTGGCACTTCGACCGGCAGGGCGTCGCGCTGGGCCTCGCGATCGGCGGCTTCTTCTCGCAGATCCCGATTCCACTGCAGAGTCTGCCAGCCGTGATGATCGCCATTCTGCTGCGGGCAAACATTCCGGTCGCGATCGCCGGTTGCTGGATCACGAATCCCTTCACCTTCGCTCCATTCCTCTATGCGCAGCTCGTGATCGGCTCCTTCCTGCTCGGCAGGCCGGGGATTATCGAGCAGGTCCACGAAATGACCTGGATGGAGATTCTCAAGGCCGCGCCGGTCGTCCTCATGCTCGGTGGAACCGTCATGGGCGCCATCGTCGCGGCATTCAGTCACTTTCTCGGCGGAAAGCTTTACGACTTCACCGTGCGCCGCATCGCGGAGTGGCGCGCCAATTCCCCCTCGAGCCGCGTCTGATCCGTCAGCGCTTCTTCTCGACCTGCGCGTGAAACTTGCGCCCGACGTCCGTCTCCATGTCAGCCATCAGCCATAAGGTGCGCGCGATTGCGGCATTCTCGATCATTTCCTCCGGAGGATCCGTCTTCCACTTTTCGTAAAGTGCGTCCGCGTTGTCGCGGGCCCGCTTGATGAGATAACGATCCTTCGTCTCGCGATAGAGTTCGAGGTCGGCCTCGATCATGAGGTGCGAGAACTTCGGCACGTCGCGGTAGACGCCGTGATCGTTCAGGAAATGCCTCCCGGCCTCGCCGATCTTCTGCGCGGCCCGCAGGTAGGCACGATCTCCGGTCTGGCGATACAGGCCGAGGTTCGCGCGCAGCATCAACCCGGAATTGTAGGTGAGCTGCCCCATGTTCTTTTCCTTCGTCTCGACATTGATGGAATCGCCGAACAGCCCGTTCGACCCTTGGAACGTTTTCGTCGTCCACTCGACGATCCGCTTTGCCCAGTCGATGAGTTCCTTCGACTTCGCCGCGGTCTGGTAGGGCGCGAGGGCGAGGCAGCCGACGGCGGCGGGGCCGTTCGAGCAGGTGTTCTTGCCATTTCCCTTGTGCTGCTCGTGCCAGTAGATGCCGCCACCGAGCTTGTCGTCCCAGCCGCTGAGAACAAATTCCAGCGTCTCCTCGGCACGGCGCTTGAATCGCGGCTGGTTCGTCAGTGCATAGGCTTCCATGAACGTGATGACCATCCACGCGTTGTCGTCGTAGTATTTGTCGTTCCCGCCGCCGGCGGTCTTCGCGGGCTCGTAGCCGGGAATCTTCACCTTCGTGTCCCAGTAGGCGTCCATCGCCTCGAAGAACTTGATCATCACGTTGCGGTATTTGCCCGGATCATGACGCGCCGCCGCGACGACGGCGGAGAACATCACGCCATTGCCCCACATCATGTCGTGATCGCCGTCCTCCTTGGCTCGGTAGAGCCCGGCGCCCGCGTCGTAGAAACGATTCTGGATGTCCGCCATGACCTCCTGCGCCATGGCGAGATACTTTCCGGATGCTGCGGCTTCGGGGGTGGGCTCCGGGGTGGGCCTGGGGGTGGCGGCGACCTGGGGAGGAGGTGTGGGGCGGGAGAGAATCTTCTGCTGTCGCTCGCGGGCGAGTTCGAGCACGTTTGTGGCGTCCGCCGGAATCGTCGTGTTCGTGCCTTGCAGGGAAACCTCGACCGAATCTTCGGACACCCGGACGACGCGGAACGACACGCCTGCGGCGTGGTTTGCATTTCCGACGGTCTTTCCGTTGACAACGATGGGAAGAGTGAGCGGCCTCGTGAGTTGAACCTGCGGCGGCCAGAGCAAGCGGTTCGCGGCCACGTCCTGCATCGTGAGTTCTGCGGCAGGTTCCTGTTGCGCAACGAGAGCCGTCGGAATCCCAATCATCGCGAGGAGCAGCGCGTGTCCAAGGCGTGTCCATGACAGGCGGGGATTCGAGATGGAGGAGCGGGACTTCATAAGGGGTGGCGGGATGTTGGCACCGGGGATTCGCCGTTCAACAAATAACCCGCCCGGAAACGCTGAGTTTCACCAAAGGCCTGACGATTTTTTCGTGACAACATGTCCTGCGCACGGGGAAGTCTGCTGTCCATGAAAGATCGTGCATGGGCGACGGCCCTTCGCAAGTTGCGGAATGCCATTGGCGCGGATGCGGTGCGGACGGATGCCGCGGCGTTGGAGCAGGCCGCGGGTGACAAGTGGTTCGCGGCGCGCCGGCCGGAGGGCGTGATTTTCCCCGGTTCAACAGCGGATGTGGCGGCCGTGATGCGCATCGCCAGCAGTCTCGGGATTCCCGTAACGACGCGCGGCGCGGGCTATGGATACGTCGGCGGATGTGTGCCGGAGCGGGGCGGCATCGTGATCAACATGATGCGGATGAACAAAATTCTCGAAATTCATCCGAAGGATTTTGTCGCCCGCGTGCAACCGGGTGTGATCACCGGAGCGTTGCAGGAGCGGGCGCGGCGCAGGGGGCTGTTCTATCCGCCCGATCCCGCCAGTTTGAAGGACTGCAGCATCGGCGGAAACATCGCGACGAATGCCGGTGGTCCGCGCTGTCTCAAATACGGCGTCACGCGGAATTACGTTCTCGGACTGGAGGTCGTGCTGGCGGATGGAACGGTCGTGCGCACCGGTGGCCGCGTCCACAAGAACAAGACGGGGTTCGACCTCACGGGTCTTTTCGTCGGCTCGGAGGGATTGCTCGGGATCGTCACGGAGGCGACGCTGCGTCTGCTGCCGCACCCGCCCGCGCGCAATGTCCTTTCCGCCGGGTTTCGTTCCATGCGTGCGGCGGCGGCGGCGATACAGGCCGTGTTCCAGCGCGGGCATCTTCCGGCGGTGATGGAAGTGGCGGATCGATTCACGCTCGAGGCCGGGCGCGCCTGCTTCCCCGAGGCGAACATTCCTCCCGGCGACGCACATGTGCTCATCGAGCTTGATGGACAACTTGAAAGCGTGAAGTCGGAGACACGCGCGATCTCGAAAGTGTTGAAGGAGATGGGCGCAACGCAGATCGACCTGGCCTTCGACGAGGCTGCGTGTGAGGCGCTCTGGCAGTTGCGGCGAAATTTCTCGAACTCGCTGAAAGCCACTGGGCTCACAAAATTGAACGAAGACATCGTGGTGCCACGCGGACGTCTCGTCGATCTCGTCGCGTTCTGCCGCAAGCTCGAGAAACGATCGGGATTTCCCGTCGCGTGCTTCGGCCATGCCGGTGATGGCAACATCCACGTGAACGTCATGGCCGCGGATTACGGGAAGCCCGAAGTTCACGACGCGGTGGAGCGGGTGCTCGATGAGCTTTTTGCGAAGGTGCTGGAGTGGGGCGGAGCAATCACGGGCGAACACGGAGTCGGCCTCGCCAAACTTCGCTGGTGGGACCAGGCTGTGCCGGCGGAAGGCCGCGCGCTTCACGCGGCCATCAAGAACGCCGTGGACCCGCAGGCAATCCTGAATCCCGGGAAATTCGTCTAGGTTCTCGGAGTCGCGACGGCCGGGTCGGTCTTCTGCGGCACGCGTGTGGTCGGCGAGTTTCGCGTGAGCACGAATTTTCGGAATTCGTCGATGGGCATCGGCTTGCCGAAGTGCCAGCCCTGCGCGAGGCGCACGCCATGGTTTTTCAAATAGACCGCCTGGCAGGCATGCTCGACGCCCTCGGCGACGACCGCCATGTTCAGCGAGTCGGCGATGCGGATGATTTGATCGACGAGTCCGGAGCTGGTCGTTTCCGACTCGATGCCGTCGACGAACGCCTTGTCGATCTTGAGAAAATCCAGCGGGAAACGCTGCAGGTAGCTCAAACTCGAATAGCCGGTGCCGAAGTCGTCCACGGCGAGTTTTGCGCCGCTTGCGCTCAGGCCGGTCATGACCGTGTGCGCGATCGAGTCTTCCTCCGCGACGAGTCCGCGCTCGGTGATTTCGAAAACGATCTGCTCCGGTGGAATGCAGCGGCCGAGCGTCCGTTTTACGGAATCGATGATCGTCGTGGTGACGAAATGCTGTGGTGCGAGATTGATTCCAATCGTCATGTCGGGATTGTCCTCGAGCAACGGGGCAAACTCCCTGGCGATCCGGTGCAGGAGCACCTCCGTCATTGGCACAATGAGGCCCGTGCGCTCGGCGACGTCGATGAACTCGGCCGCGGGAATCATGCCGCGGCGCGGATGCCGCCAGCGCATGAGAGCTTCCGCGCCTTTGCAGCGCCCCGTCTCGAGATCGACGATCGGCTGATAATGCACCTCGAGCTCGTGATAGCGCACGGCCTCGCGGAGGTCGGCTTCGAGGGATTGCGTGCGCTGGGCGACGCGAATCACCAGCCATGCAAGCAGCGCCGAGACAAGAATGCCCGCGATTGCAAACTCCGTGGCACTGCGCGTCCAGCGCGACATCACGAGCGACGAGTTGGCGACGGTGATCGTGTAGATCGGATATTTGTCGGAGCGCGCGATATGCACGAGCCGGTTGCCGATCCATTGCAGGGATTCGTCGGAGTCCAGGTTCACGCCGTTGGGAACGGTCAATCCCTCCGCGCCGAAACTCGCGATGGCATTGCCGGCGAAATAAACGAACACGCGGCAATTGGACTCCAGCGCATAGTGATCGAAGAACTCGGTGAAGATCTGCGGATTCACCAGACCCTCGATTGCGCGATCTTCGTCGAACGCATAGAGCAGCACCATCGAGCGGCCCGGAAAATCGCGATCCACGGGGCCGGCAATTTTGAAACTGCCTTTTGGCGGGAGCTGGCCCGCCGTGGAATCGACCACTTCGGTGATCAGCGAATGTTCACTCGTGCAGACAAGCTTGTCGCCGTTGCGAATGCCGATCGCCTGCACATAGCGATCGAGAAACACCGCCTGACGCAGCGTGGTGATCGTGGACTCGTCGATGTTGCCCTGCGTGATCGTGGCCACTTTTCGCAGCGTGCTCGCGACGGTGTCGACGACCGATTCACTGCGCACAACGGTGCCGGCGCCCACAAAGTCCATCTCCCGCTCGACCTGCGCTGCGCTTTGCCGGAAGGCGTAGGCGAGGAAAAGGATGGGAGGAACAATGCCGGCGAGGACCGCAAGCACATACAAAAGGCGGATGGCTGTGCGATTCCGCATGGATGAGCGGGCATTATGCAAGGCGGCAAAGTGCGTGCCAATGCAAAAGACCGCTTGAAACCGGCTTGCGCGAGGGCAAGCGTTTCTCTTTTTCATTCCCGAAGTCCCAACCGGTTGTTAAGGGATTCAGCGTGCAAGCGGCAACCGGCCACCCCCGGCGCGTTTTCAGGGCGCCAACATTGATGTTCACGACGACCGCGACCGCGTTGATGGCGGCTTTTGTCGGATGCGAGAAACCAAAACCTCAGGCGCCCCCGCCGCCGTTGGTGGAGGTCATGGAGGTGCAACCGCAGGATGTTCCCATCACGCAGACATGGGTCGCGTCGCTGGTGGCGGATGTGAATGCCGAGATTCGCGCGCAGGTTTCCGGCTACCTGCAGTCGCAGCTCTATCGAAACGGCGCCTACGTGCAGGCCGGAGAGGTGATGTTCCAGATCGATCCGCGGACATTCCAGGCGACGCTGGATCAGGCGAAGGCGACCCTGGCGCAGGCCCAGGCAAAGCTCACGGCGGAGGAATTGAATGCCAAGCGCTCGACCGAGCTTTATGCGAAGCAGGTCATCAGCCAGCAGCAATACGATGACCAGATGCAGACCTACGAGGCGAGCAAGGCGGCCTACGACGCCGCGGCGGCCCAGGTCGAACAGGCGCAGCTGAATTTGAACTTCACAAAAATCGTCGCGCCGGTCTCGGGCCTCGCGAGCATCGCGACGGTGCAGGTTGGCGATCTGGTCGGCCCCTCGAGCGGCGTGCTCGCGACGGTGGTGAAGGTGGATCCGATCAAGGTGAAATTCGCCGTGCCCGAGCAGGATTACGTGCGATTCATCTCGCAATTCTTTGATGATCCGTCGAAGTCACCGGTCGGCAAACAGGCCGGCGGGCCGAATCTGGAACTGACACTGCAACTGGCAAACGGCGAGCTGTATCCGGAGAAGGGGAAGCTCACCAGTGTCGATAACACGGTGAGCATGGACACCGGATCGTTGCTCATGGAGGGCTTGTTCCCGAACTCGGGCAATCTGCTGCGACCAGGGCAGTTCGGCCTCGTGACCGCCGTGACGCGCATCGACAAAGGTGTGATGGTGATTCCCCAGCGCGCCGTCATCGATCTCCAGGGAATCCCAATGCTCGCCGTGGTGGATGCGCAGAACAAGGTGGATATTCGCGAGGTGACCCTCGGTCCGACCACCGGCAGCGACCAGATCGTGCTCAAGGGCCTCGAAGCGGGGGACCGGGTGATCATCGAGGGCACGCAGAAAGTGAAACAGGGAACTCTGGTTAATCCACAGCCCTACAAGGAGGATCCGCAGGAGATTGCCTCCGATCCCGAGGCGGATGCCACTCCGACTCCCACCCCTGTCACGAAGGACTGATGTCCCGTTTCTTCATCAATCGCCCGATCGTCGCGATGGTGATTTCGATCATCCTCGTGATCTTTGGCGTCGTCAGCATGCTCGGGCTGCCGGTCTCGCAGTTCCCGAACATCGTTCCCCCGCAGATTCAGGTGAGCACTACGTATGTGGGTGCGGACGCGCTTACGGTCGAGGAATCCGTCGCCACCCCCATCGAGTCGCAGGTCAATGGCGTCGAGGGCATGGAATACATGTATTCCATCAACTCGAACAACGGGTCGATGGTCCTCAACGTCATCTTCGGCATCGATACCGAGCCGACGACCGACCAGATCCTCACCCAGATGCAGCAGGGGCAGGCGACCGCCCAGCTTCCTTCATCGGTTCGCAACTACGGCATCACCGTCAAACAGGCGGCCTCCTCGCCCCTCATCGTCTTCGCGCTCTACTCGCCGGGTGGTAAATTTGACGCCAGCTTTCTGGCGAACTACGCCTACATCAACCTCACCAACGAGCTTGCCCGCGTGCCCGGTGTGGGGCAGGTCACCGTTTACGGCGCAGGGCAATACGCAATGCGGTTCTGGGTTCAACCCGATAAACTTGCGAAGCTGGATATCACTGTCGATGAGGTAGTTAACGCAGTAAATACGCAAAATACGGTGAATCCTGCCGGTCAGATTGGCGCCCCGCCGGTGCCGCCGGGGCAGGAGTTTACCTACTCGGTGATCGCCCAGGGACGCCTCGTTACCGAGGAGCAGTTTGGCAACATCATCGTCCGCGAGAACCCGGATGGCTCGATCGTTCGGCTCAAGGATGTCGCCCGCGTGGAGCTCGGTGAGGAGACCTATCTTCTCCAGGGCCGATTCAATAGCGAACCATCGGCCATCATCGTCATCAACCAGCAAATCGGCTCAAACGCACTGGATTGCGCCCAGCAGTGCCGCAACATGATGCAGCGGCTGTCGAACCGCTTTCCGGACGGACTGACCTACGATGTCGCGCTCGACACGACCCTCGCCGTGAAGGCGGGCATGGAGGAGATCGTCAAAACGTTCATCGAGGCGCTGATCCTCGTGATCATCGTCGTGTTCGTCTTCCTGCAGAGCTGGCGGGCCACGCTCATCCCGCTCATGGCGGTTCCCGTGTCGCTCATCGGCACGTTTGCGCTGTTCCCGATGCTCGGGTTCTCGATCAACACCCTTTCGCTCTTCGGGCTCGTGCTGGCGATTGGTCTGGTGGTGGACGACGCCATCGTGGTCGTCGAGGCGGTGGAAACGCACATCGAACGCGGCTTGTCGCCAAAGGAGGCTGCGTTCAAGGCGATGGAGGAAGTGCAGGGGCCCGTGGTGGCCATCGCGCTCATCCTTTCGGCGGTGTTCGTCCCGACGGTCTTCATCCCGGGAATCACGGGCGAGCTGTATCAGCAATTTGCGGTCACCATCGCGGTCTCGGTCGTGTTGTCGGCCTTCAATGCGCTGACCCTCAGTCCGGCGCTCGCGGCGATGCTCTTGAAGCCGAGAAAGGAGGCCCGCGGTCCGCTCGGTGCGTTTTTCCGCTGGTTCAACAAGGTCTTCGGACGCGCCACGGACAGTTACGTCGGCACCTGCGCGCGTCTGATTCGCAAGTCGGCGTTTTCCTTGATCTTCCTGGCGATCATCGCGGGATTGGCGGTCTTCCTTGGCGGGAAGCTGCCGCCCGGATTCGTGCCCAACGAGGACCAGGGCTATCTCTACGGTCTCGTGCAATTGCCCGAGGCCTCATCGCTGCAACGCACCTCCGAGGTCGCTGCGCAAATGGAGAAGCTCATCCGGGCCACGCCGGGCGTCGAACACTGCACGACCGTGGTCGGCTTCAACATGCTGAGCCAGGTCCAGATGACCTACAGCGCGTTCTTTTTCATCGGGCTTACGGATTGGGACAAGCGCACGACGAAGGACCTGCAGATTCCGTCAATCCTCCGAAATTTGAATGCCGCATTCTCGCAGGTGCCGGGCGGAGTGGGTTTCGCGTTTCCGCCGCCGGCGATTCCCGGCATCGGCACGTCGGGCGGGGTGACGTTCATCCTCGAGGATCGCTCGGGTAGCACGGTCGAGTTTCTCGCCAAGAATACGCAGACCTTCCTCGAGGCCGCGCAGAAGCGTCCCGAGTTCAGTCGCATCTCGACGACGCTCCTGCCGTCCGTGCCGCAGCTCGGCGTGAACGTGAACATCGAGAAGGTGATGAAGCAGGGCGTCGACATCAGCGACGTTTACACGACGCTGCAGGCGTTTCTCGGCGGCACGATGATCAATTACTTCAACCGCTTCGGCCTCCAATGGCAGGTGTATCTCGCCGCCGACGGACCGTTCCGCACGGAGATTCAGCAGATGGGGCTCTTCTATGTGCGAAACAAGAACGGCGAGGCTGTGCCGCTTTCTTCGGTCGTGGAAGTGACACCGCGCACCGGGCCGGAGTTTACCATGCGCTACAACATGTATCGCTCCGCGCAGATCGATGCGACGATGGCACCCGGCTATAGCAGTGGACAGGGCATGGCGGCGCTCGAGGAGGTCTTTGCCGAAACGATGCCGGAGGAAATGGGTTATGATTATTTCGGCATGTCCTACCAGGAGAAACAGGCGGCGGAAGGCGTGTCGCCGGCCGTCATCTTCGGGCTATCGCTGCTCTTCGTGTTTTTGATTCTCGCCGCGCAATACGAGAGCTGGACGCTGCCATTCAGCGTGCTGCTCGGCACGCCGATCGCCGTCTTTGGCGCCTACGTCGCGCTGAATCTCCGGCGTTTCCAGAGCACGTTTTACGAGAACGACGTTTACGCGCAGATCGGTCTTGTGATGCTGATCGGCCTCACGGCGAAGAACGCGATCCTCATCGTGGAGTTCGCGAAGATGGAATACGAGAAGGGCAAGTCCGTCGTGGATGCGGCGCTTGCCGGCGCGCGGTTGCGCTTGCGGCCGATTCTCATGACGGCGTTTGCGTTCATTCTCGGCTGCGTGCCTCTCTGGACTGCCACGGGTTCCGGCGCCGTCTCCCGGCGCATTCTCGGAACCGCGGTCATTGGTGGAATGCTGGCCGCGACACTCATCGCCATTTTCCTGATTCCCGTCACCTTCTACGTCGTCGAGAAGTTTGCTTCGAAGGGGGAGGATCATCGCGATCCGCCGCCATCCGCCGAACCGGAGAAGGCGGGCTGAGACTTATTTCACGAGCTTCACGCCAAGGCCGACGAGCACGGCAAATCCCACCGCCCACGGCAATGCACCCAAGGCGATGGCGGCAACGATGGGTCCACGCCGCGCGCCAAGCGCGAGAGCGATGAGCGAGCCCGCCTGCGGACCGACCGTGACCGGCGCAAGCAGGCCCAAAGCCGGAAGGCCGAAGCGGTTCCACGCGCGAAGAACCACGCCGGGATTTTCCTGGTCGATGCGAATTCCGAGCTTCCGGGTGAGCCAGTCGCGAAACGGAACTCCGGCAAGCACGACGACCACCGCGCCCATGGAATAACCGAGCCACGCTGTGAAGGCGGCGAGCCAGAGGGGGACGTTCAATGCGGCGCCGGCCGGGATCGCGCCGATGAAATACACGAATCCCATGCCGAAGGACGCGGCAAGGCCGCCGAGGAGTTTCATGCGTGTGAACTAGCGCGGATTCACACGTTTGTCAGGAGGAAGCCGATGAATTCTGCGCGGGCGGTTTGTCGCAGAGTGCGAGAATGCGCTCCTTCTTTTCGACGTAGGAAAGGGCGTGAAAACGCCGAATCTCCTCGACGCGGCGCGATGCGGAAAGCGATTCGAGGAAGCGCGTGTATTTGCGGGCGAGGACTGTCGTCTCGAGATACCGACCGCGGAGCTCCCGATCGGAGTAGTCATCTGGATTACGCGACTCGAAGAGATGAAACCGCAGCCACTTCCGATCGAACGCGGTGAGAGGTTTCGGTTTTCGAAAGAACGCCATGAAGAGCGTCAGCACAAGATACGTGTCGACGGATGCCTGCAGCTCGAGATTGCGCGCGTAGTTCTCGTCGTTCACCGGCACGATGCCGTTGCGGAATTGAATCGCCGCATGCAGCGCGTGGTTGATCTCTTCGACGAACGCGATGAGCTCTCGAATGTTGTGGTCGCTCAATCCGGCCCGGGGGTCGTGTCGCTCGAGCTGCTCGATGAGCCATTGTGAGTAATAGATCCCGATGCGCAGACACCCATCGTCCGTGGTGCGAAGAAAGGTGCGTGCCGTCTCGGCGAGTTCGCGAGCCTGCGCGCCGGCGAGCGCCGTGAGCTGGCGGCTGCGGTGCGAGTCGACCAGGCATTCCTCCAGATTGATTCCCACGCTCGTGTAGGTTCGTTCGAAGAGACTCTGGATCTCGCTGAACAGGGTTCTCATGGCATCGCCGGTGATTCGAAATGGAGCAGCCGCTCGCCGAGGTCGTTCAGCGCGAGGCGCGCATCACGAAAGCCATCGGCAAGTTCGCGGAAGATCCGCTGCAAATCGAACTTCCGGGCTTCCCGGTGCTCGGAAGCTTCGCCGAAACTCGCGCGGCCGAGGTTTTCATAGAACGACATGTCGGGCGCGCCGCGGCGGGCCCGTTTGTCGATGTTTTCGGCGAACAATCCGGTGAGGAACAACGCGTAGTTCGCCAGATGAATCCGTAGAAGAAATGCCTCGCGAGGCGGAGCATTGCGAATTGCCAGCAGAATGTCGGAGAGATAGCGCATCTCCTCGTCGTGACTCGCCACCTGCGGATTCGTCACGCGGCTCGTGTGCATGAACGCGTCGAGCATCGCGGCGATGTAATCGGCGGCGTCGCGACTCGAGACGGAGGTGTTTTTCAGCACGCGCCGGCAGAGCACGTAGAAATACAGCGGAGTGGAAATCTTCAGCGAGTCCGTCGAATCGAAGATCGCCGCGGCGAGGGCGTCGTGTTCGAGAATCTGGTCGCGTGTCTCAGGATCGAGCAGGAGTTCCTGCAGTGAAACGGCGCTTTCGGGGGAGCGGGATAGGGACCGGACGATGAACTCGAAATCGTCCGCCGTGAGCCGGGCACGACAATTGGCGTGGATCATCGGAACTGCACGTAAAGCATCGCGCGTGCCGGGTGGAAGTCAAGAGGCGCGGGAATTCCGGGAAAGCTCCCCGCGGTCCGGCTGCCTTGCGGCGGGTCTCTGCACGGGCTGTCATTGCCCGCCCCCGGCGGTCACAACCGAGGGGAGACTGACGGGCGTCGCACGCTTCTCCGACGCAGCAGGGCCAGACCGGCGAGCGCCAGGCAAAGCAGGACGCTCCATGCCGCGGGCTCGGGAACGGCGGTGTAGGTGAGCACGAGGTTGTTGCCGATCTGCGAGATCGCGAAACGCCCGTCGCCCGGCGGATCGGTGAAGAAGGCGCTGGTGTCGATGTGGAACTTCGCGGCGGAGAAATTCGTGATGCCGCCGCTGGCGGTCACGAGAATGTAAGTGTAGCTCTGGCCGGGGGTGAATCCGGACGTCGCGCCGGGGGTGAGGTCCTCGGTGAGCGAGGTGACGTAAATCATGAATTTGTTTTCGGGAGTCGCGGCGATGTCGAGCGTGCCGGAGATGTTCAGCCAATCGTAGGTGACGCCCTTTGCGTCATCTGAGTCGGAGGCGTGGCTGAGTTCCCAGATGTAGGTCGCACCGCCTTCCCACGTCTGCGAGCCGGTCGTCAGCGTGCCGGGGCTGTTTCCGGGCGAGATGGTGCCTCCGGCGGCAAGGGTCACCGGGCCGACCGAGCCGGTTCCGGCCAGCGTGCCGCCGGCATTGACCGTTGTTGCGCCGACGATCGAACCCTCCACGCGGAGTGTGCCCGCGTTGACAAGGGTGGGGCCGTTGTAGGTGTTTTCGCCGGAGAGGGTGAGTGTGCCGGAGCCGGTCTTGGTGAAGGAGCCGGAGCCGGAGATGACGCCGGAGAAGGTGGTGGAGGTGTTGCTGCCGCCGGCGGTGAGGGAACCGGAGCCCAGGGCGATGCTGCCCGAACCGGCGATGGAGCCGACGGTTTCGTGGAAGTCGGCGAGATTGAAGGTGGCTCCGGAGCCTAGGGAGACGTTGGTGGAGTCGGAGAGGCGTTCGTTGCCGGCGATGGCGAGGGTGCCCTGATTGATCAAGGTGGAGCCTGTGTAGGTGTTTTCGCCGCCAAGGATGAGGGTGCTGAGTCCAGTCTTGGTGAGGGAACCGGAACCGGAAAGGACACCGTCGAACGTGAAGGTGGAGGGGGTGTAGCTGATGAAGGAGCCGACGGTGAGGGAGCCGGAGCCCAGGGTGATGTTGCCCGAGCCGGTGATGGCGTCGACGGTTTGATTGAATCCGGCGAGATCGAAGGTGGCTCCGGAAGCGACGGTGACATCGGTCCAGGAATGGAGACGGTCATTGCCCCCCATGGCGACCGTGCCCGCGTGGATGATGAGGGGGCCGTTGTAGGTGTTGGCGCCGGAGAGGGTGAGGGTGCCGGAGCCGACCTTGGTGAGGGCGCCGTTGAATCCGGTGCCGGTGATGACGCCGGAGAAGGTGGTGGAGGTGTTGTTGCCGCCGACGGTCAGCACGCCACCGTAGATGTTGATGCTGCCGTCGCCGGCGATGGAGCCGACGGTTTCGTTGTAGGAAGAGATATCGAAGGTGGCCCCGGAGGCAATGAAGACGGCGGTCGAGTCGGGGAGACGTTCATGCCAGGTGGTGGTGAGCCTGCCCTGGTTGATAATGGTGGGGCCGGTGTAGGCGTTGACGCCGCCGAGGGAAAGGGTCCCGGAGCCGGTCTTGATGAGGGAGCCGGAACCCGAGATGACGCCGGAGAAGGTGGTGGAGGCGTTGCTGCCGCCGACGGAGAGCGAGCCGGACCCCAGGGTGATGCTGCCTGAACCGGCGATGGAGCCGACGGTCTGGTCAAAGCCCGCGAGATCAAGGGTGGCCCCGGAGGCGATGGAGACCGCCGTCGCGGTGGGGAGACGGTCATTCGCGGCGATGGCGAGGGTGCCCTGGTTGATCGTGGTGGAGCCGGTGTAGGTGTTTGCGGCGCCGAGGGTGAGGGTGCCGGAACCCAGCTTCACAAGATTGAGGGTATTCGCGCCGCCGTTCGAATTGCCGATGGAGGAGTTGTAGATGAAATTTCCGCCGGAGGCGTTCGAGGTATCGAGGCCGAGAGAGGCGCCGTCCATGAATCCCCCCGTATTGGTGCCAAGGGTCTTGAGGAGGTTGAGATCGGCGGCCGTGAACTCGCCCTCGCCCCCGATGTGGAACGCGGCCGTCGTGCCGGGATGGACGATGAGATTCGCGGCGGTCCAGTTCGCCGTGGTGCCGTTGTAGAGCGCGCTTCGTTTTGCAAACTGGAGCGTGCCCTGGTTGATGACGGTGGGGCCGGTGTAGGTGTTTGTGCCGCTGAGCGTGAGCGATCCGGCACCGATCTTCACGAGCGAGGCATCCGTGAGCGCAGAGGTAATCGTCACCGCCCCGGTGCCCGTGTCGATTTCGGAGGAAGGCGCAAGTCTCAGGGAACCGCCCGAGAGCGTCCAGCTGCCGTTCTGAAACACGATTCCGCCTGTATTGACCGGCCCAACGACATGGATGTTCCGGATCGAGCCTCCGTCGAAGACCGCGATGGAATAATCATACCCCCATTTGAACTGGGCTGTTCCATACGGGTAGGGACTTGTTCCCCAGGCGAAAATTTCCGCCCCCCAACTGTCATAGCCCTTCCAGTAAAAGGCCTGCTGCGCCTGAGTGCTCGACCCCACGATCCAGAGGAGGGGGATCAACATCCAAACCCTGTGCTGTCTCATCGATGCAAAAACTGAGACAGGTATTAAAGTAATCCCTTGAAGGATGCAACACCCTCAAAGGGAGGAACTTGATAGAGAAAATCAACCGCGCTTCGAAAGCCGGAGGCGACAATTCGGGATCGTGTGTGCCACGCGGCAGTCAAGATCCAGAGGAGGGGGATCAACATCCAAACCCTATGCTGTCTCATCGATGCAAAAACTGAGACAGGTATTAAGGTAATCCCTTGAAGGATTCAACACCCTCAAAGGGAGGAACTTGGTTGGGAAAATCGATCGCCCTTCGAAAGCTGGACGCGACAATTCGGGATCTTGGCGGCAGTAGAAGACGCGCGGGTGGCCGTGGCGCGGCCTATTCGTAGAACAGCTCGGTCTGCGCTTTTTGGGGGGCGTCGAGGCCGAGCTTGCGGTAGGCACGGGTGAGGGCGACGCGGCCCTGCGGGGTTCGCTTCAGATAACCCTGCATGATCAGATACGGCTCGTGGACCTCCTCGAGGGTGCCGGGTTCCTCGCCCGCGGCGACGGCGAGTGCATTCAAGCCGACCGGACCCCCATCAAATTTCATGATCAGGCACTCGATGATGCGCTTGTCCATTTCGTCGAAGCCGTCCTCGTCGACGTCGAGCATCGCGAGCGCGGCGGCCGCGACCCCGGCGGTGATGTTTCCCTGTGCGCGAACCTGGGCGTAGTCGCGGACCCAGCGGAGGTAGTTGTTGGCGATGCGAGGAGTTCCGCGCGAGCGGCGGGCAATTTCCATCGCGCCTTCCGGATCGATTTCGATGTCGAGAATGCCCGCGCTTCGCTGCACGATCGCAGCAAGGGCGTCGACGGCATAGTAGTCGAGGCGGCAATTCATGCCGAACCGGGAGCGCAACGGTGCGCTGATCATGCCGCTGCGGGTGGTTGCTCCGACGAGCGTGAACTTCGCGAGGTGCAACCGGACGCTGCGAGCGCTGGGGCCCTGGTCGATCATGATGTCGACCTTGAAGTCCTCCATCGCCGGGTAGAGGTATTCCTCGATCGCGGGCTGCAGACGGTGGATTTCGTCGATGAAAAGCACATCACCACGCTGGAGATTCGTGAGCAGGCCGGCGAGGTCGCCCGCTTTTTCGATCATGGGGCCGCTGGTCGTCTTGACCTCCGCGCCGACGGCATTTCCGATGATGTAGGCCAGTGTCGTCTTTCCAAGGCCGGGAGGGCCGCTCAGCAGGATGTGCTGCAACACGTCGCCACGCATCTGCGCCGCCTCGACCATGAGCTTCAACCGCTCGACGGTTTTCTCCTGGCCGGAGAACTCCTCGAAGAGCGGGGGACGCAATGAGATGTCGAACGGCGTGTCCGGCGTGTCGTTGATGTGGCGGACTTCCTCGGGAAGCATCGGGAGAAGCTAACCAATGAAAGGCGTCGAGAGCACGGAGAAAGCGTCAGGACAGGGCGGGATTCAGCGCGCTCTCGAACTTCGCCAGGCAGTTTCGCGCTCCCTCGGGATCGCGGAGGATCGAGGTGCCAATCAGCGCGGCGTCGAATCGTTCACTGACGAGCCCGATGTTGTCGATCGACAGACCGCTTTCCGCGACGCGAAGTGCGTTTTGCGGAAGCTTGTCCGCAAGGTCGAAGGTGTCGAGCGAGAGACTGAAATCCTTTGAAGACGAGCCGGTGGAACCGACGAAACCAGTGGTCGATTTGAACTTGCGGCTGTTGATGCCGACGATGCTCGCGTCGCGCGGCAGTTTCGAGATTTCCTCCTCCGTATGCACCTCGAAGAGCGCTTCCATGCCGAGCTCGCGGGCGAGGTCGTAAAAGCCGGCGAGGCGGGACGCGTCGAGGACGTTTGCCATGAGCAGGATCGCATCCGCCCCAAATGCACGTGCCTCGCGCACCTGATACTCGTCGACCATGAAGTCCTTGCGAAGGATGGGCTTCGTGACGCGATTCCGCACCTCGGTCAGCCGCTCAATGCTCATCCCGAAATACTGCATGTTTGTGAGGACCGACAGGGCGCGCACGACCGGCGATTCCTCGTAGGCACCGGGCGCTTCGGCGACATTTTCGGCGCGCATGGGGCCCACACTGGGTGAGCGCTCCTTGATCTCGGCGATCAAACCGAAGGAGCCTTCCAGCGCCGCGTGGAAATCACGCGGAGCGGGCGCGTCGGCAAGCATCGCCCGCACATCCGCTGCGGTGCGGCGTGCTTTCGTTGACGAGAGCTCGTTGCGCACGTCTGAGAGAATCTGGTCGAGAAACGTCACGGCGGAAGTATCCGGAAAGGGCCGTCGAAATGCAGGAAAAATCAGGCGTTCGCCGAATCCCGCGTCCAACCGAGGTAGGCTTCGTTCACGGATTCGGGAGTCATCACAAGAATCTCCGGCACCTCGTAAGGATGCAGCTCGGCAAGACGGGAGGCGGCTTCGTCGGGTCGGGTGGTCTTGAGGATGGCGACAATCTCCTCAGAGTCGTGCATTTCCCCCTGCCAGATGTAGATGGATCGCGCGCCGTGGATAAACGTGCCGCAGGCGATCAGGCGCTCGCGGACAAGCGTGCGAATCACCTCCGCGGCCTGCTCCTCCGTTTCGAACGTGGTGACGATGCACCGAAGCTCAGGCAGCGGCGGCATGCAGCTTGAGGGTTGAGGCCTTTCGAACGATCCAGCCGCCGCCGACCACACGGTCGCCGACGTAGAAGACGGCGGCCTGACCGGGGGTGATGGCGCGCTGCGGCTCGACGAGACGCACCACGTGCTGGCCGTTTACGGCAGGCTCCACAATCGCGGCTGCGCCGGGATGCGCATAGCGAATCTTGACCGTGACCTCCAGCGGCTCGGTGGGCTCGTCGATGAGCCAGTTCGCCTGGTTGATCTCAAATTCGTCGCGCACGAGTTCGCTTTCCGGGCCAACGATCACGCGTGAGTTCTCCGCATCGATATCGATGACATAGAGCGGGTAGGGCGATCCTCCGGGCAGGCCCTTGCGCTGGCCGATCGTGAACATCTCGATGCCCTCGTGCTCCGCGAGAAAATTGCCCGCGGTGTCGTAGATGCCGCCGCGATGAAATTCGCTTTCACCGAGATGCGAGCGAAGGAAGGCCTTGTAGTCGTTGCCGGGCACGAAACAGATTTCCTGGCTGTCGACCTTGTCGGCGACCTTGAGGCCGATCTCGCGGGCGATCTCGCGAATCTCCGGCTTGGTCATTCCGCCGAGCGGCGCGAGTGCACGCTGAAGTTGCGGCTGGCGCAGACTGAACAGGAAATATGACTGGTCTTTGCGCGCGTCCACGCCCTTGCGAAGGACGGCATGGTTTTCGTGGTGCTCGATGATCGCGTAGTGGCCGGTCGCGATGTATTCGGCGCCGAGTGCCTGAGCCTTCGTCCAGAGGTTGCCGAACTTCAGCTTCTCGTTGCACATCACGCACGGGTTCGGCGTGCGACCGGCGCGGTATTCGCTCGAGAAGTAATCAATCACCAGCTTCTCGAATTCGTCCGCCTCGTCCACGACGTAATGGGGAATGCCAAGCTTGTGCGCGACGCTGCGCGCATCGGCGATCGCGGAAGGGCCGCAGCATTTGTCCTCGGCGCGCGAAATGCAGTCCTGCGGCCAGACCTTCATGGTCACGCCGATGACATCCCATCCGTCCCGCTTGAGCAGCCAGGCGCAGACACTGGAGTCCACACCACCGCTCATGCCGACGAGCACGCGCCTGCCGTTTCCGTTCATTCGAGCCGGAAACTATAGAGCCGATCAGCGGGCAGTCAAACCCGCCCGAGACCTGACCGTGGACGCGCCTCGTGGTTTGGTTTGCGTCGCCGATTCGGGTTGCGCAGACTCCGTTTCATGTCACGCGAGCGTATTTCCACGATTCCAGACGGGCCTCCGGCCATTGGTCCCTATTCTCCGGCGGTCGTTGCCGAAGGGAAATTTCTCTTTGTCTCCGGCCAGATTCCCTACGACGTGCAGGCCGGTGGAATTGTGAAGGGCAGCATTGCCGAGCAGACGCGAATCGTGCTGACGAATCTCGAGCGTGTGCTGAAGACCGCCGGGGCTTCGCTGGCCAGCGTGGTGCATTGCCGCGTTTATCTCCAGCCGCTCACGAAGGAAACCTTCGCCGAGATGAACGGCGTGTATGAGGAGTTTTTCGGGACGGACAAACCGGCACGAACGACGCTCGGCGCGCAATTGCTGAATTTCGACGTCGAGATCGAGGCGATCGCGGTGCTCGATTGATGGATGCGATCCCGCTCACGCCGCTGGGGCCAAAGGGCACGCGTGACTGGGAATCCCGACGCCACGCGCTGCGGAGTCATCCCGCGCTTCCGCTGCGTCAGTCGTGGCTGGAGGAGCCGGAGCCGTTGTTTGCGCCGGGGCAGGTGCGCGTCGGGCTGGCGGGAATGGCGATCGCGGTGCACGCGACCTTGAAGGATCGCGATGTTTTCAATCCGGTGAAGCGGTTCAACACCGCGGCGTTTCCGCACGGGGATATTTTCGAAATGCTGATCAAGCCCGAAGGGCAGGAAAGCTACTTCGAGTTTCACGTGACGCCGGGAGGGACGTTGCTGCAGCTGCGATGGCCGGCATCGATGCGAAGCCTGCCGCTGGACTGGAGCGGTGCGGCCGACCCGCTGGCACCCTACAAGATCGATCGCTGGAGAATTCGTGCGCAGGCGCGGGTGATCCGGCAGGGCTGGGATGTGACGGCGGAGATTCCGCTGAAACGCATCTTCGAGAGCGATGTGCCGTGGGAACGGAGCAAGGTGCGGATGTGTTTCGCGCGCTACGATCACACGCGCGGGCGGCTGCGTCCGGTGCTCTCCTCAACCGCGTTGCTTACGGAGCGCGACTTTCACCGCACCGCGGAGTGGCAGTGTTTCGAACTGCACTTTCATTGATCAGTCCTCGCGCTTCGGGTCCAGCGCGTCACGCAGGGTGTCGCCCAGGAAATTGAGCGCGAGCAGGGTGGTGGCCATTGCCGCCGCAGGAAAGACGATCATCCACCAGATGTTTCGCAGGGGATTGATGGCGCTCGCGCCGTCGGAAAGCAACGAGCCCAGGCTGGCCTGAGGCGCCTGCACCCCGAGGCCGAGAAAGCTGAGGAACGATTCGTCGATGATGACCGCGGGAATGGTCAGCGTGAGGTAGATGACGATCACGCCGGTCAAATTCGGCAGCAGATGCCGGAGGAGAATCAGAAAATGCGATTGTCCGAGCGAACGGGCGGCGGTGACGAACTGGCGGGTTTTCAAGGAAAGGACCTGACCGCGCACGATGCGCGCCATCGTGAGCCATTCGATGATGCCGAGGGAGAGAATCAGAATGACGATGCTCGAGTAGTCAACCAGCCACTGCCAGCCTCGCGCGGCTGCGAAGTCCTGCAGCTCGCTGTTGAACGAGTTGATGAGGATGAGCACGAAGATGAGGCGGGGGACCGAGTAGAAAATGTCCACAAGCCGCATCATCACGTTGTCGACCCGTCCGCCGGCATAGCCCGCGATCAGGCCGTAGGCCGTGCCGATGCAGAGACTTACGCATGCGCCGCATAGCCCAACGACCAGCGAGACGCGGGTGCCGGTGAGCACGCGATAGAAGAGGTCGCGGCCATTGAGGTCGGTGCCGAAGGGGTGCTGCCACGAGGGAGGTGCATATTGAAGCGGGCTCGTATGGGCATAGGACGCCGGGAGGAGCGGAGGAATCACGAACGCGGCAAGCGCGATCAACCCGAGAAGAATGAAGCACACCCACGCAACGGGGCTGCGGCGAAGTCGGCGCCAGACGAGCGGCTCAACCATCGAGTTGAATCCTCCGATCCAGGAAGGTGTAGGCGATATCGACGAGGAGATTGAACAGCACGAGAAGCGTGCAATAGACGATCACCACGCCACCGAGCAGGAAGCCGTCTCGATTCAAGATCGAGTTCACGAAGAAACCGCCCGCGCCGGGAATGTTGAAGATCGTCTCGACGATGATTGAGCCCGTCAGCAAATGCGCGGCGAGCGGTCCGAGGTAGGAGACCACCGGAAGAATGGCGATGCGCAGCGCGTGACGATACGTGACGGTGCGTTCTCCAAGACCCTTTGCCCGCGCGGTGCGCACGAAATCCTGCTGGAGCGTTTCGAGCATGCTGCCGCGCATGAGCCGCGCGATGTAGGCCACGTAAGGGGCGGCCAGAATGATCGCCGGCAGCACGAGATGGCTGAAGCCGCCCCAGCCGCCCACGGGCAGCCATTTCAACCACAGCGCAAAGACGAGGATCGCGAGCGGACCGGTGACGAATGATGGAAGGGAAATCGCGAACAGCGCGCCAAGCATCGCCAGTGTATCGCCGGGCGTGCCGCGCCGGCAGGCGGCGAAGGTGCCGATCCACACTCCGGCGACGGTGGCAATCAGAAACGCAATGCTCCCGAGCGCGAAGGTGACCGGCAGGGTCTGGGCAAGGATTTCGTTGACCGATCGATTCCGGTATTTCGTCGAGAGTCGGAGATCGCCGCGCACGAGATCGGCGATGTAGCCGGAATATTGCTGCCAGAGCGTGCCATCGAGTTTGTATTTCGCGAGGAGCTGCTTCTCGATCGCCTCGGGAATTCGTCGCTCGGCATCGAACGGCCCGCCGGGAGAGAGGCGGATCAGAAAGAAGGTCACCGAGACGACGCAGAACAGAACAACGACAAATGCCAGCAACCTGCGCAGGATGTAGGTGACCATTGGCGCGGAATGGTGGCACAGCTCCGCGAATCGGCCAACGCGGATTTACACTCTCCCGGCGGAGAAATTGCGCTTAATAGGGCGGCGGGCCGTTAGAAAACCACCGGTTGCCCCTCGGTGAGGACGTGCACGCGGTCGAGAATGCCGACTTCCCGAGCCCGTTCGATCAATCGCGTCGGTGGCTCGTGAGGCGGCTCGTAGCTGAGACGGAAACTGCCGTAATGCATCGGGACGAGCTTCTGCGCCTTCAACTCGACAAACGCCTGGACGGCCTCCTCGGGATTCATGTGCACATTGCGCTTCGTCGGCGCGTCGTAGGCGCCAATCGGCAGCAAGGCGATCTCGACGGCGCTTCGCTCGGCGATCTTTGGGAAGAAATTCTCCACGTAGGCGCTGTCGCCGCAGTGGAAAATCGAGCGGCCGTCGAACTCGAGCAGGAATCCGCCGAACCCACGATGCGAGTCGTGGAGCATGCGCGCGCCCCAATGGTAGGCGGGCGTGAGAGTGATTTTGAGGTCCTCGTGCTCGATGGATTCCCAGCGCTTGAGCTCATGCACGCGGTTGAAGCCGAGGTCATGAACGAGATTTCCGACATGCTCCGGCACGACAATCGGCTGCTCGGCCGCGACGGTGCGCAGCGTCTTGCGATCGAGGTGATCAAAATGCGCGTGGCTGACGAGGACGAGATCGATGTCCGGCAGGTCGTGAATCTCGAACCCCGGATGCTTGATCCGTTTGAAAACCTTCAACCACTTCGCCCAGATCGGGTCGATCAGGATGCTCGTCCGGGAAGTCTGGATAAGGAACGACGCGTGGCCGATCCAGGTGATGCAGACCTGTCCCTCGCTAACGGCCGGAAACTCGGGCTTGAGCTTCGACCCGTCCCGGCGGGCGAACATCGTGGGAATGATGACCTCGGTGAGGAAATTCCGCTCGTGCCAGCCAGGCCCGAGTTTCATCGACGCGTGATGCTCCGGGCGATCCTTGCGGCGGCGGCCCGCGCGAACGGCAATTTTGCGGCGGGCCTTGCGGATTCCCTTCGTGAGGAGGCGCTGAACCATACTAAACTGGCGCCAGTTTCCATGATTTCTTCCGAAAAGCAAATGCTGCGCAGCCGCATTGGCGCCGAACTTTCCAGGATGTCGCCTGATGCACGGGTCCGCGCCTCGGCGGCCGTCGCGGCAAATCTGGTGCAGCGGCTGGGGGAAAATGCCGGAACGATCTTCGGATTTGCACCGCTGCGGCAGGAGCCGGATTGGACGGCTGCGCTTGCCGCGGGGTGGAAAATTGCACTCCCGAGAATCGAGCAGGAGCGCCTTGTCTTCCACCACGTAGACTCGCTGGATGTGCTGGTTTCCGGCGCCTTTGGGACACGGGAACCTGTGAATGAGTTGGGAACGGTGGCGCCGATTTCGTCGGCGCGCGCGGTGCTGGTGCCGGGAGTGGCGTTCGACCGGCTCGGGCGGCGGCTTGGCCGGGGCGGGGGGTTCTACGATCGATTTCTGGCAGTGACCGGACCGCAGGTGCTGAAAATCGGCGTGTGCTTCGACCTGCAGGTCGTCGAAGAGGTGCCGTCGGAGCCGCACGATGTCCGCATGGATGCGGTGGTCACAGAAAGCGGCTGGATCGAAATGCCCGATACCGCGACGCGTCCGGGTTGAGCAGGGCGTCGGCGTCGAGCTCGAATCGCTCGATCAGAAATCGGAGCAGCACGAGCGTGGCCGCCGCGTCGCACAACGCGTCGTGCCACCGGAAATCCGGCGTGGTTTCCAGGCAGGCTGCCTCACAGCCGCAATAGGCAGCCAGCGCGGAAAGTGCGTGAGAGGGCGCCTTCGGGGCGGCCGCGCGAAACAACTGCAGGGTATCCACCCACGGTCCAAATCCATGCGCCGGAAACGCGCGAAGAAAGCGTTTCTCGGTGCCCGCGCCATGGGAAACAACCCAGCGGCCGGCGAGGCGCGATCGCAGCTCGGGCCAGAGCTCGAGCAATGTCGGGGCATCGGCGAGATCGTGCTCGCTGATGCCATGCACACGCCGGGCCGTCCAGGCGACCGGCCGGTCGCAGCGAAGATAGCTTTTGAAGGTGTCCCGGATTACGCCGCCGGACATGACGGCAATGCCAACTTGAATCGGCACGTCCGTCTCTCCACGGCGCACCCCGGCGCTCTCGAAATCAATGGCCGCAAATTCGAGATCGCGGGCCTTCATTGCCGGCTACTCGCGCAGCAGTGCGGCGGTCGATTCCCAGTCGAGGCAGGCGTCGGTGATGGAAACGCCGTATTTCAGGCTGGCAAGCCCGGTGCCCGGATTCGGCTGGCTGCCGAAATGCAGGTTGCTCTCGATCATGGCACCGATGATCTCGCGGGTGCCGCTGGCCCGTTGCGCGAGGATGGAACGCCACACATCCGGCTGGCGACGCGGATCCTTCCCGGAGTTCGCATGACTGCAATCGATCATGAGCGAATCCGGCAGTCCGGCCGCACGCAACTTCTCGGCAGCCTCCGCGACCTGCGGAGCTTCGTAGTTCGTGCCGTTTCGGCCGCCGCGCAGAACGACGTGACAATGCGGATTGCCCGTCGTCTTGACGATGCTCGTCGAACCATCCTGATCGATGCCGAGAAAACTGTGCGGAGAACGCGACGACTTCATCGCGTCAATCGCGGTCTGCACGCTGCCGTCGGTGCCGTTCTTGAAGCCAACCGGCATGGAAAGGCCGCTGGCGAGTTCGCGATGGGTTTGCGACTCGGTGGTGCGGGCTCCAATCGCGCTCCAGGAGACAAGATCCGCCGTGTATTGCGGAATGATCGGGTCGAGAAATTCCGTCGCGGCGGGGAGTCCCATCGCGGTGATGTCGATGAGCAATTTGCGGGCGATTGCCAGTCCGTGGGCGAGGTCGCAGGAGTCGTCGAGATGCGGGTCGTTGATCAGACCCTTCCAGCCCACCGTGGTGCGGGGCTTTTCGAAATAAACGCGCATGACGATCTCGTAGCGATCCGCGAGCTCCTGCCGAAGTTCCGCGAGACGGGTCGCGTAGTCGAGCGCGGCGGCGGGGTCATGGATCGAGCAGGGACCCACGATCACGAGCAGACGCGGATCCTCGCGATTCAGGATCCTGCGGGCGGCGTCACGGCCATTGAGAACGGTCTCGAGAGACGCTTCGGGAGCCGGAAGCTGCTCCTTGATTTGCACAGGGGTGATCAGCTTGGAAACCCCGCGAATTCGCAGGTTTTCCACGGCGCCGGTGGTGGAAGCTCCGGCGGATTCTGTGGCGGTGGTCATATGTGAAAAAGGGGAGCAGTATCCGCCTGATTGGCCCTCCGTGCAATCCCAACCTGCAAATCGCTTTGCGAGTCTTGAACGGCTCGTGCTAGGTTCCGCCCGTGGCCACAGATGTGAAGGAACCCTCTCTACAGAAGCGCTTGGAGGGGTTTCTCCTGCTCGCCTCGAGAACCCGGCAGGCCGGCAGAAGGCTTCTCCGTCGGATGATGCGCAAGCCGCGCACCGTCACGGAGAGCCCGAATCTTCTGCCCACGCTCATCAAGGTGCTCGCCGCCTTCGCGCGAGCGGACGGCGAGGTCCTCGAGGAGGAAATCGACTCGAGCCTCGGATTTCTGCGCTACGACTATCCGGATGCGGTCTATTCCGAGCTGAGGAAGCTGTTTCGCGACGCGCTTCACGAGCAGCAGGACTTGAATGCGATCGCGCAGAAGCTCGCGGGTGAATTGAGCGATGACCGGAAGATCCTGCTTGGCGTCCAGCTCTACGACCTCATTTCCAAGGCCGGACTGAAACAGGAGCAGGTGATCGCCTACTATTCGTTCATGTCGCAGCTTGGCATGGCGGCGCAGGCGATCGACATCGTCTACCAGCTCAATGCGAACGAGCAGGGTGATGCGTTGATTTATCAGGAGGGCACGTCGCCACTCGAAGCGGTGAGTTTCGGCGCGGAGGATCGCGCGGACGTCGCGCTTCGTGATTTCACGGGAGACCAGCGGTTGCTGGCCTATCGCTATCACGATCTGATCATTCTCAAGAACATGAGCGGGCGGAACCTCATCGTGCAGGGCCGCGTCCTCAAGCCGAACGATTTCTGCCGGTTGTATCCGGGACAGCGCATCATCATCGATGAGCAGGTCCTCACGCATCAGGATCTGGTCTTCTACTTCAACGCGAAGAAGAACGTGTCGGTGGCCACGATTTTCGTCGCGGTGAGCGACGACGACGAGGTGCGGCTCGAAAAGAATCGCTCGAGGGACAGCTGTCTCGAAGTGACGTTCGGTCTCAAGGTGCGCGTGGTCGCGTTGAAGGATGTCGATGCCGTGCTGAAGAACACGCGTCTGACGGAAGGAACAACGGTCGAGGCGTCGCTCGAGGATCGCATCATCTTCCACGACGACAGCGAGCTCGAACTCGACGACCTGCGCCGGCGCGCGCGCTCCTACGGCGGCCGTTTCCAGCTCAAGGCGTCGAAATCGGAGTATCTCGTCTCGAACAACCCGGGGCTCCTGAACGAGGACGACATCCTGCTTTCTCCAGGCTCCGGCGGAGACGTGTTGCTCAAAATCTACTGCGACTACGACCGCAAGGAAGGCCGCGTGGATGTGCTGAAGTCGGATCGTCCGATCCTCGTGCGCGGGAATCCGGTCCGAAATTCCGCACCGCTGGCGGATGGCGACACGATCCGCATCGATGCCGGGCAGGTGTTGCGATGCAACTTCTCCGAGCGCCTGATCGAGGAGGAGCGCAACATCATCCGGACGATGGAGGTGCGCGATGTTGTCTGCCGCTTCCGCAATGGAGACGTCGCTCTCGACGGCGTGTCTTTCACCGTGCAGCGCGGCGAGATGGTGTGCGTGATGGGCGCGAGCGGATGCGGCAAGAGCACGCTTCTGCGGATGCTTTCAGGCCAGTTCGCGCCGGTGCATGGCGAAGTGCTTTTCAATGGCCGCTCGCTGTATGCCAACTACGACGCTCTGCGGAAATACGTCACCTATGTGCCGCAATACGACGCGTTTGACGAGCATCTGACCATCGAGGAGAACCTCGATTTCGCGGCGGCGATTCGCACGCCGCACCTTTCACGTCGCGAGCGTCTGCGCCGCATCGACAGCAAGCTGGCGGAGCTCGGCCTGAACGAGCGGCGGTCCAGTGTCGTGGGCAGCTCGCAGAAGAAGACGCTCTCCGGCGGCGAGCGCAAGCGGCTCAACATCGGGCTCGATATGATCAGCTCGGCGGACATCTTTCTTTTCGACGAGCCGACCTCGGGACTGTCGTCGAAGGATTCCGAGCACGTCATCGAGATCATCCGTTCGATGTCGCACAACAAGATCGTGATGGTGACCATTCACCAGCCGACCTCGCGGATCTTCCACATGTTCCACAAGGTCCTGCTGCTGGACAAGGGGGGGAAGGTCGTGTTCTTCGGCACGCCGCACGAAACCTTGCAGTATTTCGCCGACGCGGAGCACCTTCAGCATTTCGGCACGACCGGCGCCGCCGACGTCGGGGACACCGCGCGACCGGAATTCATTTTCGACGTGCTCGAGACCCCGCTGCGCGATCTGAGCGGCGACATCATTTTCGAGGAAAACAACCGCGGCCAGCTCGTCCCGGCACGGCGCTATTCGCCGGATTACTGGCGCGACAAATACGAAGCCTACCGGCTCGTGAAGGACGTGCGCAGCACGCCGGTCGAGAAGGAGGAGCCCGCGCCTGCTCCGCCCGTGCCGGTGAGCACTCCTTCGATCCGTCGCCGGGAGCCGATTCGTTGGCGCGAGGAATGGAATCAATTTTCCGTGCTTCTGCAACGCGCGTTCATCAGCAAGTTCCGCAATCGTGCGAACCTGCTCACGACGCTGGTCGAGGCTCCGTTGCTGGCGCTCCTCATCGGCGTCGTCCTTCGCTACAGCGAGGGTGGCACCTACGATTTCGCGTCGGCGTTTCACATTCCGACCTATCTGTTTCTATCGCTCGTCGTGGCGATGTTCCTCGGTCTGACGAACAGCGTGGACGACATCATCCGCGACCGTCCCGTGCTGCTTCGCGAGAGAAATCTCAACGTGCGCCTCGGCTACTACGTGTTCGCCAAGGCATTCACGCTCACGCTGTTTGCGATCGTCCAGTGCGCTGCCTACACGGTCCTTGGAAACTGGCTGCTGTCGGTGCGCGGACTGTTCTGGATTCTGTTCGTCGCGATGACTCTCACGGCGATCAGCGGCATCGCCATCGGGCTCATCATTTCCGCGCTCGTTCCCGAAGGGAAAACGGCGGTGAACATCATTCCCGCCGTGTTGATTCCGCAAATCATCCTCGGAGGCGCGCTCATCAAATACGAGGAAATGAATCGTAACCTGGACTTCGTTTACACCGTCCAGCAGTGGTTCTCGAAGCATCCGGAAAGCGCGCTTCCGCCTCGCAGCGATCTGCAGGTGCCGCTCATCTGCGAGTTCATGCCGATGCGCTGGTCCTATGAGGCGCTCATCTACGCGCAGGCGAAATTGAATCCGCTCACGCGGCGGCAGGAGATTATCCAGCGTCAGATCGCGGCACTTGCGAAGAACAAGAACCCCACCGAGGCCGACGAGGAACGTCTCGACACGCTCAAGGAATTGCTCGCGCTCGTGTCCGGGCTGCAAGGCGACTCGCCGAAGGACGTCGATGCGAAGTTCGCCGAGATCGACCGAGTCATCGCGGGCGCGCCATACGATCCCGAAAGGCTCCGCGCCGTGAGCGGGCCTGTTTCCGCCGAGCAGCTTTACGTGAACCAGAAGGTCACCGATCTCGTGTCAAAGGCCGAAATGGAGCAGCTCGACTACCGCCTCGACGCGAGCCGGAACAAGCATCTCAACGTCTTCTTCGGCCCGCGGAAGGAATACTTCGGCGTGCGCGCCAGCGTGCTCACGTTCAATGTGGGAGTGCTGGTGTTTTTCACGCTCGCGGGATTTTTCGCTCTCTACTACATCCTGCGGCTGCAAATTCAGACACGCGCTCCGTAAGGCGTTGCCCGCTGCGCGTGGCGGTGTAGGCTCGACGCATGAAGGTGCCTCTCGAAGATGGATTTCAGGACGTGCTTGGAAAAGCACTGCGCGGGCGTGGTGAAGCTCCCGGTGAGGTCGCGGAGCGTGCCGGCGTGACGCTCGAGCAAATGCGTGCGGCGTTGAGCGGACAGTTCGACGAGGGTGTTGTTCGTGCCATCGCAAGGGTGGTCGATCTGAATCCCGATGCTCTCGCGGCTTTGGGCGGCGGCCGTTATGTGCCGGAGGTCGTTTCGGTGGAAGGCCTGGCGGCGTTCAACACGCCGTTCGACGATATGACGGTGAATGCCTACCTCGTCTGGGATCCCGCCAGCCAAAAGGCGGCGGCTTTCGACACCGGCTCCGACGTCGGCGACCTCGTGGAATCAGCCCGGGAACGCGGGCTCGAGATCGAGCAGGTTTTCATCACGCACTCCCATGGGGATCACATTTACGACCTCGATCGGTTGATCGAAAAAACCCGGGCCAAGGCGTGGGCGCCGCAGAAGGAGTCCGTCCCGGGAGCGGAGCCGTTCGAGGCGGGCAGGGCGTTCAAAATCGGCAACCTCGATGTCGAGACACGACTCACGTGGGGACACTCCAAAGGGGGAGTGACCTATGTCGTGCGCGGACTCGAGCGGCCACTTGCCATCTGCGGCGACGCGATGTTTGCCGGATCGATGGGCGGAGGAGGCGTCTCCTACGCCGATGCGCTGCGCACCAACCGCAAAGAGATTTTCACGCTGCCGGATGAAACCGTGCTTTGTCCCGGGCACGGGCCGCTGACGACCGTCGGCGAGCAGCGGGTGGCCAATCCATTTTTCCTGAGCGTATGAATGAGCGAATCGGAGTTGTCGGGGTGGGGCGCATGGGCGCCAACATGGCGCTGAGACTGCGCGATGTGGGATACACGGTGAGCGCGGTGAACGATCTGCATCCGGATACCGCCCGGAAGGTGGCGGCAGAGGTGGGAGCAAAGGCCTGCGCCAATCTCGTGGACGTCACGGCGGAAAGTGATCTCATCCTGACCGTGGTGACGGACGATTCCGCGATGCGTTCGATTTTCGACGGATCGGAGAAGTCGCTGTTGCACGGCGCGGCTGGGAAGACGTTCGTGAATTTCGCGACAGTCACTCCAGCAGTGCATCTCGAGGTGGAGGAAAAGGCACGGGCCGCCGGAGCGAAGACGCTCGAGGCCTGCATGGCTTCCAGCATTACACAGGCTCGCGAAGGCACCCTGTATTTGATGGTCGGAGGAGATCCCGCGGTATTCGAGTCGGTGCGTCCGGTGCTGGAGGCGTTGAGCGCATCGTTGCGCTACATCGGGCCAACAGGCAGCGCGGCGAAAGTGAAGGCACTGGTCAACATGGTCATGAACATCAACACCGCGGGGCTCGCCGAGGGCCTCGCCGTGGGGGACGCGCTGGGACTCGATCTCACGATGCTGCGAGAGGTCTTTTCCCAAACCGGAGCCAATTCACAGGTGCTCAAGACGGACGGCGAGGACATGCAGAACCGCGACCACGCCTGCTATTTCTCCGCCGCTCACGCCGCAAAGGATTCCGGAATCGCGCTTGAGCTGGCCCGGGAGGCCAACGTTGTTACTCCGCTCGCCGCGGCGACAAAGGCTCAATACGACCTGATGGTCAAAGCCGGGCTGGGGGCACTCGACAAATCGGGCATCGCCGAACTCACGTTCCGCGACCGCCGGCCCAGCGAGATCTAGTCGAATTATCCGGCGGTGTCCGCGCCCGGTTTGTCCGCCTTCACCTGCTTCGGCGCCGGCGGGATATCGACGCCTTCGCCGAGTCGCTGGAATTGGGGTGCGGACTCCGCGATGAAGTTTTTCAGCATTTCCAGCGTTTGTTCCTCATTCTTCCCGCCGGGGACGAAGCCTTTGAGCACCGGCGCGCTCACGATGCAGTAGGCCCAGCGGTGGGTCTGGTTGTGGAGGAGGAGGTCAAGATAGGTGCGCTGGATGCGCGCGAAATGATAGGGAGTCGTGGTCTCCTTGCTGACAAACCAGTAGAGATACAGCGACCGCAACGTCGCGGTTTTGCCGTTTGGTGCGCGAAGAGAGCGGTCAATCGTGAGCTTCATCACGTCGAGCGTGGAGCCATCGTTGAGCTTGATGGGAACGACTCCTCCATTCTCGATGACCCATCCCTGGCCGCGAAGACAGGCCTCCGGACGATGAATGCTCCGACGATCCGAGCCACTGAGCACGATCTGACAGGAGATTTGCTCGGCGCCATTTTCGCTCTTGTAGAGCCGTTTCGCGAACTGCGTGTCGGCCGGAAGAATTGCCAGCTCGGCCTCCGTCGGTTCGAAATCCTCGCCGCTGAGGCCCGCGACGGTTTCAGGCAGTTTCATGGTGACGCCCGCCTTCGGCGCTGCATCGGGCTCGGGAGTGAGGCGGCACGCGACATACGTGCCGATGCCGAGCAGAAGAAATGCGACGCCATAAGCGACCCATTTCACGCTCACATTCGTCTTCATCGATTGCTGCTCTGGCATCAGTAAAGATCAGGGGCGGTTTGCGAAGAGTCAACCGGGTGCGTCGAGGAAGGCGATGAGGCTTGCGGCGACCCCGGCCCTTTCAAATTGTTGAACCAGTGCCGGTAATTCCCCTGAAGAATGGCGGCGATGATCAGCATGCCGCCCAGCGCAGCACCAAACACGACGAAGCCCGAGAGCATGTGATAGAAGGAAGGATCCTCCAGCGTTCCAATCGCAACGTCGTTTCCGAACAAAAGTATGCCGATCGTCAGCATGAGGATTCGAATCAGGTTTCCGACGATCGCGAGCGGAATTGCCGAGAGGAAGAGGATGGCGTGTTTCCACCAAGTCTTCATCGTGAAGAAACCGTAGAGTGCCGTCACCATCATCAGCGCAAACAGCGATCGCATGCCACTGCACGGGTCCGCGACATCCACCTGAAACTGTTCACCTGCGGGAAGGCCGTTGATGGGATTTGGCGCAGATTGGATGGAAGTGCCCACTTGCACGGAGGCAATTCCGATGGTGTTCAGCACGAACGTGCTCAGCGTCGACATCACCACCCGCAGGGGAAACGCAATGAGGTTGTCGAGAAAGAAGAGCGGCCAGGCGAATGCGAGAAACAACCACGGGAAGAAGAGAATTTTCATCCACGTCCACCCGCCAAAGAGCAGGATCAACGCCGCCGCGAGGAGCTGGAGCGAAATGAACGCAAAATAGATGTCGTCCAATCGATAACTCAGCCAGAAGCACGCGAAAGCGGGGATCGCTACAAGAAGTCCGAGAAACGAAGGTTTTGGTAGAGCGGTTGCCAACGCTTTTCGCTTCGTCCATGCCAGGAAAAGGCAGAGAAAAGGCACCAGCACACAGTGTTGCCATTCCTCGTAGCCGTAGAGCTTGAACATGCTCTGCACGACCGAGAGGTGAGGACCGTAGGCCGTGAGATACCCAAAAATTCCGAATAAGTAGATGACAACTCCGATCGCCGTCGCCAGGGCAATCCACATCAGTGGAGAAATGCTGCGTGCGATGGAGGAGTCAGATTTCACGTGTCGGGTTCGTGGAGATGCAGAGCGCCACAACGTAGGGGGAAGCCCTTTGCCTCGCAAGGGAGTTTCGTGAGTCTGGAGAGTGAGGGCAAATCGCTTGTTCGCTCACGGCGATTCTACATTAGATTGCTCGATTGACCACCGGCTGGTTGAACTTCCATTTGCACGTATTCATGAAGATTTCCCCGTCTGTTGACGCAACCCTGTCGCGGGTGCTCCTGCGCCGCCCGATCACGAAAGACGATTTCGCAACACGTTCGTCCGCCATCCAATGATCTCCCGGGCCCCCGTGCCACGCGCGAATGTATTGGGCGTGGGAGTCAGTGCGGTGCATCTCCACCAGGCGACGCGACTGTTGCTCGACGCCATCGAGGCGAACGAACGCGGATACATTACGGTCACCGGCGTTCATGGCGTTATGGAAGCCCAGCGAGACCCGGAGCTGATGCGCATTTTCAATTCCGCGTGGATGGTGACGCCGGACGGCATGCCGATGACATGGGTGGGACGGTTGCAGGGGCATCGCCACATGGCTCGCGTATATGGTCCGGACCTCATGTTACAGATCATGGCCTCGACACGGGATGGAGGCGTGCGCCATTTCCTTTATGGCGGAAACGAGGGGGTGGCGGAGACCTTGAAACGTGCCCTCGGAGAGCGGTTTCCCGGAGTGTGCATCTGCGGAACCTACACTCCGCCCTTCCGGCCGTTGAACGAAGCCGAGATTCGAGAGCTTTCCTCCATGATCTCGCGCGTCAAACCGCACATCCTTTGGGTGGGCCTCAGCACCCCGAAACAGGAGCGGTTTATGGCCTCGATGAACGGCCGGCTCGATGTGAATTTCATGATTGGCGTGGGTGCGGCGTTCGACATGCATTCCGGCACCGTCCCGCAGGCACCACTCTGGATGCAGGGAGCGGGGCTGGAATGGCTGTTTCGACTGTGTCAGGAACCGAGACGGCTTTGGAGGCGGTATCTGCTCAACAATCCGTTATTCCTTCTCAAAATCGCCCGCCAGTTTTGCTGTCACCCCGGGAGGGCTAATCCCGACGCGACAGCGCAATAAGCGATTTTGTCAAAGGCCCGACCTTTTCCCGGTAGATCGTGGCGGTGGGAAACAGCGCCTGCATTTCCCGGTGGTTGAGCAAGCGAATCTGCTCCACTTCCGCGCGGGCCTTCAATGGGTCGGAAGTTTGTTTCATCCAGCCAAACGAGCGTCTCCGCAACAACGCGGCACGCACGGCGGCAGGCAGGTATTGCCAGAGCGGAAAGAGAAAATGAGGCTCGATGGGAAAGTGACGGTTGGGGGTCTGGATGAAGAAATAACGTCCGACGCGCTGCACCTCCTTTGCCATCGAGATCTGATCGGACAAGGTGCCGACGTGCTCGATCACGGAGTTTGAGAAGCAGACGTCGAAGCTGCCATCGGCGAACGCCTCCATTTTCCGCGCATCTCCGGCCACGCTGCGAAATCCGGCACTTTCCGCGTTGGGGTCCACCTCAAGATTAAGCAAGGTGATCTCGCAGCGGACAGGCAACTCGGGGGCCAGACTGGTCCAGAATTGTCGGACTCCGCCGATGTCCAGAACGGAAACCGGTTCCGGAAGTCCCCGTAACATCTCGAAGAACAGCTCCAGACGCTTTTTTCGAAGTCGAAAGGCCATCGAACGGGGATTGCGATGGTCTGCGAGATGTCCAAACATGGTTTTCTTTTACGCGGAGAGACCCGTGATGCGAGCGGAATTATCCGAGAGAACGGACCACCTTCTCGAAACGCTCAAACCAGAGCGTTTCTGAAAATTCCTCAGCCAGCATTCTCCGACCATTCCGGCCAAGTGTTGAAAGTCGTTCAGGAGCACTCTCCGCTCGAGCCACAAGGTCAGCCAAAGCGGAAGCATCACCTGCCGGAAAGAGGTAGCCATTTTCCTCATGTCTGACCATGTCGAGGATTCCGCCCGAAGCCGCACCAATGACGGCTTTGGTGGCATCGAACGCTTCAAACACGACCGTAGGCAGTGGCTCCCACCATATGGAGGGGACGATCACCGCGCGGCACCCGGCAATCAACTCCGCCTTGCGAGGTCCATCGACCCACCCAACAAACTCGATGGACGGCAACCGGCTGCGACATTGTTCGACCTCGGAGCGTAAAGGCCCGTCGCCGGCAACTACCAGCCTGGGCGCACGGCCATTGGCGGCAAGTCGCTCCCACGCGGAGAGAAGGGTGCGGACGCCCTTCGCTTCGATGAGATTCGAAAGAAAAAGATAGTATCCGTGATCGGCGGCGCGATCGGCAATCGTCGTTAACGCTCTCGAGTGTGGAACCACAAAAACTCTTTCCCGTGGAATGCCGGCCTCGACGAAACGATCCTGCATGAACGCGGAAAGCATCACCCAGCGGGTTACACCGTCATACCAGCCGCGGGCGTGTGCATTCCAAAGAACGGCTGCCATAACGAAAGACCGAAGCCGGGAGCCCTGCCAGGTTCCAGCCAGGATTTCCGGGAGGAAATTCTTCTTCAGGCCGGATGCAGCGACCTCATGCCCGGCCCAAAGATAACCGGAAACCGAAAAAGGCCGGTAGTTATGCACCCATTGAATCACGGGAATCCCGCGGCGCTTTGCTTCGGCGTAAAGCGCCGGTGACAAAATGGGGTAGGGGTTGTGGACAATCCAGCAATCCGCCTTCGTATCGCGATGAGCCGCCAGAACCCGTTTGATGGAATCCGGATTCCGAAAGGCTAGCATTGCCTGCCTCCAGCGCGGTGGTGCTCCCGCTGCCTCCCATTCTGAATTCTCAATCCAGAGTCGCTCAATCGGGTAGCGTTGCTTGATCCGATGGTAAATCCGGTCAGCAGATCCCTCTTCGCCTCCGGGCCGCGTGTATTTTGCGAAAAGTTGGAGGAAGCGCATGAAAATCTGTTCAGAAACTAGCGGAGTTGTCGCAAATTGGAAATTGCTCTCATCCCTTCGTCAAAACTAAGATCACACGTGGTATGGCCCAATCAGCGATCACGCTCCCC
>ERZ777003.286-NODE-286-length-104153-cov-15.354695_pt1 | contig 104153 bp, 87 predicted proteins | sample MGYA00374956_ERZ777003 | MGnify/ENA primary metagenome ERZ777003 (study PRJEB29302, sample SAMN06268252) | bioreactor metagenome | isolation source: Joint BioEnergy Institute, California, USA | place: USA:Joint BioEnergy Institute, California, USA | collected...
CCTGGAGCCTGGAGCCTGGAGCCTCTTACGGAAGTCAAACCACGAGTGGTCGTGGGCCCGGCCGCTACCCGGTGCGTACCGCGAGGTATGGCGTTCGACTCGCCTGACTTCCGCTGCGGACGACTGCGTCGTCGGCTCGTCCGTCCCGGTCGTGGGCCGACCTTGGCGCCGAGTGTTCCCTGGATCGGAGGCGGATATCGGCTGGCCGCACCTGTCTGTAAAACAGGTTCTTCGATGACGCTGGGGGTTCGACTCCCTCCCGATCCACCACGGCAGCGCGCTCCGTCGAGCCCGATATGGGCGGACGGACGCGCGAGAATTTAGGTTCCGAGTGAGCCGGCGGGTTACGCTGGTCGCCATGAAGAAGGAGGCCCTCCGCGTCTCGACGACGATCCCGGCGGCTCCCACCACGATCTATCTCGCGTGGCTGTCCTCCGAACGGCACAGCGAGATGACCGGCGCCACGGCGAAGATCGATGCGAGCGTCGGCGGAAAGTTCACCGCGTGGAACGGTTACATCACCGGCAAGCTGGTGAACCTCGATCTCGGGCGACGCATCGTGATGAGCTGGCGGACGACGGATTATCCTCGCGAGCTGCCCGACTCACGCGTCGAGGTGCATCTCGAGGCGCTCGGGGGGAGCACGCGCCTGACCGTGCTCCACATGGACATCCCCGAGGGCCAGGGGGAGCTCTACCGCACGCTGTGGAACGAGAAGTACTTCACACCGATGCGGAACTTCTTCAGCAAGTACCTGCCCGACCCGCGCAAGCCCCCGCCGCCACGCCCGCCGCCTCCGCCGCCGGACGACGAAGAGGAGGAGGAGGAGGAAGAGGCGCCGAAGAAGGGCAAGCTCGTCAAGCCCGCGCCGTCCAGCAGGACCCTTCTGCCTCCGAAGGGCAAGGTTCCGCCCGCAAAGCCGAGCAAGCCGGTCGTCGCGAAGCCGAGCAAGCCGGTCGTCGCGAAGCCGAGCAAGGCGGCCGTCGCGAAGCCGAGCAAGCCCGCGAAGCCCGCGAAGCCCGCCAAGCCCACGAAGCCCGCCAAGCCCGCCAAGCCCGCGAAGCCCGCCAAGGCTGCGAAGCCCGCCAAGAAGGCGGCCAAGCCCGCGAAGCCCGCCAAGGCTGCGAAGCCGGCCAAGGCCGCGAAGCCGAAGGCAGCGGCCAAGAAGGCGGCGGCGAAGCCGAAGAAGGCCGCGGCGAAGAAGCCCGCGCCGAAGAAGAAGCGGTGACGTCGAAGGCGAGGCCTCCCCTCGCCTTCCTCACTCGTCCGACGACGGCACGCGCTCTTCCCACCACAGCACGCTGAGGGCCGCCCCGAGCCTCGGCGTGCTGCGGGGCGTGGCGTCCGGCTCGCTGGCGTCCGTCTGCGATCGAGCCCGGTCGGCGTGCTCGTCGTCCGTCTTCTCCGGGCTCTCGACCGTTTCGTAACTCATGGATGAGTTACTAGCGCTGCGGGCGCGCGGACGCAACCGCCGGGCGCGGCGCGCTGGGATTGCGACTAAGATCGCGCGACCGTGACCGATCCCGTCCTCGAAGACCTCCTCGCCTTCCTCGGCGAGTCCCCGACCCCCTTCCACTGTGTCGACAGCGCCGTTCGGCGCCTCGCAGCGGCCGGCTTCCAGACGATCGCCGAGACGGACTCCTGGGCCGACCTCGGCCCCGGCCGATACGCGTTCGTGCACGGAGGCTCGACGCTCTTCGCCTTCGTCGTCCCCGAGGGAAAGCAGATCTCCGGCTTCCGTATCGTCGGGGCGCACACCGACAGCCCGAACCTCAGGCTGAAGCCGAACGCCGAGTACAAGAAGGAGGGCTACGCGCAGCTCGGGGTAGAGGTCTACGGCGGCGTCCTGCTCAACTCGTGGCTGGACCGCGATCTCTCGCTCGCCGGGAGGGTCTTCGTCCGCGAGGGCGACCGCGTCTCCGCGCGGCTCGTCCGCTTCACGAGGCCGATGGCGCGCGTCGCGCAGCTCGCCATCCACCTCGACCGCGACGTGAACGAGGGGCTCAAGCTGAACCGTCAGGAGCACCTCGCTCCCATCTTCGGCCTCGCCTCCGACGGAGCGAAGGGCCTGACCGAGCTGCTCGCGGAGGAGCTGAAGGTCGAGCGCGACGCGATCGTCGGCAGCGAGCTCATGCTCTACGACGTCGTCCCGCCCACCCTCGGCGGGCGCGACGACGAGCTCGTCTTCTCGGGCCGGCTCGACAACCAGGCCATGTGCCACGCGGGCCTGCGCGCGCTCGTCGACGCCGCTCCGCGCGTGTCCTCGGGCGAGGTCGTCCCCGTCCTCGTCCTCTTCGATCACGAGGAGGTCGGGAGCGAGAGCGCCTACGGCGCGCACTCCGGGTTCTTGCCGCGCGCGCTCGAACGCATCGTGATGGGCGCGAAGCGCGGCTCTCGCGAGGACTACCACCGCGCGCTCGCCGGCTCGATCTGCGTGTCGGCCGACATGGCGCACGCGGTCCACCCGAACTACGAGTCCCGGCACGAGGCACGCCACAAGCCGGTCCTGAACGGCGGACCGGTCATCAAGGTGAACGCGCAGCAGCGCTACGCGACGTCCGCGGCGACGGCCGTCTTCTTCCGCGACCTCTGCGCGCGCGCCGAGGTCCCCGTCCAGCACTACGCGCACCGGACGGATCTGCCTTGCGGCAGCACGATCGGGCCCATCGCCTCGACGCTGCTCGGCATCCGCACCGTCGACGTCGGCAACCCGATGCTGAGCATGCACTCCATCCGCGAGCTCGGAGGCGCGAAGGACCCGGCGATGATGACGAAGGTGCTCGCGGCGTTCTACGCTAGCCAGGATCCCGGCGTGTGAGCCGGGCCAGCTTCCCATCTCGAAGACGCATCGAAATGACGAAGGGACGCATCGTCGTCGCCTCTATGGTGCTCGCCACCCTCGCGCTCGCGGCGGGCTGCCGGAAGCGGGCCGGCGGAAGCTGCACGGGTACGGAGGGGATCTGCCTCGACAAGACGACCGCGCTCACGTGCATCGACGGGAAGTTCGCGGAGGTGCCGTGCCGTGGTCCCATGGGCTGCGCGAAGTACCGGGATCAAGCGGCCTGCGACACCTCGGTGGCCTCGCTCGGCGACCCGTGCACGAACCGGGACGACGAGTACGCGTGCTCGCCCGACAAGAAGCGCGCCTTCGTCTGCAAGAACGGAAAGTTCGCCCTCCACCTCGAGTGCCGCGGAGCCGGAGGCTGCTCGGTGGCGGGCCCCGCCCTCTCGTGCGACCAGACCGTCGCGGCCCGGGGCGATCCGTGCAAGGTGCAGGATGCCGTCGCGTGCGGAGAGGACGGGAAGCACATGCTCGTGTGCCGAAACGGCACGTTCGAGCTGCACCGCTACTGCCGCGGCGAACGCGGATGCTTCATGAACGGCGCGACGCCGACGTGCGACTCGACCCTCTCGCTCCCCGGCGATCCCTGCGGGATCCCCGGCCAGGTCGTCTGCGCCGTCGACGGCAGGAGCGAGCTCGTCTGCCAGGGCGGCGTCTTCACGAAGTCGCTCAGCTGCAAGAACGGCTGCGTGGTGACGAACCGTCCGGGACGCCCGATCGAGTGCAACTGAAGCCGGGCGGGGCTCAGCGCGGGTCGGCGCAGCAACGGAAGCCCGTCGAGTAGTCGTGGTAGTCCACGCCGTGCACGACGGTCTTGTAGGTGCACCCGTCGCCGTTGCGGTGCGTGTCCTGGTAGTAGCCGCCGCGGAAGACGCCGCGAGAGCCGTTCACCTCCGCCGTCCACTCGTGCAGGTTGCCGACCATGTCGTAGACGCCGAACTCGTTCCTGCACCTCGAGAACGCGCCGGTCTTCGCGACCGTGTTCGGCGCCTGGTTGATGCGAGGATCGTTCATCGCCTTCGCCGACGCGAAGACGCCGTCGCCGAGCTGCGGATAGAGGGAAAGGAGCGGCGCGCGTCCCGAGTCGTTGCAGTACCCCTTCTTCCGCTCGTCCCCGTACGGGAACTTCGACGACTTCTTCCCGCGACAGGCGAGCTGCCACTCCTCTCCCGTGCAGAGGCGCTTGTGCGCGGCCTTGCACGCGGCCTCGGCCTCGTTCTTCGAGATGTAGCCCTGCGGAACGACGCCGGGCTTCGTCACGGCCTTCACCCTGAGCTTCTTCACGGGCTCGTACGGCGGGTGCGGGACCTCGCGGCCGTCCTCGCGGAGCTCGACGATCGAGGCTTCCCACTTGTCGATGCAGTACGAGCGAGCAGGCACGGAGTCGGTCGTGATGTGCGCCATCCCCGGCGGACAAGGGCCGCTGCGGCTCTCCGTCTCCGACGTGAAGAACGCACACGACGCCGTCGACGCGGCGATCATCCCGATGGCGATCCGGCGAAAGAGAGACACCACGACGCCCTCGCTACGAAAGTCGCCCGTGCAATTTCTTCACCGCCTCGGCACCGTAACCTGGAGCCCGGAGCCTCGAGCCTCGAGCCTCGACGTCACTGATGCGGAATGAGCCCGGAGAGCCACGCGGCGCCGGCGGCCGCGGCGACGACGAGGAACAGCACCACGCCAATCGCCGTGTTGCTGCTCCCGCCGCTCTTCGACTGCGCGTGCGGCCCCGACCGATGCGCGCTCGGGAGCTGCGCAGGCGCGCGCCCCGCATCGCGCGGCGGCGGGGGCGGCGGCACGGGCGGGGCCACCTCCTCGAGCGCGGACAGGTTCCCCTGCTCGAAGACCTCGCCCGGGAGCGAGTGCCGGATCTGCTCGAACGTCGGGCGCTTGTCCTGGATCTGGATCTCCTTGGCCCAGTTCGTCGGGTCGACGAACTGATCGGGGTTGAGCGGCGTCGACGCCCCGATCTTGAGCCCTTGACCCGCCTGCGTGCCCTCCTCCTTGAGGGACGTGAACTCGAAGAGCGCCTCTTCGATCAGCTTGTCGATGATCGAGCCTTGCGGCGGCCGGACGCGCTGCTTCTCGCGCATCGCGCTCTGCACGAGGTTCGCGACATCGAACGTGCCGATCGGCTGCCCGTACTGGAAGAGGAAGCGGATGATGTCCTGACCGAGCTCGCGCGCCGTGGAGTAGCGGTGCACGAGGTCCTTCGCGAGCGCCTTGTTGACGATGCGCTCGAGCTCCGGCGGGACCTTCTTGTTGATCTGCGAGATCGGCGGGACGATCGCCTGCTGGACCTTCTTCACCGTCTGGAAGTCGGTCTCGCCGAGGAACAGCCTCTGCCCCGCGAGCAGCTCCCAGAGGATGATGCCGACCGCGAAGATGTCGGTCCGGCTGTCGACCTCCATGCCCATCGCCGCTTCGGGCGACAGATAGGAGAACTTGCCCTTGATGATGCCGGGCTCGCTCTTCTCGAGCTGCGAGCTCGCCTTCGCGAGCCCGAAGTCCACGATCTTCACCTCGCCGTACTTCGTCACGAGGACGTTCGGCGGGGACACGTCGCGGTGGACGATGTTGAGCGGGATCCCGTTCGCGTCCGTCAGCTCGTGGGCGTACGCGAGGCCCTTGCAGATCTCCTGGGCGATGAAGGCCGCCGCGGCGACGGGGAAGTCCTTCCCCTGCTTCTTCAGCGACTCGGCGATCGTCTTCAGGTTCGCGCCGTCGACGTACTCCATCACGATGAAGTACGCGTTGTCGCCGACGCCGATGTCGAAGACCTGGACGCAGTTCGAGTGCGAGAGCTGCGCGGTGACGCGCGCCTCGTCCAGGAACATCGCGATGAAGCGCTTCTTCTGGCTGAGGTGAGGTAGGACGCGCTTGATTGCGACCTGCTTGCGGAAGCCCTGCAGGCCTTCGCTCTCGGCCCGGAAGACTTCCGCCATGCCGCCGGATTCGAGCTTCTCGACGACACGATATCTCTGCGCGCTCTCCGTCATATTGGGGACACCCCAACTACCCCGATCGCATCGACCGCCCTGATCGTGCCCAGATCGAACCTACCACCCGGCTCAGTGGAGCGTGCCACCCACAAGCGTAATGCGTCAACAAGTCTAGGGTACGACGCCAGCGCCTGACCAGCCGGGTTCGAGAACGCCTCGACGAGGCGCCGTCCCGCGGGCTTACGCACCTTGACGCACCCTCCCCGGCCACCAGGTGGGGGGACCGGGTCCTCCTCGTCGTTGACACGACCGTCAGCATTTTACGATTCTGCCGGGGCGCTGCTTGACGTGCGGGGCGGCGCGTGTGCTCCGCGATGCGCTTCCCTTCCAAGTACGCCTTGCCGGGCGTCGCGCTGCTCGGCGTCCTCTTCGCCCCGCGAAGCTCGACTGCGGCCGATACGAGCGCCTCGTCGGCCCCGCCGAGCACGGCGAGCGCCGGACGGTCGAAGCCGGTCGACGCGGAGATCACGAGCGACACCGCCGCCCAGTTCTACGAGCTGCGCAGCCCGACGGGCGCGACCATCATCACGCGGCGGCGGCTCACGACGACGCTCGGGGCCGCCGTCTACGACCTGCTCGACAAGGCCGACGACCCGAACGCGCCGACCCTCACGTTCCGCGCTCGCCTCCGTTACGACGCCGACTACGGCGGCAGCGCGGAGGAGACGGCGCCGAACAACCCCAACCGTTTCATCCCCGGCTTCATGCGCGGGCCGGTGGACCTGATGTACGGGTACATCGAAGGCCGCCGCTTCGCACGTGGCTGGCTCGGGTTCCGCCTCGGGCGCCAGTACGTCACCGACGCGCTCGGATGGTGGTCCTTCGACGGCGGCCTCGTGAAGGTCACGACGCCCTATTGGGTCTCGATCGAGGCGTACGGCGGCCTCGAGCAGCGAGGCGGGCTGCCGTTCTCGACGCCTCGATTCGAGCGCGACGGCATCTGGCGCGGCGACCGGTCGGACCTCGACCAGCAGATGTGGACCTCGTACCAGCCGAACGGCATCGCGCCCGCGTTCGGCGCCGCCGTCGAGACCGCGGGGTTCAACTGGCTCCACGGACGGTTCACGTACCGTCGCGTCTACAACACGGGGGCGTCGAACGCGTCGCAGTTCGCGAACGGCCTGCGCGAGCCGGTGGAGTACGCGGGCAGCCGCGTGTCGCAAGAGCGATTCGGCTACGCGCTCAGCGGCACGCTCCCGTCGGTCGGCGGCATCAAGGCCGGCTTCGCTTACGACATGTACGTGCGGCGCATGGCGAACATGTATGCGTCCGTCGACTGGTACGCGTCGGAGAAGGTCACGCTGAGCGTCGACTGGGACTACTACCGGCCGACCTTCGACGGCGACTCGATCTGGAACTTCTTCATGGCGATGCCGATGAACGACATCGGCGTTCGCGCCTCGTGGGATCCGACGAGCCGCCTCGGGGTCGCGGCCGGGATCCGAGGTCGCGCCTTCACGCTCCAGACGGGGCCCGAGAAGGATCTGGCATTCCAGACGTCGCCGAACGATCTCGCGAGCGCGAACTACTATCCGTCGAGCGTCATCGATCCGATGGGCGGCGCGAACCTGGCGGCGCGCTATCGGATCGGAGAGGGATCCATCGGGGCGCGAGCGGTCGCCGACGTCGCTCGCTCCGGCGATCGGATCGGCTTCGACGTCTACGGCGAGCGCACGCTCGAGACGCGCTACGTCTTCCAGGCGCGCTCCGGCGTGTGGCACTGGGACGACCAGCTCCGTCCCGATCGGGACGCCGTGAGCTTCGGCTACGTCCTCGCCGTTGGCTACAAGCTCCTGCCGCGCTCGCTCTTGCTGGTCGACTTCCAGCACGACATGAACCGCATCTCGGGCCAGCGGTTCCGCACCATGCTGTGGCTCACGCTCGCCCTCTCGACCCAGGAACGGCAGTGATGGATCCGAAGCACGACACCGCCAAGGCGCGACCCCGCCGCGATCTCGGAGGGCTCTTCGTGCTCGTGATCGCCCTGCTCGGCGCGATCGGGACGGCGTTCGCCCAGGATCCGACGCCGCCGGCCGATGGCGAGGCCCCCGCAGGCGAGGCCCCCGCACCGGAGGCAGACGCCGGAGCGACGTCGGAGCCCGAGCCACCCGCCCCGGAGCCGCCCGCCCCGGAGCCCGCGCCGCCCACGACCGCGACCGCACAGCCGGTGCCGGCGCCGCCCGCGCACGTCGATCTCTCGTCCGGGCTCGCGCCGCTGCCCGGCGACGCGCGCGTTCCGCTCGATTGGCTGCCGCCGGGCGCCTTCGCTCAGGATCGCGGGCCTTCCGCCGCGATCTTCCCTCCGCAGAAGCTCACGATCCGCTTCAACCACAAGTTCCACGTCAAGGAGCAAGGCCTCAAATGCGAGGCGTGCCACCGCGCCGCGCTCACGAGCGCTTCGGTCGCCGACGTGCTCACGCCGAAGCCGACGCTCTGCGACGACTGCCACGGGACCGATCACTCGAACCTCGACAAGGTCCAGGCGGGAGACGACGCGTCGGGTCAGTGCGCCTTCTGCCACGTGGGCTATCAGCCCGGCGACGGCAACCGGGTCGCGAAGTTCCACATCCCGACGGCGAACATGGTGTTCAACCACCAGAAGCACGCCGCGCGGAACATCAACTGCCAGCAGTGCCACGGCGCGGTCCAGGAGCTCGAGCTCGCGACGCGCGATCAGCTCCCGAGGATGCGCGGCTGCTTCGCCTGCCATCAGCATCCGGACCCGGCGGCGCGCGGCGACGCGAAGAGCGCTTGCGAGACCTGCCACATCAAGGCGGGCTCCGCCGAGGGCGGCCGGCTCAGGACGACGTTCGCGAGCGGGATCATGCTCCCGCCGCGCTGGATGCAGAACGCGCAGCACTCGCCCGACTTCATCCAGCGGCACAAGTACGTCGCTGCAAACGACTCGCAGTTCTGCGCGAACTGCCACAAGGAAGACTTCTGCGTCGGCTGCCACGACGGCCGCGTCCGACCGCGGAGCATCCATCCGAGCGATTACTTGGCGATGCACGCGACCGAGGCGCGGCTCGCGATGCAGAAGTGCACGAGCTGTCACCGCGAGCAGAGCTTCTGCCTCCAGTGCCACCAGCGGCTCGGCGTGACGATGAGCGGCCCCTCGGGCGTGCGCGAAGCCGGACGCTTCCACCCGCCGAAGGCCGAGTGGAGCGACGCGCCTCGTCGCCCGGGGCACCACGCGTACGAGGCGATGCGGAACCTGAACGCGTGCGTCAGCTGTCACATCGAGCGCGACTGCGTCGTCTGCCACGGCGGCCAAGGCATCGGCGGCGGCTTCAACCCGCACGGCGGCGGCTTCGCTGCGACGTGCTCGAGCCAGCTCAAGCGGAACCCCAGGCCCTGTTACGTCTGCCACGAGCCGGGCGCCCAGGTCCTCCAGAGGTGCCTATGATGCGACACCCCATCGCATTCCGCCGGCGCTTCGAGGAGGGTTCTTCGGCAGAAAAGCCCAGGAAAACGAGGTGTTACGACCTCAGCACGACGGCCGGCGCACCGGTCGCTCCGATCCCGTCGGCGGACGGGGGTGGGCAGAGCCGCGCCTCGTCCGTGAGCTTTCCGAAACGAAACTCGCTCGTTGCTCTTCGAAATTCCGCAGAATACCCATATTTTGGGTTGCAGAACGAGGCCGCGCACGGCTATACGGGCGTGTCCCTCGACGCTAGCCCTTTGCCTGAGGAGGCAACCCGTGAAAGAGCTCGTAAGGTACCTCTTGGACAACCTGTACGTGGACTTCCAAGGGGAGATCTCGCTCGAAACGGTTCGGCAGTTCCTTCGAGGGGACGACAGCCGGGAAGCGAAGCAGCTCCTCCAGAAGCTCATCGAGGACAAAGGCGTCGACGACCTGCTCATCACCCTGGCAGACGTCCTCAAGGACCACGTCCGTACGGGCGTCAACGACCAGGTGATGCGCGAGCAGCTCGTGATGTACGCGGAGAGCTGATCGGCCACCCGCCGCTCGGCCCGAGCTCCGCGAGGAGGGCGCCTTGAGCTCGCTCTCGGTACCGGTGCGCATTTCGCGCCGGCGTGCCCTCCTGCTCTCTGCGCTGACCGCCGCTGCCGTCGCGGGCGCGTGCGACGTACGGAACACGCAGCACGACGAGCAGACGCGCGGTCCGGCGATCAGCGTCATCTCGACGAACGTCGACGGACCGGACGCGGTCATTCCGTCGAACGGCGCGATCCAGATCGCGTTCGACCGCTACCTCCTCCCGTCCACGATCACGCGGCAGTCGTACCGCATCCTCGACGGCAACCGGCAGGACCTCGTGGATGCGTTTCGCACGATCTACGATCCGATCGCGCGGACAGTCACGATCCTGGGGCCGAGCGAGGACGACTCCGAGCCGCGCGCGGCCTGGCTGACGGAGGGACAGATCTACCGTCTCGTCCTGCCCGTGGCGCCGGACGACGACGACATCGGCGGCTTCCGCGCGATCGATCGCGCGACCCTCGCCGAGCCTCGCGAGTACGTCTTCCGCGCAGGCCCGCCTGCGACGAGCACCCGCCTCGACCCGCCCGTCGACTTCTGCGCGGACGTGATGCCGCTCTTCCGGGCGAAGTGCTCCGATCCTGCCTGCCATGGCGCGACGACGCGCCCCGCGTCCGGTCTGATCCTCCAGACCGTCGAAGGCGTCCGCGCCGCCATCGGCCGCGTCGCCGTGGGCGCGAACACGACCGCGCGCGCCGGCACCCCCGAGCCGCCCGGCAAGGTCTTCGGGAGCAACATGGCGCTCATCGAGCCGCGCAATCCAGGCGCGAGCTGGCTAATCTACAAGATCGAGCTCGCGCCTCACACCGTCGTCGACGCCGGCACGCCGCCCGACATCGTCTGCACTCCCCCTCCGGGCGAGCCTCCCGTGCCGCCGCGCTCGACCGCCAGGTACACGCCGCTCGTGCCCTTCTTCCGCCCGGCGGCCGACGACATGGAGCGCTCGATCCTGAACGACTACGTCCTCGGGCGCGAGATGCCCTACCCGTATCGTCCGGCGCTCTACGCGGGAGAGGACGCCTACTATTTCACGCCGCTCACCTTCGAGGAGCGCGAGCGCATCCGGATCTGGATCGCCTCCGGCGCGAGCACGAGGAACTGCGGAGGATGCGACGTCGTCCGGCCGGTCGCCGACGCGGGCGTGGGCGACGCCGCCCCGTGATCGATCAGCCGACGACGCGGTTACGGCCCGCGCGCTTCGCCTCGTACAGGTTCTTGTCCGCGGCTTCGTAGAGCTCCTGCGCCGAGCGCATGTGCGAGCCGAACATCGCGACGCCGAGGCTCACCGTGCAGCCGAACTCCTTGTCGTCGACCTGGAAGCGAGCGCCCTCGACGAGCCGCCTCACCTTCTCCGCGGCGACGCGCGCTCCCGGCAGCTCGACCTCGGGCAGGAGCACCGCGAACTCCTCTCCGCCGATGCGCGCGAACACGTCCTGCTGGCGGAGCCTCGGCTTCACGACTCGTGCGAGCTGGCGGAGGACGCTGTCGCCGGCGACGTGCCCGTAGGTGTCGTTGATCTGCTTGAAGTGATCGACGTCGAACAGCACGAGCGACAGCGCGCGCTTGTATCGCAGGCTCCGCTGGTACTCGCGCTCCATCGCCTCGTTGAAGTACCGGCGATTGTGCGTCTGCGTGAGGGCATCCATCGTCATCAGGCGATAGATCTCCTCGTGGTAGTTCGCCTCGATGTTGTCGCCGGACATGTATTTGAGGATCGAGCGTCCCAGCTTGATCTGGTCTCCGTCCTCGAGCACGCACCGCTGCACTTGCCGGTCGTTGACGAAGGTCCCGTTCGTCGACCCGAGATCCTCGATGACGTGTCGCTGCCCGTCGAACGTGATGCGCGCGTGGTGCCTGCTGATGCTCTCCTGATCGATCGCGAGGTCCGCCCGGGAAGAGCGGCCGATCTCGAACGCGCCGTGCCCGAGCGCCGCGCGCTTGCCGAGCTCGGGACCGTAGATGACGACGATGCACGCGCGATCCTTGCTCACGGTCACCGTGCTGAACGGCCTCAAGTCCGGGACGGTGACGCGCTCGTTGACGTCGGGGTAGGACGGCTCCGGCTTCCGCGTGATCGCCACTTCCGACTCGGGCGATTGCGGGTCCTTGGGATCGACGGTCACGACGGTCGAATCATATCGAAAGAACCGCGCCGGAGTCCCGTGGACGGCGGCTACACGGGCCGACCGGCGCCGCGGCCCGACCGCGTCACGGCACGCATCCCTGCCCTTCCGGGAAGGACATCGAGACCCCCTTCACCCGGTGAACGCAGGAGAGCCCGCCCGTCGCGGCGGTGAACCCCCAGTGCCCCTCGAACGGCACGTACCCGGGGATCCGGAACTCGTAGACGTAGTTGACCGCGTCGAGCCAGACGCTGACCCTTCCGGCGTCGAGCCTCACGCGCAGCTCGTGCGCCCTACCGTCGCGGACCTCGTGGACCGCGGCTCGATACAGGTGCGTGTTGGTCGAGACGTCGAGCACGACCACGAACGGCGCGGGCGGCTCGTCCTCGTTCGAGAACGTGTCGACGACGACGGCATAGCCGCCGAGGCTGAGCACGCCGTAGCCGTAGCCGGGCCAACCGACGCGGGTGACGTCGCTGCCCGGGACCCAGACGAAGGCGATCCCGTCGGCACAGTCCTGTTTCGCCGACATGGAGAACGTCCCGACCCCCTCGAACGTGTCGAACGTGTAGGTGGCGTTCCAGAAGAGCGCGCCGGTCTCGTACGTCCGGTCGTTCGTCAAGACGACCCAGCCGCCGTCGAACTTGGCCTTCCCCGCCAGGGCCCAGTGCGGATCGACCGGAGGCAGGAGCGAGCCCGACAGCATCGCCGGGACCTCGTCGATCTTGCCGTCGCAGTCGTCGTCCTTCCCGTTGCAGACCTCGGGGGCCGCCGGGTTGACCTTCGGGTCCGTGTCGTCGCAATCGGCGGGGCGCCCGTCGCGCGGGCACGCATAGAAGCCGTCGCGGTCCTGATCGAAGCCCTCGTCGATCTCGCCGTCGCAGTCGTCGTCCTTCCCGTTGCAGATCTCCGTCGCGCCCGGGTGGACCGTGGGCATGTCGTCGTCGCAGTCCGCGGGCCTCGTGCCGACCGCGCACGTCGGCCAGCCGTCCCCGTCGCGGTCGAAGTCCTCGTCGATCCTCCCGTCGCAGTCGTCGTCCTTGCCGTTGCAGATCTCCTTCGCGCCCGGGTGGACGTTCGGATCGCGATCGTCGCAGTCGTACTTGGCGATGTACCCGTCACCGTCGCGGTCGGCGGTGGCCGGGACGCACTCGCCATGCGAGCAGACGTGATCCGCAGAACATGCGGGGACGCACCTCTCGTCGTCTTCCGCCTCGACCGCCAAGAGGTCCGTCATCGGGTCGTCGAGAGTGCCTCGCGCGCACGCCGGGGCGAGCGCCACGACCCCGAGGATGAACGAGCCGAAGAGCTCCGCCCGAAGAACGATCCTGCGAGAGGCCATCGCGCGGCGGAACGTTAGCGTTCCGCCGCAGCGCAGTCGATCGACGTGCGCGGCTGAGCCGCGCGTTTCCGTGCTCGGGACGCGACGGTCGCGCTCGCCGAGCACGGCGCGGTCGAACGGTCGACCTCGAGCTCCGCGTCCGTTCGCGCGCGAGCGCGAGCGCAGACGTCAGATGACGACTTCCTCGAGCTTGATCTGCGAGCGCTCGTGGATGCCGAGGCCGAGATCGGCGGCCGCCTTGATGTACGCGGGCTCGCGGCCGACCTCGGTCAGTGTCTTGAGCTTGAAGTCGGCGCGGTACTTCTCGACGACCTCCCAGCCGATCGCGTCGATCGCGACGGGATCGGTCGACGCGTAGACCGCCTCGTGCGGCTTGACGAACTCGGGCCGCTTCCAGAGCGGTCCGCCGTCCGCCATCACCTTGTACGCGTCGGCGATGCAGAGACGGACGCGGCTCTTGATGACGTCCTGCGCGTACAAGAGGGCGATCTGCGGGCTCGCGTGGTGCGCGTGGAAGGCGTGCGGGTTGACGGTGCAGCCGTGCGTCATGTTCTTGAGCGCGCCGGTGTAGCCGCAGATCGAGTGGTCCTTCACGAGGGCGAAGTTGATCGCGGCGGTCGCCTCGGTGAGCCAGCGGCAGAACTGCGTCTTCGTCCCGGTGCCCGGGATGAGGCGCTCCTCCATCGTGGCGTTGCCGTTCGAGTGCGTCGCGAGCTTCACGCCCTTCGGCGTGTTCTGCGCCGTGATGCGCGTGGCGTTGAGGAAGCCGGGGTACTGCTCGAGGATCGTGATGCGCTCGGGGGCGACGCCGGACTCGATCATCGCCTCGACGAACGGGAGCACGAGCTCCCTGTTCGTCGCCATGTTCTTCTGCGCGATGCCGTTCACCTTCACGACGACGATGTCGTCCTTGTGAACGAACTGCTTCACCGCAGAGACGAGGTCGTGCTTGCCGGTGAGCTCCGTGAGGAGCCTCGTCAGCATGTCCTTGGCCGCCTCCGGCTTCGGATAGAGCTTGTTCTCCTGGAGGGAGTCGGCCTTCATCACCTTCACGACCTTGCCGGGCGCGTTGAACGGCGAGAAGCCGGGCGGAGGCGCAGCCGCGAGGCTCTTGCCCGCGTGCGCGACCGACGGCGTGAGCGTGGCAGCAGCGGCGGCGAGACCTGCGGCGGTCCCGATGAACGCGCGACGACCGATCTCGTCGCGACCACGCCCGTCGTCCCGAGGAGAGAGCTCTCGCTCGATGCGCGCGATCTGCTGCTTCTCGTCGATCATGGAAGCCTCCGTCCTCTCTTGACTCTTACGCCCTCTACCATGGAGCGCAACCCTCCGACAAAGGAAGGGGAAACCGTCCTGATCTCGGACGGGTCCGAGCTCGACCAAAGGCGCACCGTCGATCTTCGCACGTCGCGCAGCGCGACGCACGGGCGTCGTCCGACGTCGGGCGCGAGCTGGCCGGGGCCACGATCGATCTGGCCGGGCCATGAGGTCACGCGACGCAAGCTCGCGAGATCGTGCACGTCGGGCTCTGGCGCGCTCCTTGTCATGGCGCGCGTAGAGGAGGGTCGCTCATGTGCTCGCGAAAGACGAAGACGGTCTACGGGATCGTCGAGCGCGACGGCCGATGCTGGTGGCGCGCGCTCGGTCACGGCTTCGAAGGCGCCGACGGATCGATTCAGGTGCGCCTCGACGTGCTCCCAGCCCATCGAGCGCTGCAGCTCCGCGACGAGGCCCACGTGTCGCAGCGTTCGGCGAACACCGGGAGGGCGACGTGATGTCCCAGCCTCACCCGGACGCTCGACACGCTCGCTGGTCCCGCCTCCGAGCGCTCGCGGCGCGCCTGCGCGCAGCCGCCGACGCCTCGGCATGGACGAGCATCTTCGCCCGTGCAGTCCTCTTCGCGATCGCGCTCGTGGTCCTCGCGTGGATCGGGCGGGCCGCCGCGACGCCGCGGGAGACGCCGGCGCCCATGGTCGACGGAGGGCTCGCGCCGCCCAGCGCGAGCGCCGAATGGGCGCCGCCGCCACCGCCCGTCGCGCCCCCGCCTCCGCCGGGCACGGCGCCGATCCCGACGCAGGTCGCCGCGCCTGGTCACGCCACCCGCGCGACGAGCGACGACCCCGTCTACCTGAACTACGCGACCGTCGACGATCTGCGCCGGCTGCCGGGCGTCGGTCCGAAGCGAGCGGCGTCGATCCTCGCGCTCCGGCAACGGCTCGGACGGTTCCAGCGGGTCGAGGACCTCTTGCGCGTGAAGGGCGTCGGGCGCGCGACGATCCGGAAGTGGCGGCCGCTCGTCCGCCTCGATGCGCCTCCCGCTGCCACGGCCGACGCGGGCGTCCGGTGAGCCGTGCGGGCGAGGGCCATCCGCGATGCGCCTCCGGCACTTTTCGGCTTCGAGCTGCGCCCTTCAGGGCCTATCGTCCGCATCGGCATCCCGTGACCCAAGCCGCGCTCGTCACGTTCGTGATCCTCGCAGGCACCATCGCTCTCTTCGTGAGCGATCGCCTGCGACTCGACGTCGTGGCGATGCTCTCGCTCCTGGCGTTGACGCTGACGGGCGTGGCGCCGCTCGAGGTCGCGCTCTCGGGGTTCTCCAACCCGGCGGTGTTGATGATCGCGGGGCTGTTCGTGGTCGGCGCCGCCATCTCGGAGACGGGCTTGGCCGACTGGCTCGGGCGGCGCCTCGAACGCGTGACCGGGAAGAGCGAAGCGAGCCTCGTCGCCGTCGTGATGTGCGCGACCGCGCTCGTCTCGGCGTTCATGAGCTCGACGGGGACGGTCGCCATCCTGATGCCCATCGTCGGAACCATCGCGGCGCGCCGGCGCATCGCGCCCAGCCGCGTGCTGATGCCGCTCGCCTTCGGCGCCCACCTCGGGAGCAATCTCACGCTCATCAGCACGCCGCCGAACCTGCTCGTCAGCGATGCGCTCCGCGCGGCCGGCCACGCGCCGTTCCGCTTCTTCGACTTCACCGTCCCGGGCCTGGCCGTCCTCGCCGTCGGCGTCGCATGGGTCGCGTTCGTCGGACGCCGCATGCTCCCCGCCGGAGAGGCGAGCGCCTCGAGCCGATCGCTCTCCGAGCACGAGCTCGCCGCGGAGTACGGGCTCGGAGAGGCGCTCTCGACGCTGCGCATCCTCCCGGGCTCGCCGCTCGCCGACAAGACGCTGGGCGATTCGAACCTGCGCAGCGCACGCGGCATCAGCGTGGTGGCGCTCCTCCGCGGCGACGAGGCGCTCCGCGTCCTTCCGCGCGCCGTGCTCCGAGCCGGCGACGAGCTACGCGTGCTCGGGAGCGAAGAGGCGATCGCGGCCGCCGTCGCCGATCTCCGCCTCGAGCGGCTCTCGACGCGGGCGACGTTCTCCCTTCCGCCCGAGGAGTCGCTCGCCGAGGTCGTGCTCCCGAGACGCTCGCGGCTCGCCGGCCGTACGCTCCGCGACCTGCGCTTCCGTGATCGCTACCGCGCGAACGTCCTCGGGGTGCGTCGCACCGAGGGAGGTGCCTCGGTCTGTCACACGAACGTGGCGCTCCGTGACCTCGTGCTGCGCGCCGGCGACACGCTGCTCCTCAAGGGACGGCGCAAGTATCTCCATCGGCTGACGGACGAGCGCGAAGACCTCGTGCTCGTCGCCGAGCCGGACGCCGCGCCGGGCGCCCTGCTCGACCGCCCACGCGCGGTCGGCGTCGTGGCGATCACGCTGTCCATGCTCGTGCTGATGGCGTTCGGCATGGTCCCCAACGTCGTCGCCGTGCTGCTCGCTGCGACGGCGATGGTCGTCACGCGCTGCATTCGGCTCAGCGAGGTGTACCGCTCGGTGAACTGGGAGAGCGTCGTCCTCATCGCGGCGATGATCCCGATGGCCGTCTGTCTCGAGCGGACCGGCGGCACCCAGCTCGTCGTGTCGGCGCTCGAGAACCAGCTCCGAGGCGCGAGCCCGACCGTCGTGCTCGCGCTCTCCGTCGCCATCACGTCGGCGGTCGGCATGGTGCTGTCGAACACGACGACCGCCGTGCTCGTCGCTCCCATCGTCGTCCGGCTCGCCGCCGCGTTCGGCATCGCGCCCGAGCCGCTCCTCATGGGCGTCGCCTTCGCGTCGTCGGCCGCGTTCGCGACGCCCATCGCGTCGCCGGTGAACGTGCTCGTGATGACGCCGGGCGGGTACCGCTTCGCGCACTTCACGAAGGTCGGCCTGCCGCTGCAGCTCCTCGTGCTCGCGACGGCAGTCCTCGTCATCCCGCTCGTCTGGCCGTTCTGATCGGAACGGAAGAGCGGTCAGCCCGCCTGCAGCGTCGCCCGAAGCGCGCCGATGAGCGCGGAGACGGGCTCCGCGCGAAGCTTGTAGGATGCACGATTCGCGACGAGCAGCGTCGAGACGGCGAGGATCTGCTCCTTCACCTCGAGGCCGTTCTCCGCGAGGGTCGTCCCGGTCTCGACCAGGTCGACGATGAGATCCGCCAGCCCCGTGAGCGGCGCGAGCTCGACGGAGCTCTGGACGTTGACGATCTCCACCTGCACGCCTCGCCCCGCGAAGTGGCGCGCCGCGGTGCGCGGGTACTTCGTCGCGACCCGCGGCATCCGCGTGGTGTCCACCTTCGCGTCGCCCTTGCGGCCCGCGACGACGAGCCGGCAGCGGCCGATCCCCAGGTCGAGCGGATGATAGGCGTCGATGTCCCGCTCCACGAGGACGTCGCGGCCGCACACGCCGAGGTCGGCGGTCCCGTACTCGACGTAGGTCGGCACGTCGTCGGGCTTGAGCAGCAACAGATGCACGAGGCGTCCGCCGAAGCGCGCCTTGCGGACGAGCGCGCGGCTGCTCTCTTCGTCGAGGGCGACCGAGAGAGACGTGCCGTCGCCCGTCATCCCTGCGCGCTCGAGCAGCTTCGTGACCGGGCGGAGCGTGCGGCCCTTCGGGAGCGCGATCGTGAGGGCCGGCGTCGCGGGCGCGCCTGGGGCGGTCGCGCCGGCAGCGGGGTCGCCCGCGCCCGCGGTCACGCCTCTGCTCCTTTGATGCGCTCGACGTTCGCGCCGAGGCCGTTCAGCTTCTCCTCGATGCGCTCGTAGCCGCGATCGAGGTGATACACGCGGCGGATCTCCGTCTCCTCCTCGGCGGCGAGGCCGGCGATGACGAGCGAGGCGCTCGCGCGGAGGTCGGTCGCCATGACGGCTGCCCCGTAGAGCTTCGGCACGCCCTGGACGACGGCGGTGTTGCCGCGCAGCGCGATGCTCGCGCCCATGCGCTGCAGCTCGGGGACGTGCATGAAGCGGTTCTCGAAGATGGTCTCGCTGATGACGCTCTCGCCCTTCGCGAGGCACATCAGGGCGAGGAACTGCGCCTGCATGTCCGTCGGGAAGCCGGGGTGCGGGCTCGTCGTGACGTTCACCGCGCGCAGCGGCCCGCTCCGGCGGACGCGGATGTTCTGGCCTTCGGTCGTGATCTCGACGCCCGCCATGCGGAGCTTCGTCGCGAGCGCCTCGAGATCGCGGAGCTCGGCGCCCTCGAGCAGCACGTCCCCGCCTTCGATCATCGCGGCGGCGCACATGTACGTACCGGCCTCGATGCGATCGGGGATGATCGCGTGATCGAACGGCGAGAGCTCGCCGCGATCGGCGCCCACGATGTGGATCACGTCCGTACCGGCGCCGTTCACCTCCGCGCCCATCTTGTTGAGGACGCGGCCGAGCTCCTCGACCTCCGGCTCGCGCGCGCAGTTCACGAGGGTCGTCCGACCCTTCGCGAGCGCCGCGGCCATCATGAGGTTCTCCGTGCCCGTCACGGTCGGGATGTCGAAGCAGACCTCGGCGCCCTTCAGGCGCCCGCCACCGCCGGGGCCTTCCGCGATGACGTAACCGCGCTCGAGGCGGATCTTGCATCCGAGCGCCTCGAGCCCCTTGAGATGCTGGTCGATCGGGCGCGCGCCGATCGCGCACCCGCCGGGCAGCGACACCTTCGCGCGCCCGAAGCGCGCGACGAGCGGCCCGAGGACGAGGACGCTCGCGCGCATTTGCTTGACCAGCTCGTAGGGCGCCTCCGGCCTCACCTTCGAGCCCGCGGCGACGTGCACCTCCGGCGCCTCGAACCTGACGTCGCGGCCGAGGAACCGGAGCAGCGCCGACGTCGTCTCCATGTCGCGCAGCTTCGGGACGTTCCGGAGCCTGCTCGCGCCGTCCGACAGCAGCGTCGCGCAGAGGATGGGGAGCGCCGCGTTCTTCGCGCCGCTGATGCGGACCTTGCCGACGAGCGGCTTGCCGGTGCCTCGAACCCGGAGTGCGTCCATGGCCCGTGAGCTTTGCCAAAATCCGCGGCCCAGGCCAAGTAGCGGATGATCGCCTTGCGCCTGGGCTAGCGCGCCGGCGGGGTCGCCGTCGAGCCGGACCTGCCGGTCGCCCGCGCTCCTGTCCATGGATCCGCGCCGCCCCGGCGCCGTTCCTCCGCACTCCGGCGACGTCGCGGTCGTCGGCGCGCACCCGCGGATTCGCCAACGTCTGCGCGCGATGGTCGGACGTGCACGCGAGGCACGACCGTTGCCGTTCCTCCGTACGTCATGTCGGAACGTACCCCTCGATCGACGATCCACCTCGCCGTCACCGTGATGGCTCTCCTCGGGTGCGGAGAGTCGACCTCGTACGTCGAACCGACCCGCGAGGAGCCTCCGGCGACCGAGCCGCCTCCCGAGACCACGCCCACCGAAGACGCCGAGCCCGCACCTCGTCCCCTCCCGACCGGATGCGCGCCGGCGCCGAGGGCGGGTCACCAGACGATCACGTGCGACGACGGCACGACGTTCGACGTCGAAGCCAGCACGACCTGCGCGCGCGGAGGCTGCGGAATCATCCTCGACGTCCACGGCTGGTCGATGAACGGCCCCATGGAGGACCGCCACACCCGGATGCGCGAGCTCGCCACGCCGCGCGGCTACGTGGTCGTACAACCGACGGCTCCCGGGAGGCCGCCGTCGTGGACCAGGGGGCAGCCCACCGGCCGAGACTTCGCGTGGGACGACACGGTGTGGAGCTTCCTCCAAGCGACGCTCCAGGTCTTCGACATCGATCCCGACCGCGTGCACATGACCGGCTTCTCGCAGGGCGCGCAGATGACCTTCCGGTTCATGTTCCGGCAGCCGGAGCTGTTCGCGTCGATCGCGCCGATCGCCGGGCCCGACGGGTTCGCGATCCCGAACTTGATCGGAAAGGTGAGCAAGACGGGTGAGGCGCCGCGCGTGCCGGTGCCGATCCTCTACACGCACGGGACGAAGGACCGCATGCTCACGCACGACGAGGTCGTGCCGTCGCTGACGGAGGAGATCACGCGCGCGTACGGCCTGTCGACCTCCGAGCCGATCGAGAGCGGGCCGGCGTACCGCGCCCAGCGGTGGGCGAAGGACGGCCGCGTCATGTTCGAGCTCTGGGTGCACGACTTCGAGCAGAAGAACTTCTACGTCGCAGGGCACTGCGTCCCGGGCCCGGTCAACGAGGGCGACGGAGCCTTCCTCCGATCGGACACGCCCTTCCGCTGCGTGGACGAAGGCCAGTTCGACTTCGGCAAACAGATCCTGCGCTTCTTCGAAGAGCACCCGAGAGGCCGCTGACCCCTCCCTGGAGCCCGGAGCCTGGAGCCGGGAGCCCCTGTCTCATCCCCCCTTCTTCGCCGCAGCCGCCTCCTTCGCCGCCTTGAGCCGTGCACGAAGGCGTGGCGCGTACCCCTCCTTGTTCTCCTGCTTCGCGCGACCGATCGCGAGGGCGTCGGCGGGCACGTCCATCGTCACGGTCGTCCCCGTCCCGACGTACGCGCCGTCGCCGACCGTCACCGGCGCGACGAGCTGCGAGTCCGACCCGATGAACGCGCCCTTGCCGATGCGCGTCACGTGCTTCGAAAAGCCGTCGTAGTTGCAGAAGATGGTGCCGGCGCCGATGTTCGCGCCCTCCCCGACGAAGCCGTCGCCGAGGTACGAAAGGTGGTTCGCCTTCGCGCCGCGATCGAGCCGCGTCTTCTTCGTCTCGACGAAGTTTCCGATGTGCGCTTCCTCGCCGATGTCGCTTTCGGGACGGAGATGCGAAAACGGTCCGACCTGCGCGCGCGCGCGGACGACGGAGTCGGTCACGACGCTGTACGGCTTGAGGACGACGCCCTCGCCGATCTCGGCGTTCGTGAGGACGCAGCCGACGTCGATGACGGCCCCCGCGCCGACGCGCGTCCGCCCGCGCAGGACCGCGAAGCTCTCGATCGTCGCGTCCGGCGCGATCTCGACCCCGTCCTCGATGCGCGCGCCGTCACGGATCGTCACGCCCGCCTTGCGGTGCATGTCGAGGATCCGCGCCTGTAGCGCGCGATCGGCCGCGGCGAGCTGGGCGCGATCGTTGACGCCGTCCATCACCGAGGGATCGGACGGCACGCCGACGACGAGCCGACCTCGCTTGGCCGCGAAGCTGACGATGTCGGTCAGGTAGAGCTCGCGCTGCGCGTTGTTCGGCTCGAGCGAGGCGAGCGCCTCCTCGAGGAACGCGCGGCTCGCGGCGTAGATGCCCGGGTTCCACTCCTTGATCGCGCGCTCCTCGTCGCTACGCAGATCGCGCTGCTCGCGGATCTCGAGGATGCGCCCGCTCCCGTCGCGGATGACGCGCCCGTAGCCGAATGGATCTTCGGTCGTGCACGTCGCGAGCGCGAGGACGGCCTCTTGCTCCTCGTCGAGCTTCCGCGCGACCGCGGCGACGTCCTCCGCCCGGAGGAGCGGGACGTCGCCGTAGAAGATGAGCACCCTCTCCGCGTCCGGGCGAACCGCCTCGAGCCCCGCCCTCGCCGCGTCGCCCGTTCCGCGCTGCTCCTTCTGCACCGCCGTCTTCACGCGGGAGGGCCCGCTATCGGTCGAGCCGAACGCCTGCGCGAGGTATGCTTCTACGGCGTCGCGGCCGTGTCCGACGACCACGACGACCTCTCCACACCCGGCCTCGAGCGCCGCGCGGACCGGATAGTGGACGAGCGGCTTACCGGCGACGGGATGGAGAACCTTCGGCAGGGAGCTCTTCATCCGAGTCCCCTGACCCGCAGCAAGGATCACCGCAGTTGTCTTCTCGAGCATGGCGCGCCTTTCGCTTGATCGTGGTTGGGAGAGGGAGCGGATATGCGACAACGTCGCAGGTACCTGCGTGGGATGAAGCGGAGCGGGGAGTCTAGTCGATCGGGGCTGGATCGGACCCGATCCTCCATTCCTCCGAACGAAGACGGTCGCGCTCGCCGTCCGCTCGGTCCGCCGGCGCGACGCGTCAACCTCCTCGGCGTGGTCGGGCTCGCTGCGCTGAGCGCCCTCGGCCCCGGCTGCCACGAGTTCGACACCGAGCGAACGCCCCCGAAGCGCGGCTCGGTCGGCGAGGAGATGTACGGCGTCATCTGCGACCGCGTCGCCTCCCAAGCTCTCCGCGAAGACCTCACCGGCGCGTCGTTCCGCGACGTGTGTCACCGGCCCATCGGCGGAGAGTTCGCCGATCGCGTCGACACGTCGAAGCTCCCGCCCATCACGCCCGGGGCGGTCGACGAGAACGGCAAGCCCGTCAGCGTCGAGAAGCAGAGGGCCGATCGCGAAAAAGCCATCGGCCGCATCGAAGCCCTCGCCCGCCGCCGCGACGATCTCATCCGCGCCCTCGACGCGACGTTCCCGGAAGAGAAGATCGCGATCAAGGACCTCGACAATCCCGATCCGCGGAAGTCCTGCGACGCGCCCAAGAAGGGCGGCGAGGGCCTCCTCACCGAAGCGCTCGCGGACGTGCTCGGCAACTTCGGCGACCTCTACAACGACGGAACGATTCCACACGCCACGCAGTCGCTCGCGCGCGTCGTCGAGGCGTTCAAGGAGTCGGAAGAGGCGCAGAAGGCGTGGTCGCGCATCAGCGCTCGCCAAGGGTATCGACCGATCGAGACCGCGCTCGGCGTCGCGCGCCCCATCGTCGCGTACCCGCGGCTCCGCGACTTCGCGAACGCGAGCCTCCGCCTGCTCTCGGCGGACTCGAACCCCTACGAGCCGAACCCGCAGCGCGACGCCGAAGGGAATCGGATCCCCGTCGCCGGCCCGGCGAACGCGGCGCTGAACAAGCTGCTCGAGGTCGCGCACGAGGAGCTGCTCGAGGCGAAGCCCGAGAAACGCCCTCCGCCGCTCGTCGTGAAGACGGACCCCGGCACGGGGCGCGAGATCCTCTCGAGGCCGCGCGACAACCTCGAGATCCTGCAGGCGATCCTCATGCAGGAGGACGACGCCTTCGCGTCGGGATCCCCGCGCTGGATCGTGCGCCGCGACTGGCGCGGCTACGCGATGATCAACGGCGGCCAGGTCCCCGCGCCGCTCGTCGACGCAGACGGCGACGGCCTACCCGACGTGGACGAGGTCGGTCGCTTCAAGACGACGAACGGATCGATCGCGCCTTCGCCGTTCCCCTACCCGGGCGCGCCGGAGACCCCGCGCGACGAGTTCGGCCGCGCGCTCGTCGACGGCGGCCTCCTCTACTCGTACGTCGACACGAGCCGGACCTTCGCGGCCCAGATGATGCGGGACATGAAGCCGCTCGTGAACTCCGACCCGGAGGCGAACCACGAGACGCTCATGGACCTGATGGGCGGCCTGCCCATCGTGATGGGACCGCGCGAGACACGGACGAAGGTCTACGCCGACAAGAAGATCCAGTACGACGGAGTCCGCGCGAAGGAGTCTCCGCTGCTCGACCTCGTCTACGCGTTGGGCGTGGTCCTCGGCGATCGCACGACCGACCAGACCCTCGCGTTGGTCCGCGAGCTCTTCACGAGTCAGATCAAGGTGATGGCGCGCGTCACCGGCGCGCTGAACGAGGCCTTCGACATCGCGCAGAAGCACCCGGAGGCGTCGATCCCGCGCACCTCCACGTTCTGGGACGACACCCTCGACATCATGGGCGAGATCGCGAAGGAGCCCGGCCTGCTCGAGGACATCCTCCGCGCTCTCGCCGCTCCCGAGACGCAGAACCTCGGCCTCGCGATGGCGAGGTTCGCCGCCTACAGGGACGAGATCACCTACGACCCGGACGACATCAACGGCCTGCCCCTCAACCTCACGACGAACAGCAAGGGCGAGATGAAGACGCCCGTCGATCGCGACGCACCGATCACGGGCAAGAACCGGAGCGCGCTCTATCGCTTCCTCGGGCTCATCAACGACACGACGGGCGTCACCGCGTGCAACAAGCCGAACGCGAGGGTGCACGCGCTCGGCATCTCGCTGCCCATCTCGTTCAAGGAGTGCGAGGTCTTCAAGATCGAGAACCTGAGCGCCTTCTACATCGACTCGATCGCGAACGCCGCCCAGTACGACGCCGGCGCCGAGATCCCGCGAGGCACGATCTACATGCGGCCGAGCGCGCTCCGCCTCGCGCCGAACATCAGCGGCATCCTCGAGGACTCGAGCGGCATCAGCGGATTCTGGCCGGCCGCCGGCAACGTGGTCGCGCCGATGCCCAAGTTCCTGAACCGCCTCGTCTTCTTCGACGTGAAGAACGACACGAAGAATCCGAAGACGAGGGAGTTCGTCTACGACCTGCAGGGCGAGAGCATCGGCTCGAGCGTCTGCCCCGAGCGCATCATCGACGACCCGTCGCCGGGCGCGAAGGACGCGAGCCCCGACGGCAAGATCCGCGGCCTGCGCAACTGCCCGGCCGGGCAATCGCTCCAGGAGCGGAACCAGAACACCATCTTCGTCCTCGAGCACTTCGGCTTCTACGACGCCGTCCGCCCGCTCATCGCCGCGTTCGTCAAACACAAGCGCGAGGATCTCTTCCTCGCGCTCTCGAACGCGGTCTACTCCCGCTGGGGCGGACCGGACGCGAGCCCGTCGGAGTGCATGCTCCTCGGCAACAAGCAGTGCACGCGGGAGAACATGGGCTCCTACGAGGCGCTGATCGCCGAGGCGTTCGCGACGGACGTGCTCCCGGCGCTGAGCGAGCTCGCGAGGGCGCTCGACACGATGCCGATCAAGACGTGCGCCGCCGCGAACGCCGCGGGCGAGTGCACCGAAGTGAAGACGGTGAGCGGCATCGAGGTGGTCGCGGCCGCGACGAGGGCCGTGATCGATCCGAGCTACAGCAAGCAGCTCGGGCTCAAAGACCGCCACGGGGAGGTCACCGCCAAGCGCAACGACGGCACCACGACCCCGCAGGTGACCCCGGCGTACCTCCTCACGAACGCGCTCACGGCCATCGACCTCGCGTTCGACAAGTACGAAGAGCAGAACCCGAACGACAAGGAGCGCCGCGCCGGGTGGCGACGCGCACGCTCCCAGCTCGTCGATCAGTTCCTGGGCACGGTCGGCATCAAATCGAACGCGCAGTTCGCGAACCCGGCGATCCCCAAGATGACGCCGGTCATCGTCGACATGCTGCGCGCGCAGCTGTGGGCGCACTGCCCGCGATCGTTCGTCCCGCCCTACGAGAAGTGCACGTGGGCGGTCGAGGAGCTCGTGCAGAAGGCCGAGGAGACGCTCACCGGCCCGCTCGTGATCGCCGGCGTCGACATCATGGACGCGATCCGCCGTGACCCCGATGCGCGGCGTGAGACCGAGAAGCTCCTCGAGTACCTCCTCGACGCTGCCTCCAAGAACGACGCGCTCGCGAGCGTGCTCGCCAGCGCGAACGACGTGATCCAGGTCCTGAGTGACGACGAGAACCTCGTCCCGCTCTACAAGGTGCTCGCGGCCGCCGTCGACGGCTCCAAGTACGACGACAAAGGAAAGCTCGTCGAGAAGAGCCTCGTCGACGCGCAGATGGCGCTGCTCGCCCGCGTGAGCGGCAAGTACTACGACGCGGACGGGACGGAGATCTGCGCGAAGGAGGTCGACCCGAACCAGGTCCTCGCCATCATGCTCGGCAAGCTGGTCACGCCGATCAAGGACGGCGACCTCAAGGACCAGACGCCGCTCGAGGTGATCATCGACGTCATCGCCGACGTGAACCGCGTCGACCCGACGGAGGAGTACGACGGCACGCTGAAGCAGGAGGACTACGCCTCGATCGGCGAGCACGTCGTCGACTTCCTGACGAACAAGGAGCGCGGGCTCGAGCAGTTCTACGAGGTGATCCGGAACGGCACGAAGTTCTGACCCCTTTCCTCGACGGTACGCCGACGGACTGGGTCGCTCCAGGCCGAGTCTGTTAGCCTGAGTCCCGAGTGAGACGCTCTCTTCGAACGTTCGCTTGCGGGCTCGCGCTGATGGTGGTCGCGCCGGACGCGATCGCCGGCGGCCTCTACACGGCCGACCGCGGCGTGCGCCCGCTCGGGCGCGGCGGCGCGTTCGTGGCCGGCGCCGACGACCTCGGCGCCATCTGGTACAACCCCGCCGGCCTGGCGGACGCGGGGTCGAGCGTCCTCGTCGACTTCGCGTGGCTCAACTTCAGCGCCGAGTACACGCGCCGCACGAACGTGGTCGACGCGGGCGGGACGGTGCGGACGGTCGAGTTCCCACAGGTCCGAGGCACCTCTCCGTTCTTGCCGATCCCGACCATGGCGGGCTCCTACCAGTTCGGCGAGGAGAAGAGGCTCACGGCGGCCTTCGGCATCTTCGCGCCGTACACCGCGATCGCGAGCTACCCGCTCACGGTCGACGGTCAGCCCTCGCCGTCCCGCTACTCGCTCGTGTCGCTCGAGGGGTCCGCGCTCGTCGCGGCGGGCGGCTACCTCGCGTACAAGCCGACCGAGGAGTTCCGCGTCGGCGGCGGGCTCCAGGCGCTCGTCGGGAAGTTCCAGTCGACCGTGGTCTTCAGCGCGAGCCCCGCGGACCGCGTCATCGGCGCGCCCGAGGATCCGCAATACGACGCGTTCAGCCAGCTCGACGTCGGACCGATCGTCGCGCCGAGCGCGAACTTCGGCATGATCGCGGCGCCGGGGAAGGTGGTGCGCCTCGGAGTGTCCGGGCAGCTTCCTTTCTGGGTGAATGCTCCCGCGGCGGTCCGCGTCCGGCTGCCCACCGCCGCCCCCTTCGATCGGGCGCGGCAGGAAGGCGAGGACGCGAACGTGCGCTTTCGCCTTCCGCCGGTCGCGCGCGCCGGCATCGAGTTCCGGACCGACATCTCCGAAGAGTCGCGCCTCCGCATCGAGCTCACGTACGTCCGCGAGTTCTGGAGCATGCACGACTCGATCGACATCCGTGCCGAGAACATCCGGCTCTACGACGTGACCGGCTTCCCGAGCCCCTTCGGCGTGGCGCCGATCTCGCTGCCGAGGAACTTCCAGGACTCGAACTCGATCCGGCTCGGGACCGAGTACTCGCTCAAGAACCTCCTCAGCGACTACTGGTTCGATCTCCGCGCGGGCATCTCCTACGAGACGAGCGCCATCCCGAAGGCGTGGGTCTCGCCGCTCACCTACGACGCCGACAAGCTCATCGGCAGCGCCGGCGGCAGCCTCCACATCGGCGGGCACTGGCGCATGGACGCCGTCGGGTCGCTCGTGCTCCTCGACAGCACGAACCTCGATCCGGCCGTAGCCGCCGTGCCGCGGGTGAACCCCGTGCGGGGCAACCCCACGAGGACGGAGGCGATCAACGGCGGCACCTACAGCGCGCGCGCCATCATCCTGGGCGTCGGCGTGAACTACAAGTTCTGACTCAGGGAAGCACGGGGAGCCGATCGGGCGCCGGCGGCTCCTCGAGCGGCGGCGTCGCCTCCGGCATCGGCAGGCTGTCGAGGAGGCTCGAGAGGCTCGCGGTCTCCTCGCTCTCCTTCGCCTGCGGCGCCTTCTGCCCCGGGACCCACACGACGACGCGATCGCCCTCGGCGAGCACCTCGTTGCGCCCGCGACGGTTGATGCGCTCCATCAGCGACGCCGAGACGCCGTAGCGCTTGCCGATGTCCTTGAGCGTCTCGCCGGCCTTCGCCGTGAGGACGACGCGTCGCCGGCCCTTGTCCTCCCAGTGGCGGAAGAACTCCTCGGTGCCCGCGACGATCGTGCGCACCTCGCTCTCCTCGAGCGCGACGACGTTCGACAGATCCGCGTTCTTGGGGACGAAGATCTGGAGCGTCATGTTCTCCACGAGACGCGCCGTCGGATCGATGTCGTTCCAGCGGCGCAGCTCGTCGGTCGAGACGTTGAACGCCGTCGAGATGTCCTTGAGCGTGTCGCCGACCCGCACGCGGTAGAAGACGCGCTTGCGATCCGGATAGACGAAGACGTCCGGCGGGACGACGACGACGGGTTTGTCCTCGGACTTCTTGTCGTCCTTGGGGGTCACCGGCTTGTCGGCGGTGGCGGTCTCGGTCTTCGGCACGAGCAGCACCGTCCCGCCGCGGACGACCTCGCCCTGCGAGATGCCGTTCAGCTCGACGATCTTCGCGACGCTCACGCCTCGGGCCTGCGCGATCTGCTCGAGCGACTCGCCGAAGCGCACGACGTACCGCTCGAGGGTGGGCTGCTCCTTGCGGACGCGCGCGAGGTTCGTCGAGCAGCTCGCGGCCTTGCCGACGGGGACCTTGACCGGCCAGTCCTCCTGCACCGGCGGCGTGCGCGAGGCGCGGAGCTCGGGGTTGAGCATCTGGACTTCCTTCGCCGTCGTGCCACACGCCTTCGCGACCGCGGAGAGCGGGGTGCCCGGCGCGACGAGGATCTCCTCGCCCTCGAGCGGCGGCTCGGGGACGACGTCCTGGAATCCGAACGCGGCGAGGTTCCTCGAGACGATGGCGACGGCGAGGATCTTGGGGACGTAGAGCGTCGTCTCCCACGGGAGCGATCCCTCGAGCTTCGACAGCGCCCAGTAGTCGTTCGTGTTGTAGCGCCGCACGGCCTGGAGGACGCCGCCGTAGCCCATGTTGTACGCGGCCATCGCGAGCTCCCAGCTCCCGAAGCGCCGATGGAGATCCGCGAGGTGATCGGCCGCCGCCTCCGTCGCGAGCATGACGTTCATGCGCTGATCGGCCCACCGATCCTGGACGAGGCCGTAGATCCGTCCGGTGTGGGGCATGAACTGCCAGAGGCCGAGCGCGCCGACGGGCGAGCGCGCGGTGGGATCGAACCCGCTCTCGATCATCGCGAGCGCGGTGAGGTCCTCGGGCAGGCTCTTCCTGCGGAGCGTCTTGCGGACCGCCGTGATGTAGCGACCCGACCGCTTGTGCCAGAGCGTGAACGTCGCGCGCCCGCGCGGATCGTTCTTGAAGAACTCGAGATAGCGCACGACCCGCGGATCCCAGCGCACCGGCAGGTCGGGCATCTCGAGCTTCGCGAGCCACGACAGGTCCTGACCGGACTCGGAGACCGTGGGCGGCGTGCTCGGCGGCGGCGCCGGCGGAAGGCCCGATGCATGGACGCGCGGCTTGTCGTCGGTCGCGGCGACGGGGAACGGCAGCTCCTGAGGCCACGGCGCGGAGAGGTCTCGCTGCGACGGCGGGAACAGCTCGCGCTCGGCCGCCGCCAGCGCGCGCAGCTCGGGGGTGTCGGCGCCGAGCGCCGCTTCGTCGTAGGTCGGCCCGCCGGAGATGACGCGCCGGGTGGCCATCTCCGTGGTGCGGACGTTCTTCGAGCCGCTCGCCTTCGGCGCGCCGCGCGACGCGTTCTTCGACGACGCTTCCTTGCCTTTCCCAGCTTGCGCGGGTGCGGGCTTCGTCGCGGGCGGTGCGGCCAGCGCGCTTTCCCCCGACAGGACGGCGAACAGGACGAGCGGGAGGACGAAGCGGCTTTTCGACCTCATCAATCGATGATTCCCATGTAGGGAGCGAGGCGTCAAATTCGCGGGCACCTCGCGCTCGATGACGTCGCGCGTCGACCGCGTCGTGACGAAAGCCGCGATCGTCGATCCCGCCGTCAGCGACGGAGCCGGAGCTTCTTCTCGGGAGCGCGCTGCGAAGCCGTCGGTGCGTGAGCGCCTGGAGCGTCGACGAACTCGATGTCGCTCGCGGTCGTATCGGCCGCCGTCACGATCGCGCTCGCCGAGGCCGTCACGTCGGTGCCCTGCGAGGGCGTGCTGGCGGACGGCGGCGCCGGCGACGGGTTCTCTCCGAGCTCGGACGCCTCACCGTCGTCCTCGGGCAGCGGCGGGAGCAGCGCGACGTCGAAGCCGACGGGCACCTTGTAGATCTCGATCGTCGGAGGATACGTGTCCGTCGTCTCCTCCTTCTTCTTCGTCCCGTCGGGGTACGTGAGGATCCGCGTCCGCTTGACCTTGTAGCCGCGGATCCCGTGCTGCTTGACGACCACCTTCTTGCCCGAGAGCGTCGGGTCCTCCTCGATCTTCCGCTTGTACGGGATCGTCTCGACGATCTCTCGCTCGAAGGCGACGCGCACGGGACGCGTCTTGCCGAGCAGCTCGACGCGGAGCTTGTTGCCGATCGTCTTCGCGTGGACGACGACCGGGAACGGATGCGGGTTCCTCACCTTCAGGTCGACGGCCGGATAGACGACCGTCGAGTCGAGGCCCATCGGGATGTACGCGCTCGGGCGCGAGTGAGGCAGTCGCTCGAGGACGTCGAAGCCGGCGAAGAACGTCGCGGCGTGGAACGTCGAGGCGACCTGGCACGTGCCGCCTCCGATGCCCTCGACCATCTCGCCCTTGAAGATCTCCCAGCTCTTCTCGAAGCCGTTCTCCTCGCTGCGCTCGCCGACGACCTCGTTGAAGCTGACCATCTCTCCGGGAGAGAGGACGAGGCCGTCGAGCTTCCGCGCGGCGACGTCGATGTTCTTCCCTCGGCCCGCCTGCTCGCCTCGGCGGGAGAAGTACGTCTCGTACTCGGCAAGCACCGTCGAGATGTCGAGGCTCTTCAAGAACGCCGAGGAGATGCGCGGCGCGAACGCCCGCACCGGCAGCGTGATCGCGGCGACCGCCGGATCGCCGCCGGGCTCCGGCGCGGCGCCGCGGCGCGCGAGGAGCTCGAGCGCCGCGATCGTCTCGTGCGCGTCGATGTACCGGCCGTCCTTCTCCGGGATGGTCTCGTGCTTGTCGAGATCGAGCCGCGCCGAGATGGGCGAGGTGTCCTCGACCTCCTTGAGCGCGTCGAGGCGCTCCATCGCGACCTCTTCGTCGACGCGCACGAAGAGCGGCACGTCGATCTTGCCTTCGCGCGCGTCCCGCGCGACCTCGGCGCGCGTGATGAGGTCTCCGTCCTTGCCGGCACGGAGCAAGAGCGAGAGCGTGCGTTCGACGTCGACGCGGATCCCGAGCTCTTCGAGGGTGGCCACGAGCGCCGGAGCGGCCTCGCCGGGCATCGCGAGCGCGACCTTGCGCTCGAGCAGGCGCTTTGCGCGCGCCTCCACCAGCGCACGAACCGCATCGGTATCGGCGCCCTCCGGGACGCGCTCGCCATCGACCGAGATGCCGGGGAGCACGATCGCGTCGGGCAGGTAGCGGAGCTTCGCGAACAGCGCGGCGCCGCCGACGGCGGCGAGGAACGCGCCGACGATGCCGAGCCGCAACCCCCACCGCCGAGGCCGCCTCGGCGGCGGCGCGTGACGCCCGTGGAACGGCGGCGACATCGCGCCTCCTGCGCTCGGTCGTGCATGGGGGCCGCTCATCGGAGCCCCTTCGGCTCCAGCCGGCCGCTTGGGAGCAGGGAAATGCATCGCCGATCCTGAACGCCGTTCCGAGTATCGGTCATCCCAGGAGAAATCCCAAGAAGCGGCGGCCCCCGCACCTCCTTCGACGCGCCCGATCGCGGGCCGGATATGCGGCGGTGTGGTGAGCGCGTATCATCGGCGAATGATCTCGGGGGGCGTCGTCGCGCCTCCCGTGGAGGAGACGTCTCGGGTTCCATTGCGAGGGCGGGGTCGAGCGAGCCGTGAAGACGTGTCCCCAGTGCAAGATGCGGTACCCCAACGACGCGACGTACTGCTTCGTCGAGGGGTCCGAGCTCGTCATGCTGCCCGATCCGCGCATCGGGACGGTCCTCGCCGGCCGCTACGTGATCGAGGAGCTGATCGGCGAAGGCGGCATGGCGAACGTCTACCGCGCGCGACACAAGCGGACGGAGCGCCATCTCGCGGTGAAGATCATGAACCCGCTGCTCGCCGCCGATCCGATCGTGCGCGAGCGCTTCCGCCGCGAGGCGCGTTCGGCGCAGAAGCTCGCCCACCCGAACATCATCGAGATCTACGACCAGGGCGAGACCGAGGACGGCACGGCGTTCATCGCGATGGAGCTCCTCACGGGAGAGTCGCTCGCGTCCGTGATCGAGCGTGGGCCTCTCGACGTCGATCGCGCCCTCCAGATCATGATCCAGGCCGCCCGCGGGATCGCGCGCGCGCACGACCTCGAGGTGATCCACCGCGACATCAAGCCGGAGAACATCTTCCTCTGCCGTCGCGAGGACGGAACCGATCTCGTCAAGCTGCTCGATTTCGGGATCGCGCGGAGCCGGCAGGACGCGCGGCTCACCAACCAGGGCGAGCTGTTCGGTACGCCGCAGTACATGGCGCCCGAGCGCATCATGGGGAAGGACTCGGGCACCGCGAGCGACATCTACGCGCTCGGCGTCGTCTTCTTCGAGATGCTCACGGGCGAGCTGCCGTTCAACGCGCCCGACGTGGCGACGTTCTTCGTCAAGCACGTGGAGGAGCCGCCCCCGCCGCTCCGCTCGCTCAACGTCCGCGTGCCTCCGATGCTCGAAGACCTCGTGCTCCGGATGCTCGCGAAGGCCCCGGCGGATCGCCCCGTCGACGCGCATCGCGTCCACCAGGATCTGCTCGAGATCATCAAGGATCGGGAGGCGGCGCCGCCGCCGTCCGCGGCCGAGGAGGCCGTCCACTCCGCCCCTCCGGCCACGCTCGCAGCGGGGCCGGGCGACCAGTGGGCGCGGCGCATCGTCCTGCTCGAGCAGATGCTGACGACGGCCTTCGGCGCGAAGGCTCAGGCGCCCGACGAGCTCACGGCGTTGCTGCAGCGAGCGAACGATCTCGTCCGCCGCGTCGTCGCCCTCCGCCTCGAGACCTACGAGGCACAGCAGGCCCTCGAGCGGATCGAGGCGAAGGGCCGCGAGAAGCGCGCGCAGCTCGGCTTCGCCGTCGACCAGCTCGGCGTCGACGCCTCGAAGGCGAAGGAGGAGCTGCGCAACGCCCGCGAGGCGTCACGACGTTGCGAGGAAGAGGTGAAGGGAGCGCGCGACCGCTACCAGGCCGCGCACAAGGAGGCGCTCTTCTGGGAGGGGCGCTGCGGATTCCTCGAGCCCTCGAGCGATCTCGCCCAGGCCTACCGGGCGATCGCCGACGCCGTCGACGAGTGGCTCGCGCTACAGCAGGAGGCCCGCCACGCGCAGGAGGCCGCGGACGCGGCCGAGCGCGTCGTCAACGATCTCGAGTTCCAGATCCGCGAGCTCCGCGCCGCCTTGGCGAAGCACGAGCAAGAGCTCGACGAGGCGCGCGAGAGCCACGAGTCGCGCATCCGTGCGCAGGCCGCGGAGGCGGAGCGCCTCGAGGCGGAGCTCCTCGACCTCACGACGCGATTCTGTCAGCCGCTGCGCGCGCGTCCGGAGCTCGCCCCGCTCTTCAAGGAGCTCGAGACGGAGGCGGCCTGACGATCGACGCGCGCGGCAGCGCCGTTCGCGGTCATGCGCTCGAAGACGATGCCGGGCTCCCCCGCGAAGCGTCGCTTCATGACGTCGATCGCGGCCTGGCTCTCGTCGACGAGGATGAAGCGGCACCCGTGCTCGAGCGCCGCCGCCCCGGTCGTGCCGCTGCCGGCGAAGAAGTCGAGGACGACACCTCCCTTCGGGGCCGAGGCGCGCACGATGCGTCGGAGGATCCCGAGCGGCTTCTGCGTGGGGTAGCCGAGCTTCTCCTTGCCGGTCGGGCTCACGATCGTGTGCCACCAGGTATCCGTCGGGAGCTTTCCGCGCGCCGCCTTCTCCGGACCGACGAGCCCCGGCGCCATGTACGGGATGCGGTCCACCTCCGTCACGTCGAAGTGGTACCGCTTCGGGTCCTTCGCGAAGAACAGGATGTTGTCGTGCTTCGGAGGCCAGCGCTTCGTCGTACGTGCGCCGTAGTCGTACGCCCAGATGATCTCGTTGATGAACGACGCGCGCCCGAAGATGCGGTCGAGGAGGATCTTGCAGTAGTGGACCTCCCGATAGTCGATGTGGAAGTAGAGGCTCCCCGTCGGCGCGAGCACGCGATGCGCCTCCCGGAGCCGAGGCTCGAGGAACCCGAGGTAGTCGTCGAAGGAGTCGTCGAACCCTTCGTCGATCGACAGACGCTGCGTGCGGTACCGGCGCCCGGCGAAGCCGGTGCGATCGCCCTCGTCGTCGCGCAGCGCGAGCATGCGCTCGCGCCGCTGCACCCGCCCCGTGTTGAACGGCGGGTCGACGTACACGAGATCGACGGATGCGTCGGGAAGCGACCGGAGCACGTCGAGACAATCGCCGTGCACGACGCGGCCCCGAGGCTCTGGCTGATCGCTCTTTTTCACGCGGACGGACTTCTATCGCGACTCCGCCCGGCCGCAATCCCTGCTCAGTCGACGGCGAAGCAGTAGAGGCGACCCTCGCCCTTGTTCTGGTTGATCGCGTTCTGGGAGCAGCCGTAGTTCTTGACGGCGTCGTTCCAGCGCACGCCGAGCAGCGGATTCGTGTCGGCGGCGGCGTCTCCCGCTCGGTGCTGCTGGTTGTTCTGGTTCGACGTCCAGTTGTTGCACGTCTGCGGTAGCGCCGTGCCGTCGTGCTTCGTCCCGGTGAGGATCATCGTCTTGCCCTCCGGGACGGGGTTGCCCTTCTCGTCGAGCATGAGCGCGCTGGAGAACACGCGGTTGTACTGGTGCAGCTCCTCGACGTTGGAGGCGATGAGCTCTCCCTTCTGGTTGAACCAAGGCCCGGGGCCGATCCGGTCCTTCGCGTTCACTCCCTCCGCGCTCAGATACGCGCGCCACGTGTGATCGCCACCGCCGACCGCGGCCGCGAGGTCCTGGCACTTCTTGTCGGCGCCCTCGAGGCCTCCGAGGTTCCCTCCGTTCGTCGTGCCCGTGCTCGTGACGAAGAAGGTCATCGTCGACTTCGGAGGAGGCGGAGGCTCCGGCGCCGGCGTCGCGGGTGTCTCGCCGGGCGACTCCGTGCTGGGCGGTGCGGCAGGCTCGCCCGCCTGGCCCTGGTCCCCGGCGTTGTCGACCGCGCCGCCCTGGGGGTTGTCGTCCCCACTTCCCTCTTCCGAAAGGGTGGAGTCCCCCTGCATGGAGCATCCCTGAACCAGGGCGCAAGTCGCGGTGATTGCAAGGACCAGTGCGAGAGGTGTCCGAATCATCGCTCTCTCCTTCACGCGGAGAGTAACCGATGCAATCGGCACGCCGGCGCGTTTGTGTCGGTCCGCGGTCTCTTCTAAAGGGGACGGTCGATGACGTTCGAGCTGTCCCTTTCCACTTCCACCATCGTCGAAGACGTCGTCCGCCGGCTGGGGCAGCGGCCTCGCATGCCGGCCTCGACGCCGCGGCCGGTCCACGTCGTCTACGGAGGTGCCCACCTGTTTCGCGCGGCGACGCCCGCGAAGCTCGGAGACCTGGCGCGGTCCGCGATGGAGTCGTGGGGCTCGGACGATCTCGCCTTCGGCAAGGCGGTCGGCGTGGAAGACCCCGAGCTCGCGCGCATCGTCGCCGCGCGGGTCCGCGCGAAGCTCGCGCGCGCTCCGCTCGAGGCGATGTGCATCGACTTCGAGGACGGCTACGGCCTCCGCGCGGACGAAGAAGAAGACGCCGAAGCGGTCCGTGCGGCGAAGGAGCTCGCCGCGACGCCGCCCGGGCCCTCGATCGGGATCCGCATCAAGGCGCTGTCGGGCACGACGACGCGCCGGGCGATCCGCACGCTCGATCTCTTCGTCACCGCGCTCGCGCGGGCGACGAACGGCGCGCTCCGTCCGGGCTTCACGGTGACGCTTCCCAAGGTCACGACCACCGCCGAGGTCGACGCCCTGGTGAGCCTCCTCGAGGCGCTCGAGTCGTCGCTCGGCGCTCCGCGCATCGGCGTCGAGCTCATGATCGAGACGCCGCGCGCGCTCTTCGACGAGCGCGGAGGCGTCGCGCTTCCCTCCCTCGTCGAGGCCGCGCGCGGACGGGCCGAGGTCGTTCACCTCGGCGCGTACGACCTGACCGCGGAGCTCGGCGTGACCGCGGGCGACCAGCGTCTCGATCACCCGTACTGCGACCTCGCGCGGATGGTCATGCAGCTCTCGGTCTCGCACGTCGTCGCCGTCGCCGACGGCGCAACGACGCTGATGCCGATCCCTCCGAAGGGAGCGCCGGCCGAAGAGGGCGCCGCCGCCGTCCACACGGCGTGGAAGGCCCACGCCCGGAACGTACGCCGCGCCGCCGAGGTCGGCATCTGGCAGGGCTGGGATCTTCATCCCGCGCAGCTCCCGGCGCGCTACGGCGCGCTCTTCGCGTACTTCCTCGAGCGGCGCGCGGCGCTCGCCGAGCGCCTGCGTACGTTCGTCGAGCGCGCCACGCAGGCCACGCGCATCGGACAGGTCTTCGACGACGCCGCCACGGGACAAGGGCTGCTCAACTTCTTCCTCCGCGGCATGGCGTGCGGCGCGCTCGACGAAGACGATCTGCGCACGACCACGCTGACGATGCCCGAGCTCGAGTCGCGATCGTTCGAGCACATCGTCGCGACCCGCTCGGGCTCAGCCGTGAAGAACGCATGATCGCGCGCGCGAGCGTCGCTTAGGATCGACGCATGCGCAGCCGCCGGACGTGTTCGTTCCTCGTCGCCATGCTCGCCGCGACCACGCTCGCGTGCGGCGGAGCGCAGGGGGGCCGCGCGGGCTCGACGGTGTCGAGCGGTGACGCGGACGAGAAGGTCGAGGAACGCGTCGTCGTCGAGCGCCGGCCGGACGGAAGCGTCAAGCGCACGATCATCCGCACGACGAGGCGCACGGTCCCCGCCCCGCCTCCCCCGCCGCGACCGGCGGATCCGTATCCGGCCGATCCGCTCGTCAAGTACAACGTCGAGCAGGTCAACGCGTACCGGGCGAGGAAGAAGCTCCCGCCGCTGCTCTACGACGCGAAGATCAGCGCCTTCGCCCGCCGCGCCTCGGAGCGGCTCGCACGCGACCACGTCCCGCACGCGCACTTCGCCGCGAACGCGAAGGGCGCGCCCGGCTTCGGCTCCAAGGCAGCCGAGAACCAGGGCGATCCGAACGGCGTCCCTCGCCTCGATCCCGATCCGCTGAAGAACGGCAAGAAGCAGATCGACCTGATGCTCAAGCTCATGTGGGAAGAGGGCCCGGGCGGCGGGCACTACGACAACATGATGAACCCGGCGTTCCGTCGCATCGGCGTCGGCCTCGTGTACTCGGGCGGGAAGCTGTATCTGACGAACGACTTTTCGGATTGAGGCTCCAGGCTCCGGGCTCCAGGCTCCAGACTTCAGTCTCCAGTCTCCAGCTTTCCCGGGCTCTCCTGCACACCGCCCTCGTCCCGTGACCTGAAAGCCGACGGCTCCAGAAAGGACGAGAGAAGGATGAACGCGCGCGCTTCACGCGCGCATCCTCGGACGCTGAGGACTGAGGTCTGAGGACGGAGGACTCGAGTGAGGTCTGAGGACTCGTTCCACGTCGCTTTCACGTCTCGCTCGAGTCACGACGCCATTAACTGGAGCCTGGAGCCTGGAGCCTGAAGTGCCTGGAGCCTGGAGTGCCTGGAGCCTGAAGTGCCTGGAGCCTCGAAGAACCGTTTCGCTCGCGCGAAGCAAGGAGGCCGCATCGCATCGTGTACCGACACGTATGCACTGCCCCCGATACGCGTTTGAGGCTTGAAGGGAAGCCGCCGCTGTGAAGCATCGTAGTTCGCATGAGGGAGACGGGAGCGGAGGGCTCGAGCATGACGATTGGCGCTCTCGCTTGTGAGACGTGCGGCGCTGGACTGCCGCCGCCGGACGCCTCGGGGACCTCGTCGTGCGTGTACTGCGGAACGGAGCACAAGGACCGCTCGAGCGGCGTGCTCGCGACGATGCAAGCGGGCGGCTCGTATCCGGCGCCGCCGCTCAGCGGCATCATCGTCGATCCGTCGACGTGGCAGGACAGCGAGGACGCGGCGCGGATCCCGATGACGGAAGAGTCGGTCCTCGATCTGTTGCGACAGCACTTCGGCGACGGCATCGAGAGCGTGTTCGTCTGCCCGCACGTGCCGCCCAAGAAGGAGCGAGCGGCGCGGCGCGCGCACGCCTCTCACCTGCCCGCGCACGAGCGCATCCTGGCGCTCCACGATGCGACGCTGCTCGGCGGCGGCGACGAGGGCTTCGTGGTCACGGTGCGCCGTCTCTGCTGGAAGAACCCCGGACAGCCGGCGCGCTCGATCGAGTGGCAGGACCTCGACCCCGACAGCCTGTTCGTCGACGGGAGCCGCGTCTGGGTCGACGGCGACGCGATCGTGATCCGCGAGGATGCGGTCCTCGACGCGTGCGCGAACGCCTTCTTCGTCCTCGCGCTGTCCGGTCTTCCGCCGCGTCCGAAGAGGTCGACGCACGTGCGCACGCACGACGGCAGGAAGGTCGCGCTGGAGACCACCCCGCCGGCGCACACGACGTCGTACCGCGCCTACGTCGCGCACGCCGAGACGAACGCGCCCGACCGCGCGTGCTGGCACTGCAAGACCCCGCTCTACGAGTCCACTCCGCAGTGCGCGTTCTGCGGCGCGCTCCCGAAGAAGAAGGGCTGGCTGCAGACGGGCTGATCCGGCCTGCTCAGCGTGCGGCGTCCGCGCCGCTCTGGAGCAACATCCCGATCCGTCCTTGGTACGAGTCGAACGACGGATCCGTACGCGTCGCCTCCGCGAGGGCGAGCGCGTCGGCCTTCCGTCCCACGAGCATCAGCGCCTCGATCCTGAGGAGCGTCGCCTCCTGACGTAGCGCCTCGCCGGCTCTCCTCTCTTCGTACAGCCGGAGCTCCTCGAGGGCCCGCTCCGGCTCGCCCGACGCGAGCGCCGAGCGCGCAGCCTCCACGGCCTTGGCCTCGAGCAAGAGCTGGGTCATGTCCGCTCCGCTCGTGATCGGCGGGGCGGAGGATCCCGTCTTCGAGAGGCCGGTCGCCACGCGCGCCTCCGGAGCGCTCGACGGAGGCGCACGCGCGGGCTCGGCCTCCGTCGACGAGGCGCCGGGCTCCGCCACCGTCGGGTCGTCGAAGGACGATCCGCGGAGCGCGAGATGCACGATGGCGAGGCACCCGACCCCGATCGCGGCCTGGAGCAGCCATCGCGCGCGCGTCGCCTTGTCGGATGTCTCGGGCATGCGTGAGGTCAGCCGATCGCGATCCCGATCTGCTTGCGAAGCTTGTTGTACCGATCCGAGAGCACGAAGCTCATGAGGTCGTCCATCTTCTCGTCGGCGTGTGCTTCGTCCTCGAGGGCCAGGATCGAGTGGGCGGCGCGGAGATCGTTCGCGAGCAGGAGGCCTGCACGCGCCATCGTCCGGTCGGACGCCACCGCCCAGCGCTGGAGGTTCGTGCGCCCCCCTTCCTCGACGAAGCGGAGGAAGTGACCGCGCAGGCGGTCGATCGCGGCGGGCTCGAGGATCGGCTCGATGGCGTTCGCGATGGGCACCACGAGCTGCTTCACCTGCGCGTTGAGCGGCAGGCCCGGGTTGCCGATGGAGAGGGCCGCGAGGAAGATGTCCTCGAGGCCGCGGGTCGTCGGGACGAGCATCTTCACGAAGTGCTCTTCGCGGTAGCTCGCGAGATGCCGACCCGCGACGAACGCGAGCTCGGCCGCCGAGCGGCCGGAGAGCGCCTTCGCGCCGATGCGTGACGCCGGAGGGACGCCAGGGACCATCTCGACGAAGCCGTCGTAGTCCGGATCGGCGTAGAGCGGCGGCGAGTGCATCCCGAGGATCGCGGCCGCCCAGTGGAAGCAGCGCACCGCCTGGATCGTGGTCGTCGAAGGATCCTGCTTGCGCGCCGGATCGAGCTTGATGAGCTGCTTGTCGCGCCGCAGCGCCGAGAGGCGTCCGATGAGGACCGCAGAGACGACGACCGAGAAGATCTCTCCGACGAGCGGCTCCTCCTCGGGGTGGAACAAGAGCCGCTTCCAAGCCTCCTGCGTCACCGACGCGGTCGGACGGATGAGCGCGGACTCCCGGTGCCTCTCCCAGCACGCCCTCTCGTCGGCGTCCGCCGCGTCGAGGAACGACAGGACGTGCGCGACGCACCACTGGCGGTCGAGGTCGCCGGACTTTCCGTAGAGCCGGTACAGCGCGTGGAGCGACTCGACGTCGCGCGGATCGTGGCGCACGCGCCGCGCGAGCTCGACGGGATCGTCGTCGGGGACGTCCTTCCCCGGCGAGACGTCGGACAGGTCGACCTCGATGCTCACGCGCGCGCGGGCTTCCTCGAGCTCGCGCTCGAGCTCCGCGACGCGTGCTTCGAGGAACTTGATGCGACGTTCGAGCGCGAGCGTGCGCTGATCGGTCGCAGCCTCGAGCGGCGCGATCGTCGCGGGCGGCGGCTCGTCGACGTAGGACAGGTCCTTGATGACGATCCGATGCCGCGCCTCGTAGGCCGCCTGGAGCGCCTGCTCGAGCTTGCGGAGACGGGCGCGATCGAGGCCGAGGTTGTCCGCCATCTTGTCGAGGCGGTTTCGCTCCTCTTGCGTGATGACGCCGTCTTCGATGACCTCGGCGAAGAGCTCCTCGTACATCGCCTCGAGCTTGCCGTGCCGGATGTTCCCGCCGATTTCGCCGACCTCGAAGGACGGCGCGTGCTGGAAGGTCGTTTCTGACTCGCTCATGTCGGCTCCTCTCGTCCGGTTCGCTTCCGGTTCGCTCGGCATCGGTCGATCGAGACGTCCTCGCCGGCCCGACCTCGGTGGGCCCATAGTCTCCCCAGCCACGGCGCCGAACAAGGCCGGCGCACCGCTGCGCTCCGAGCGCGCGCGGGTCGGTGGTCATGTCGCTTATCCGGATCCGAGCGGTTTCCGAGTGGTTGGGGCGGAGGCCCAAGTTCGGTAGGCTAGTCTCGCGGCAGGCGCCGCTTCGCAGCGCACATGGACCGAGAGTCGATCGAGGATCTCTTCGCGCGGTGGCAGCAGAACCCGGACACCGCGCGGACGGTGGCGCTATGCGAAGCCCTGCGAGACGGACGTCGCCCCGATCTCGTCGAGATCGTGGGCAGCCATGCGTCCCGTCAGCTCGACGTCGTAGCGCTGCTCGCCGCTGCACGGATGTACACGGACGCGGGCCGTCTCGACGACGCCCAGAGCGTGCTCCTCTCCGCCGGCCGCATCGCGCCTCGGGAAGCCGACGTCTATCGATGGCTCGGCGAGGTCCTCCTCCGGAGGGGCGACGCGGAGCGCGCCGAGAAGGTCCTGCAGAAAGCGGTGGAGTTCGGCTCCGGCGAAGTGGCCAAGACGCTGCTCGAACGCGCCCGGGCGCTCGTCCCCGTCCAGCACACGTCCGGACAGCACGCCGTCGCCGCGGCGGTCGCGGCGGCGAGCTCGCCCCGACTGCCTGCGACGAAGAGCGATCCCGAGGTGACGGTCCCGCGCCGCGATCCGGTGCACGCCGTCCCCGCCGATCCCGAGGACGACATCGAGACGGCGATCCGCGAAGACGACGACGTGAGGGCCGCGATCGAGGCTGCGCTCGCGCCGCTGTCGTCGTCGCCGGTGCTCGCCGCTGGACCGGGACCGGCCGTACCCCCGCCCGACGACCAGATCTTCACGACGCCGACGCGCGGGCTCTCCTTCGACATCCAGACCACGCGCGACAACGACATCCGCTCGCACGGCATCGCGCCCGACGTCTCGGACGTGACGACCCTGCCGGGCGAGCCGCGTGCGGCGAATGCCGCGACCGCGGGCTTCGGCGCACCCGCGAGCCCGCGCAGCGGCGACTCCGATCGATCGCTGCGGGCTCGAGCGGAGGCCGATCGCCCCGTCAACCCGTTGCTGCTCAAGTCGCTCGAGCGACCGCCGGCGCAGCTCGGCGGTGCCGTCGTCCCCGAGCCGCGCGACGTGCTCGACGCGCTGCAGATCGCCGGCATCTACGAGCCCGACGTCCTCGCGGGACCGCAGCTCTTCGAGTGGACGAGACCGGAGAAGGTCCGGCGGTGGTTCCACGCGTACACGCTCATCGGCCTCGCCGTCCTCCTCGTGGGCGTGGGGATAGGCACGTACTTCTACGTGATGAACCAGCGGGCGAAGGCGCACGTCGAGGCCGAGCAGCTCCTCGCCGCGGTCGATGGCGATCTCCGCGCCGGCGAGGCCGCGCGGCTCGCCGACGCCGAAAAGTCGATCGCGAGAGCCTTCGAGCTCGAGTCGCGATCGCCGCACGCCGCGCTGACCTGGCTGCACGAGCGTGCCGCCGTCGGCTTGCTCAAGGGCGGCGCCGATCTCGCGTTCGAGGACGCGGTGCAGCGCGCCAAGGTGGTCGGCGTCGAGGAGAAGAAGTTCGCGTTCGCGCACGTCGCGTCGTTCCTCTTCCAGGGCGACACCGCCGGCGCCGCCGCGACCGTCGCGAAGTGGGACTCGGCCGCCCAAGACGACGCATGGTTCCAGCTCCTCGCCGGCGCGACGTTCGAGCGCGCAGGCGATCCTCGCGCCCTCGAGCGCTACGCCGCCGCGGTGAAGCTCGATCCGGAGCTCGTCATCGCGCAGGTACGTCTCGCGCGGGCGATGGCCGTCGACGGCGATCATCGGCAGGCGGCCGCGCTCGCGAAGGACTTCCGCACGCGACATCCCACGCGCACGGAGGGCCCCGCGCTCGTCGTGCTCGCGTGGACGCGCGATCCGCTCCGCGGCGAGCCGCCGGCCGAGCTCGCGGCCGTCACGGAGCACGGCGACGCGCTCCCGGTCTCGCTCCGCGCCGTCCCGCACGCCGCGCGGGCGCTCCTCGCGCTCCAACGCGGCGCGCTCGACGAGGCGAGACCGTCGGTTCAGAAGGGCCTCGACGTCGTCGACACGCCCGGCATGGCCGCCTGGCTCGGCAGCATCGCGCTCGTGATGGGCGACGAGAACCTCGCGCGCAAGGCGGCGCTCGCGGCCGTCTCCTTCTCGGCGGTCTATCCTCCGGCGCGCGTGCTCGCCGCTCGCGTCGCGCTCCTCGGCGCGCGCCTCGACGAGGCGCTCAAGGCGGTCGAGGACCTCCCCCCGACCGCGCTCGACGTCGCCATCGTGACGGCGGCCGCCTCGTACGAGAAGCTCGACGGCGAGCGCATGTCACGTGCGCTCGACGCCCTACCCGACGAAGCGAAGAGCGTCCCCTTCGCCGTTCCGCTCGTCCGCGGCCAGGCGCTGCTCGCAGGCCAGCTCAAGAGCCTGACGAACGACAAGGTCCTCGACATGGCGGACGACGAGGCCCCGTGGGCCGACCTCGTCGCGATGGATTGGGCGCTCGACGCCGGAGACCTCGAGCTCGCGAGGAAGATCGCCGCGCAGTGGCAAGGCGAGCCGCGTGCCCTTCGCGCGATCCGTCTCGCCCGCCTGGCCCGTTACGAGGGCAGGCTCGAAGACGCGGACAAGTTCAGCCGCATCGCCCTCGAGAGCGGCACGATCACGATGCGCGCCCTCACCGAGCGCGTCTTCACGCTCGTCGCAGCGAAGCGCGACGCCGACGCCCTCGCCCTGTTCAAGACCTACCCGAACGTCGGCGGCCCTCTCTCGAAGTGGCTCCGCGCCTACGCCACTGCCGCCCACGGCAAAGCCGACGAGGCCCGCGCGATCGTCTCGCAGGAAGATCCGCCGCCCGCCGCCGCCCCGATCACGGCGAGGATCATCGCGGCCGCTGCCTACGGCGCGATGAAGGACGTCCGGCACGGCAAGGAGTACACGCTGCCGATCGTGCAGGCGGGGTTCGCCAATCCGGATGTCGCCTTCGCTGCCGAGAAGCTCGGAGTGAAGGCTGCACGCCGCAGGTGACCTGCTGCCTCTGGCAGTCCTCAGTCCTCAGCGATTTGCCTTCGTTCGACCTGTCAGCATCCGGCAGTGCTGGCGTCGGTACGACGATGGCGCGAGCATCCTCTTACCATTCGCCGAGGCGCTGGCGGCTCGCCGGGGAGGCTCGAACGCCTGAGCGCGCGGCTCCGCCGCGGCGGGAAGTAGCGATTCGGCCTCGGCAGGCCCTCCGGAGACCGGGACCTCGCGCGAAGAGCGGGCGAGGTCCCGTCGCCGGTCGAGCAGCCTGCGGTGAAGCCGTCAGCCGATCCGTCTCTCAGCGGGGGAGCGCACCGTCTTGGTAGAGCCCGAGGAGGTGCCCCTCAGGGTCTTTGAACGTCACGGACCAGCCGCCAGGAGCCTCGGTCACCGGGGTGACGAGCTCGACGCCCGCCGCGGCGAGAGATGCGACCATGGCATCGATCCCGCCTTTGGAGAGGCCGAAGACGACCTGGGGAGTCTCCCCGCGCGGCGCGTCGCCGGCGAAGAACACGAGCTCGATGTCGCCGGGCAGGCGAGCCTGGAGATAACCGCCTTCGAAGTCGGTCACCTCGAACGCAAGACCGAGGGTCTCGGAGTAGAAGCGGTGCGTGCGGACGAGGTCCTTGACCGTGTAGACGATGGCAAGGTTCTTGATCTGACCGTTCAGCATGACTTTCCTTTCGCGGGCGTCCGGTCGTTCACTGCCGACGCCGCGCCGGAAGTTGCCGGCCACGGGCTGGGCGTGAGCACCTCGGTGAAGATCAGACCGTGACCGTCCGGATCGCTCGCCGCCAGCATCCGTCGCGCCTGCCCGTCTTCGCCGGATACGACCGCCAGCCGACGGAGCAGTCCGACCTGGCTCCGGCGTAGTCGAGGACGAGGCAAAATCGTCTTCCCGAGCTCGGGGCGAACGAAGGGCCCCTTCTCCCGCAACGCCTGGAATCGTTTGCGCAGCGCTGCATCACTCACACCGAGCACGTAACGGAGCTCGGGCTTCTCGAGCCCCGAGAGCAGCAGGAGCAGCGTCGTACGCAGCGCCGGCGGCAGCGCCGACACCGGGGCGCCCTCGGCGAAAGCGTTCTCGGCCTCGACGTCGCCGCTCTCGAAGCGATCGCTCGCGGCGCGCGCCTCACGAGCGCGGCGCCGTCCGGCGCTACGGGCCAGGAAGGCGCTGTGTCGTCGGACGGCACCGTGGAGGCCGCGGAGAAACGCTTCGCCGTCGATGGGAAGCCCACGCCGCAAGGCGGACAGGAGGATGTCGTGGGCGAGGTCCTCGACTTCGTGGGCCACTCGGCTGTAGCGCCGCGACACGTCGACCAGAGCCTCTCGGATCGCACGCACGGTGGGCATCGTCGGTCTCGGCCTGAGCATGAACCCGCGGCTGCGTGCGGAGCGCGCTCCGTACGCCCGGAGTCCCCGACCTGCGCAGCGCCGCACGCGCTCAGCGGTACGGCTGACGCTGCGGGGGCGCGATCATCCCCGCCTTTCCGGCATGGGCCTCGATCATCGTCCGGAGCTCGTCGGGCTCCGTCGACTGGTTGAGCGCCTGCTCGAGCGTGATGAAGCGGCGGAGGTAGAGGCTCAGGAGCGACTGGTTGAGCGTCATCATCCCGAACTTCTCCTGGCCGACCTGCATCTGGCCGTAGATCTGGTGGACCTTGTTCTCGCGGATCAGGTTTCGGATGGCCGCGTTCGGGATCAGGATCTCCATCGCGAGGCAGCGGCCCGGTGCGCCGGCGCGCGGGAGGAGCTGCTGCGTGATGATGCCCTGGATGACGAACGACAGCTTGTTGCGGATCTGATCCTGCTGGTGCGGCGGGAAGACGTCGATGATGCGGTTGATCGTCGAGACCGCCGAGTTCGTGTGGAGCGTGGCGAAGACGAGGTGACCGGTCTCGGCGATCGTCAGCGCCGCCTCGATCGTCTCGAGGTCGCGCATCTCGCCGATGAGCACGACGTCGGGGTCCTGGCGGAGGACGTAACGGAGCGCGCCCTTGAAGGACTGGGTGTCCTGCCCGACCTCGCGCTGGTTCACGACCGCCAGCTTGTGCGGGTGCAGGTACTCGATCGGGTCCTCGATCGTCAGGATGTGGACGCGCTGCTCGGAGTTGATCTTGTCGATGATCGACGCGAGCGTCGTCGACTTGCCCGAGCCCGTCGGTCCCGTCACCAGCACGAGCCCGCTCGGCTTGTTCGCGATGTCCGCGATGACCGGCGGCAGCCCGAGCTCCTCGAAGGACAGGATCTTGAACGGGATGGTGCGGATCGCTCCGGCGACGGCCCCGCGCTGGAGGAAGATGTTCGCGCGGAAGCGCGAGAGGTTCTTCACGCCGAAGGAGAGATCGAGCTCGCTCTCCTTCTCGAAGTGGATCTTCTGCTCCTCGGTCATGACCGAGTAGCAGAGCTGCTTCGTGTCGACGGGAGTGAGCGGCGGAAGCTTCAGCGGAATGATTTCACCGTCGATGCGGAGCAACGGCGGGGCACCCGCGGTGATGTGCATGTCGCTCGCGCCCTTCTCCACCATCGCCTTCAGGAGCTGATGGAGATTCACTCGAACGTCTCCGCTCTGCGTCATCGCGTTGCCCTTTCCGACTCCCCCAAGACCATGCCTCTAGCTTGCAAGACTATCAGCGTCCTCGCGTGGTGGGCGAGTACGGACGTGACGGCAGAGGCCCGGCCGGCGGCCCGCATCTCGTCTCGCTGCCCGCAGCCCGCACGCTACGATGGGGAGGATGCGCCGATCCGGTATCCTCGTCGGCATCGTCGCGCTCGCATGCTCCGCGGCATGCACGTTGGCGCTCGACCTGGACGGCCTGTCGCGACCGGAGGCCGCCGACGGCCAGGCCCCCGCGCCTGTCGTCGACTCGGGCGCCACGACCGACGCCCCGGACAGCGACGCGAGCGACGCGAGCGACGCGAGCCCGCTCTGCGGCGCACCGAACACGCATTTCTGCAGCGACTTCGACGGCGTCGAGCTCTCTTCGCTTCCCCTCACCGTGCGCAACGGCACCATCACGCTGGACTCGATGGTCTCGCGCTCTCCGCCGACCTCCCTCGTCGCCGCCACCGAGCCACCGAGCACGGGCCTGACGTACGCAGGCCTGGACGTCCGGCCCGGACGCGCCGCCGCGACCTTGCACGTCGCCGCCGATCTGCTCGTCCTCGACAACGTGAACGATTACGTCGAGGTGATCGCCGTCCTCTACTCTTCCGGCAGCTCCTCGTGCGACATCTACGTCATCCTGCAGGACGGCGAGTGGCGGGGGAACGCCGGCTGTCCCGCCCGCGACAACGCCGTCCGGATCGCCCCCGCCCCCATGGGCGAGTGGAGTCACGTGGAGGTCGACGTCGATGGCGTGGGCGGCACGGTCACGATGACCGTCGGGAGCGCAAAGCTGGACCTCCCGCTCGGCGCGTCGTTCGCAGACAGCGACCTGCGCGTCTTCGCGCCCATCTACTGGGCGAGAGAGGGGGGCGGGAAGACGCGCATCGCCCTCGACAACTTCGTCGTCCGCGACTGACGCGAGCCCGACGGGTCAGTCGGCCATCGTGACGCGGAGGATCTCCTCCGTCGTCGTGATGCCGTCGAGCACCTTGGCGATGCCCGCCATGCGGAGCGTGACCATGCCCTGCTTGATCGCGGCCATCTTGAGCTCGGCGGTCGACGATCCCTGGAGGACCATCTCCTTCAGCGAGTCGGTGAACCGCATGACCTCGTAGAGCGCCACGCGCCCCTTGTAGCCGGTGCCGTTGCACGTGCGGCAGCCGAAGCCCTTCACGAGGCGGCCCTCGGCCATCGCGATCTGCTCCGGCGTGAAGCCGACCTCCTGGAGCACCTGCGGGTCGACCTGGATCGGCTGGCGGCAGTCGAGGCAGACCTTGCGCGCGAGACGCTGGGCGAGCACCAGGTTGACGGACGCCGTGATGAGGAACGGCTCGACGCCCATGTTGAGAAGACGCGAGATGGTCGCCGGCGCGTCGTTCGTGTGGAGCGTCGAGAGAACGAGGTGGCCCGTGAGCGCCGCCTTGACCGCGATCTCGGCGGTCTCGAAGTCGCGGATCTCACCGACCATGATGATGTCCGGGTCCTGACGGAGGAACGCACGGAGGGCCATCGCGAAGTTCAGGCCGATCTCGTCGTGCATCTGGACCTGGTTGATGCCGGCGAGGTTGTACTCGACGGGGTCCTCCGCGGTGCTGATGTTCGAGGAGACCTTGTTGAGCTCGGAGAGCGCCGAGTAGAGCGTCGTCGTCTTGCCCGACCCCGTCGGGCCCGTGACGAGCACCATTCCCCAGGGCTGGTGGATGGCCCAGAGGAAGTCCTCGAGAGGCTTCGGATCGAACCCGAGCTTCGTCATGTCGAGCTGCAGGTTCCCCTTGTCGAGGAGGCGCAAGACGATCTTCTCGCCCCAGAGCGTCGGCAGGACGCTGACGCGGAAGTCCATCTCGCGGCCCTTGCCGAGCTTCAGCTTGATGCGTCCGTCCTGAGGCAGGCGGCGCTCGGCGATGTCGAGCTGGCTCATGATCTTGAGTCGGCTCGCGATCGCGTTCTTCAGCTTCAGCGGCGGCGTCATCTCCTCGACGAGCACGCCGTCGATGCGGTAGCGCACCCGGAGCTTCTTCTCGTACGGCTCGATGTGGATGTCGCTCGCGCCCTTCTTGATGGCGTTGAGCAGGATCATGTTCACGAGCCGGACGACCGGCGCGTCCTCGCTCGCCTTCTCGAGCTCGAGGACGTTCAGCTCCTCCTCTTCGCCGGTGAACTCGATCTCCGACTCGTCGAAGCCGGCCATCACCTCCTCGTAGGAGGGGCCGACGCTGTAGTAGCGCTCGATCGCGTTCGCGATCGCCGTCTCGCTCGCGATGACGGGCTCGATGTTGTAGCCCGTGAGGAACTTCAGGTCGTCGATGGCGTGGAGGTTCGTCGGATCCGCCATCGCCACGATGAGGGAGCTGCCCGCGCGGGAGACCGGGATGACCCGGTGCTTCTCGCACTGCTCCTTCGAGACGAGCTTCAGGATCTCCCCCTCGATCTCGTACTCGTCGAGGTTGATCGTCGGGACGCGATACTGCTTCGAGAGGAAGTTGGTGATCTCCTGGTCGCTGATGAACCCGAGCTTCGCCAGCGTGTAGCCGAGGTTCTGACCGGAGCGACTCTGTTCGTCCTGAGCCTGTCGAAGCTGCGCGAGTGAGATGAGCTTCTCCCGAACGAGGAGCTCCCCGAGCCTGTTGTTGTTCGACATCGACGTTCTTTTCTTCCGGCCCCACGGGCCGGGTGAGTTCCTTGGCCGGCTCAGGGTGCACCGCATCCTCGAGCGACCGAATGCTAAGCGTCGGTGATGCTGCAAAATACGTCAACGACTCGTGCGCACGGGCGCCCGCACCGCGTCTTCGCGCACATGTACCGACCTCGCGCCGGCGCCGCGGCAGGAGGCGCCCGCGTCTCGTCTCGTCGGGCCTCGGAACGGCGCTCGGAGTAGAGTGGTTGCCCGGGTTCGGCCGATGGCTCTCTTCGACAGGTGGTTCGGCAAAGGACGCGTCCTCGCCCAGGCGCGCGCCGCCGAGCTGCGTGGCGATCTCGTCAAAGCGGCTGAGCTCTTCGGGGAGGCGGGCGAGGACGAGGAGGTCGCCCGCGTGATGACGTTGCGCGGCGACGCCGAGATCGACGCCCGCACGCGCCTCCAGCTCTACACGCAGGCGGCCAAGCTCGCCCCGGAAGGAACCGAGACGAACCGGACCGCGCGTCTCAAACGCGCCGAGCTCTTGCTCGCGCTCGCCGGAGACACCGCCGTCAGCGCCGTGGCGCGCCACGAGGTGATGGAGGCGGCGCGGGACCTCGAGGCCATCAACGAGCCGCTCAAGGCCGCCGAGGCTTACGCCCGCGCGGGCGACAAGGAAGGAGAAGCGCGCGCTCTCCAGGCCGCCGGCGACGTCGAGCGCCTCGAGTTCCTGCTCGCCGCCGAGCAGAGCAAGGAGCGAAGCTCGCGCGCGCGCGACCAGCGGACGAAGGACGTCGAGCTGATGATCGAGTGCGGCAAGCGCCGAGAGGCGCTGGAGGCGCTCGAAGATCTCCTGCGATCGGAGGAGGACGCCTCGCTCCGGCAGCGCGCGAACACGCTCCGCGCGCGACGCGTGGTCGCGCCGATCGTCACCCTCGAGGCGCTCGGCGAGCGCTGGACGCTCGTCCTCGGCGACGAGGTCGTCCTCGGCCGCACCGACGGCGCGATCAAGGTCTCCTCGAACGCGGTCAGCCGGCGGCACCTCCGCATCGCGCGCGAGGGCTCGGCCGTCATCGTCCGCGATCTGGAGAGCCGCAACGGGACGCACCTGCGAGGCATCCGGCTCGCCGGGCCGCTGGAGGTCGGCGAGGGCCTCGAGCTCAAGCTCGGCAAGGAGGTGCCGATCCGGATCGCGCCGAGCAAGCGGCTCGAGGGAGCCATCGAGATCGAGGTCGCCGGCGAGAGGTACTACGCGTCCCTCGGCCCCACGCACACGCCGATCCCCGGCCTCGACCTCGCGACCGGTCCCGACGGGTGGGTGGAGCTCGTCGCGAGCGGCGCGCGCGTGTTCGCCGGTGACGTGGAGCTCGTCCCACGCGCTACGCTCCTCGTCGGAGACGCCGTCTCGACGAAGCGCGGAACGGAGCCGATGCTGCGCGTGATCGGCACCTGACGAAACCGGACGAGGGAGAGACGCCGAGGGATGGGCTTCTGGGATCTGTTCAGGAGGAAGCCTGCGGAGCGGCCCGGCGAGCGCACGGAGCCCGCGAGCGCTTCACCCGAAGGGCCCACGGCCGCGCCGATGCCGAAGGAGCTCGCGCGTCTGCTCGCGGTCGGCCTGCCGGGCGGCCCGACGGACGACGAGGCGCTCGCCGCGTTCGAGGCCCTGCGATCGACGCCCGACGAGGCGCGCATGGTCGACGAGCTCGCGCGCACGGCGCAGATCCGCAAGCTCCCCGATCCGCTGCTCCTCGCGCTGGGCGCGACGCTCCTCGATCGCGGGGAGCCCGAAGGCGCGACGCGCGTGCTGCAAGGCGCGTCCTCGTCGCCCGCGCTCGTCCTCCTCGCGGACCTCGCCGAGCGACGCGGCGACCTGCCGACGGCGCTCTCGCTCATCGAGCGCGTGCTGCTGCGTGATCTCGATCATCCCGGCGCGCGCGAGCGTCACAAGCGATGGCGCGCCAAGCTCGGGTTCGATCTCGAGCAGAAGCCGGTCGCCGCGGGCGCGACGGTGGTCGCGCGCGAGCCCGACGCCCCGTACGACCTGTTGCGCGAGGTCGGACGCGGCGGCGCCGCCGCGGTGTATCAGGCCGTCGACCGCGACCTCGGCCGTCACGTGGCGCTCAAGGTCTATCACCAGCCGGAGCGCGATCGTCATCAGCTCGCGCACGAGGCGCGCGTCGCGGTGCGCCTCGAAGGTCCGGGGATCGTCCGTGTCTTCGACGTCGATCCGAACCACGGCTGGATCGCCCTCGAGTGGGCGCCCGAGGGCGCGTTGCGCGATCGCATCCGTGGTCGAGAGGTGCACAAGCTCTTGCCGATCGAGCGCTGGGCCGTGCCGCTCGCGCACGCCCTCGCGCGCGTGCATGCGGCCGGATGGGTGCACCACGACGTCAAGCCGGCGAACGTGATCTTCGGGAGGAGCGGCGCTGCGATCCTCACCGACTTCGGCACCGCGCGCCGCATGGGCGAGCCGAGCCCTCCCGGCAGCCTCGGCTACGTCTCACCCGAACGTATGAAGGGCCGCGCCAGCGATCCGCGCGACGACGTCTACGGGTTCGGCCGCGTGCTCGAGGACGTCCTCGAGGTCGCCGGGGACCAGGCCGCCTCCGCGCGCTGGCGCCCGCTCGCCGCCGCCTGCACCGGCCCCGACGAGGGCCGACCGAGCGACGGCGCCGCGCTCGTCACGCGATTGCGGGTCGAGCTCGGAATGGGTTGACCGCTGCGGCATCCAATCGAGTGAACGCCTCGGCTCGACCGCCGGCCAGGGATCCGTTATAACGGATGCGCCTCCGGCGACCGCGCCGGGCCCCGAGGACGACGATGCCGACGACCTACGCCGATCTCATCGCAAGCGTTCGACGCGAGACCAAGGAGGTGTCGCTCGAAGAGCTCAAGCGCCGCCTCGACGCGAAGGAGCCGTACACGCTCATCGACGTGCGCGAAAAGGAGGAGTACCGCGCGGGCTTCATCCCGGGTGCGATCTCGATCCCGCGAGGCTTCCTCGAGATTCAGGTCGAGTCCCGGGTGCCGGACAAGACGACGAAGATCGTCACGTACTGCGCCGGCGGCACGCGCTCCGCGCTCGCGGCCAAGACGCTCGCCGAGCTCGGCTATACGAACGTCGAGACCGCGAACCCGGGCTTCGTGCGATGGAAGGACCTCGGCTATCCGGTCGAGACGCCGCCGCACCTCACCGACGCGCAGCGCGAGCGTTACTCGCGGCACCTCTTGCTCCCCGAGGTCGGCGAGGCCGGCCAAGCGAAGCTCCTCAAGAGCAAGGTGCTCCTCATCGGAGCCGGCGGGCTCGGCTCCCCCGCGGGCCTCTATCTCGCCGCGGCCGGCGTCGGGACGATCGGCCTCGTCGACGCGGACGTCGTCGACGCATCGAACCTCCAGCGCCAGGTCCTCCACGCGACGAGCCGCGTCGGGCAGCCGAAGGTCGAGAGCGCCGAGAAGGTGCTCAAGGACCTGAACCCCGACGTGAAGGTCGTCGGCTACAAGGAGCGGCTCGACAGCTCCAACGTCGAGCGCTTGTTCGGCGACTACGACGTCGTCGTCGACGGCACGGACAACTTCCCGACGCGCTACCTCGTCAACGACGCGAGCGTCTGGCTCGGGAAGCCCGTCGTGCACGGCTCGATCTTCCGCTTCGACGGCCAGCTCACGACGTTCGTCCCCGAGCGCGCCGCGAAGAAGCTCGGGATCGAGCCCGGTCCTTGTTACCGCTGCCTCTACCCCGAGCCGCCGCCGCCGCACCTCGCACCGAGCTGCCAGGAGGCCGGCGTGCTCGGCATCCTCCCGGGCGTCATCGGCCTGTTGCAGGCGACCGAGACGATCAAGCTGCTCCTCGGCCGCGGCGAGCCGCTCGTCGGGCGCCTGCTCACGTACGACAGCCTGAAGATGAAGTTCCGCGAGCTCCGACTGCGCCGCGCGCCCGACTGCCCGGTGTGCGGGCCGTCGCCTTCGATCACGACCTACATCGATTACGAAGGCTTCTGCGCCCTACCGTCCTGAGGACGACGCCTCAGTAGATCGCCACCGGCCCGTTCGACGTCTCGCAGCGGCCGTCCGGCGTCGGGTTGCCGACGGTGCGGATGATCTCGTTCTGCTGGGCCTCGACGCGCTTGCCTGCGAGCTCGCTCTCCACCATGCGGACGATGGCGCTGTTGAGCTTCGTCACGTGGTAGCACGGGATGTGCGGCTCCGCGTGCGCGTTGCCGACGCCCGAGTCGTCCGTGAGAAACACGTACCTCCCGCCCGTGAGCTGCGCGGCGATGCGCATCGTGAGCTCCGTCGTGTCGTCGGTGCCGCTCGCGGCGATCGGATAGATGTGCACGTCCTTCGCCATCGCGGTCTGGATGTGCTGCTTCACGACGTCCTCCGTGCCGTAGTGATGCGGCGCGTCCGCGACCCAGAACGCGAGGCGCGCGACGGAGCCCGCCCGCCACGACAGCGTGTTCATCGCCTCGAGCGCCTCCGGCACGGCCTCCGGGAAGTCGCCGCCGCCGGAGGCTTTCTGGGCGCTCAGCGCCGCGCGGAACGCGTCGATGGTCTCGAAGTCGAACGACCGGGTCACGTACTCGTCGCCCGTGTCCTTGTAGACGACGAGGCCGTACCGGGCCTGCATCTGCGGGTGATTCGACTGAATCGTCCGAGCGATGTCGTCGATCTCGGCCTGAAGGTACGAGAGCTCGTCGCCCATGCTGCCGGTCGTGTCGATCACGAACGCGACGTCGAGCTCTCCGGCCCCCGTGCGCTGGCTCCATTTGTCGCGCGCGGCTTCGTGCTCCTCGATGGGGAACGACGGCACGTCTGGGAGAGAGGAAGCCTCGGCGAGGTACTCCTTGAAGAAGTCGAAGTTGAGGTTGTCGTCCCAGACGCCCGCGGTGAGGACTCCAGCCTGGAGCTGGTCGGCGCCTCCGCCTTCCCCGTCCCCGGCCGCGCCCTTGGCCGCCCCTTCCGCCGGTGCCGGCATGCCGGCCTTGTCTCCTCCCGGCGGCGGCGACGGAGCGCGCTCCGACTGCGCGGCATCCGTCGCGGAAGTGCACGCCGCGAGCGCCAGCAACGAGCACGAGAGACAGGCCATCCAGATCCGCTTCATCGCCATCCTCCGAGAGCTTTCCGCACCGCATGCGAGCACTGCGAGGCGCATGCCGACCGGCGCCGAGGGCGCAAGCCCGCGAAAAGACGCCCTTGCGGGCATTCGGGCGCTCACGGGCTGTGCCGGACCGTGACGGCGGGATCAGGCTCTGGACGGCGGTGAGGCTCGGGACGACCTGGGAGCGGCCCGTGCCGCGGAAAGGAGTCCTCAGTCCTCGGTCCTCAGCAAGAACTGACTGCGACCCTTCCGCAGCCCGCCACGCGTCTCGTGCTGCGCAACCTCGAGACACGCCGCTTCTACAGCATGGAGCCGCGTCACCGCTTCTCGAGCATCCGGCGACGCCGTTGCTTCTCGGAGCATCCAGCCGACGACGCACTCCACTGCAGACACGAAAAGAGCGCGGAGTCGGTCATTACCAGCCCGCGCTCATTTCGTCTGCGGAAAGCGAGAACCGAATCCGCTGAGGACTGAGGACTGAGGACTGAGGACTCCCTCGAAGAGGGCCAAGTCCTCGCGACTAGGGCGCCGGCGCCGCCGGGTGCTCGTCCACCGGCTCCGGCATGCTCTCGCGATCGAGCGGGCGGCGTGCGCGCAGGAGGCGTTCGCCCTCGGCGGCGAGCTCCGCGAAGCTACGCGACGTCACGCTCACGCGGTCGACCAGACGCTCCGCCTCGCGCGGCGGCGGTGGCGGCGGCCACTGCGTCACGTAGCGCGGCGTCTCGCCCGGGCCGCTCGCGTCGATCCAGCTCACGTGACCGGCGCCGGGATCGCGCACGTCGAGGTGTACGAACGAGCTGTTCGGGTAGTAGCCGCAGCCCGTGTCCGGGAGCGTCTTGCAGAACGTGACGACATCCTCGTTCTTCACGCCCTCGACTCGGAAATCGACCGCGCGCCCGGTGGAGTGCATGCTGCCGACGGACGCCGGGCGGTAGCCCGAGATGATGAACAGCTTCGCCGGCGCGCCGGGCTTGCCGAAATGCTCGGCCACGCTCTGGAGACGGACGACGAGACGCGGATCGACGCGGCGGATTCCGTGCGCGAGGTTCGGCCCCGGCTTCTTGGCGAGCTCGGCGAGCGGCGCGGTCGGACGCGCCACGCTGCCGGGACGGACGAGGATCGAGAGCTGCTCGATCGCGAGCGGCGCGACCGAGCCGTCGCACTTCGTCAGCCGGACGCGCTCCACCTCGGGACCGCGGACGATCTCGACCGGATCCTTCAGGCACGGCGATCCCTTCTGCGTCACGTGGGAGGCGTTCTTCACGACGCCGTCGTCGCGTCCCTTCGTGCGTCCTTCGTTCGACGCCTGCTCGGTCGCGTCGTCGGCCGGATCGCCCGCCTTCGCCACCCGTTCCCGAGAGCGCGAGCTCTTTTCGTCCGCGTGCTCTCCGGCAGTCGAGGCTTTGCCGATGCCGCGGATGCGCGCGACGAGCTCGGCGAGCTCCTCGTCGCGCGTGTGTTCGCCTTCGTCGGAAGCGTGCTTCTTCGCGGTCGGCTTGCGCGCCTCTTTCTCGGCGCCGCCCTTGCTCGGCTTGTCCTCGTTCGGGTTCGGGAGCGGCGGCAGCTCGGTCGCCTTCGCAGGCACGACCTTTCCGCGCGAGCCCGTGCTCTTCGCCGACGCCTGCACGAGGACGCCGTGATCGTCGAACGTCGGCTCACGGTGACCAGCGCCGGCGAGATCCACGCCGTGCGCGTGAGGCGTGGCCTTCACGCGCGCCCCTTCCTTCTTGTTTTCCTTCACGCGGGCGGCCGCCGTCCGCTCCTTGCCCTTCTCGGCGACCTTCCCTTTGTCGCCCTTGCGATGCTTGACCTTACCCGCGGCGGTACGTTGGACCTGCGAGGCCGACTGCGACTTCGAAGGCGCCGGCTTGGCCAGCGCGGTCATCGGTGCCATCGCGATCGCCAGAGCCACGAGCGAGGAAGCGACGCGCTTCATTCGTGTTCCTCCTCCAGGTCGGGCAGCCAGGGGCCTGCCCGCATGGAGGGTAAGGTCGTACAATCTGCGACCTGGGCCAAACAAACGACGTTTGTTTTTTCGCGGGTGCCCGGGCGCGTTAGGAAGGCGCCATCTCTCGTGCGGTCCGGCGGTCCGAGCCGAGGTCGCGACGAGCGTGGTCAGCACGCGGACGAACCATGGCCTCCTCGCTTCCCCTCACAGCTCCCGAGTTCGAGAGGCGCCTCGCCGCCCTCTTGCGCTCGCATCGGACCGCGACCGAGAACGTCGGCTGCCTGGCATGCGAGCGCTGCGAGCGCTGCACGGACTCGACGTTCCTCAAGGACTGCAAGAACGTCGTGCGCTCGAACTACTGCACGGGCTGCGTCGACTGCACCGAGTGCTCGCACATGATCGACTCGACGGGCTGCATCCAGTGCTCGCACTGCGAGCAGTGCGAGCGCTGCGTCGGCAGCGCGTACCTCGTCCGTTGCGTGGAATGCAGCGGGTGCACCTACTGCTTCGGGTGCGTCGGCCTCTCGAAGAAGGACTTCTATATCCTCAACGAGCCGTACGAGCGGCAAGAGTGGTTCGCCAAGGTCGCGGAGCTCCGCCGCGCGCTGTCGATGTGAGCCATGCGAGCGGTCGTTCAGAGAGTCGCGTGGGCGAAGGTCGAGGTCGACGGTGAGGTCACGGGCGCGATCGACCGCGGCCTGCTCGTCTACCTCGGAGCCGGCAAGGGAGACACCGACGCGGACCGCGCGTACGTGCTCTCCAAGATCCTCGGCCTTCGCATCTTCGAGAACGAAGAAGGCAAGATGGACCGGAGCGTGGTCGACGTCGGCGGCGCCTTGCTCGTCGTCAGTCAGTTCACGCTCTACGGCGACGTCCGCAGGGGGCGACGACCGAGCTTCGACGCCGCCATGCCGCCGGAAGAGGCCGAGCGGGTCTACGAGGCGTTCGTCGAAGAAGCCCGAGCGCAGGGCGTCCGCGTCGAGACGGGCCGGTTCCGCGCCGACATGAAGGTGACGAGCTTGAACGACGGCCCGGTGACGATCTGGATCGACAGCGCGAGGTCGGCGTAGAACCAAGACGGAGAGAGCTTCTCGCGACGAACGAAGCAGAGCTCCGTGCGATCGAGGGACTGAGGCCGTGGGCGACGAAGCGAAGACGGACCCCGAGGGCGGCACCGAGCCGAGCGCGAGCGACGCGCCGGCGAAGGCCGAGGCCGTCCCCGCTCCCTCGGTCGAAGACCTCGTGGCGATCGGCGACCGGGACGCGGTCTTCGAGCTGCTCTGGAAGCGCACGCTCGAGGCGTGGGACGACGACAAGCCCCACGCGGCGATCCTCGATCACGCGATCAAGAACGAGAAGCTCCCCGAGCTCGCCGGCCGCTACCGCGCGCTGAAGGACGATCCCGAGAAAGCCGAGCGCGCACAGAAGAAGATCGACGGCATCATCGTCGCGGCCACGCAGATGCTGATGGCGACGAAGACCCCGCCGCGCACGAAGACGCCGTGGCAATGGAACGCCGCCGCGGTGGCCATCTTCCTCATCGTCTGCGGCTGGCTCGCGTACCAGCTGTTCGTCCCGCATCACTGAGGAAAGGCTCCAGGCTCCGGGCTCCAGGCTCCAGGGGATCGCGGCCTCACGAACCACCCGTCGCCCCTCGCGCAACCGTGCCCTTCTTCCGCGAGTAGGCAGTCACACGCGCCCCACGAGGCGCTCGGCGAGCTTCATCGCCTCGCGCATCCCACGAGCATCGGCGGTCCCCTTCCCCGCCTGATCGTAGGCCGTGCCGTGATCGACGCTCGTGCGCACGATGGGCAGCCCGAGCGACACGTTGACGGCCTCGCCGAAGCCGAGGAGCTTCATCGGGATCGTGGCCTGGTCGTGGTACATCGCGACCACCGCCGCGTATCGACCGCCCGCCGCCAAGCGAAAGGCGCTCTCGGCCGGGACGGGGCCTTCGATGGCGACGGGGACCTTCTCCCGCACGAGCCTCCTGCGCGCGCGCTCGATCCCCGGCGCGATCGCGCGGGCCTCTTCGTGACCGAGGAGCCCACCCTCGCCTGCGTGCGGGTTGAGCGCGGCGACGGCGAGCGGGCGATCCGCGCGTCCGAGCCGCTCGACGAAGCGCGCGGTCCAGTACGTCGCGCGCGCCACCGCCGCCGGAGTGATGGCGCGGGGAACTTTCGCGAGCGGCAGGTGCGTCGTGACGAGCGACGTCGTCAGCCGCTCGGTCCAGAACGCCATCGTGACCTCGGGCGCGCCCAGCCGTCGCGCGAGGTGCTCGGTGTGCCCCAAGAAGCTGCGTGCGCCGCGAGCGCCCGACCGCGCGATGACCTCCTTCGCGACGGGCCCCGTGACGAGCGCGTCCGCGGCGCCCTCCGTCACGAGGTCGGTCGCCACGTCGATCCACGCGAGCTGCGCCGCTCCCGCGGCCCGCCCCGGTCGGCCTGGCCGGCGATCCGCGGCGGCGAGCGGCGCGGTCGGCTGCAAGACGTACAGCGCTTCGCCCGCGCGCGCCTCGAAGGCCTCGCGGGCGTCGGCGACGCGTACGAGCGGCGTCGCGACCCCGCGGACGCGCGCCGCGGCCCGGAGCGCGCCGAGATCGCCGACGAGAAGGACACGCGCTTCCGATCGCGCCGCGGCCTCGACCGCGACCTCCGGTCCGATGCCGCACGGGCAGCCGATGCTCACCACCAGCCGCGCCCGGCTCCGCGCTCGTCGTGTCTTCCTCGTCGTCATCGCTCGTCCGGGGTCCGCAGCTTGTAACCGGCGCCGCGCAGCGTCTCGAGCGGCAGCGCGTCGCCGAGCTTCATCCGGAGGCGCCGCACGTGGATGTCGACCGTGCGCGGACCGCCCTCGTAGCGTGCTCCCCACACCCGAGCGAGCAGCGTCTCGCGCGAGAACACGCGCCCGCGGTTCTGGGCGAGGAACGCGAGCAACGCGAACTCCTTGGCCGTGAGCTGGATCGATCGACCTTCGAGGATGACCTCGTGCGCCGCGCGATCGATCACGAGAGGACCGACCTTGAGGCGCTCCTCCGTCGCGAACTCGCTCTTCTTCCACTCGAGCTGACGGATGCGCGCGTACAGCTCGACGGGCGTACACGGCATGACGATGAAGTCGTCGAACCCGCTCGACGGATCGACGCTCGCGATCTGCCTCGGCGGCACGGCGATGATCGCGGGCGTGTTCGAGAGCTCCTCGGTCTTCCGGACGGCCCTGAGCGCCGCCACCGCGAGATCGGGCCGCTCGCCGGCCTCGATCACGATCGCGCGAGCACGCGCGCCTTCCTCGTCGAACAGCTTCCCGCCCTCCTCCCAGAGGTCGAGCGTTCGAACCTCCGCGCCGAGCGTCCGGAGAAGCGTCGCGGCCCCCTCCTCGGACTCGAGGTCCGGGCCGTGGCCGATGACGACGACGAACGAGGGCACGACGGGGGGATTACCACAGCGATCCGGTAACCGTCCTCAGTCCTCGATGTCTGGGAGTCGGTCGGTCCTCGGTCCTCAGTCCTCAGTCCTCAGCGGATCGACTCCGTACAGGTCCGAGCTCACCGTCCGGCCCTCACTCCCCGAAAACGCCTTGCAATTCGGCATCATCCCCAACCGCAGGCTTTGGGCGGCACGGGGACTCCTGTGCGCGGGAGCCGTCACGATCGGTCGCGGCGGCAACGCGTTCCGGCTGCGGCCGGCGTCGAGACCTGGCGGATGAAACGACTCCGAGCTGAGGACCGAGAACTGAGGACTGAGGACTTACACCTCAGACCTTCGTCCCCCCCACGGTAATCGAGCTGATCTTGATCGTCGGACACCCCACGCCCACCGGGACGCTCTGCCCGTCCTTGCCGCACGTCCAGATGCCGTCGGACGTCGCGACGTCGTGGCCGAGCATCGTGACCTTGCGGAGGACGTCGGGGCCGTTGCCGATCAGGTTCACGCCCTTGAGCGGCGCGGTGATCTTTCCGTCTTCGACGAGGTAGCTCTCCGTGAGGGAGAAGACGAAGTCGCCGTTCGAGATGTCGACCTGACCGCCGCCGAACTTCTTCGCGAACACGCCGCGCTTGACGCTCTTGAGGATCTCCTCCGGGTCGTGCGGGCCGGCGACGAGGATCGTGTTCGTCATGCGGGGCATCGGCACGCAGGCGAAGCTCTCGCGGCGGCCGTTGCCGCTCGGGGCGAGCTTGAAGTGCTTCGCGCTGAGGCGGTCGTGCATGTAGCCGACGAGCCTGCCGTTCTCGATGAGCGTGCTCGAGCGCGGCTCGTTGCCTTCGTCGTCGACGTTGATCGATCCGCGCGACTGGAGGAGCGTCGCGTCGTCGATGACCGTGCACAGCTCGCTCGCGACGAGGTTGCCGACCTGACCCGAGTAGTTGCTCGTGCCCTTGCGGTTGAAGTCGGCCTCGAGGCCGTGCCCGACGGCCTCGTGCAAGAGGATGCCGCTGTCGCCCGGCGCGAGCACCACTTCCATCTGACCCGCCGGCGCCTCCTGGGCGTCGAGCATCGTGATGGCCTGTCGCGCCGCCTCCCTCGCATGCCACTCCGGCGGCTTGCCGTCGAAGTAGCCGATGGTCGTGCGGCCGCCGCCGCCGGACGAGCCCTCCTGACGCTTGCCGTTGTGCTCGACGATCACACGGATGCCGAACCGCATCAGGGGCTGGACGTCGCGCGCGAGCCTCCCGTCGCTCGTCACGACGAGGATCTCGCGGAGCTCCTCCGCGAAGGAGCACTCGACCTTCGCGACGCGCGGGTCGTACGCATGAGCCGCGGCCGCCGCGCGCTCGAGGATCTTCCTCTTCTCCATCCCCGGCACGTCGAGCGTCACCTGGTCGAGCTCGTAGCGGCTCGGGAGGGTCCGGGGCGTGATGTTCTCGGGCTTGGGAGCACCGCCGCCCGACGCGATCGAGGCGGCGGTCTCCGCCGCGCGCTTCATCGCGTCCCAGTCCAGCCGCTCGGTGTACGCGTAACCGGTCGCGTCGCCCTGCTGAGCTCGGACGCCGAGGCCCATCGAGACGCCGCGGGACGCGCTCTTGAGGATGCCCTCGTCGAAGACGAACCCCCCGGCGGCCCGGTACTCGAAGAACAAATCCGCATAGTCCGCTCCGCGCGACAGCGCGATGGCGAGGAGCTTCTCCGCAAGCTGCACGTCCACCTCGCTCGCGCCGCCAGGACCAAAGGGAGCCTTGTAAAGTGCGGATTGCGTGGCCATCCGCGCCAAGGTAGCCGCGAATGCCACGCGCTTCCAGCGGAGCCGTGGACCGTCCTCGGGCCGTATCGGCGGCCCGATCGACGGGGCCGCACATCGGCGCGCGCGCCGAAGGCGCCGCCATACCGGGGGCTCGATGCCTCGTCCTCGCGCCGTCTCGTGCCGCGGCCCTCGCCGACCAGAGGGACGGAGAGGCGTCCGACGCTCGGCCGTCGTCGCCCCTGCCGCACGCACTTCGGGAGGCGGTCGCTCCGACCGACGACGGTCGGGCGGCAGAGCTGCGACGCGCCGACCGGCGGACGCACGCGACCGCTCGTCGGCGGGTGGGCACGCCACGCCGGAAACCAGCACGAGCGCCGGCGGGGAGATGTGAAGATGGCTTCGCGGTCCCCCGCCCGGGCTGTCGGAGACCCCGCGTGCGGCTACGACCGGGGCGGCGGTACCGCCGCTCCGACCGTCTGGTGGCGGGCGCTCCCCCTCCCGGCGACCGGAGCGGGCGCCCCTCCCACCGGCGCCGGCGTCCGGGATCGTGCGGCCCCGTTCACGCGCAAGTAGGCAACCTGCCAAGAGTAACGCTATTCTGAGTCCGTCCCGGATGCGTCACGCACCTGCCTTCCCGTCACGTGCGTGCTGGATTCGGACGATAGTGGATCGCCGAGTACCTCCCTTGGCTTGTTTCCATCTGCAACACGCGTCCGGGAGGCCCCAACCTCCCATCGCGAGGAGCCCTCGTCGACGTGGCGATTAATCGCGACAAGGTGCTCGAGACCGCCCAGAAGTACGTCGAGAAGAAAAAATACGACAAGGCGGTCGCAGAGCTCAGGAAGCTGATCGAGGCGGATCCGAACGACGCTCGGACCCTCCTCAAGATCGGCGACCTCCAAGCCAAGCAGGCGCTCTACGCCGACGCGATCAACACGTACGAGTCCGTCGGGCGGCTCTACGCGACCCAGGGCTTCGCGCTCAAGGCGATCGCCGTCTACAAACAGATCCGCGAGATCATCGCGAAGCACGTCCCGCACCTCGAGGAGCGGTACGGGCACATCGCGCCGAAGCTCGCCGAGCTGTACCAGCAGCTCGGTCTGACGAGCGACGCGCTCGCCGCGCTCGACGAGGTGGCGACGCGCCTCCAGCGCCAGCAGAAGGACCAGGAGGCGATCGAGGTCTTCCGGAAGATCGTCGAGCTCGATCCGACGAACCCGCTTCCGCACCTCCGGCTCGCCGAGGCGCTCTCGCGCGTGAAGGACGTCGAAGGCGCGGTCTTCGAGTTCAAGACCGCCGCGCAGCAGCTCGCGAGCCTCGGGCGCCGCGACGATGCGCTGAAGGTCCTCGAGCGCCTGCTCCATCACAAGGCGGATCCGGAGCAGGCGAAGATCGCCGCGGAGCTCTATCTGTCGCGCGGGCAGCCGCAGGACGGGATGCAGGCGCTCGCGAAGCTCCAGATCTGCTTCCAGGCGAACCCGCGCGACTTCGACACGCTCTCGTTGCTCGCGCGTGCGTTCAACGCCATCGGGCAGGGCGCGAAAGCCATCGAGGTCCAGAAGGAGATGGCCCGCGTCGCACGCGACACGGGCAAGATGGATCTCTTCCGCGAGATCCTCGAGCGGCTGATGCGCGTCGCGCCTCACGACGAGGGCGTGCGCCGGCTCGCGCAGCAGACCGGCTCGGTCCAGGTCCCGCCGTACGGCGCGGCCGCGATGGCGCCCGAGCCTCCGGCGCCCGCGCAGCCGCCGGCCCCGAAGCCGCCGGCGCGCGAGCCCGAGCCGCCTCCGCGCTTGAGCGCGGCCTGGGGACAGCCGGCGCCGCCGGGCGAGTCGCTCTACCAGCCCCCGCCCCCGCCGCCGGCGCCGCCCTCACCGTACGGAGCGCGTACGAGCTCGCAGCAGGTCCCGCGGGCGTCCGGCCCTGCGTACGAGGAGCCTGCGGTCGAGGAAGCCGCCGAAGAGTACGCGTACGAAGAGGTCGAGGAGATCGACGCCCAGGAGATCGAGGAAGACGCGGTCGAGTACGCCGAGGTCTCCTACGAGGAGGATCCGGGCGGCGAGGCCTACGCGGACGCGGGCGGCGACGCTTACGCGGACGCGTCCGTCGACTACGGCCAAGACGGCCAGTCCTACGAAGTCGAAGCCGGCGACGGCTACGGCGATCCGCAGGCCGGAGAGTACGGCGCGGACGCGTACCAGCACGGTTACGAGGAAGGCCACTACGAAGACGGCCAGCAGGAGTACGCCGAGGGCGGCGACGTGTATGGAAGCGACGAGATGGCGCCGCACTCCGAAGCGGAGGTCGCGGCGCACGTCGCCAAGATCCTCGCGGACGCGAACGCGTTCCGCCGCGTCCGGCTCTATGCGAAGGCGATCGAGACGCTACGCCAGGGGCTCGAGGTCGAGCCGCGCTCGATGGACCTGCACGAGACGTATCGCGACGTCCTCATCGAGGCGGGTCAGATCGAGGAGGCGGTCCAGGAGATGCTCGCCATCGCGAGCCTCTACGTAGACGCGCTCGACGGCGAGTCCGCCGCACGCGCCCTGCAGGACGTGCTCGCCTACGATCCGCAGAACCAGCGCGCGATCGAGATGCTCCAGGAGCTCGGCTACGAGATCGTAGACGAGAACGAGGAGGCGGCCGCGGCGGAGCAAGGCGCGCATCACGACGACGGCGCGTACGGAGAGCAGCCGGGCCACGATCGGCTGCCGTCGTACGACCTCGAGGAGATGGGTCCGGCGGACATCTCGTCCGATTACGCGGACGATCGCCAGATCCACATCAACCGCGGAGCGTCGCAGGTACAGGCCTACGACGAGCTGGACGGCTCGGCCGGAGAGTCGCTCCCGAGCTTCCCGCTCGACGAGCCCGACGCGCACGATCCCTACGCCGAAGCGGACGCGCACGGCGGCCACGACGAGGCCCCCCAGGAAGACTACGCGCCTCCGCCCGCGTTCGGCCGGCCGCAGTCGCAGGTTCCCCCGCGCGCGTCGAGGCCGCCTTCCATCGCGACGGCCGCGAGCCACGAGCTCGAAGACGCGCTCGAGGAGGCCGAGTTCTTCTGCTCGCGCGGTCTCTTCGAGGACGCGCGCGCGATCCTCGACGAGCAGCTCCTCAAGCACCCCAACCACCCGCTGTTGCGCGAGCGCCTCGCCGAGATCGAGGCGATGGAGGCCGAGCGCGGCAGCGGCGCCCGCGAGAAGCCGCGCGACGGCTACGATCATGGCTTCGACATCGGGTCTTCGCTCGATGCGCTCGAGAGCCTCGACTACGGGGCGATCGAGCCCGCCGAGGGCCACGCGAACGAGGACCAGCAGGTCGACGTCGAGGAGGTCTTCGCGAAGTTCAAGGAAGGCGTCGCGAAGCAGATCAGCGTCGAGGACTCCGAGTCCCACTACAACCTCGGCATCGCCTACAAGGAGATGCACCTGCTCGACGACGCGATCCGCGAGTTCGAGATCGCCGCGCGCGATCCGAAGCGCGAGTGCGTGTGCCGCTCGATGATCGGCATGATCCAGGTCGAGCGCGGCAACATCAACGAGGCGATCGACGCGTTCCTCCTCGGCCTCAACGCGCAGATCAAGGACCCGGTCCAGGAGACCGTCCTCTGCTACGAGCTCGGCGCCGCGTACGAGGCGAAGAAGATGAACAAGGAGGCGCTCTCGTACTACCAGAAGGCGATGCGTCGCGACCCGAACTACCGCGACGTCCAGGAGCGCGTGCGCCGCCTCGCGAAGGCCGAGCCGAAGCAGCCCTTCCGCCAGCTCGCGGTCGGTGCGGACGACGAGTTCGAGCGCGCGTTCGACGACCTGTTGAGCAAAGCATGACCGACGGCGACCGCGAAAGCCGTGTCGAGGGCACCAGCATCGGCCCGGAAGACATCCTCGAGTTCTGGTTCGGACCTCCCGGCAGCCCACCGCTCGCGCGCGCGAGCAAGTGGTACGCGAAGGACGAAGCCTTCGACCGCGAGATCCGCGACCGTTTCCAGAGCACCCTCGAGCTCGCCGCCCGCGGCGCGCTCGACGGCTGGAAGGCGACCCCGCGCGGCCGCCTCGCGCTCGTGATCCTGCTCGATCAGATGTCGCGGAACATGTTCCGCGGCACGCCGCGGGCGTTCGCCCAGGACGCGCGCGCGTGCGACGCCGCCCTCGAGGCCATCGCCGCGGGCGACGAGCAGGAGCTCGGCCCGGTGATGGCCACGTTCCTGTACATGCCTCTCATGCACGCGGAGAACGTCGATCTGCAGCACGCCTGCGTGACGGCGTTCGAGCGGCTCGCGAAGATCGCTCCCGAGGACGTGCGCGAATACTTGGAGGGCGGCCTGAAGTACGCCCGTCTCCACGCGGACATCATCGAGCGCTTCGGCCGGTTCCCGCACCGCAACGAGATCCTCGGTCGCCAGTCGACGCCCGAGGAGATCGAGTTCTTGAAGCAGCCGAACTCGAGCTTCTGACCTCGCGCTCACGCAGCGTGCCCGCTCGGCGCGCGTCCCCGCCCTCCTCCACCCGAGGACCGTGGCGACGTCGAGCACCGAGCCCTTCGGGCGTCGTGTGGAGGCTCGACGTTCGCCCGACTCCGCGGGCGGAGGAGGGACGAACGGCCGGCTCGGGCCGTGCGCGGAGGACGCGATCAGAACGGGAGATCGGCCATCGCGACCGGCGCGGGCGCACGCGAGAACCCGCCGTTCGACGGACGACCGCCTCCGCCGAGCACGACGTCGTCGGCGATCACGGACGTCCGGTAGCGCTTCTGCCCGTCCTTCTCCCAGCTCGACGTCGAGAGGTGCCCTTTGACGAGGAGACGCGATCCCTTCGTGAGGATCTTGGACAGCGCCTCGGCGCGACGCCCGAACATCGCGACGTCGTGCCACTCCGTCTTCTCCTCGCGTTGCTGCTTCTCCTTGTCGAACCAGCTGAAGTTCGTCGCGAGACGCATCTTCAGCACGGGGCCCTTCGAGGTCTGCTTCAGCTCCGGATCGGCGCCGAGGTTCCCGAACAACGTGACCGAGTTGAGTCCTTCGCTCATGCCGCGCCCTCGAGCACGCTGCGCGCCAACGGCGGACGCGAGCGATTTCGCGGACATCGCGCGCGTGACCCCATGGCCGGGCCAGGTTCGTCCTGGCCCGTGCCGGCCCTCGCTCACGTCTCCGGCGGACGGCTCGGTGGGCTCGACAGGAGCTCGCGCTCCACGTCCGGATCGAGCCAGCTCTCGTCGGCCTCGATCCAGTCCTCGGCGTCGGGCACGGGGACGAGGCCGCCGAACGGATCGTCCAGCTCCATCGACGCGGCCGAAGGGGACGAAGACTCCGCAGGCTCGATCTCGCCCCGCGCGATCGCGAGCAGCCGCTCGTCGAGCGTCTCCACCCGCTTCGTCAGGTGGTTCGCGAAGAGCGACGGCTCCGGCGAGCCGACGCGCACGCGCCGTTCGAGCGTCTGCTCGTCCGCCTCGTCGTCCTCGTCCAGGTACCAGCCGTCGCTCTCGGGCGTGATCTTCTTCACGGTTCGCATCGCCGACCTCCGAAGCCGCAGAACGGCGCTGCGCGCGTGATCTTCAGCCTCGCGCGTCAGGAGTACCCCTGCGCCTGGAGCCGGTAGAGCCGCGCGTAGGTCTTCTCCGCCGCGAGGAGCTCGGCGTGGGTGCCGTCCTCCTGGATCACGCCGTCGCCGACGACGAGGATGCGATCGGCCATGCGGACCGTGGGGAAGCGGTGCGAGATGATGATCGTCGTGCGACCCTGCGTGAGCTGCCGGAAGCGCTCGAACACGGCGTGCTCCGCCTCGGCGTCGAGGGCGGCGGTCGGCTCGTCGAGCACGAGGATGTCCGCCTCCTCGCGCATGAAGCCGCGCGCGAGCGCGATCTTCTGCCACTGGCCGCCGGAGAGCTCCGTGCCGTCCTGGAACCAGCGGCCGAGCTGCGTATCGATACCGTCGGCGAGGTTCGCGAGGATCGGCTCGGCTCCGCCTCGGCTCGTCGCGCGCGCGATGCGCTCGCCGTCGTCCATGTGCGCGACGGAGCCGACGCCGACGTTCTCGCGGAACTTGAGCTGGTACTGGTTGAAGTCCTGGAAGACGACGCCGAACCGGGCGAGGAGCGCGTCGCGATCCCAGTCCTCGAGGTCCTTGCCGTCGAGCAGGATGTGCCCGCTCGTCGGCCGATAGAGCCTCGTGACGAGCTTGATGAGCGTCGTCTTCCCCGCCCCGTTCTGCCCCACGATGGCGACGCTCTGTCCCTTCGGGATGAAGAGATCGACGTCGCGGAGCACCCACTTCGCCTGCCCGGGGTAGCGGAAGCTCACGCCGATCAACCGGATCCCGCGCTCGTCGCTCGACGGTCGGACGGACGCCGATCCGTTCGTCCGCTTCGCGAGTGGCGCAGGCGGCGCGGACGCGACGCGCGCGTGTTGCTCCGGCGTCGAATCGAGCACCGACGCGCCGTTGCCCTCGGCGCGCGCGCGCTCCGGTCGCGACGGGGCGACGTCGTCGGAGGGCTTCTCGAGCGCGGCGTCCAGGTCCGCGTCGAGGTAAGCGAACAGGTTCGACATGTAGAGGTTGTGCTCGTAGATGGCGCCGATGCCGCTCAGGATGAGCTGGAAGGCCTGCTGCCCGTTCCGGAGCGCGAGGACGTACATCGTCATGCTCCCGAGCGTCATCCGTCCGAGCGCGGCGAGCACCGCCATCACCCCGTAGGTCCCGTAGAACGCGAAGGTGGCGAGCAGCGAGAGCGCCCAGCTCACGGCCGTGCGGCGGACCATGAGGCGCGAGTCCTCCTGGTGGAAGCGCTCGGCGAGGTCCTTGTAGCGGCCGAGGAAGAGCGGGCCGAGCCCGAAGAGCTTCATCTCCTTCGCGTGCTTGTCGTTCGCGAGGATGTACTCGAGGTACGTCAGGCGGCGCGTGTCGGGCGATCGCCAGTTCCGGATGCGGAACGTCTGCTTCGAGTACTTCATCTCCGCGATCGTCGCCGGAACCGTGGCGACCATCAGGACGAGCACTCCCCACGCGCTGAACTGCACGAGCAACGCCGCGTAGCCCGCGAGCGTGAGGGTGTGCTGCACGAGCGAGAACGTCTCGGTGACGAGCGACAGCGGCCGCGAGGAGGCCTCGCGTCGCGCGCGCGTGAGGCGATCGTAGAACTCGGGATCCTCGAAATGGCGGAGCTCGAGCCGCTGCGCGCGCTCGAGGATCGCGATGTTGATGTCGTACCCCAGGCGCGAGCCGAGGACTCCTCGCACGAGGGTGCCGCCGCGGGTGACGCTCGCCTGTGCGAGGACGAGCCCGAGCTCGACCGCGACCCACCGGAGCGCCTCGTCGCGGGAGCCGGCCACGACCGCGTCCACGATGTGCTTGCCGGCGAACGCGATCGCCGGTCCGAGGACGGAGCCGAAGAGGATGATGACCACGTAGGCGGCCGTGAGAGGCCGAGAGGCCTTCCAGACGAGCCCCAGGGCGCGCCAGACGAAGCGCACGCTCTCGCGGACGGCGACGCCCAGCGGCTTCTTCTCGGGCTCTTGCTTCGGTGGGATTGGTCTCAACGGCGGATGGCGACGTTCGCGAACGACGGGGATCCTTACCACGCGCTGTCGCGCTGGTCCGCCGTGCGAGCTCGACTGTCAGCCCTCGCCGCAGCGCAAGAGCCCTTGGGGCCCGAAGACGTCGGGCTTGAGGACCGAGCGGCCGAGGAGCATGCGCGCGCACTCCTGGACGCCCTCCGGGATGGCCGGGTGCGGGTGCACGCAGTGATCGATGTCCGACAGGGTCGCGCCCATGTGGATGAGGAACGCGATGCCCTGGATCGTGCTCGACGCCTGCGGCCCGACGACGCGGAGGCCGAGGATCTTCTCGGACTCCTTCTCGACGAGGAGCTTCACGAAGCCTCGCGTCGAGCGCATCGCGATGTTGCGGCTGACGAGGCGGTTGTCGACGACGCCGACGCGGTAGGGGATCTTCCTCTGCTTCGCCTTGAGCTCGTTGAGGCCGACGCTCGCGACCTCCGGGCGCAAGAACATGATGGCGCTCAGCGCGTCGTACTGGATCGGGAGCGGGTCGAGGCCGAACATCCGCTCGACCGCGTAACGTCCCTCGAGCTCGGCGACGTTCACGAGCGCGATGTCCATCGTGACGTCGCCCGCGGCCCAGATGTGCGGGACCGACGTCTGCGTGTCCGTCCCGACGATGCTGCCGTTCGCCTCGACCTTCACGCCGGCGCGATCGAGATCGAGGCCGTCCGTGTTCGGGACGCGGCCCACGGACACGAGCGCCTTCTCGACGTAGATCGTCTGCTTCTTCCCTTCGGCGTCCGTGATGACGTACTCGACGCGACCGTCGACGACGCGCAGGCTCTCGAGCTTCGAGGCTCGATGGATCGTCACGCCGAGCGACTCGAAGCTCTTGGCGACCTCCTCGGCGACGTCCTCGTCCTCGAACGGCAGGATGCGAGGCTGGCGATCGATGATGTTGATCTTCGTCGCGCCGAAGTTCGCGAAGATCGTGGCGTACTCGCAGCCGATGACGCCGGCGCCGACGATGACGAGGCTCTCCGGAAACCTCGACCACGCCTCGATGTGATCGCTGGTGACGACCGTCTCCCCGTCGACCGGGATGCCGTCCGGGACGCGCGGTCGTGATCCCGTCGCGATCAGGAAGTTGGTCGCTTCGATCCGGTCGATCGTTCCGTCGTTCTTCGCGACGACCACGGCGTGCGGCGAGATGAACTTGGCCTCTCCGCGGACGAGCGAGACGACGCCTCCGCTCGGCGATGGCTTGGAGAGCGCTTCGAGCTGTCGATCGAGCAGGCCGCGCCGCTCCGCCGCCGCCGTGCGCACGGTCTCGATCACCGACGCGTAGCTCACGTCGAGACCGCCGGCCGCGCGGTATCCGCGATCGGTCATTCTCGCGATCGCGAAGTCGTTCGACAGATGCCACATCGTCTTCGACGACAGCGCGCCCGAGTGGACGCCGCAGCCGCCGACACGGTCGCGCTCGACGAGGACGACGCGCTTGCCGAGGTCGTGCGCGCGCATCGCCGCCGCGTAACCTGCAGGCCCGGCTCCGATCACGCACAAGTCCCAAGCGCCTGCCGTCATGTTTCCTCCTCAGGGAGCCGGTCGTCGATCCGGTGGTCGGGAAGGATAGACGTGCCTTCGCCTGCTAGGATAGCGCGCCGTGCAGGACGCATCGCCGCCTCGTTCTTCGCCGGAAGTCGGCGGGGGATTGGAAGCCGACGAGGATCCGCCGTTCGACGGCGATCCCTCCTGGCGGGTGACGCGGACGCTTCGTGACGGAACGGTCGTGACGCTCCGACCCGTCGTCCCCGAGGATCGCGAGGCGATCCGGCGTGGGCTCGTGGAGCTGTCGCCCGAGTCCCGGTACCGGCGATTCCTCCACGGCGGCGCCCTCCCGACGGACGCGCTGCTCGACTACCTGACGAACGTGGACCAGCGCGACCACGTCGCCATCGGGGCCACCCTGACCTCTCCCGATCTCAAGACGGAGCGAGGCGTCGGGATCGCGCGCTTCATCCGCCTCGACGATCGCCCCGACGTCGCCGAGGCTGCCGTCACCGTGGTCGACGACATGCACCGCCGCGGCCTCGGGACCGTGCTCTTGCGCGAGCTGCTTCGGGCGGCGCGCTGCCGTGGGATCGAGCGCATCCGCGCCGAGGTGCTCGCCGAGAACGGGCCGATGCGCGCGATCCTCGAGCGCGCGGGCGCCCAGAAGGTGATGGAGGACTCGGGCGCCGGCACGATCGCGTGGGAGCTCGACATCGGCGAGCACCGGCCGTCGCCGTCGATCTTCGACGTGCTCCGCGCCGCCGCGGAGACGATGGCGATGCGGCTCCGGCGGTGAGCGCTCGCTCAGAAGCCGTGGCGGCGGATGGCGTGGTAGCTCGAGCCGAACGAACGTGTATTATACACGCAGCCGTACGAGCAGCTGCGGCACTCGTAGACCGTCGGCGAGCCCCAGCCGTCGCCCTTCTCGTAGAGGACGATGTGCCCGGAGCCGTTCTTGTTGTAGACGAGCGCGTCACCGGCCTTCAGCGCGCCGCGCGAGATCGTCTTCCACTTCCCTGCCGAGTCGACGTTGAAGTGGATGGTGCCGTACGGGTGCGAGTTGACCTTGAGGTCCTTCACGCCGAACTGCCACGCCTTGCCGACGAGACCCGAGCAGTCCGCGCCGTACTTGCCCGAGTGCGTGCACGAGGGGCAACTGCCGGAGCACGATCCCTTCGTGCTCGACGACGGTCCTTCCGGCAGCCACGCCGCGCCGCCCCAGTAGTACGAGAAGCCGACCGCCGCCTTCGCACGGGCGATCGCGTTCGCCGGAGACGGCGGACCGTCGATGTCGACGTCGTCCTCCAGCGAGCCCTCTCCGTCGGCGGGCGTCAGGTAGTTCGAGTGCGACCAGCCGCTGATGCCGTTGTACTCGACGTTGTAGAAGCCGTTCGACGGCGTCGTGGAGAGCACGCTGACGAGCGTGCCCTTCGGAATCACCGCGAGGACCGACGCGCTCGTGCTCGCGCTCTTGCGGAGATTCAGGTTCGCCGTCGTGCGCGCCTTCATCGCGCCGGCGAGCAAGTCCAGCGGCACCTCGATCGGCACGTCGTCGTCTGCGGCGACGATCGCCGAGTCTTCTTCGACCCCGTCGTCACCCTCGATGTCGTCGAGGTCTAGAGACATCGTGTCGTCGGGGATGCCACCGAAGCCTTCTGCGGTGGGATCCGACGTCGACGCACAACCGACGATGGGGGACACGGCGACGACAGCGGTGACGAGAAAAGTGAGGAAGCGCATCGCCGAAGACGAACAGCAAGCGCCGAACCAAACCGGACCGTTCGCCGTCGGCGAGCGCGCGACGATGGACTCTCGCGAGTTTTCCGCGAAGCCATCTGCCGCCGTGACGTACAACCTGGGAAACTGCGCTCGCAGCGCATCGCGATCGACATCGCGCGCGATCGCGGTAGGCTCGCGAGCAACGAAGTCTTGAACGCGCGCACCAGGAACCTCACGCTCGTTGCCGTCGTCGCCGCCATCTCGGTGGTGGTGTGGGTCGCCGTCCGCAAGTCGACCAGCGCGTCGCCGATGCCGACCGGCATCAACGACAACTCGGCGGCGGAGACCATCGAGACGTCCGATCCCGCTCCTTCGACGAGCGCCGCACCCGAACCGACCGCCTCACCGGGTGCGACCTCGACGCCCGAGCCTGCGACGAGTGTGGTGGTCTCGGCGCGGTGGGGCTCGGGGCGTGGAGAGCTCGGACGTCTGCGCCCTCAGGAGGGCAACCCCGAAGGTCCGATGAGCTTCGCGAGCGCCGGTGAAGACCTGCTCGTGCTCGATCAGGTCAACCAGCGGGTCGTCCGCTACGACGCGCGCGGCGAGGTGAAGGACACGTTCGAGGCGTCGCCGACGACCCAAGACATCGCGGTGGCGAAGGACGGCACCGTCGCGTTGCTCGATCGGCTCGTCGACAAGACCGTGCGCCTGGTCGATTCGCGCGGGCGCCCGGTCGGGAGCCTGTCGCTCCCGCCCGATCGCGTCCCCGACCCCGGGCTCGTCACCGGCGTCTTCGTGGACGACAAGGACGTCTACGTCGAGAAGGAGCATGGAGTGCTCGTGCGGATCGGGACGACGGACGGCCGTCCGGCGGACGCGGCGGAGCTGACGGGACGTCCCAGCAAGGACGGCACGCTCCTCCTCATGGCCGTCCTGTCGGCGCCCGAGGCACGGGTGAACCTCAACGCGTTCGATCGAATGCTGGGAACGCTCCGCTTCGCGAGGTCGATCCCGTTCGCGCGACCGCTGCGCGAGATCGTGCTCCTCGACACGGATCGGCGCGGGACGATCTACCTCGGCACGACGGCCGGCCGCCCGCCGATGTTCCACGTCGCATGCCTCGATCCGTCCGACGGGCACGTGATCGGGAGGCTGAGCCTGCCGACGAGCGACGTCGAGGAGGAGGCCTTCCGTGACTTCACCGTCACCGACGACGGCACGATCATCGCCTCGATCCGCAGCGAAGAAGGCGTCCAGTACCTGAGGGAGCGCTGTCCCTGAGCGAGGTCACGCGCGCGAGCGCGCGTCGCCCAGACCGAGCGCCCACGTCGCGGCGCGCGCGAGCGTGCGTGCTGCGCGCACGCGTTTGCTCTGCGGGCCCGCGGGCACCCGCTCCGCGTGGACGAACGCGTCGAGCCAAGCCTCGGCGGGCTGTCGCGCGAGCACGCCGCCGAGGTCGAAGAGCGAGAGAGCGTCGCAACCGGCGGCGCGCGCGATCGCCGCGTCTTCGGCGAGCTCCGACGGATCGCGATACGTCGGCTCGTCCTCGAAGGCGCCCGTCCCGACGCAGCCGAGCGACACGCCGGCGTTCGGCCCCCAGCGCCTGACGGCGCGAGCGGCCGCGGCGCCGAGGAGCGCCTTCGCGTCGCGCCGACGGATCGCGCCGCGCGACCAGCCCTCGAGGATCGACGTGTACATCATCACGCTCACGTGGCCGGCGCCGAGCCCGTCGACGGGCGTACCGAGGAGCGCCTGCCACGACCGCTCGCCGGGCGGATCGAGCGCGACGAACGGCCAGACCGCCATCGACGTGGTGAGGCCTCGGTCGTGGACCTCGGAGACCACGCGCGCGAACGTCGCGGCGGCGGCGGCGTAGGCGGCCTCCCCCACGCGAAGCGCGGACGCGATGCGCGCGAGGGTCGATCCGGCGCCATCGGTCTCTCTCGACGCACGCGAGCCGATCCTCGCGAGCGATCGAGCGCTCGCGAACGGCGGCTCGAGATCGAGAAGGACGTCTTTCGGCAGGGCGCCGCTCTGCGCGAGCTCGTCGCAGATCCTTCGCGTCAGCGCGGCGAACGGCTCCGCGTTGTGGACGCTGGCCCACCGGCCCTCCTCGTCGGAGAGCATCGGCCACACCGAGAGCGGCACGCCCGCGTCGCGCAGGGCGCGCGCCACGTCCGGGAGCGCGGCCACCTCCCAGGGACGGACGGCGAGCACGACCTCGAGCCCGTAGCGCACGAGCAGCGCGAGGGTCCGCGGGCGCACGAGCTCCTCGTACGGGAGCGTCTCGCTGTAGATGCGGCGGACGGGCATGAGGTCGATCGAGGATAGCGAACGGAGGTAGGTCTCGGCGTATCCTCCCGCTTGGGAAGGAGCGAGCGATGAAGATCCTCTACGGAGTCGTCGGCGAAGGCATGGGCCACGCGATGCGGTCGCGCGTGATCCTCGAGCACTTGATCTCGCAAGACCACGAGGTCGAGATCATGGCGTCGGGCCGTGCCGTCGACTTCCTCGCCAAGCGCTTCGAAGGGGTCAACCGCATCCACGGCCTCCACATGATCTACGAGGAGAACCGTGTCCGCCCGATGAAGACGCTCTGGTCGAACGTCCTCACGGGCGCCACGGGGTTGCCGAAGAACATCGCCGCGTACTTCGAGCTCATCTCGAGCTTCCGGCCCCAGGCCGTCATCAGCGACTTCGAGTCCTGGACGTACCTCTACGCGAAGACGCACCGGCTGCCGATCCTCTCGATCGACAACATGCAGATCATCAACCGGTGCACGCTCCCGCCCGAGGTCATCGCCGGTCACCAGGCGGAGTTCCAGCTCACGAAGGCCTTCATCAAGAGCAAGCTCCCGTTCTGCGACGAGTACTTCATCACGACGTTCTTCCACCCGGAGATCCGGAAGGAGCGGACGCGACTCTTCCCGCCGATCCTGCGCCCCGAGATCCTCGCCGCGAAGCCGACCAAAGGCGATCACGTCCTCGTGTACACGACCGGCGAAGGCAACACGACGATCGCGAGCACGCTCCAGGCGAGCGGGATCGAGTGTCGGATCTACGGCATGCGGCGCAACCTGAAGGAGGAGGTCGTGGAGGGGAACCTCCGCTATCAGCCGTTCAGCGAGGACAAGTTCATCGCCGACCTCGCGTCGGCGCGCGCGGTCATCGCGGGCGGCGGCTTCACGCTGATGGGCGAGGCCGTGTACCTGCACAAGCCGATGCTCGCCGTACCGCTCGCGCGGCAGTTCGAGCAGGTGCTGAACGCACGCTACCTCGAGCTCGAAGGGTACGGCCGCTACATCGCGACGCTCGACGACGCGAAGACGGTGAACGATTTTCTCGCGAACCTCCCGAAGTACGAGGAGAAGCTCGCGAAGTACCAGCAGAACGGCAACGAGGAGATCAAGCGCGCGATCGACGAGTGGCTCGACAAGGCGGCCGCTGGCCTGCTCTGAGCCGGCGGAGGCGTCACGTCTTCACGAGCCGGGCGAGCTCGGCGACGTGCGCCGGGCTCGTGCCGCAGCAGGCTCCGACGATGGTCGCGCCGGCGTCGAGCCACGTCCGCGCGAGCTCGGCGTAGCGCTCGGCGGCGCCGGCCGCGCCCCAACCGAGCCCGTCGGCGGGATCGCCGGCGTTCGCGTACGCGCCGAACGGCACGCCGACACGCGCGAGGCGATCGACGTACCGGATCGTCACGTTCGCGCCCGTACAGCACACGAGCACGGCGCGAGCGCCGGCCGAGACGCAGTCGCGCGCTGCGCGCTCCATCGCCTCCGGCGACATGAGCGAGCCGTCCGGCCCCGCCGTGAGCGCGGCCCACGTCTCGAGCCCCGTCTTCACCGCCTCCTCGACCGCGACGACCGCCTCGCCCGCGTGCGGGAACGTCTCGCAGACGAGGAGATCGACGCCCGCGCCCGCGAGCGCACGCGCGAGCGCTCCGTGCCCCGCGCGCGCCTCGACGGCGGGCGGGGAGAGGTCCGGTCTGTAGCAGTCCTCGATCGGCGCGATGCTCCCCGCGAGCTTCGGCACCCCGGCCTCGCGGGCGAGACGCACGGCCTCGCGGACGAGTGAGGACCATCGATCGGCGAAGATCCGTGGCTGCGTACGGAACGTGTTCGTCCGGTGCACCATCGCGCCCGCGCGGACGTAGTCGGCGTGGATGGCGCGCACGACGTCGGGCGCGGTCTCGAGGGCGTGCGCGCTCCATCCAGGCTCGGGCGTGGGGACACCGCGGGCGTGGAGCTCCGTGCCCATCGGCCCGTCGAGGAGGATGCGTGCGTTGCGCTCCGGCGCGAGGCTCATGCGGGGATTTCACAGGAAGAGGGGAAGGAGGGAAGGAGATTCTCGGATGGGCGCAACTGCAAGGCAGCTGCCAGACGCCGCAGAGGTTCGAGCGCTCTGCGAGCATCTTCGGGAACGGGAACGGGGGTTCTCGAGAGCCGTTCGGCAAACACGGCCACGCTCACCGCAACCCGTGCGAAACGCCGCGATCTCTCGATCCCCTTCCGGCCTTCCTGTGCAATCCCCGAGAACGCTATGCTAGCCGACCGATGGCGTACCGCACCTTCGCGGTCGGTGACATTCACGGCGACCTCGCGGCGCTCGAGAAGGCTCTCTCGAAGCTTCCGAAGCTCGACGACAAGGACACGATGGTCCTCATGGGGGACTACGTCGACCGCGGGCCGGACAGCGCGAAGGTCGTCGACTTCATCCGTCACGAGCTCCCGCGGCGCGTGCCTGGCAAGCTCGTCTGCCTCCGCGGCAACCACGAGGACGGTTGGCTGCGCGTCGCCTCCGGCGGCTGGCCGGAGTTCGTCATCCCCCTCGCGAACGGCTGCCTCGCCACGCTCCGATCGTTTCGCAACCAGCCGTACGACAGCGGGGCCGTTCCCACGCGCGAGGAGCTGCTCGCCATGCAGCACGGCGAGTTCTTCCCGGACGAGATCGTCGACTGGATGAACGCCCTGCCCTACTTCTACGAGGACGACCACGCGATCTACGTGCACGCAGGCCTCGTCGAGAAGGACGGCAGGTGGCTGCACCCCTCCGAGACGGACCCGCCGGCGCAGCTCCTCTGGGTGCGCACGATGCGCTTCTTCCAGGGCTATCGCGGCAAGCGCGTCGTCTGTGGGCACACGGCGACGGAGAACCTGCCTCCCGAGCTCTCGAGCTTCACGCCCGAAGACCCGCTCGACATGTGGGTCGGCGAGAACGTCATCGTGATCGACACGGGCTGCGGCAAAGGCGGCTTCCTCACCATCCTCGAGCTGCCCGCGCTGAAGACGTACGAGTCTCGCGATTGACGATGCTCGCCGTCCGTGCCTGCATCGTCACCGAGAGGCGAGAGCGTCGATGAGCAAGCAGACCCGAGGATCCCTCGAGGAGGTCGAGGAGGCCGGCTACCGCGAGAGCGCGAAGCGCGCCGTACCCGAGAAGTTCCCGCCGACGTTCTACTACGCGAACGCCATCGAGCTCTTCGAGCGGATGGCGCACTACGGCTTCTACATCGGCCTCGCCCTCTACTTGAGCAGCGTGGTGGGGATGAGCGACGTCGAGGTCGGCTTCACGCTCGGCAACTTCCGCCTCGTGGGCTCGCTCGCGCCGATCCCGTGCGGCGCCCTCGCCGATCGCATCACGTTCAAGCGGTCGCTGATGATCGCGTTCATGGGGTACGCGACCGCGTACGCCACGATCCTCTTCTTCCCGAAGAAGGCCTTCGTCGTCGCCGCGCTGATGATCGCCGCCGTCTCGGGCGGGTTCATGAAGCCCGTCATCATGGGCACCGTCGTCCGGACGAGCCCTCCCGGGCGTCAGACCGACGGGTTCGCCGTCTTCTACCGGATGATCAACGCGGGGAGCGTCGTCGGAAAGACGATCGCGTACTTCGTCCGGTGGCTCGCGGGCATCCGGTGGGTCGCGACGACGTCCGTCATCGCGAGCGTGGCCTCGCTCGGTATCGCGACGTTCCTCTACGAGGAGCCGAAGGACACGGTGCAGAAGGAGAAGGGGCCCGCGTTCCGAGAGCTGCTCCGCGGGTACGGCAGCGCGCTCAAGGACCTCCGCTTCACCGCGTTCCTCGTCATCTTCTCGGGCTACTACTTCATGATCGAGCAGTTCTACATGACGTTCCCGCAGTACATGACGCGGCACATCGACGAGAACGCTCCGCTCGAGATCATCACGCTGATCAACCCCGCCACGATCGCGATCGGCCAGGGCGTGGTCACCCGCTTCATGAAGCGCTTCCAACCGGTCACGACGATGATCCTCGGCGTCCTCATCGCCTCGCTCTCGATGGGCGTCATGGGCCTCGTGCCGAGCATCGCCGGCGCGTGCCTCTCCGGCGCGATCTTCGCCGTCGCCGAGATGACGTTCAGCCCGCGCTTCTACGACTTCATCGGCAGCTTCGCGCCGAAGGGAAAGGCGGGCATGTACATGGGCCTCGCGTTCGTGCCGAGCGCGATCGGCGCTTGGGTCGGCGGCCAGGTCTCGGGAGCGCTCATCAACGAGTACCTTCCGAAGGATGGCCCGCGGAACCCGCTCCTCATCTGGTCGATCTACGCCGGCCTCGGCCTCGTCTGCGCGGCCGCGATGCTCGTGTACCGCCAGGTGACGTCGCGCTCGCTCGTCACGAAGGCGGACTGATTCGCTGCGACCTCGTCCCTTCCAGGGACGAGCCGTCGATGGTCCTACGGCGTGCCCGGGGGCCCACGCGCGTGCCGCGACCGCGTCCGTGAATCCCCAAATGCGAAAGCGCCGCGCTTGCATCGTGTGCAGGCGCGGCGCTCGTGGACGCTGCGAGAGCGTCGACGACGACTACTTCGGCGGCTGCGGGACCTCGCGGTCGTCGGTGACGCAGGCCGACAGGTCGAAGAAGAGGAACTCGAGCGCCTTCTGCTGGCTGTTCAGCGCGCCGGGGCCGACCTGGCAAGCGCTGATCGACGACGGCCCCGCCTGATCCGTGATGTGCAGGTCCGTGTAGACGGCGCGGCCGCACTGGTTCTCCGGCGGCGCGGCGATCGGCGTGTTGAACGTGAAGTAGTTGGTCGGGCTGGCGCTCGGATCGCCGTGCTTCTGGATCCAGCTCAGGCCGGGCTCGTTGAGCGTCTTGACCGAGTTACGCACGGCCTTGAGCGGCACCTTCCCGAGCGTCGACGACGCGTGCGTCGCCACGAGCCACTCGGCCATCTTCTCGCCCTTCGGGAACGGGCTGCCGTCCGGGAGCGTCATGTTGACGTCGAAGTCACCGGAGCCGGAGCCGCTGCCGAAGCCCTCGAACGTGGCGATGTTCTGGAACTCCGGCTCGGGCGAGTTCTGGAACCAGACGTAGTGGTAGTGGGTCGCGAAGACCTTGCCGCCCGCGTTGAGGTACTCGTAGAGCGCGGCGCGCGCGCCGGGCGTGGTGCCGCCCTTGTTCGACAGGGTCTCCGTTCCCTCGCACGAGAGGAGAAGGAGGTCGTACTTGCGGAGCTGCTCGATGTCGTTCCAGAAGCTCTCCGCGTCCGCGCCCATCTTGCCGTTGTAGCCCTTGAAGAGGTGCACGTGGCCCTCGGGGCTGTGGCCGTTGACGAACTCGGACTCGTCGATGCCGACGCCGCGGAGGAGGCACTCGAGGGCGTCCGCGCCGCCCGTCGCGACGGCGATCTGGGGCATGTTGCCCTCCTTGCCGTTCCGCGGCAGACGGAGCTCGCGATCGGGGACCTCGTTCTCCTCGCAAGCCTTCGTGATGTCGACCTTGACGAGGCGGCGCCACTTGCCGACCTGGATGACGATCGGAACGTCGCTCTCGACGGGCACGTCCTCGAGGACGAACTCGCCCTTGCCGTCCGTGAGCGCGCTGCGGAGCGGGTTGACGACGACGCTCGCGCACGTCTCGCAGCTGATGCCGTCCTCCTTCAGCGAATCCTTGATCGGAGGAAGCTCCTCGGGGTTCGTCCCGCCCGGGATGTAGACCATGACGTTGTAGAGCGGGTTCGCTCCGGCGGGGTCGTAGACCTTTCCGCGCAGCGTCGTCTTCTGCCCGTCACCGCACTCGACGATCTTGCACTCGAGACCTTCGCAGGGGACCAGGCCCGGCGTGAAGCCCTGGCTGGCTTCGAAGCCTGCATCGGCCGCCTCTCGTTCGGCAGCGTCGAAACCGCTACGACGCGTCGCCGTGGTGCACGCGACCGCGAGACCAGCCGTGAGGAGAACGAGCGGGCCGAGGACGAGGACGCCTTTGCGCATGAACGAGGTCTCCTTGACGAGGGGTCGTGCGATGTCGCCGTCGACTGAGGCTTACCTACATCGCCCGACGGGCGGGTGTAATGACCTCGACCGGAACTACCCGCAAGATTTTTCTAGGTCTCAGATACGCATCACGGCCGCCCTCGGCGCTGATGCTCGGCGGCATCGACGCGGCCGACGAAGCGGAGAAAGTGGCGGAAAATCCACGACCATTCGCCTGACCGGGACCGTGGAAGGCCTCCACGCCCGGGCGGGAGGCACGGGAATTTCTGAAATGCTGGGGACTGCTACGGTTCCATCGTGTCCTCCACGATGACCGGCCGCTCTCGCACGCCGCCACGCGTCATCCATCGTCGCCAGCTCCTCTGCGCGACGGCAGCCGCCCTCTTCGCGCGCCGCGCCCACGCCGGGCCGGCGTCGAACGCCTACGACCCGGACGAGGACCTGCGGAACCTGAAGCTCCTCGATCTTCGTGAGTCCGGTCGCCGCTTCGTGCTCGTCACGCCGCGCTTCCAGAACCCGGACGAGACGCTTCCTCTCGCGGTCTTCCTCCACGGGCTCGGAGAGACCACCGACGAGCGCCTCGGCGCATACGCGTGGGTCGAGAAGTACGGCCTCGGGTCGGCGTGGCATCGACTCAAGCGCGCTCCCATCACGCGCACGAGCAAGCGCGGCGAGTGGACGGACGCGCGGCTCGCGGAGGTCAACGCCGAGCTCGCCGCGCGTCCGTTCCGCGGGTTCGCGATGGCGTGTCCCTTCATGCCCAAGCCCTCCGGCGCCGCGAGCCTCGACGCGTACGCGCGGTGGATCGTGGAGGCGCTCTTGCCGCGCTGCCGGAAGGAGGCACGCGTGTTCTCGGATCCCGCGAGGACGTACCTGTGCGGAGTCTCGCTCGGCGGCTACGTCTCTCTCGAGGTGCTCGTGCGCCACCCGAAGGCGTTCGGCGCGTGGGCGGGGCTCCAGACCGCAATCGGAACGTTCGCGGCGAACAAGTACGCGGACAAGATCGCCAAGAGCGCGCCGAAGCCGATGCTCCTCCTCACGAGCACGCTCGATCACTGGCGCAGCTCGAGCGAGGCGCTCGCCGCCGCGCTCGAAGCCCGGAAGGTGCCGCACACGCTCCGCATCATTCCCGGCCCGCACGATCAGCCGTGGCTGCGAGAAGCCGGAACGATCGAAGCTCTCCACTGGCTCGATCGCGTCCAGCCGCCCGACGACGACGCGAACGCATCACCCACGCCGCCGCGCTGAAAAGTCGCACGGGGTTCGTCTCCCGCGCTGCGTCGCGGAAAAACCCGTCGGACGCCCGTCCGCTAGGGCAGAGGAAACGGCGCCGCAGCGCGTGTTCTCCTTTGTGCTCGACTCGTGGTCGGCGTTAGGGTCCGCGCCCGTGAAAGCGCGCACGCCGAAAGGCTCGATGCACCACGGGGTAGGTCAGCCGAAAGGCTCGATGGAGGACGATTCCATGAACGCCATGCCGATGAGCGGCTCGATGATGGGCATGCCGATGAACAACATGCCGATGAGCAACATGCCGATGATGGGCGGCATGATGCCGATGGGCTCGATGCCGATGATGCAAGGCATGCCGATGATGGGCGGCATGCCGATGATGATGGGCGGCATGCCGATGGCCATGATGCCGATGATGATGGCCGGCATGATGCCCATGACTTGCAAGATGTCCTGCGAGATGACGAAGGACGGCATGATGATGAAGATGATGCCGACCGATTCGTCGATGATGGCGCGCATGAAGGAGCGCTGCGAGGCCATGAGCTCGATGATGGCCATGGGCGCGCCGATGATGATCTCGTGCGGCGGCATGCCGATGATGATGTGCATGCCGATGACGAAGTAGCCGGCGCCGATCGCCGCGTTCGCGAGCCCGCGGAGCACGACGCGCCGCGGGCTCGTTCCATTTCGGGGCCCGTGTCCCGACGACGGTGAGCCCGTTCGAAGAACTTTCCGCGGAGCCTCGAAACGGCGGCTCGTCGCGGCCGCTCGGGAACTTCTCGACGTCGGCGCGGTCGACTCTCGGGCGGAGGGTTCCGGATGGCAGGCATCGACGTCGCCTCCGGCAAGGGCAAGCGAAGGTTCGACTCGGAGGTCAACATGGTCCCGATGATCGACCTGTTGATGGTCACGATCTCCCTCCTCCTGATCGCCGGCACGCATCGGGACGCGGCGGGTCGCAAGTTCGATCACGCGGTCGTCCACGCGGCGAACGAGACGTCGTACGCGGAGCTGATCGCGGTGATGGACGCCGTCTCCACCCCGAAGCGCCGCTACGTGGCCGGCGGGAAGGTCCTCGAGACGAGCGCGTTCTTCGTGTCGCTCGCGGCGGACTGAGCGAAGGGGCCGGTGGCGGACCCGAGCGCCAGCGCCACCTCGCGACTACTCCTCCGCCGGCGTCTCGGCGATCGGCTCGACGGCCTCTTCGCCCAGCTCGCGCGTCATCTCGAGCATCGTCGTCCGGAAGCCGAGCCGCTTGAAGAGACGTTGTGCGACCACGTTCTGCGTCGCCGTCAGAAGGACGATCCTCGGCGCTCCCCGCGCCTCCGCGCGACGGAACGTCTCGCGCAAGAGCGTCTCGCCGACTCCACGCCGGCGCGCACGCTCCTCGACGTAGATGTCGTGGAGCTTGACGCACGCCTCGAGCAGCTCGTTGTAGCTGCGCGGCTCGTGCCGTGCGTAGACGTAGCCGCAGACGCCCTCGTCGTCCTCCGCGACGAGCAAGATGACGTCCTCGTTGTCGAGCTGCGTGGAGAAGTAGCGCGCGTACCCGCCCTCGGGATCGGGCGGCAGCATGAAGCGCTTCGGATCGAACGCGTAGTGCAACCTCACGAGCTTGCCGGCGAGCACGCCGACCTGAGGAAGGTCCGCGGCCGCCATCGATCGAATGCGTATGCCCGCCACGATCTCGACCTTAGCCGCCCACGCCTCCGCTGTCTCGTGTGCCAATTCGCTTCTCGCGAGCCCGACCGCCGCGCGGCGATCGAGTCGCTCGGAAGGCGCACCTGCGATCGACGGCGAGACGCCGTCGAGCTCGGCGCGGCAGCGGACGACAGCGCGGTGGTAGAGTGGGCCGATGCCGGAGCTCCCCGACGTCGAGGTCTACGTCGAGCATGTCGCAGCACGCACGGTCGGGCATGCACTCGAACGCGTGCGCCTGGCGAGCCCCTTCGTGCTGCGGACGGCCTCCCCGCCCCTCTCCGCCGCGCACGGCCGCTCCGTCACCGGCGTGAAGCGGCTCGGCAAGCGCATCGTGATCACGCTCGGCCCCGGCGGCGATTCGCTCCATCTCGTCATCCACCTCATGATCGCGGGCCGCTTCCGATGGAAGGGCGCGGGCGCGCCCATCCCGGGCAAGGTCGGGCTCGCCGCCTTCGACTTCGCCCCTGCCGTCGGGACGCCCCACCCCGAGGGCGGCTCGCTCCTGCTCACGGAAGCGAGCTCCAAGAAACGCGCGAGCATCCACCTCGTCGACGACGCCGGCCTCGCCGCGCTCGACCCCGGCGGGCTCGAGGTCCTCGGCTCGAGCGTCGAGGACTTCGCCGCGCGACTACGGAGCGAGAACCACACGCTCAAGCGAGCGCTCACCGATCCTCGTCTCTTCAGCGGCATCGGCAACGCGTACTCGGACGAGATCCTCTTTTTCGCACGGATGTCGCCGGTGAAGCTCACGTCGCGCCTCGACGACGAGGAGATCGCGCGGCTCCACGCGTCGATCCACACCGTCCTCGAGGAGTGGACCGATCGCCTGCGGCGCGAGGCCGGCGATTTCCCCGAGAAGGTCACCGCCTTCCGCCCGGAGATGGCCGTGCACGGCAAGTTCGGCAAGCCGTGCCCTCGATGCGGCACTCCCATCCAGCGGATCCGATACGCCGACAACGAGTCGAACTATTGCGCGAAGTGCCAGACCGACGGGAAGCTCCTCGCCGATCGCTCGCTCTCGCGGCTCATGCGCGGCGACTGGCCGAAGACGCTCGAAGAGCTCGAGGCGAAGAAGGAACGCGGACGGGCCGCGGCCGCGCCTCGTCCGGGGAGCTTCGCGGCGAGGGCCGCGTCGTTCATTCCGTCGCGACCGCCGGCGCTCGAGAGCGCCGAAGCGACGCCTCCCGCACCGCCGCAGCGGACGCGGTCGAAGCGCGCGGCCAGAGCGTCGAAGTGAGGGTCGTCGGTCCTCGGTCCTCGGCGAGAAAGGCGTCGGGGCTCGTCGGTGCCATCTCGAGCGTCTGCCCCCGCCATCGTGACCTGCGAGGATTTTCGGGAACGGGAACGGGGGTGCGCCGAAGACGTGGGGTGAAGCGGAACGGGAACGGATCTCCGAAACGGGGCCTGCTCACTCCGCGACGACGCCGAAGATCCGCTTCGTCGCATCATCGACCTGGAAGCGGCAGGAACCGGTGGAGAGTCGTGTGCTCCCGGGATTCGCGCAGGCCGCGTGGCGCAAGTCGTACTCGTCGCACCAGCATGGCGTGCCCGCGGAGACGCCCCGCCAGTTGCAGGCCGGAGTGCGCGGTTGTTGGATCGCGTAGGAACGACGGGCGTGCCCCGCGTAGAACGACGCCGGCACACGATCCTTCGCGAGCAGCGCTGCGAACGCGAACAGGTCCGCATATCCCCTTCCAAGCGCGGAGGGGTCGGAGGCGTTTCGCTCGAGCTCGCGCGCGATCACCTTCGCGAGCTGCTCGCGCGTGCAGAGGGGCTCGGACAGATCCGACCCGTCGGACGAGAGGGGGTCGGACGAGACGGGTTGGTCGCCGCGGCAGAGGAGGACGTGATGGCATGGCGATTCGAGCGCCGCTTCGAGGAGCTTCGGATCGGGGCAGTCCGCGCCCGAGGCGGCGATCGCGAGCAACGCCGCCTCGCGGAGCAACGCGTACCCCTCCGGCGGGCTCGGTGGCCGCTTCGCGAGCACCTCGCACCCGATCGCGGCCGCCTCGAGGAGGTCGTTCGCGATCACCGCGCGCAGCAGGATCGCAGCCGCACGCGGCTCCTCGGCCCCCGATGCGAGCTCGCGCGCTCGGGCCGCGACCGTCTTTGCGCGCTCCGGGGCGCGGACGTCGCCCAGATTCACCGCTCGGCGCAAGAGCACGGTCGGCTTGCCCGGCTCGAGGCCCGAGACGAGCCCCTCGCGCACGAGGGCCTGGCTCGCTGGCGAGAGGTCCTCGAAGGCCATCTCCCACACCAGACTGTCCACGTAGGCGGCGGCGAGGAGCAACCGCACGACGCCCTGCTCGCCATGCTCTTCGCGCATCTCGCGGACCAGCTCGCGCTGTCGCGGCCCCGCCGTCTCGAAGAGCGGACCGAGGGCGTGGTCGAGATCCGGCACCGCGCGGAAGTCGGGTGGATGAGGGACGAGCGGCCCGGCGAAGAAGCCATCGCCGACGGCGTAGAGGATCCGCGCCATTCCGCTCGACGTTCGGTACGCGAGACGCCGCCCGCTCTCGTCCTGCACGAACGTGACGGGCTCATCGCCTGCGAGATCGCCGGCCGGGAGCACGCCTCGCCGACGCCCCGCCACGACCTCCGCCGTTCCCCCGTCACGCTCGACGAACGCATTGCCCGGGACGCTTCCGCTCCGCCGGCACGAGAGGGCGGCGCACACGAGCACGAAAATGGCGAGCGTGACGCTCCCCTTGCGCGAAAGCACGAGCCCCATCCTATGCGAGACCGGCCAGGTCGGCGCGGCCGCGAACGGGCCCCGTGGCGACGGGACACGGGCGGGCTTTTCACTGCGCGCGGCGTGGTTACGCTCGGTGCGATGGCAGCTCGTCCGTGGCCAGCAGCGTCCAGCGAGAAGAAGCGCGCGCCGAGCTTCTTCGCCGGGGTCTCGTCCTTCTTCGGCGGGATCGGATTCATCGTCGGACGTCCGGCGATGTGGGGGTGGGCGATCATCCCGAGCCTCGTCGCTGCCGTCCTCTTCTTCGGCCTGGGCGCCGGGGCCGTCTGGGCGGGCTCGGAGCTCGCCGGACGCATCGTCACGGACGACGGAGGATGGAGCACCGCGGGCCTCTGGCTCCTCCGCGTCCTCTTCTGGGCCGTGGGCCTCGTGATGGCCTACCTCGTCGCGATCACCTTCGCGCAGCCGCTCTCCGGCTTCGCGCTCGACGCGATCGCGCGCCGCCAGGAGCTCGCGCTCGGCGGGCGCTCCTGGCCGGATCAGCCCTTCGTCGCCTCGACGCTACGCTCCCTCCGCGTGACGCTGACGGCGCTCGCGTTGAGCCTGCCCGTGCTGACGCTGCTCGCCATCGTCACGTTCTTCTTCCCGCCCGCGAGCGTCGTCACCGTGCCGCTCAAGTTCGTCGTCACCGGCCTGGCGATCGCTTACGACATGCTCGACTACCCGCTCGGGCTGCGCGGGGCCGGCGTCCGCGCGCGCATGCAGTTCATCGCCGACAATTTCGCGGCCGTCCTCGGCTTCGGCGCGTCCGCCGCCCTCTTGATGCTCGTCCCGGGCCTCGGGCTCGTCGTCTTGCCGTTCGGTGTGGCCGGCGCCGCCCGTCTGGTCGTCGCCGCGGACCGCGCAGGAACGTCGGGCACCTGAGAGGGGCTTGCGAACAGGTCGCAAGACGTGCGACGACGAGGGCATGAGCACGCCGCTGATCATCAACGACAAGATCACGCTCCCTGCCAGCGACCTCGAATGGACGGCGTTGCCTGCGTCGAAGATCGAGCTTTACTTCGACTTCGAGTCGAGCGTCGCGCTTCCGGACTCGGCGAAGGCGCGCCTCCGCGAGCTCGCGAAGAAGCAGCTCGACGCCGAAGGCCGCGTCTGCATCCGTAGCGAGCGGACGCGCGATGCGATGAAGAACCTCGCCGCGGCACGCGAGGAGCTGCGCGCGCTCGTCCTTGAGGCGCTCGGCGAGCCGGCCCCCAAGAAGGCCGGCGCGAAGAAGAAGAGCGGCGCCAAGAAGGCTGGGGGCAAGAAGAAGGCTCTAGCCAAGAAGGCAGGAGCCAAGAAGAAGGCCGGCGCGGCCAAGAAGAAGGCTCAAGCCAAGAAGGCAGGAGCCAAGAAGGCAGGAGCCAAGAAGAAGGCTCTAGCCAAGAAGGCCGGGGCCAAGAAGAAGGCCGGGCGGCGGCGCTAGCGAGCGCCGGTCGAGAACCGAAACGGAAACGGGGGCCGAGTGGCCCCCGTTCGCGCTCCTCCCCCCGTTCGCGCTCCTCACTCCGCCGCGGCTTCGGCGGTGGGCTCCGGAACCGGCAGCACCGGGCGCACGTTCGCCCGCGGACGGCCGGCGGCAAGGTTGCCCTCGAGCACCGGCTTCGGCGGCGTGTGGAGATCCCAGACGAGACCGACGGCCGAGAGAAGGCGCAGCACGTAGAACGTCGGATCGATCTCCCACCAGAAGAAGCCCTGCGCGGTCGAGCGCGGGTAGTAGTGGTGGTTGTTGTGCCAGCCCTCGCCCATCGTGATGACGGCGAGCGCGAAGCTGTTCTTGCTGTCGTCCGTCGTCTGGTAGCGGCGGCGGCCCCACCAGTGCGCGAGGGAGTTGATCGAGAAGGTGCCGTGCCAGAGGAGGGTCGTCGAGACGAAGAGACCCCAGACCAGCGCGAACCAGCCTCCCGCCAGCCAGAGCACGACACCGAGCACGATGCCCGGCACGAGGTGCCACTTGTTCAGCCACCGGAGCTCGGGGAAGCGCGCGAGATCCTGGACCTTCTTCATGTCGGTCTTCTCGGTGTGCTTCGAGAGGATCCAGCCGACGTGAGCCCACCAGAAGCCTTCCTCGCGGAACGAGTGAACGTCGAGCTTCGTGTCCGAGTACTTGTGGTGGTCGCGATGGTGCGCCGCCCACCAGAGGACGCCCTTCTGGAAGCTCGACTCGGCGAGCCATGCGAGCGCGAACTGGAACCAGCGGCTCGTGCGGAAGGTCCGGTGCGAGAAATAGCGGTGGTAGCCGGCGGTCACGCCGAACATCCGGACGAAGTAGAGCGCGATCGCGAGCGCGAAGCCCTTCCAGGACCAGCCCAGCACCGCCACACCGACGATTGCGGCGATATGGACGCCGATGAAAGGAAGGCTCAAGAGCCAGTCATAATCGCGCTCACGCTTCTGCATGCGTTTACCTTACGAGGCGCTTCGTCAGGAATCGGTCATGAGACCGCCACAAGTGGGACAGCGGGCCCGGTCGTCGGCGCGTCATGCGCGCGGCCGAGCGAGGCTCACGCGTGAAAACCGCGCTCACGGCAGACCTTGCCACCCGCCCCCGACGCACCGCGCAGCGAGCTCGGTCCACAGTTGATGCTTCCGGGCCGCACTTCCTCTAAGTAGACGGACGCCTTGTCCTCGTCCGCCGAAGCCACCGCGGATCACGGGCTCCGGGCGCTCCTCGCGAACCGGCGCTACACGCTCTACCTGGTCTCGCGCGTGTCGCTGATCGTCGCGACCCAGATGCTGAGCGTGGCGGTCGGCTGGCAGGTCTACGAGATCACCGGCGAAGCGCTCGCGCTCGGGTTCTCCGGGCTCGCCCTCTTCCTCCCGGCGTTCGTGCTCGCGCTGCCCGGCGGCCACGTCGCCGATCGCCGCGACCGGCGGCGCGTCCTCGCCCTCTGCCATCTCGGAGTCACGGCGTCGGCCGCGACGCTCGCAGCGTTCGCGTACTTCGGATCGAAGAGCCTCGCGGCCATCTACGCCGTCCTCGTCGTGCTCGGAGCCATCCGCGCCTTCAGCGGTCCGGCAGGACAGGCGCTCATGCCGAACCTCGTCGAGAAAGCGCAGCTCGGGCGCGCCGTCGCGCTCGGATCGTCGTGCTGGCAGCTCGCGATGATCGCCGGCCCGTCGCTCGGCGGCGTGCTCTACGCCGCGACCGGCAAGGCCAGCGTCGTCTACTGCGTCTGCGCCATGGTGGCGTTCGTGGCCTTCCTCGCCGTGATGGCGATGGGACACGATCCGAAGGTGTCGGCCCCACGGCCCACGGGCCGGACCTCGTGGACCACGCTCCTCGCCGGAATCCGCTACGTCTGGTCGGACAAGCCGATCCTCGGCGCGATCTCGCTCGACCTCTTCGCCGTCCTGCTCGGCGGCGCCGTCGCGCTCCTGCCCATCTTCGCGCGCGACCTCCTGCACATCGGGCCATGGGGCCTCGGCGTGCTCCGCAGCGCTCCCGCGGTCGGCGCCGCGGTGACGGCCCTCGTCATCGCCTATCTCCCGCTGCGACGCCGCGCGGGGCTCACGATGCTCACGTGCGTCTTCGTCTTCGGGATCGCGACCATCGTGTTCGGGCTGTCGAAGACGTTCGCGATCTCGCTGGGCGCCCTCTTCGTGCTCGGCGCCGCCGACATGTTCAGCATCGTCGTGCGGTCGACGCTCATCCAACTACGGACGCCCGACGAGATGCGCGGCCGCGTCAGCGCCGTGAACCAGGTCTTCGTCGGCGCCTCCAACGAGCTCGGCGAGTTCGAGTCCGGCGTCACGGCCGCCTGGCTCGGTCCGGAGCTCGCCGTCCTCGCCGGCGGAGTCGGCACCTGCATCGTCGTCCTCGTCTGGGCCGTGCTCTTCCCGCAGCTGCGAAAGGTCGATCGCCTCGACGAGGCCGTCTGATCACGCGCCACGCGGCGGCGCCGTGGAAACGCCTCACCGCGCCTTCCGTCGAGCTCCTTCGGCGTCCTCCAGCGCTTCTTCGAGAGGCTCGCGGGCGTCGACCCGGACGGCGGCATCCACGCCCGGCGCCACGCGCGTCTGCGGCGGCGGGACGTCGAGGCGGACGTGCGGAGGGACGGCGTTCGGCGCCATCTGCGGGAGGCCGCCCCAATGGGTGGCCGGGAACCGATAGAGGATGTTCCCCTGGTCGTCGATGTCCACCTTGACGTGATCGGGGTGCTCCTTCGCGAGCTTCGTGAGGATCTCGTCGGCCTCCTTCGGCGTCACCTGCAGAGCCTGGGCGACGTCCCATGCCTTGAGGATTCCGTTGCGCGTGTTCGCGAGCGAAAAGATCGCCTGGTTCTTCGTGGCCTGCTCGACGTCGTCGCCCGCCTTCTTGAGCTCCTTGCCGCTACGCAAGAGCGCATACGCGACGAGCGAGCTGATGAGCGCGATCGGGCCGCCGACGACGAGCGCAGCCCAGGTCCCGCCGAGCATCAGGATGAGGCCCGCGAACAGACACGCGATGAGCCATCCGACCGAGAGCACCGTCCAGCCGAGCACCCTGGCGACGGTGCCGCCCACCTTCGACGGCCGTCCGGCGAGGTTCACGGACGTGGTCGCGAGCGGCATCCGCGGAGCGCCGCAAGCCGTGCAGTACGCATTCACGCCCCGGTAGACGAGAGGAGCATTCTGGCGGCATCGCGGGCACACGGCGCACCCTCAACGTTTCGCCGCCGGCTCGATGCGTCAAGGGCAAGAGGTCGACGAGCTCGACGCCCGCGGGCTCGATGACCGTCAGCGCCGGCTTCCGCCCTCCGGGGCCGGTTCGCACCCGTCGTCGGCGGCGATCGGCGAGGTGTTTCCATGCGTTCGCCACGGCCGCTCGATGGTCACCACGGACATCGGACCCGTCTCGATGGCTGCCTCTCGATCGGGCCCCGGGGGCGCGTACGGAGCGCCGGCGACCGCGGGGTACGGCATCAGGTAGACGACCCGCGACGCGACCTCGGATCGACGACTCGCGAGCCGGTAGACGACGTACGCCGCGACGAAGGCGGCGACACCCGCCACGGTGCCCGCGCACACGACCACGCCGGGCACCATGCGAGCAGCTTCCATCGCGTGGGTGAGCACATGGTCCGTGAGCTGCGCCATGGTCGGACGCGGGGATCGTACGTCGCCGCGTGACGAACCTTCCTCGCGGTCCGGGCGCCTCCCGACACGCGTGCCGCGACCCGTTTCAGATGGTCGTGGCGCCCTCGGCCGGCAGGATCGTCGCCGGCGGGCTCGCGGGCGGCGAGACCGGCCGCTTGCGCCAGCCGCCTCCGTCTCCCTTGCCGTTCTGGAGCCGCACGAGCTGGGTCGCTCGCTCCCGCAGCGACGCTGCCTGCGCCCGCAGCTCGGATGCCTGCGCGCGCTGCCGCGCGGCACGCGCCCGATCCACGGCCACGCGCTCGAGGAGCTCGTCCGCGATCTCGAGGATGCTGCGCCGATCGGACACGTTCACGAGCTGCGCCTGGTTGCGAAGGACGCGCGCACGGTCTGCGAGCGTATCGGCCCGCTGCTCGAGCATCCGCGCAGACTCTTCGCGGGCGACGGCTTCGGACTCGAGGCTGCTGGCGCGCTTCATGAGCTCGCTCGCCTGGGAAGAGACGTTCTGGACGGGTCGCTCCTTGCCCGACCAGGTCGGCGGGCAGGCGGCGGCCGCACCGCCGATCGTCAGACATGCCAGCGTGATCGCACCGAAAATCCAGCCCCTCATGCCGCACCTCACCGCGATGGCTCCGCCGCCCGGCCCGCGCGCGGCCGACGAAGCTCGTGGCCGTTCCTTACGGCGGTCCTCGGAAAAAGATCTGAGCCGGGCGCCGAAGACGGACCTCGCCACGCTGGAGCTGGCGACGCACCTCGCCAAAGCCCGAGCTGACGAGCGCGCGCCGTTTCGCTATCTTGCGTGCCCTCATGGCAGAAGCGAGCACGCCGGTCGCGACGTCGTTCCCGAAGTCGGAGATCAAGGTCCTCCTCCTCGAGAACATCCACCCGTCCGCGCACGAGATCTTCGGCAGCGAGGGGTACCAGGTCGAGACGGTACCGCGGGCCCTCAAGGAGGAAGAGCTCGTCGAGCGCCTCTCGGACGGCATCCACCTGCTCGGCATCCGGAGCAAGACCCGCGTGACGGCGCGAGCGCTCGAGGCGGGCAAGCGCTTGTTGGCCGTCGGCGCCTTCTGCATCGGGACGAACCAGATCGACCTCGCCGCCGCCAAGCGCTGCGGTGTCCCGGTCTTCAACGCGCCGTTCAGCAACACGCGAAGCGTCGCCGAGCTCGTCATCTGCGAGATCATCATGCTGGCGCGCCAGCTCGGCGACCGCTCGCGCGAGGTGCACGAGGGCAAGTGGCGCAAGACTGCCGCGGGCGCGCACGAGGTCCGAGGCAAGACGCTCGGCATCGTCGGGTACGGCCACATCGGCTCGCAGGTCGGCGTGCTCGCCGAGGCGCTGGGCATGCGCGTCATCTCGTACGACATCCGCGCGACCCTGCCGATGGGCAACAACAAGGCGGTCGACTCGCTCGAGACGCTCCTCGCGCAGAGCGACTTCGTCACGCTGCACGTGCCGGAGACTCCTCAGACGCGCGGCATGATCGGCGCGAAGGAGATCGCGCTGATGAAGGACGGCGCGTGCCTGCTCAACCTGAGCCGCGGCACCGTCGTCGACCTCGAGGCCCTGGCCGAGGCGATCAAGCACCGCAAGCTCGCCGGCGCCGCGATCGACGTCTACCCGGAGGAGCCCGAGGGCAACGTCGACGACTTCAAGAGCGTGATGTGCGGGCTGCCGAACGTCGTCCTCACGCCGCACATCGGCGGCTCCACGGCCGAGGCGCAGGAGGCGATCGGCCGCGAGGTCGCGACGACGCTCACGCGCTACACGAACACGGGCGCGACGGCCGGCTCCGTGAACTTCCCCGCCGTCGATCAGCCGAAGATCCCCGGCGCGCACCGGATCCTCAACATCCACCGCAACGTCCCGGGCGTCCTCCGCGACATCAACAAGATCGTCTCGGACCGGAACGCGAACGTCCTCGGACAGGTCCTCGCGACGGATCCCGAGATCGGCTACCTCGTCATGGACCTCGACAAGGAGGTCGCCAACGAGGTGCGCGCCGCCATCAAGGCGCTGCCGACGTCGATCCGTACCCGCATCCTCTACTGATCAGAACGGCTCGTTCGCGAGCATCCGCCGGTACCCGGCGACGTAGAGCGTCTGGAGGTTGCAGCCGGAGCAGAAGAGGGTCCCCTCGCCGGGAGCCGCGAGCCTTCCATCGATGACGTGGTGGAGCAGCCCCGTCGTGCAGCGCTCGGGCTCGCACGCGCCGCCGACGCACGCCTGCTTCTCGGCGCACACCGGCGTGCATGCAGCCGGATCGTGCACGTGCGTCGTGCACCACGGCCCGCGCAGAGCGAAGATGCCGTCGAGCATGCGATCGGCCTCGTCGACGAAGCGCTGGTCACCGGTGATCTCGAAGAGGAGCAGAAGGCCGAGCGCGAGATAGTTCTGGCTCGACAGCGTGGAGAGGTCGCGCGTGTCGACCCCGAGCGACGCCTTCGCGTACGGCGACGAGTAGCGCGCCGGCGCGTCCGACAGCTTGAGCGGCTGGAGCGCGACGTAGACGGCGCGCGCCTCGAGGCGGAAGACCTCGTCCTTCGTGAGCCGGAAGAGGCGCGCCTTGAGGAGGAGCATGGCGAGGTTCGGGTAATCGACCAGGCCTGCCTGCCCGGGCGCGAACGCGTAGCCGCGCACCGCTCGGCCGGTCGCGGCGTCGGTGAGATCGCCGTGCGCCTTCTCGCGGATCTTCGCGTCGATGGCGACGACGCGATCGATCCTCTCGCGCTGCCGTTCGCCGCCGACGAACAGCGCGTGCTGCGCGAGGACGAGGGCGACGAGCGCCGTCACCGCCGTCGGCCCGTACGTGCGGAGCGCCCAGCTCTCGGCGGCGCCCACCTCGATGTAGTCGCCGAGGAGCTTCGTGAGCGAATCGAGCCGGTCGACGAAGTCGTCGAGCTCGGGCAAAAAGGAGCGATCGCCGGACGCCGCGACGTACTCGATGAGCCCGAGGGCGGCCATCACCTTGTCCTGGACGTCGCCCTCGAGCAGGTCGCCTCCGACGAGCTTCCGTGCACGCGCGACGGCCGCGTCGAGGCGCGCGCGACCGTCCGCGTCGAGCGCGCCCGCCTGGGCGCGACGGGCGAGCCACGCGAGGCCGTAGAACGGAGCGTCGCCGAGGTCCTCGAGCCAGTCGCCGTCCGCGAACGCGAACGCCCGCGCGTCCGCGGCGAGCTCTTCGACCAAGGCACCGTGCCTCGACGGCGGCGCGACACGCACGGGCACCTCCGTCGACGGCTCGTCGGAGCACGAGGCCGCGGTGCACGCGGTCGTCGCGAGCACGAAGGCCATCGCGCGTGCAGCTCGCTTCATCCGCACCTCGCCGTGAGCGCCATCGTCCGTGGCGATACCCTCGCCCGCCCCGCGGCGCAAACGCGCCGACGGCTCGCCGCGCACCTCTCCGGGCGCGCCATCCGCACGAGCTGCGACGCGCGTGAGCGGCGCGATTGTTCGTCCGGGTCCGTGCGAAATCGGGCACGATGAGCGCCATGGAGCACTCTCCCAGGTTCGAGAAGCTGTGCGCCGACGCGAAGGCCAACATCAAAGAGATCTCCATCGACGAGGTCGCCGACCGGATCGCGAAGGGGGTGAGCTTCGCGCTCATCGACGTGCGCGAAGAGAGCGAGTTCGCCAAGGGCCGCATCAAGACGGCGCGGCACATCGGGCGTGGTGTCCTCGAGCGCGACATCGAGAAGGTGTACCCGGACCTCGATACCGACATCGTCCTCTACTGCGGCGGCGGCTATCGCTCCGCGCTCTCCGCGGAGAGCCTGCAGAAGATGGGGTATCGCAACGTGAAATCGATGGCGGGCGGCTGGCGCGCGTGGATCGCGAAGGGCCTGCCGACCGAGGGGTGACCTTTCGTTCGTGACGCGGTCGCGTGCACCCGCGTGCATGGGTCGACCGCGATGCCGGCGGCTCCCCTGCCTTGCAGCGAGCGCGAGCGCTGGCCAGAATGAAGCATGCCGGCGGATCTGTACCGGGATGCTCACGTCGGCATCCGCGCACGTCTGGCAGAGCTCGAGGCACGCATCCGAGAGCGCGAGGCCGAGCTCACGGACGCGTTCTGGGCGAGCCTCGAGCCGTACGTGCGGGAGCGGCTCGGTGCGCTGCGCGAGGCGCTCGAGCTCGTCGGTTCGGACTCGTTCGACGAGCTCGCTCGAGCGGAGGTGCTCCTGTCTGCGTACGCGGAGGAGCTCGACACGTGGATCGCGCAGGCGCCTGCGCTCGAAGAGGCATGGCTCGAGCTTCCGAACGAGGTCGTCGATCCGCCGCCGCCGCCGGAGAGCGGACCGTCGGTGGACGCGGACGACGGCCGCGAGCTCATCCGTCGATTCAGCGCGGCGGTGCGCGAGACGGTGAGCTCGCGCACGGAGGTCGAGTTCGTCGAGGACGGATGGTGGTCCTGCATCGCGCGCTTCCGGCATCGGGGCGCGCCTTTCGCGCTGCGTGCGTCGGCGCTTCCGAGCAAGAAGGGCCGCGTCGGCGAGGTCGCGATGCAGCTCGTGACGAGCGTCGCGAGGGCGACGCCGCGGCTGCTCGTACGGCACGAATCACTGTTCGCCGCGGTCGGCAAGGCGATGGGGCTACGGCGCGAGATCGAGGTCGGCGACGCGTCGTTCGACGGGCTCTTCCTCATCCAAGGAGCGGAGAAGGACGGCCGTCGGTTGCTGGTGCCGAACGTGCGAGCATGGCTGATGACGCTCGCGCGCTTCGACGTGCCCACGCTCGAGATCGATCCGCCCCGTCGCGTGGCATCCCTGTCCTGGTTCTTCGAGCCTGCGGTGAAGGCGATCGAGGCGGCGGTGCGCGCGCTGACGCTCATCCGCGAGACGCCTCCCGAGATCTCCTTCCGCCGCGCGTGATCCCAGCGAGACGCCGATCGCGTGCGACCTGGATCCTCGCGACGCGACGCGCGTGAGGCTCCGAAGCTCGACGTTCCTCGGAACGATGGTACGATCGATCCGAAGGCGCGTCTCGTTGCGCGTCCTCGGTCATGTGTAGGCTCGTCGGCGTCGTCGCTTCGGAGGTCACCGAGTTCGGTCTCGTCTTGAAGGAGGCTCCGCGGAGCCTCGCGCGGCTCTCGGCCGAGCACCCCGACGGGTGGGGGATCGCCGCCCACGGCGGCGACGACGAGGCGCCACCATCGCGCTCCGAGGGGACGCGCTACGAAGGCGGCTGGCGCATCCAGAAGGGCACGGAGCGCGCGTCGCATTGCCGCCGCTTCATGTCGATCGCCTCGCGGAGCGCCGGGACGGTCTTGATCGCACACGTGCGTCAGAAGACCGTGGGACCGACGAGCATCGACAACACGCACCCCTTCATGCAGAGCGGGTGGGTGTTCGCGCACAACGGGACGATCCACGACCAAGCGTTCTTGCGCGCGGGCACGTCGGCGGCGCGGCTCGCGGAGATCCGTGGTCAGACCGACAGCGAGCTCCTGTTCGCCTACCTGCTCACGAGGCTCGACGACGCCGGCCTCACCTCGATGAGCTCGCCGGCGCGACAAGACTCGATCGAGGCACGCGAGCAGGCCACGCGCCTGCTCGCCGCCACGACCGCGGAGCTCCGCGCGCGAGAGATCGGAGCGTTCAACTTCCTGCTCTCGGACGGAGCCACCTGCTTCGTCCATCGCTTCGGCAGGACGCTCTTCGTCCTCGAACGCACGCGCAACGAGCCGAGACCGCCGGACGACGACGTCGACGCGCCGGGAAGCGGGCGCGTGTCGAAGTGGAGGCCTCGCCGCCCCGCCGTCCTCGTCGCCTCGGAGCAGCTGACCGACGAGCCGTGGCAAGAGGTGCCCGAGGGGACGTTCTTCCGCGTCGACCGCGAGCCCGCACCGACGATCGCCTGGCCGGACCTTCCGACGCGCGCCGCTTGAGGCGGCCGACCTCGGCCGCGACCTCGACGGAGGCGGCGAGCCGCGCGATCGCGCGTCGGGGCATGTGCGTTGCACCACCCGTGGGTTCCTGCTCGCCGGCGATCCTGCCCGGAGTCGGCGAACGAACGAGCTCGAACGGGAGCAGCACGAGCCATGGCCAGAACCAAGATGATCGGCATCGACCTCGGCACGACGAACAGCGTCGTCGCCGTGATGGAGGGCGGCGAGCCCAGGGTCCTCGTCAACGAGGAAGGCGCACGGCTGACTCCGAGCGTCGTCGCCTGGGACGACAAGGGCGAGATCCTCGTGGGACAGATCGCGAAGCGTCAGGCGGTCACCAACCCCGAGAACACGATCTTCAGCGCCAAGCGCTTCGTCGGGCGGCGCTTCGAAGAGGTCACGGAGGAGATGAAGCGCATGCCGTTCAAGGTCGTCCGCGGCCCGAACGGCGATGCGGCTTTCGAGATCCGCGGCAAGATCGTGACGCCCCAGGAGGTGAGCGCCAAGGTCCTCCAGAAGCTGAAGAGGGCCGCAGAGACGCACCTCGGCACGACCGTCACGGAGGCCGTCATCACGGTCCCGGCGTACTTCAACGACGCGCAACGGCAGGCGACGAAGGACGCGGGCCGCATCGCCGGGCTCGAGGTCAAGCGCATCATCAACGAGCCCACGGCGGCGGCGCTCGCCTACGGTCTCGACAAGAAGAAGGACGAGGTCATCGCCGTGTACGACTTCGGCGGCGGCACGTTCGACATCTCGATCCTCGAGGTCGGTGACAACGTCGTGCAGGTCATCTCCACGAACGGCGACACGCATCTCGGCGGCGACGACATCGACAACCTCGTCGTCGACTGGCTCATCTCCGAGTTCCGCAAGAGCACCGGGCTCGATCTGTCGAACGACAAGATGGCGCTCCAGCGCCTCAAAGAGGCCGCGGAGAAGGCGAAGATCGAGCTGTCGAGCGTGCACGAGACCTCGATCAACCTCCCCTTCATCACCGCCGGCCCCGGCGGCCCTGCTCACCTCGACATGCGCCTGTCGCGCGCGAAGCTCGAGCAGATGATGGCGCCGCTCGTCGAGCGGACGATGGAGCCCGTGAAGCGCGCGCTCGACGACGCGAAGAAGTCGCCCAAGGACATCGACGAGGTCGTCCTCGTCGGCGGCTCGACGCGCATCCCGCTCGTGAAGAAGACGGTCACGGAGTTCTTCGGGAAGGAGCCGCACCAGGGCGTGAACCCGGACGAGGTCGTCGCCGTCGGCGCCGCCGTCCAGGCGGGCGTCCTCGCGGGCGAGGTCGGCGAGATGGTCCTGCTCGACGTGACGCCGCTCTCGCTCGGCATCGAGACGCTCGGCGGCGTGAACACGATCATGATCCCGAGGAACACCACCATCCCGACGCAGAAGAAGGAGGTGTTCTCGACGGCGACCGACAACCAGCCCTCGGTCGAGATCCACGTCCTCCAGGGCGAGCGCCCGGAGGCGCGCTACAACCGCACGCTGGGCAAGTTCCACCTCGAGGGCATCCTCCCCGCGCCCCGCGGCGTGCCGAAGATCGAGGTCACGTTCGACATCGACGCCAACGGCATCCTGTCCGTGAGCGCGAAGGACTTGGCGACCGGGAAGGATCAGAAGATCACGATCACCGCGCACTCCGGCCTGAGCGAGCAGGAGATCCAGCGGATGGTCAAGGAGGCGGCCGAGCACGAGCGCGAGGACAAGGAGCGCCGCGCCCAGATCGAGCGGCGCAACAACCTCGACAACCTCTGCTACGCGCTCGAGAAGACGCTCCGCGAGAACCGCGACAAGCTCCCCGCGACGGACGCGTCCAAGCTCGAGGAGCTCATCAAGGAGGGCCGTGAAGCGGTCGAGAAGCAGGACGACGCGCTCGTCCGCAGCGCGCTCGAACGCCTCGAGCAGGAGTCCCACCGCATCGCGCAGACGCTCTACCAAGGCGCGGCGCCCGGCGCCGGCGCGCCCCCTCCTCAACAGCAGCCTTCGGGCGAAGCCGGCAAGGGAGGCGTCATCGACGCGGAGTTCGAGGAGGACGCCCGCCGCTGACGGGGCGGATGCGCGGAGCGCCGCGCTCGGCGCATGCGGGCGCGGCGCGGCTCAGCGCGGCGCCGCGAACATGCGCTCGATCGCGCAGAGCCCGTCCGCGTTGAGGTGCCCCTGCGTGCTCTGCTGGTAGCTCACGTAGTCGGCGTAGTGGCGGAGCGCCACGGAGGGCGCGGCGTTCGGATCGACAAGCACGCTGCCCGAGTCGAACCTGCGAGTGCCGCTCTTCACCGGCTTCGTGGCGATGCACGAGCGCCAGGGCAGCGCCTTGCCGTCCTTGTCCGTGAAGCTCGTGAAGTCGAACGCGGCGAGGTCGTCGAGCACGAGCTCGCCGTCGGGCGACGCGGCGGCGGCGAACTGATCGAAGTAGAGCTCGGCCGCGTCGTGATCGACGGTGCTCCAGAACGGGTGATCGACGTGCAGCGTGATCTGCGCGACGGTGTCACCGTGCGGGCTCACCTGGACGCCGCGCTGCGCCTCCTCGCCGTCGAACGGTTTGCCGCGCAGATCCGAGTTCTGGCAGTTCTTGTACTTCGTCGGCGTCTTGAACCCGAGGCGGAACTTCACCACCTTGGGCAGCTTCGACCACTCGTAGCTCTCGTCGGACGACTTGCAGTCGACGCCTTTGAACGTCGCGGTGCCGACGTAGAGGACGGAGATGCCCTTCTCGATCATCTCCTGGTAGTCGGCGACCGCAGCGGCATCGAGGTTGGTGATCTTGGCGGCGGGGCTCGCGGCGACGATGTCGAACCCGAAGGCGTAGCGCCGGCTCGTGTCGAGCTCGCGGTCGCCGTCGAGGGCGTCGAAGCGAGCGAGCGGCTGCGCATGCGGGTTCTTGCCCGTCACGTCACCGTGCGCGTGCCCGTGCCCGTGGCCGTCCGAGAGCGGCTGCGTCTTCGTGCTCGGCCGGATGTCCGAGACCGCGCCGGGCTTCGTCATGTCGACGGCCCAGGGCCCCTTCGCCCGCGCCAACACCTCGCCCGTCTGCGACTGATCCGTCGGGTTCATGTCGGGGTTGTCGGCGAGGACGATGTCGTCGACCGTGACGAGGATGCGATCGAACCTCACCTCCCAGCCGTCGACGAAGGCGATGTCGTTCGCAGACGCGGGCGGGAAGGCGAAACCCGTGAGCGCCTTGCCTTCGCCCGAGAGCGTGACCGTGAGGTTCGGCGCGACGTCCTCGTGATCGTGAGCCGTGCACGCGGCGATCGAACCGAGAGTGAGCAGGGCAATCGCGGCCTTCTTCATGGTCGTGTCTCAGCGAGATAGTCCAGCCGTCACGCCGTGCAAGGATGTGATTGCTTTCACAGTTGAGGACTCGCTGAAGCGAAGAGCGCTCGTGCGAGGACGTTCGCTGCGACCCGCGAAATCACGCGCACGACGCTCGTTTCGACGCTTCAGCACTTGCTCAACCGTCGCTTTCGACGAGCTCGCTCCTCGGCGGTCGCGCCACGGCTCGCAGCCCATGCGCGCGGACGTGCATCAAGGGATCCACTCGAAGCTGTAGACGCCGGAGGCCGCGCGGAGGCCACGGTAGAGATTCGTCGCCGGCTGGTTGCTCGAGTCGTCGGGGATGATGCGGAGGTCGCTGTCGGGCGACACGGGCTCGAGCTCGCCGAGCTCGACGTTGGCGAACCACGCACGCGGATCGACGCGGACCACGAGCGCGCCGGTGTTCCTCGGCGTGAGCGCCACGGGGATCGGCGTAACGATGCGCTCGGCGCAGAGCGGGTTGGCGCCGGGGCGGGCGGGATCGGTCCGCTCCGCGCGCCTGTTCGATCCGATGGTGATCGTCCCCTCGAAGCGCAACGACTCGTCGCCGCGCGTCGCCGTGCCGGCCACGCTCGCGATCACGGTGGAGTCCTCGAGCGCGTCGACGCGCCCGCCGGTGAGCCAGACCTCGCCGGTCACGGCAAAGTCCTCGGTGCCGCTGCCGCGCGCCGGGAACGGCTGGAGCTCCGGCGAGAGCACGTCGAAGTCGCGACCTTCGAGGACCTGCGCGACGTAGACGCCGGGGAGGAAGCACTCGCGCTCCTGACCACCGGAGACCGGCACGGAGCGGTTGAGGTAGACGGCGCCGATGCGCAGCGTCGCGCGCGTCAGCGTGATCGACCATCCGCGGCCGTTGACGAACGACAGCCCGCGGGTCGGCGTGTCGGGCGGGACGTCGGCCGGGCCCGCCGCGTAGGCGTCGAACGTCACGAGGTTCGAGCCGGTCGTGCCGATGCACGCGGTCAGGACGAGCGCGACGATCGCGAGGAGGACGGACGCGGTCGCGGCGCGGACGATGCGCCATCGCCGCGACGGCACGGAGGGCACGAGGTCGGGACGAGCGGACATCACGAGCCTCCCAGCGTCATGGTCAACGTGAGGAAGACGCCGCGAGGAGCGCCCGCGGTGAAGTGGCGCGCGGGGACGAGCGTCGGCTGGCCCGCGGCGCGGAAGTCGGAGGCGAAGTTGAACTCGGAGAGGCGGTAGCGACGATCGAGGAGGTTCGTCGCCACGAGCGCCACCTCGAAGTTGCGCCAGGCGACCGACGCGGAGCCGTCGACGGTGAAGATCTCGTCGCTGCGCTGTCCGAACGGCAGCGCGCGGCGGCCCACGTACGTGATGCCCGCGGCGAGCGCGCCCGTGAGCGTCTCTCCGCCGGGGCGCCAGGGAAGCTCGTGGTGCACCGCCGAGTCGGAGCGCACGACCACGTCGGGCACGTACGGGACGAGCAGGTGCGTGTCGTCGAACACGGAGCGGACGAGCGTGACGTTCGCCGCCTGATCGAACCAGGGCCCGGTCGCGCGCACGGCGAAGGCCCAGCCGGTGCGCGTCGTGCCGTCCGCCAGCGTCGCGCGCCCGGCGGTCTCGCTGAAGATGAGGTCGCGATCAACGTGGGTGCGGAAGAAGACGGAGCGGACCATCAGCTCGGTGTCGCCGATGCCGCGCGCGTAGCTCACGCCGAGGTCGCCCGCCTCGACGCTGGCGAACGGCGTCTCGAGGTCCTGGTTGATGTAAACGGGATCGATGGAGCGGACGCCGCGGCCGGCCGACACCGAGGCGGTGAAGCCGGTGAACGGACCGAAGAGGATCGAGGCGCGCGGCAGGACGGCGATGCTCGCGGTGCCTCGCCGCTCGATGGGCTCGCGGTAGCGGCCGAAGTCCTGCTGCGAGAGGCAGCTCTGATCGCCGGGCGGATTCGCGGGCGACGGCTGCCGCGCCGTCTTCTGCGCGCATCGGTCGAGGACGTCGAACGTGAAGAGATCCCCGCGCACGCCGCCGCGCACGGTCAGCCAGCGAACGGGACGGATGCCCGCGTCGCCGTACATGCCGACGTTGCCGAGGCGGGAGTCGAGATCGGTCTCGGTCAGGTACGGCACGTCGGTGCCCGCCTCGATGCGGTGCTGCGTCGACGCTGTGCGATCGGCGCGGGCGAAGTAGCCGAGCTCGAGCTCCTGCGTCTCGCCGAACGCCTTCGTCCGCCATCGCGCCGAGCCGCGCGCGCCGACCGTCGCGCTGTCGACGTGGAGGTCGAGCAGGTCTCCGCGCTGCGGGTGCGGGTTCTGCTGCGGATGCTGCACGTCGAGCAGGAAGCCCGTGAAGTTCTCGCGCAGCCGCATGTCGCGCATGATGAAGAAGACCTGCTGCTTCAAGAGCACGTCGCCGGTCTTCGTCTCGACGTCGCCCCAGACGGAGTAGCGGGACGAGTCGCCGCCCTGACGCCTGTCGTACGTGTCGTAGAAGCCGATGCGGCCGCTCTCGACGTCGTCGGCGCGGACGACGCCGGCGCTCTTGAAATGCGAGGTGTACGCCTGCCCGCCGATCCGATAGCTGCCGCTCGAGCCGAGCCGGCCTTCGTACTGGCCCATCGTGCTGCCGCGCCGCGCGCTGCGGTTCATGCCGAAGCCCGAGGTGTCGAACAGCTCGACGCCGCCGAACGTGTGCGAGCTCTCGCGCGTCGGCCCCCACGTGAGGAGCATGCGGTTCGTACCGAACGACCCGGTCGTGTACTTCGCCGTCAGCCCGCGCCGCGCGAGGCCGAGCTCGTAAGCGGCGCTGCCCGCGACGGCGAAGTTGCCCTGCCGCGGATCGAAGGGGCCCTCGACCACGCGGAGCGACTCGACGAGCTCCGGGATGATGAAGTGGAGATCGGCGTAGCCGTTCCCGTGCAGGTTCCCCGCTTCGTTGATGGGGACGCCGGCAGCCGTAAATTCGATGTCCTGCCCTTCGCGCGCGTCGAAGCCGCGGAGGAACACCTGCTCGGCGTGGCCGTCGCCGCCCTTGTTGGTGAGGAGGATGCCGGGCGCGAGCTTGAGGAGATCGGCGGCGTTCTGACGAGGCACGCGCGAGAGCTCGCCGACGCGGAGGTTGAAGTCGCTCACGCCGCGGCTCGGCACGAGCGCGCGCCCGCGGACGGTGACGGTGACGTCTTCGTTCTTCTCGGTCGGCTCCCCTGCCCCGGGTTCTTGCTTCGCTCCGCTCCCGTCCGCGTCACCGGGCGTGGGCGCAGGATCGGGCGCAGGCTCCTGCGCAGACGCCGGCGGATCGGCGGAAGGCGGAGGCTCATCCGCACGCGCGCCGCGAGCGAGGAGCAACGCGGCAGCGATCGGGACGACGAAGACGCGACGACGTGGGGACAACGCGGGCCCGGGACGGTTGATGGTTTGATGAAGCGAATCGTTGATGAAGTCTTCGACTTCATTGGCGATTCCGCGGGCGCGCAACGTACATCCAGGCGGGCTCGCGTCAACGACGAATCGTCGGCCCGACGGCAGTCTCCAGACTCCAGTCTCCAGTCTCCAGCAAGAGAGGACTCGCGCTCGCGTCGTGTCTCCCTGAGCTCTCGGGGTTTCGGCCTCGAACCCTCGGGAACTGGAGCCTGAAGTCTGGAGACTGGAGACTGAAGTCTGGAGACTGAA